>Ga0222420_100103_pt1 | contig 165255 bp, 155 predicted proteins | sample 3A2ome_FD_182470 | JGI IMG/M metagenome (GOLD analysis project Ga0222420, IMG submission 182470) | Enriched microbial communities from leaf-cutter ant dump, University of Wisconsin, Madison, United States - 3A200A (version 2) | ecosystem: Environmental > Terrestrial > Nest > Insects nest > Nest... | reverse complement strand
GGCGCGAATCCGGGGCCTAATCTGCGTCACAAAGTCCAGGCTTTCCGTGTCAGAACAAACTCACCGGATCCGCTAGTAGCGATAGCTAATCACTACCGCGCTCAAGATACAAGGTGTCAGACACCGTTGTGTGGTGCGGTTGCTGCCCTGGTGCGGTGTCAGGCACCCTGGTGGGAGCCTGACACCTGTGCGACAGGCTCACTCAAGCCAGGTGTCAGGCTCCGCGGCGTGGTGCGGCAGGCGAGACCGGAGAGGGTGAATGCATCTGCCGTCTACGGCCCGAAGCGGGTGGCCCAGCGGGCAGTGGCCTGGGCCAGGAAGGCGGCGGGCGTGTCGGCGGGGCACGGCGGGAATTCCAGGGCCTGCCAGGCCTGCGCCAGCATGGCCAGGGGCTGGGTGGTGTCCAGCGGCGGCGCGCTGTTTTGCTTCGACAGTTTCAAGCCGGTGGCGGGGTCGGTGATCAGCGGCACGTGCATGACGCGCGGCGGGGGAAAACCCAGCAGCCGCGCCAGCACGCGCTGGCGCGCGGTGGAGCTGAGCAGGTCGGCGCCGCGCACGATGTCGGTGACGCCCTGTTCGGCGTCGTCTACCACGACGGCCAACTGGTACGCCCACAGGCCGTCGGCGCGGCGCAGCGCAAAGTCGCCCACCGCTTGGGCCACGTCTTGCTGCTGGGGCCCCAACCAGCGATCGGTGAAGGTTTCCATGCCGGCCGGTACACGCAGGCGCCACGCGCGCGCCTGGCGGCCCGGCGGCAGGCCATGGCGGCACGTGCCTGGGTATGGTCGCTCGCCGTCGGCGCCGGGGCCCGCGCCGCGCAACGACGAGTCGGCGATCTCGCGCCGGGTACAGCCGCAGCCATATACCAGGCCGCGCGCGGCCAGCGCGTCGAAGGCGCGCTGGTAGGCCGGGCCGCGCTGCGATTGCCACAGCACGTCGCCATCCCAGTGCAGCTGCAGCGCGCGCAGTTGGTCCATGATGATGCCGGCCGCGCCGGGCACGGTGCGAGGGGTGTCGACGTCTTCGATGCGCAGCAGCCAGCGCCCGCCATGCGCGCGGGCGTCGAGCCAGCTGGCCAGGGCGGCTACTAATGAGCCCAGGTGCAGTGGCCCGCTAGGGCTGGGGGCAAAACGACCGACGTAGCTCACGGCTCAGTGGAGCCGGCGCGCACCGTCGTCGTCGAGCAGTTCTTCGAGAACCAGGTTGTCGATCTCGGCTTCCTGGCTCCAGAGGACCATCAGGGCGATGATCTTGGTCTTGGCCAGCGACACCGGGGTTTCGGGGGCGGCCAGGGCACGGTCGATGACGATTTCGCGCAGGGGCGCGGGCAGTACGCCAGCTGATTCGAGGAAGGCGATGAAACCGATGGATTCGGTGCCGAGCTGCTGGTATTCGGAGTCGGTGTAGATGCGGATGCCGGAACTGGGCGCCTGGGCGAGATCGACGCAGCGTTCGGTGGTTTCGGCCAGGCCGTAGAGCCAGCCCAGCGCGTCGTCGATGTCTTCGTGCTCGAAGCCTGCCGCCGCGAGGCGCTTGGCGAGAACGTCGGCCGCGGGACAGGCTTGCGGCGTGTAGTAGTTTTCGAACAGATAAACGAGGATGTCGAACATATGGCGCAGTGTTTGTGCCAGTTTGCCCAGTCGGCCCGCAGATCGGCAAACCAGCAAACATGCATTTAACTGTACGCTGAATCGTCATCCGGGGCAAACGCGGTTGCCCCGGGTTGGCGATATACAACGGATCGCGCCACGGCTTGCCGGCGTGGCGCGATGATCCGTCCCCATAGGGGTGAAACGCCCCCTTTTTCAGGCCGCCGGCAGGGTTTTTTCCGCCTTGAGTTGCGTCAGCTGGCGGATGAACACGGGGATGCAGACTGCCAGGCCGACCAGGCCGGAGCCCAGCCCGGGGATGATGGTCAGCAGCGCCCCCACCACGCACACCCACCGTTCCCAGGGTTTCAGCGTGACCAACAGGTAGCGCGACAGTGCCGCCGACAGCAGCACCAGGCCGATCATGCAGCCCAGCAGGGTGACGAAGAAGGCGTACCACGAGAAGCCCTGCACCGAAATCAGCAGCGATGGCGAGAACACGAATACAAACGGCACGATCAGCTTGGTGATGCCCAGCCGGAAGGCCGTGTTGCCCGTCTTGAACGGGTCGCTGCCCGCCATGCCGGCGGCGGCATAGGCCGCCAGCGCGACCGGTGGCGTGATGTCGGCCAGGATGCCGAAATAGAACACGAAGAAGTGCGCCGCGATCGGCTGCACGCCCAGCTGCACCAGCGTGGGCGCCGCCACGGCCACCATGATCAGGTAGTTGGCGGTGGTGGGAATGCCGCAGCCCATCAGAATGCACACGATGCCGGTCATGACCAGCGCCGCGATCAGGGTCAGGGTCTGCGTGTTGGCGATGATGTCCGGTATGACGGCGCCCACGCCGCCGGCAATGGCCTGCGCCGCGCTGATGACGATGTACGAGACCTTGAAGCCCACGCCGGTCAGCGTGACCACGCCGATCACCAGGCCCACGGTGCCGGCCGCCGCGCCCACGGCCAGCGCATACTTGGCGCCGGTTTCGAACGAGTCGTACAGGTCACGCAGCTTCAGGCGCTGGTACGGGTTGAGCAGGCCCACCAGGATGCAGCCGGTGATGCCGGTGAAAGCCGCCAGGTAGGGGGTGCGGCCGCTGGCCAGCACGGCGATCAGTCCCACCAGCGGCAGCAGCGTGGGCCAGCGGCGCTTGAACGAGTCGCGCAGATTGGGCATTTCGTCGGCGCGCAGGCCGCGCAGCCCTTCGCGCTTGGCCTCGAAGTGCACCTGCATGAACATGCCGAAGAAATACAGGAAGGCGGGGAAGATGCCCGCCACGATGATCTGCTGGTACGGGATGTCCAGGAACTCGATCATCAGGAAGGCGGCGGCGCCCATGATGGGCGGGGTGATCTGGCCGCCGGTGCTCGATGCGGCTTCCACGCCGGCCGCGAAGTGGCGCGGGTAGCCGATGCGGATCATGGCGGGAATGGTCAGCGATCCGACCGTGACCGCGTTGGCCACCGACGAGCCCGACAGCATGCCGAACATGGCCGAGCCGAACACCGATACCTTGGCGGGGCCGCCCGCGTACCGGCCGGCCAGGGTCGAGGCCACATCCAGGAACAGTTGCCCCAGGCCGATGCGGCTGGCCAGCACGCCGAACAGCACGAAGTGGAATACATAGGTGGCCACCACGCCCACGGCCACCCCGTAGATGCCCTGGCTGGTCAGGTACATGTGGTTGACGATCTGCGACCAGCTGTTGCCCGCGTGCTTGAGCAGGCCCGGGAAGATGGGGCCGAAGGCGGCGTAGGCCAGGAACACCAGCGCGATGATGGGCAGCGGCCATCCCATGGCGCGCCGCGTGCCTTCCAGCAGGCCCACGATCAGGATCGTGCCCATGAACACGTCGAGCGGCAGCGGGTTGCCGACACGGAAGGCCAGGTCTTCGAAAATGTACGGGATATACAGCACGCTGAAGGCCAGCGCGATGGCGATGATCCAGTCGTACAGCGGCACGCCGCCCGGCGTCAGGAAGGTGGAGCGCGGCTCGCGCTGGTAATGCGCCTTGCTGAAGCCGAACACCAGGAAGATCAGGCTAAGCACGAATGCCAGGTGCACGCCGCGGTGCGTGGCCTCGCGCAGCAGGCCGAAGCCCGCGGTGTAGTAGTGAAACAGCGACAGCGACACCAGCAGGATCGAAACGATCCAGGTGGCGGTCTTGGCCAGGGGGCGGAAGCGGATTTCGGAATCGAATTTTTCCGCCAGTTTCTGGGTTTGTTCGTGATCGATTTCCATTGCTGGCCTTATCGGAAATACAGTGCGCGGAAATGCAGTGCGCCGGGCAGTGCCCGGCGCGTCGTGCGCATGCGGCGCGAGGTTCGCGTCATTGGTTCATGTCGCCCCGCGGGGAACGCTTCCATGGAACCGCCGCGCCGAATGAAGCAGGTGCCGCTCAATCGGGGACGCCGCGGATCCGGCCTCGCCGGTCCGCTCGCGTCGCCCCCTTGAGGGCCAAGCGCGTAGCGCTTTGGGGGCGGGTCACAGCAACCCGGCTTCTTTGTAGAACTTCTCGGCGCCCGGGTGGAACGGGATGCCGGCGCCCTTGACCGCGTTTTCTTTGGTGATCAGCTTGCCCTTGGCGTGGCCGTTGTCCAGCACCTTGCGCGTGGCGTCGCTGTACAGCGCCTTGGTGATGTCATAGACCGTCTGTTCCGACAGCTTGGTGGACGTGACCATTTGCGCGTTCACCGAGATGGTCTTCACTTCGCCAATGCCTTGGTACATGCCGGCGGCAATGGTGTCGGGCGTGAAGAACTCCTGCTGGCTGCGCAGCTTGTCGATTTCGGGGCCCACGATGGGCACCAGCTCGATGCCGGCGCCGCTGGAGGCCAGTTCGGCAATGGCGCCCGCCGGGGCGCCGCCCACGAAGAAGAAGGCGTCCAGGCCGCCATCTTTGAGCTTGTCGCCGGCCTGGTTGGGTTTCAGGTATTCGGCGTCGATGTCTTTGTCGGTCATGCCGAAGGCGCCCAGGATCAGGCGCACGTCGACCAGGGTGCCCGAGCCGGGTTCATCCATGGATACACGCTTGCCGCGCAGGTCGGCCACCGACTTGATGCCCGCCCCCTTGCGCGCCACCAGGTGAATGCTTTCCGGGTACAGGGTGGCGATCAGGCGCAGGTTTTCGGCCTTGGGCTTGCCGTCGAAGGTGCCGGTGCCGGTAAAGGCCCAGTACGCCACGTCGGATTGCGTGAAGCCGGCTTCCAGCGATCCGCCCAGGATGCCGTTGATGTTGGCCACCGAGCCGTTCGAGGCGACCGCCGTGGCGATGAGCTTGCCGGGCTGCGAGATGGCGTTGGCGATCATGCCGCCCACCGGGTAATAGGTGCCGGCCGTGCCGCCGGTGCCGATGCGGAAAAATTGCTGTGCGTGGGCGGGGCCGACAGCGCCGGCGCTGGCCACGGCCAGCGCCACGGTCAGGGTCTTGATCCAGTTCTTGAAGGACATGAGAGCTTCTCCAGGTACGGCGCTGTTGGTTTATTTACGCCGCTTGCGAACCCTGAATTTTGTCACGCGCCGACATCGCCGCCTGCCTAGGGTTTGCCTGGGGATACACTACGTTTTTCCGTGTGCCGCCCCGGCCCCTGGCGGCCGGCATGTTCGTACGAAAAGGAAGCGCGCATCCATGGCCAACCACCCCGCCGCATCGGTTCCGGCCCTGCCTCCCGCGGCCGCGCCCGGCGATCCGCTGGCGCGGGTCGACACGCCCAGCCTGGTACTGGATCTGAACGCGTTCGAATCGAACCTGCGCCAGATGCAGGCCTGGGCCGACCGGCACGGCGTGGCCTTGCGTCCGCACGCCAAGGCGCACAAGTGTCCCGAGATCGCGCGCCGCCAGCTGGCGCTGGGCGCGCGCGGCATCTGCTGCCAGAAAGTCAGCGAGGCGCTGCCGTTCGTGGCGGCCGGCATTGACGACGTGCACATCAGCAACGAAGTGGTCGGCGCCGCCAAGCTGGCGCTGCTGGCGCAACTGGCCCGCGCGGCGCGCGTCAGCGTCTGCGTGGACGACGCCGGTAACCTGGCCGACATCTCGGCCGCCATGGTGCGGGCGCAGGCCCAGGTCGAGGTGCTGGTCGAGCTGGATGTGGGCCAGGGGCGCTGCGGCGTGCCCGATGCGGCGGCGGCCGTGGCCCTGGCGCGCCAGGCGCAGGCGCTGCCCGGCGTGGCCTTCGGCGGGCTGCAGGCCTATCACGGGTCGGTGCAGCATGTGCGCGGCCATGCCGAACGCGCCGCGGTGGCGGCCCGCGCGGCACAGGCGGCGGCCGAGTGCGCGCGCCAGCTGCGCGGCGCGGGCATTCCCTGCGATCGCATTACCGGCGCGGGCACGGGCAGCGCCGAGTTCGATGCCGCCAGCGGCGTATATACCGAAATGCAGGCCGGTTCGTACGCGTTCATGGACGGCGATTACGGGGCCAACGCCTGGTCCGGTCCGTTGGCTTTCCGCCACAGCCTGTTCTTGCTGGCCACGGTCATGAGCATGCCGGCCCCCGGGCGGGCCGTGGTCGACGCCGGCCTGAAATCCACCACGATCGAGTGCGGGCTGCCGCAAGTGGCCGGCCGCGCCGGGCTGCAGTATGCCGCCGCCAACGACGAGCACGGCGTGCTGAAAGTGGCCGCCGACGCGGCGCTGCGCCTGGGCGACACGCTGCTGCTGATCCCCGCGCATGTCGACCCGACCTTCAACCTGCACGACAGCCTGGTGGCCTACCGCGACGGCGTGGTCGAGGGCGTGTGGGATATCTCTGCCCGCGGGCTCAGCCGATGACCGGGCCGGCGCGGCGCGCCGGCCCGCCAGCCGCACCGATACGGTGCTAAATTCTTTGTTTTCCTCCCCTTGTTTTTCCCATTCCGTAGGAACCGCCATGGAATTCAGCCAGTTCAACGTCAACGCCCTGATGGAGATCACCTCCCGCCCGGACCTGGTGTTCGTGCGAGGCCAGGGCTCCTGGCTGGAAGACCATGCCGGCAAGCGATATCTCGACTTCGTGCAAGGCTGGGCCGTGAACACGCTGGGCCATTGCGCGCCCGAAATGAAGCGCGCTTTGGTGGAACAGGCCGACAAGCTGATGAACCCGTCGCCGGCGTTCTACAACCAGCCGTCCATCGACCTGTCGCTGCGCCTGACCGGCGCGTCGTGCTTTGACCGGGTGTTCTTCGCCAATAGCGGGGCCGAGGCCAACGAAGGCGCCATCAAGCTGGCGCGCAAGTGGGGGCGGGTCAAGCGCAACGGCGCCTACAAGATCATCACCATGAACCACGGCTTTCATGGCCGCACCCTGGCCACCATGTCGGCCTCGGGCAAACCGGGCTGGGACACGATGTACGCGCCGCAGGTCGAAGGCTTTCCCAAGGCCGAGCTCAACGACCTGGATTCAGTCCGCGCGCTCATCGACGCCCAGACCGTGGCCATCATGCTCGAACCCGTGCAAGGCGAATCCGGCGTGATCCCGGCCACCCCGGAATTCATGAAGGGCCTGCGCCAACTGGCCGACGAGCACCAGCTGCTGCTGATCGTCGACGAAGTGCAGACCGGCATGGGCCGCACCGGCTCGCTGTTCGCTTACCAGCAGTTCGACGTCGTGCCCGACATCATGACGCTGGCCAAGGGCATCGGCGGCGGCGTGCCGCTGGCCGCGCTGCTGGCGCGCCAGGAAGTCTGCGTGTTTGCCCATGGCGACCAGGGCGGCACCTACAACGGCAACCCCCTGATGACCGCGGTGGGCGTGGCGGTATTCGACACCCTGGCCGCGCCCGGCTTCATGGACACGGTGCGCGCCCGCGCGCAGCAGCTGTCCGAAGGCCTGCTGGCGTTGTCGGCCAAGTGGGGCATGGGCGGCGAGCGCGGCATGGGTTTGCTGCGCGCGCTGATCCTCGACCGCGAAGACGGTCCGGCCATCGTCGAGGCCGCCCGCAAGCTCGAGCCTCAGGGCCTGTTGCTGAACGCGCCGCGCGGCAACCTGCTGCGCTTCATGCCGGCGCTGAACGTCAGCGAGCAGGAAATCGCCCAGATGCTGTCGCAACTCGACGGCGTGATCGGCGCGCTGCGCAAGAGCTGAGCCACAGGTGGCCGGGTGTCGGGCTCCGAAGGCGCCTGACGTCGAAGAACGCGCCCACTTGCGCGGGTCGTGCGGTGTCTGACACCCTCCGGGAGTCAGACACCTGGTCAGTTCGTCGCGGGAAACAGGCTCTTGGTCAGTTCTTCGCGGGAGCCAGATACTTGGTCGGATCTCCGAGGGAGCCAGATAATTGGTCGGATCTTTGCGGGAATCAACGCTTGGTCAGGTGTCAGGCTCCGCAGGTGCCTGACACCGGAGATAGCAGACACTCGCTCCGAGTAAGTACGGTGCCTGACACCCTGCGCAAGTCAGGCACCTGATTGCGGGTCCGCATCCGCCCGGTTGCCCAGGGCCGCTGCCTGGCCACGCAGCAGGAATTTCTGGATTTTGCCGGTGGCGGTCTTGGGTAGTGGGCCGAACACCACGGTGCGCGGCACCTTGAAGCGCGCCAGGTGCTCGCGGCAATGCCGCAGCACATCGTCGGCCGTGCAATGCGCGCCGTCTTTCAGCGTAACGAAAGCGCATGGCGTTTCTCCCCAGGTGGGGTCGGGCCGCGCCACCACCGCGGCTTCCAGGATGTCGGGGTGCCGGTACAGCACGCTTTCGACTTCCACCGTGGAAATGTTCTCGCCGCCCGAGATGATGATGTCCTTGGCGCGGTCCTTGATCTCGATGTAGCCGTCGGGGTGCACCACGCCCAGGTCGCCCGAATGGAACCAGCCGCCGGCGAAGGCCTCGGCCGTGGCGCCGGGGTTGTGCAGGTAGCCCTTCATCAGCGTATTGCCGCGCAGCACGATCTCGCCCAGAGTGGCGCCGTCGGCCGGCACCGGCTGCAGGCGGCCGTCGACCACCCGCACATGCTCGACGTTGAGTTTGCGCACGCCGATACGCGCCTTCAGCGCCGCGCGCTCGGCCAGGGGCAGCTCATCCCATTCGTCGTGCCAGGCGCAGCTGACCGACGGCCCGTAGGTTTCGGTCAGGCCATACAGGTGCGTGACGCCGACGCCGAGCTGCTCCATGGCTTCGATGACGGCGGCCGGAGGCGCGGCGCCGCCGGTCAGGGCCTGCACGCGATGCGTGGCGCGATGCTGCACCTGGGACGGCGCATTGATCAGCATGTTCAGCACCACCGGCGCCGCGCAGAAGTAGCCGACGCGATAGCGCCGGATGGCGTCGAAGATGGCCGCGGGCTCGACGCGCCGCAGGCAGACATTGGTGCCCGCCAGGGCGGCCAGGGTCCAGGGAAAGCACCAGCCGTTGCAGTGGAACATGGGCAGTGTCCACAGGTATACGGCGTGGGGCGGCATGCCGCAGGCCAGCACATTGCCGGTGGCGTTCAGGTAGGCGCCGCGATGGTGGTAGACCACCCCTTTTGGATTGCCGGTGGTGCCCGAGGTGTAGTTCAGGCAGATGCTTTGCCATTCGTCGGCGGGCCACTCCCATGCGGCGTCGGGCGGCTGCGCGGCCAGCCAGGTTTCGTATTCGGCGTCGCCCAGCGTGCCGTGTTCGCCCGTGTATTCCGTGTCTTCGATGCGCACCGTGCGGGGCGGCGCGGCCAGCCGGCCCAGCACGTCTTGCACCAGGCTGGCGTATTCGCTGTCGAACAGCAGCACCGTGGCGCGGCCGTGTTCCAGGATGAACGCCAGCGTGGCGGCGTCGAGTCGGGTGTTCAAGGCATTGAGCACGGCGCCAGCCATGGGCACACCGAAATGCGCTTCGTACAGGGCGGGGATATTGGGCGCCAGCACCGCCACCACGTCGCCGCGCTGCACCCCCCAGGCCCGCAGCGCCGCCGCCATCTGCCGGCATCGCTGCTGGGTGGCGCGCCAGCTCTGGCTGCGGTCGCCATGCACCAGCGCCGGCCGTTGCGGATACACCTCGGCCGCCCACTGCAGGAAACCCAGCGGGGTCAGGGGAACATGGTTGGCGGCATTGCGCGGCAATTCATCATCGAAGGGGGTCGTCATGGGGATGGCTCCGGCTAGGGGGCGGATTCGCGGCGGGCGGCCTGCCAGCCCAGTTCGGCCAGCGGCGCTACCCGCGCGCCCATTTCGCGCGCGTCGGCGGCGGCGGCGTTGCCGGCCTGGGCGCGCGCGTATACGCCTTGCAGAATGGCTGCAATGCGGAAGAAGCTGTAGGCCAGGTAGAAGTCCCAGTTGGCCGGCGCGGCGATGCCGCGCGCGCGGCAGTACGCCGCCACGAACGCCGCTTCATCGGGAATGCCCAGCGCCGGCAGGTCCAGGCCGGCGATGCCGCGCCACAGGCTGGGCGGAATGCGCCAGCACATGCAGTGATAGGCCAGGTCGGCCAGCGGATGGCCCAGCGTGGACAGTTCCCAGTCCAGCAGCGCGACGGCGCGCGGCGCATCGGCGGCGAACACCAGGTTGTCGATGCGGTAGTCGCCGTGCACCAGGCAGACCTGGCCGTCGTCGGCTGGCAGGTGCCGCGGCAGCCAGTCGATCAACGCGTCCATGGCGGCGATGGCGCCGGTCGAGGTGTCGCGATACTGCCGGGTCCAGCGCGCGACCTGCCGCGCGAAGTAGTCGCCGGCGCGACCGTAGTCGCCCAGCCCGATCTCGCCGGGCGCCACCGCGTGCAGCGCGGCCAGCACCCGTCCGGCCTCGGCGTAGATGGCGCCGCGCTCGGCCGGGGCCAGTTCTGGTAGCGCCGGGTCCATGTACACGCGGCCTTGCGCATAGCTCATCAGGTAGAACGGCGTGCCGATCACGGCGCGGTCTTCGCAGTAATGCAGCATGCGCGGCACCGGCACGGCCGTGTCGGCCAGGGCGGACATCACGCGGTATTCGCGATCGACCGCATGGGCCGAGGGCAGCAGCGTGCCCGGCGGCTGTTTGCGCAGCACGCGCAGCCCGTGGGCATCCTCCAGCAGGAAAGTGGGGTTGGACTGCCCCCCGGCCAGCGGCCGCACGCGCAGGCCGGTCGAGTCTGCCAGCCCGCGCGCCGCCAAGTACGTCGCCAGCGCGGGCAGCCACTCGGGCTGCGCGCCCGGCTGCGTTTCTGGTCGATGGCCGGGCGCGTTCATACCAGGGCCTTGCGCGGCGCGTCGGCGTCGTCCCAGCGCCAATACGCGTCGCCCTCGTCCATCAGGTAGCGGGCCAGCACCATCTTGTGCACTTCCGATGCGCCGTCGACCAGACGCGCCTGGCGCGCGTAGCGGTAAATCCATTCCAGCGGCGTGTCTTTTGAATAGCCGCGCGCGCCGTTGAGCTGCAGCGCGGTATCCACCACTTTGTGCAGGGTTTCCGACACGACGATCTTGGCCATGGAGATTTCTTTGCGCGCGTAGTCGCCCTGGTCCAGCCGCGCCGCGGCGCGCATGGTCAGCAGGCGGCCGATCTCGATCTGCATGGCGGCATCGCCCAGCAGCCACTGCACGCCCTCGCGCTCGGCCAGCTTCAGGCCGAAGCTGCTGCGCTGCCCCACGTAATCGACCGCCACCGCCATGGCGCGGCGCGCCAGCCCCAGCCAGCGCATGCAGTGCGTCAGCCGCGCCGGGCCCAGGCGGATCTGGGTCAGCTTCAGGCCGTCGCCGACTTCCATCAGGCGGTTCTCGTCGGGGATTTCCAGGCCGTCGAAAATCAGTTCGCAGTGCCCGCCGTGTTCTTCCGGCCCCATGATGGGAATGCGCCGCTCGATGCGCCAGCCAGGCTGGGCGGCATCGAACAGGAAGGCGCTGAGGCCTTTGCGCGCGTCGTTCGAGGTGCGGGCGATGAGGATGAAGTGGCGGGCCACGCCGGCCCCGGTAATGAACCACTTGCGGCCGTTGACGATCCACTTGTCGCCCTGGCGGGTCGCGGTCGTGCGCATCATGGACGGGTCGGAGCCGCTGCCTGGGCTGGGTTCGGTCATCACGAACGAGGAGCGGACCTTGCCGTCGATAATGGGCTGCAGCCAGCGATCTTTCTGGTCGGGGCGCGCCACCTGGGCCAGCACGCGCATGTTGCCGTCGTCGGGCGCGGCCGCATTGAAACACACCGGCCCGAATATCGAGCGGTTCATTTCTTCGTAGCAGGCGGCCAGGCCGACCATGGGCAGGCCCTGGCCGCCGCGCTCGCGCGGCATCTGCAGGGCCCACAGGCCCGCTTCGCGCACTTTGGCGCGGGCGCGCTCAAGGACCGGTTCGGCAATGTTCTCGTGGTCATCGAAATTGCCGGGGTCGGCTTCGAGCGGAATCAGTTCTTCATCGACGAAGCGGCGCACGCGGCTCCGGTAGTCCTCCAGTTCGGGGGGCAGAGAAAAGTCCATGCAGCATCTCCATGCAATGTGCCGCCATCGGGCGGCTATAAGGCTGTGTTCAAAGCGAGCTGGCCAGGTGGCCGCCGTCGACGTCGATGACCGAGCCCGTCATGAACGCCGAGGCGTCCGAGGCCAGCAACAGCAGCGGTCCGTCCAGGTCTTGCGGCTGTCCCAGGCGGCGCTGCGGCACGCGCTTGATCAGCGCTTCGCCCGCCGGGGACGCAAAGAACTCGCGATTCAGATCGGTGGCGATATAGCCCGGCGCCAGCGCGTTGACCCGGATGCCGTGGCGCGCCCATTCCAGCGCCAGGGCGCGCGTCAGGTGCAGCAGGCCGGCCTTGGCCGCCGCGTAGGGCGCAACGTGCGAGGCCACGCGCTGGCCCAGGATCGAGGCGATGTTGACGATGCTTCCGGGCCGCCCCTGCGCGCGGAAGTGGCGCGCGCTGGCCTGGGCCACGCGCCACGCGCCGTTGAGATTGACGTCGATAAGCCCGGTCCAGGCCTGCTCGGAAATATCCAGTGCAGGCTCGCTGAGCGCGACGCCGGCATTGTTGATCACGATGTCCAGCGGGCCGAGTTCGCTGGCGGCCGCGTCGATGGCGGCCTGCACGCTGTCGGGCCGGGTGACGTCCATGGGCACGACGCAGGCCTGGCCGCCTTGTTGGCGGATGGCCTCGGCCACTTCATGGCCCAGTTCGGTGCGGCGTCCGCACAGCGCCACGCGCGCGCCGGCGCCCGCCAGCAGGCCGGCGAAGTGCCGGCCCAACCCGCTATAGGCGCCGGTGACCAGCGCCGTCTTGGACTTCAGGTCTTCGAACATCCGCTCTCTCCTCGCTGCTCACTGGCCTTGGTCTGTTTTTGGTCCGCGCAAGAGCGGCGCCAGTGTGTCGGGCACTTCGAGTTCTAAACGTAACACAGCGCTGGCCAGGGCCTTGCCGTAGTTGTCGATTGCCAGGCTGCGCGAAACGCCGCCGCCCAGCGCGCCTTCCAGCACGAAGTTCAGTACGCCCAGTCCATCGACTTCGTAGCGCGTGATGGCGCCGCGCACCGCGGTTTCGTTGTAGATCGTGCGCAGGGCGTCGACCGTGACGGCCCGCTTGATGTACGGGTAGAACGCCGGTTCGTAGGCAATCACGGCGATGTTCGACGTATTGCCTTTGTCGCCTGACCGGGTATGCGCGACGCGCCGCAGGCTCACGTGCATGATGTCTCTCCTTTTCTTGCCGGGCCGCCGGGCCTAGACGAACTCGATCGTGCAATCGACCGAGTCGCGCGGCACCAGCGTCGACCACAGGCCGATGACTTCGCGCACACGGTCTTGGTGGGGCACGCGCTTGCCGGTGCAAGCCAGCCCGCAGACTGCCATGCCATCGACTTCGCGGCCGATTTTCTCGGCCTGGGCACGGGTGGCGCAGCGCGCGGCGATGCGCACGGCGATTTCCACGGGCTCGCAGGCCGGCGCTGCCGACGCCGCCCCATGTACCGCGTTGGCGCCGATGAAATCAATGCGCAGATCATCGGCCTGCAGCCCGGCCAGGCGCAGGCGTTCCCGCAGTATGGTCTCGGCCAGCCGTGCCTTGTCCAGGCAGCCGGGGCCGGCGAAGAAGAACATGTCTTCGCCGATATAGCCCTCGGTGCAGCCCATGGATACTTTCAGCGTGTCGGTGCGCGGCCGGCCCGAGATGCCGCCGACGCGCACCCGGTCGGGCCCTGCCTGCTCCAGGCGCGCAGTGGTGAAGTCCACCACCACGTCGGGCGTGATGTAGCGGGCCGGGTCGTGCACTTCATAGAACATCTGTTCCTTCACTGTGCGCAGGTCGATGCAGCCGCCGGTGCCGTCGACCTTGCCGATCTCGGCCGTGCCGTCCGCCTCGACGTCGGCATACGGGAAGGCCAGGTTCCAGGGATCGGGCACGTCTTTGTAGCCGGGGTCGCCAAAATAGCCGCCGGTAACCTGCGCGCCGCATTCGAGCAAATGGCCGATGCCGCTGCCCTGGCCGAGCCGCGCCCAGTCGTCGGCGCGCCAGCCAAAGTGGTGCATCATCGGCGCCAGGAACAGCGACGGGTCGGCCACGCGGCCGGTAATGACGATGTCGGCGCCCTGGTCCAGTGCCCGCACAATGGCTTCGGCGCCGGCGTAGGGTTCGGCCGAGATCAGCGTGTCGGCCACCGACGCCACGGGCGCGCCGCTTTCCATGATGGCCAGTCCGCTCGTGCCGATGCTGCCGCTGAGGTCGGTGGCGCTGACGGCAGCGACCCTGGCGTGTTTCCAGCCGGCTTCGGCGCACAGCTCGGCCACGCGCCGGGCCGCCGCCAGCGGGTGAATCCAGCCCTGGTTCGAGACGATGCGCGTGCCGTTGGCCATGCAGTGCGGCAGCACCGCGCGCATGCGATCGTCCAGCCAGGTGTCGTAGCCCGGAAAGCCCGGATCGCGGCGCTTGCGCACCTGGGCCGCCGATACCGTGGCTTCGGCCATGGTCTCGAAGCACAGGAAGTCGAGCGCGCCGCGTTCGGCGTTCCAGCGCGCCGGGTCGATGCGGTCGCCCCACCAGCCGGCGCCCGAGCCGATGCGCAGCGTGCCTGTCTTGTGAGTCATGTCGGTCTCCTTCGCGATGCCATGGCCGCCTATTGCGGTTGGATGCCTGCGCGGCTGATGACCTGCCGCCATTTTTCGGTGTCGGCGCGAATAGTGTCGCTGAAGGCCTGCGGCGTGCCGGCCACCGGGATCGCGCCCAGGTTTTCCACCTGGCGGCGCGTGTCCGGCTCGGCCAGCGCCTCGGCCACGGCCGACTGAATGCGCGCCACCACGGCCGCCGGCGTGCCGGCCGGCGCCAGCAAGCCGAACCATGCATTGACTTCATAGCCCGGCAGGCCGGCCTCGGCCACGGTCGGCACGTCCGGCAGCAAGGGCACGCGGGTGCTGGTGGTGACCGCCAGCGCGCGCACGGCGCCCGCGCGAATCTGTCCCATGGCCGAGGGCAGGTTGTCGTACATGATCTGCACCTGGCCGCCCAGCAGGCCCGTCATGGCCGGCGCCGACCCCTTGTAGGGCACGTGCCGGATGTCTACCTTGGCCAGGCCGTTGAACAACTCGCCCGACAGGTGCGGCGAGCCTCCGAGACTGGTCGAGGCGAAATTCAGCTGGCCGGGCTCGCGGCGCGCCCGCTCGATAAGCTGGGCCACCGTGCCGATGCCCAGTTGGGGATTGGCCAACAGCACATTCGGCGAGTTAGCCACCAGCGTCACCGGCGCGAAATCGCGCGCGGGGTCGTACGGCACCTGCCTATAGATGAACTGGTTGGTGACCTGGGTGCCCAGGGTTCCCATGACGAGCGTATAGCCATCGGGCTGCGCCCGTGCCACTGCGGCCGCGCCGATGCCGCCGCCCGCGCCGGGGCGGTTCTCTACCACCACGTTCTGGCCCAGACGACTGCCGGCCGCGTGCGCGACCAGACGCGCCAGCAGGTCGGTGGTGCCGCCGGGCGGGAACGGCACCACCAGCGTGATGGGGCGGGCAGGCCATGCCGGCGCCGGCTCTGCGTGCGCCATGGGGGCCAGCGGTAGCGCCAAGGCAGTGGCAAGAAGAAGGGTGTATCCACGCATGGGTCTCTCCTGGTGAACGGGGTATCAGGGGGCGGCGGGCGCGGCCAGTTCGACCAGGGCGTCAACCGCCACGGCGCCCTGCCCCTGCGCGCCTACCAGCACCGGGTTGATGTCTATGGAGGCCAGGCTGCCCCTGGCCGCCAGCGCGCAGCCGCCCAGCAACACCGCCTGTTCGGCCAGCGCCCGCATATCGGCGGGCGGGTCGCCGCGCACGCCGGCCAGCAGCTTGCCGATGCGCAGTTCCTGCAGCTTGCCGATCACCTCGTCCACGCTGAAGGGCGGCAACAGCAGCGCCACGTCTTGCATGGCCTCGACATACTTGCCGCCGCTGCCCACCATGACCACGGGGCCGAACACCGGGTCGTGGCGCACGCCCAGGGCGCACTCGTGCAGGCCGGCGTGCATGCGCGCCACGATCCACTCCGCGTCGTGTATGCCCAGCTTGCCCAGTGTCTGCGCCTGGCGCGCCAGCGCGGCGCGCAGCGCCTGCTCGTCGTCCAGCCCCAGCGCCACCAGGCCGTGCTCGGACTTATGCGGCAGGCGCGCCGAGCACGCTTTCAACGCCACCGGGGCGCCGATGGCGCGCCAGGCGGCCACGGCGGCGTCGGCATCGGTACAGCGGGCATGTTCAGCCACCGCCAGGCCCTGGCCGGCCAGCAGCGCCAGGCTTTGCGCTTCAGACAAGAACGGCTGCCGGGCGGACGGCAAGCTGAACGGCGCCGCGTCGGGCCAGCGCACAGGCGCGCGGCTGCGCCAGCGATGCAGGCGGTACAGGGCGGCCATTGCGTCGGCCGCCTGCTGTTCGTCGGCATAGACGGCCACGCCGCGCGCGCGAAACGCTGCCGTCACATCGTCCTGCCATGCCACCACCGCGACGGGGCGGGCGGCCGCGGCGGCAAAACCGGCCGTATCGGCCGCGAAGGTGGCTACGTCATAGCCGCGCCCCGCCACCGGGATATCGATGAGGAACATATCAGCGGCCGGGTCCGCCGCGATGACCGGCAGCACCTGGCCGAACAAGCCATTGTTCGACAGCAGCGCGGCGGTAATGTCTACCGGATTGGCCGTAGAGGCGAAGCCGGGCAGCAGGCCGTCCAGCTGCTGCCGCGTGGTCTCGGCCAGCGGGGCGATCTGCAGGCCACGTTCGACGGCGGCGTCCGAGGCCAGCACGCAGCTGGCGCCCGAATTGCTCACCGCCACCATGCGCGGTCCCTGCGGCAGAGGGCCGCGCAGCGCCAGTTCGGCGAAGCGCACCAGTTCTTGCGGGTCGCGCGCGCGCAAGATGGCATGGCGCTCGAAATAGGCGTCTACCGCCCGGTCTTCGCTGGCCATGGCGCCGGTGTGCGACGCGGCCGCGCGCGCGCCGGCCTCGGAGCGGCCCGACTTCACCGCAATCAGCGGCACGCCGCGCGCGCTGGCCATGGCCGCCGCCTCGGCCAGCGCGCCCGCGTCCTGCAGCGACTCGAGGTACAGCAGCACGATGCGCACTTCGGGGTCGCGCAGCACCGCGCAGGCCAGTTCGGCCACGGTGACGTCGGCTTCGTTGCCCGTGGCGTGCACATGGCGCACGCCCAGGCCGCGCTGGCGCAGCAGGCCGTACACCATCGCCCCCATGCCGCCGCTCTGGCTCAGTACCGCCACCGGGCCATCCGCTGGCGCGACTTCCAGGAACATGGTCGAGAAACTGGCGATCGCCCCGTTGCCGAAATTGGCCAGGCCCTGAGAGTTCGGGCCCACGATGCGCATGCCGGCCGCGCGGGCGCGCGCCGTCATGGCGTCCTGCAGCGCCCGGCCCGCATCGCCGGTCTCGGCAAACCCGGCCGAGATCACGATGGCCGCCGCCACCCCCAGCTCGGCGCAGCGGTCCACCGCCTGCACCGCCTGTTCGCCCGCCACGGCCACGATGGCCAGATCGGGCGCCGCGGGCAGCGCGTCCAGGGTGGGCCAGGCGCGCTGGCCCTGCACTTCGGCGCGTTGCGGGTTGATGGGGTACAGCGTGCCTGCGTAGCCCTGCTGCCGCATGTAGTAAATGGGCCGCCCGCCGATCTTGTCGGGGTTGTCGGACGCGCCCACGATGGCGATCGATGCGGGGTCGAGCAAGCGGTCCAGGCTGTCGCGCCGGGGCTGTGCTAATGCCATGAAAACTCCTGTGGCTTCGGGGGCAGCAAACGCTGCGGATCAGTTGACGGTGGCGCCGGATACCTTGACGACCTCGGCCCACTTGCGGATTTCATCGTCCAGGAACTGTCCGTATTCGGCGGGCGTCATCCAGTCGGCATCGAAGCCCTGTTGCGCGAATTGCTTCTGCAGGTCGGGACGGCCCAGCACTTTCTGCAGCGCCGCGTTCAGCTTCTGCACCACGGCGTCGGGCGTGCCGGCCGGGGCCATCAGGCCGTTCCAGGCCGTGGCCTCGTAGCCGTCCAGGCCGGACTCGGCCACGGTGGGCACGTCCGGGGCAGCCGGCGAGCGCGCGACGCTGGTGACGGCCAGGGCGCGCAGCTTGCCGTCTTTTACATAGGGCATGGACGACAGCATGGTGTTGAACATGATGTCTGCCTGGCCGCCCATGACATCGGTCATGGCCGGCGCGCTGCCGCGGTAGGGCACGTGCACCATGCGGGTGCCGGCCATGGTGTTGAACAATTCGGCCGACAGGTGGGTGGATTGCCCGTTGCCCGACGAGGCGAAGGTCAGCTTGCCGGGCGAGGCCTTGGCCAGCGCGATCAGCTCGCGCACATTCTGCGCGGGCAGGTCCGGGCGCGTCACGATCACCAGCGGGCCCTTGGTCAGCAGCGAGATCGGCGCGAAGCTCTTGCGCGTGTCGTAGCCCAGGTTCTTGAACAGCGACATATTGATGGCGTGCGCCGTGGTGGCCAGCAGCAGCGTGTAGCCATCGGGCGCGCTCTTGGCCACCATGTCGGCGCCGATGTTGCCGCCCGCGCCCGAGCGGTTGTCGACGATGACCGTCTGGCCGAGTTCGTCGCCCAGCCCTTGCGCCACCGAGCGGGCCACGATGTCGGTGGGGCCGCCCGGCGGATAGGGCACGACCAGGGTGACGGGCTTGTCGGGCCACGTCGCGGCGCCGGCCGCGGTATTGGCCGCCAGGGCGATGGCGGCCAGGGCGGCGCGCCAGACAGGAATTGCAGGCATGAGTCTCTCCTCCGTCCTCGCGGGACGTTATTGTTGGTGGGGGAAATAAGGCCGCCGTCGCGGCCGCGCATCAAGGCGGGCGGCACGCCTCGAACGTGAGCAGCACGTGGCCGTTCAACTCGGCCGCGCGGCCGCTGACCGCCTGTCCAATGGCGATGCCTGCATCGGCATGCCCCATCAGCGTCACGTTTTCGCGCAGGCGCACCAGCACCAGCACATAGGGCGCCAGCGCGCGCCATTGGGCATCGGGCGCGCGGTGCACTTCGCTGCGGGCGATCACCGTGCCTGCGCCCTCGGCGCGGCGCCAGCGCAATGCCGTGCCGCCGCAAGACGCGCAGGCGTATGGGCGCAGGGCCCACCAGGCGCCGCAGTCGTCACAGCGCTGCAAGTCGAGGGGGTGGCGATCGCGCCCGGGTTGGTTGATCGGGTTCGTGCTCATGCCGCGCCCTCCGCCTGCAGCACCAGGCTGACATGCGCCGACAGCACGCCGCCGTCGGCGTGCACCAGCGCGCGGCGGCGCGGCGCGATCTGGCGTTCGCCGGCGCGGCCCGCCAGCTGGATGCAGGCCTCGACCACATGAGCCAGCCCGCCCGCCACGCCGGAATGGCCGAACGACAGCAGGCCGCCATGCGTGTTCAGCGGCAGCGGACCCGTGGCGGCGAAATCGCCGCGCTGCAGCCGCGCCCCCGCGCCGCCGCGCGGCGCATAGCCCAGTTCTTCCAGCAGCATGATCAGGGTGATGGTGAACGAGTCATAGATCGCCAGGTAGTCGATCTGGCTGGCGTGTACCTGCGCTTCGGCCAGGGCGCGGGCGCACGCGCGCGCGGCGCCGGTATCCAGCACATCGCGCATGGCCGACAGGTGCTGGTGGCGGTGGGCCTGGCCGCCGCCCGTTACCTGCACCGGACCTTCGTCCACGCTGAGCACCAGGGCCGCCGCGCCATCCGAGATGGGACAGCAGTCCAGCAAATGCAGCGGCGTGGCGATCGGGCGCGAGGCCAGCACCTGTTCCACGGTGATGGGTTCGCGCAGGTGCGCATGCGGATGGCCGGCGGCATTGTGCCGCATCAGCGCGGCGAAGCCCGCCATGGCGTCGCGGCGGGTGCCGGTGTGGTGCATGTAGGCCGACGCCAATAGCGCGTAATACGCGGGCACCGAGGCGCCGTTGGGCACTTCGGTATCCGCCTCGCCCACCTGTGCCAGCGTCTGGATAGAGGTATCGACGGCCTGGCCGGTCAGGCGATTTTCGCCGGCCACCACCAGGATGCGCCGGCAGGTGCCGGCGCGCAGCAGTTCGCGCGCCAGCATGACCATGGCCGCGCCGGTGGCGCCGCCCATCTGCATGCCGTGCGCATAGCAGGGGTCCAGGCCCAGTTTTTCACTGAGCAGCGTGCCCAGCATCAAGTGCGGAAACGTGGTGGCATAGCCGCACAGCACGCCATCGATATCCGCGCGCGCCAGGCCCGATTGCGCCAGCGCGCTGTTGGCCGCCTCGGCCATCAGGTCCAGCGCGCTCATGCCTTCGTGGCGGCCGAAGCGCGTGGTGGCGGCCGCCTGCACATAGGCGCGCCGGCAATTGCCATTACGCATGGGGCAGCCACGCGCGTTCGATTTCGCGTGCCTCGTGTGACAGTGCCTGCGCCAACTCCTGTTCGCGCGATTCAATGCGTTCGTTCAGCGCGGCCACGCTCAGCGCCGCGATCGCGCGTCCGCTGGGCCCGCGCACCGCCACGCCCAGGCCGCCCATCTTTTCCACCACCACGTCCAGCAACATGGCGTGCCCCAGCGCGCGGGCGCGCTGCGTGGCCAGGTCCAGGTCGCGCTCGGGATAGCGCGGGTACTTGATCGCCAGTCGCTGTCGCACCATGGGCAGCACCGCGCGGGACTCGGATTCGTCCAGGGTCGACAGCAAGGCCAGGCTGCCGGCCCCCACGCCCAGCGGCCGGCGGCTGCCCACCTCGAGGTAGTTGGCGCGGATCGGGTAGTCGCCGAAGCACAGGTCCAGGCAGACGGATTCCCAGCCCATCGGCAGCGACAGGATGACCGTGTCGCCGAAGCGGCGCGCCAGCCGGATCAGGGCGGGCCGCGCCAGCGCGCGCACGTCCAGCCCATCGACCATGGCATGGTGCATGGCGTACACCTGCGGGCCCAGCATGTAGTGCTTGCTGACCGGGTCGCGTTCGACAAAGCCCTCGGCTTCCAGGTCTTTCAGGATGCGCCGCGCCGTGGAAATATCCAGCGCGGCGCTTTGCGCGATGTCGGTCAGCCGGTGCACGCGCCGGTCGGTCAGGCTGGCCAGCACGCGGCAAGTCTTCTTCGTGGCGGAAACTGCGGTGACGTCTGGCGGTGGCATGGAAGTGGCCGGGCCCGTTTTTGAGAACACGGCCACAAGATAGAAAGGTGCGGCGGCGGCGGTAAAGTTGCAGCGCAACAAATTTTCGCCCAGCGACAATGTGGGCGGTTCGCGGCGATGCGCCAGCCTTGGCCCGCAGGCAAGCGAACCGCTGTACAGGGGCGTCAGGCGCCCGTCGCTGGCAGCCTGGCGCCACGACCGGTTCGCCAGGCGCCATTCGTTGCCACGCGCGACCACGCCGGGATACCTAGCGCGAGGTCAGGCCGGCCGTTTTCACGACTCCGGTGTACTTCGCCACTTCTGCCTTGAGATATGTCGCGAATTCCTGTGGAGAACGCAGGTCCGGCTCGGCGCCGATCTGGCGCAATTTCTGTTTCAGGTCGCCGGATTGCATGGCGGCCGCCATGGCATCACGCAGGCGACTCAGTACTGGCGCGGGCACCTTTGCCGGCGCAAATACCGCAAACCAGGCACTGACCTCGAAGCCCGGAATACCGCTTTCGGCCACTGTCGGCACGTCTGGCAGCAAGGCGCTGCGCTGCAGGCTGGTAACGGCCAGCGCGCGCAGCTTGCCTTCGCGGATATGAGGCACGGAGGTTGTCTGCAAGTCGAACATCAGCGGTACGTGCGCCGCCATCACGTCCACCAAGGCGGGTGCGCTGCCGCGATACGGAACATGCACCAACCGGATTCCGGCGGCGTTGGCCAGCATTTCGCCGGCCAGATGGTTGGAAGTGCCCGGGCCGGCAGAGGCATAGTCCAGGGTGTCCGGCTGCCGCTTCGCCGCGGCAATGACGTCGGCCAGCGTGTGGAAGGACGAACTGGGCGGAGTCACCAGCGCGAATGGCGTGGATGCCACCGGCGCCACCAGCGCGAAATCGTTGACAGGGTCATAGCCCACCTGGTTGATAGCCGGGTTGATGGCGTGCGAGCTGACTGTGCCCAGCAATAGCGTGTAGCCGTCGGCGGGTGCCTGGGCCACAAAGTGCGTGCCGATCGCCGTGCCCGCGCCGCCCTTGTTTTCAACGACTACCGGCTGGCCCAGGCTGGCCCCCAGCTTCTGGCCGATGGCCCGCGCCAGGATGTCAGCAGAGCCGCCCGCGGGGTACGGGACGACCAGCGTGATGGAACGGGTGGGGAACTCCTGGGCGACGGCCTGGCCCGCCGGAGCGGCCAGCAGCATACAGGAGGCGATGGGCGCAATCAGTCGACGCAGTGGGTTCATGCAATTCATCCGTCACGGGTAGCATTCCATTGCTGGGCGATGATCTTGATTTGCGTCAAATGCTCCCAAGTTACAACCCGCTTGTCTAATACCGTTCAAGCGGGTCGCTGATACGTCGCGCGAATCACGCCACAGTCTAGCGGGCAGCCGCACGACACGCTGCGGCTAAGACTGGGCGCCGGGGGAACGGGGCGGGCCCAGCGCACAGGCCAGGAATGCCTGGATGACCGGGTTGTCATTCGCGCAGGCATAGGCGAACAGCAATTGGTAGCTGGGCGGATTGCGCACTTCGGCAATCTCCAGGAAGCTGACTTCGGACATATTCAGGCGGCGCATGGCGGAGGGAACCAGCGCAACGCCCAGGCCGCCCGCCACCAGCGTCAGGATGGCTTGCATCTGCGAGGCCTCCTGGACGATCCGGGGCATGAAGCCTGCTGCCTGGCAGGCGCCCAATAGCGCGCTGGCAAAACCGGCGCCCTCGGCGGCGGGAAAAGACACGAACGACTCCGCCGCGAGCTCTTTCATCTTTACCCTCTGACGCCCGGCCAGCGGATGCCCGATGGGGACGGCCAGGACAAAGTGCTGGGACTGTAGCGCGACCAGCTCAAGGCCTTGCGAATCGTAGACCGGCCCGACCAGCAGCGCGAGGTCCGTGTGGTCGTTCTGCAAGTCTTCGAGTTGCCGCCGCGTGGTCTCCGCTGTGAGCGTGAGCTGCACGGTGGGGTAATCGCGCTGGAACCGCTTGAAGATGTCGGGCAATACATCGAGCGCGGCGCTCGGAACGAAGGACAGGCGCAGCGCGCCCTCCAGGCCGCTGCCGGTGCGTCGGGCGCGCTCGCGCGCCTGTTCGACAAACCGCAACAGCCGTATCGCGTCCCGGTAGAAGATCTTTCCGGCAGCGGTCAGTCTCACATGGTGCTTGCTGCGGTCGAGCAGCGCCGTGCCGATGTCCGCCTCCAGGTTTTGCATTGCGGTGGACAGCGGCGGTTGCGACATGTGCAGCCGTTCCGCGGCGCGCCGGAAGTTCAGTTCTTCGGCGAGAACGACAAACTGGCGGACCAGGCGAAGTTCGAACATAAGGGCCACCACTGTGCATAGCCGACGGTTGGCAATATCTAGCACGAATCACGTGGCAATGTAAATAGTATTGGATGTATCAAAGCACCCCACCTAGGATGACTGCTGCGAGGCTTCCTGTTTTCATTCGAGGATCATTCAGATGCAACCGTCCCTGCTCGAAGAAATTCCCCAGGTTCCCAACCCCTATCCGGTCGTGGCCACGATTGAGTATCCGGAAGTCTGGCGCCTGTGCACGCAAGCGCGGGAACTGGCCTGGGATCCCGTCGCGGACATCGACTATTCGGATATCGCCGAGGCCGACCTGCCCGAGGAAGTGCGGGCGGCCGGCGCAGAGTGGTGGAGCCTGCGGGCCTGGATGGAGCACGGAGCCACCCCGTATGGGGCGGAGCGCCTGCGTGAAGCCATTTTTTCGCACCAGCCGTTTGAAGTGAAGCAGCACATCACCAACTTCATTGCCGAAGAACTGCGCCACCACGAGGCCAGCTTCCGCATCGCGGAGCATCTCAAGGGCTACGAAGCCACGCCGCGCGCCGATTATTTCAAGGACATCATTCCGCGCTTTCATGACGAGAAAGACGAGAAGGCGATGAGCTTTTACGCAAGCCTGTCGGTCAATACACTGTTCGAGCAGTTGTCGGGCGAGCTGCTGCAGGCGCGCTACGAGAATGCACGTTTTGCCTCCATACGCGAGGCCTGCCGCCTTATCCTGCGCGACGAAGCGCGCCATATCCAGTTTGGCCGCATCATCATGCGCCGTTTCTTCACCGAATTGCCGGCCGAAGAAAAGCGCGTCATTGGCGAGAAAGTGGCCAAAAAACTCAGGGGCAGCCTGCTCAACGGCGTCTACGCGGTGGTCAGCCTGCCGGCCGATGAGCGCGCCAGGTCGGGACGCAAACGCACGCTCGCCGCCGAGCATGGCCTGGGCGCGACGCATCCCGACGACGAATTGGCGATCATCCGCAGGGGTTTGAACCAGATTCGCGAAGACGTGGGTGTCTACGGCATCGAGATTCCGCGCGTGCCCGAGATCGACGATTGCGTGCAATAAGGGGCGCGCCATGCCGAATCGCGTCATTGTGCCGGCGGGCGTTGCCGCCCCGTTGGGCCCCTATAGCATGGCCATTGCCTCAGATGGGCCGGGCACCTGGCTGCATATTGCCGGCCAGGTCGGTATCGGCCCGGACGGCACGCTGGCCGATGGCTTCGAGGCGCAGGCACGCCAGGCCTGGCTGAACCTGGCCGCGGTGCTGAACGCCGCGGGCATGCAGATGCAGCACCTCGTGAAGGTCAATACCTACCTTACGCGTGCGTCCGATGTGCCGCTGTTGGGGCCAGTGCGCGCCACATTCATGGGCGAGGCCCGGCCGGCGTCTACGCTGGTCGTCGTGCAGGCGTTAGCGCATCCACAATGGCTGGTGGAAGTCGAGGCAACCGCCTTCCTGCCTGAGACGGACTGAACAGGTGGCGTCCACGATGGCGCGTCCCGAGCCGCTGAGCCGGAGCCTGCGCGAGATCGGCGCGCGCTGGCAGCAAGATATCCGAGCCGCCGGGGACGCCACCAAGGCGCTATACCTGCCGCTGCTGGCGCGGGCGCCGAAAGCCGGCGTTGATGTCGTGCGCGACCTGGCGTATGGGGGCGATCCGCGCCAGGTGCTCGATGCATACCGGCCCGCTGGCGCGCGCCGCGCTCCCGTGGTGGCCTTCGTGCATGGCGGCGCTTTCATCAGGGGCGCCAAGGATATCAATGCCGAAATGTACGCCAATGTGGCCACCTGGTTCGCCCGCCACGGCTGCGTGGGCATCAACATAGAGTATCGGCTGGCGCCGCAGGCGCCCTATCCGGGCGGCGCGGCCGACGTCGCGCTGGCCTGCCGCTGGCTCGCGCAACACGTCGGCGAACTGGGTGGTGATCCGGACCGGATCTGCCTGATCGGCCATTCCGCGGGCGGCACTCACGTTGCCACTTGGGCCTGCGACCCACAATGCGCCCTGCCTCCGATTGACGTGCAATGCGCCGTGCTGGTGTCGGCGCGGCTGCGGGCCGACGTCCTGCCGGTCAATCCGAACGCGTCCGGCGTGAAGGCCTACTTCGGGCCGGATCCGGCCTGCCACGGTTTGCGGTCACCGTTGACCCACGCCGCCCGCGTGCCGCTGCCGGTGTTGGTGGCCAATGCCGAATTCGAGAATCCGCTGCTCGACCTGTATGGGCTGGAGTTCGCGTTGGCCGTGGGCCGGGCGCGCGGCGCGGCGCCCCTGCATATTGCCCTGCCGGACCACAATCATGTTTCGATCATGGCCCATTTCAACACCTCCGAGCAGTGGCTGGGCGAGCAGGTGCTGGCGTTCTTCGAACGCTCCAGCCGTTGAGGGCTGTGCGCTACGAAATCGCCACCAGCTCGGCCCCTTCGGCAACCTGGTCGCCCACCGCGTAGAACACTTCCTGCACCTTGCCGTCGGCGGGCGCGGAAATGGTGTGTTCCATCTTCATGGCTTCCATGACCAGCAGCGGCTGGCCCCGGGACACACTGTCGCCGGCTTGCACCGCGATGGAGATGATCTTGCCCGGCATGGGGGCGGTCAGCCCGCCAGCGTGGTCGGCCTGGTCGTCCTGCGCGTGGGCCAGCGCGTCGTGCAGGGCCAGCACTTGGGTGCGGCCTTCGCGGAACACGTAGGCCTTGTCGTCGTGCAGCACGACGGTGCCGGCGCTTTCGCGGCCGTCCAGCACGATGCGCAGGCCGTAGGCCAGGTTCGGGTTGGCGCTGGCGTTCGACCGCCATGAAAAGGCCTGGGGCGCGCCGGCGCAGGCCAGCGTCCAGGCCTTTCCGTCGCGCGCTACCGTCACGTCGCGCAGGGTGTCGCCATCCTGCCATTGCACGGCCTGCGCATAGCGCCCGCCCAGTCGCCAGCCATCGCGCACGTCCCAGGGATCGGCGGCCGGCTTGGCGGCCTGGCTGCCGGACTGCGCCAGGCCCTGGCGCACCAGCACCGCCGCCGTGGCCAGCGCCAGCGCGGTCGTGTCGGCGGCGGCCGGCGGCGGCAGCAGGGTCTGGCGGCGGCGCTCGATCAGCCCGGTATCGAGGTCGGCCGCGGCGAACGCGTCATCTTGCATCAGCCGGGTCAGGAAGGCCACGTTGGTCTGCACGCCCACCGCATGGGTGTGCGCCAATGCCTGGATCATGCGCGCGCGGGCCTGGTCGCGGTCGGCGCCGTGCACGATCAGCTTGGCGATCATGGGGTCGTAGTAGGGCGTGATGGCGTCGCCCATGCGCACGCCGCCGTCGACGCGCACCTCGCCGTTGGCGAAGGCCGCGTGGGGCGGCAGTTCCAGGTAGGCCAGGCGGCCGATCGACGGCAGGAAGCCCTTGTCGGGGTTCTCGGCGTAGATGCGCGCCTCGATGGCATGGCCGTGAATACGCAGGTCTTGCTGGGCGGCAGGCAGCGGCTGCCCGGCCGCCACGCGCAGCTGCCATTCCACCAGGTCGTGGCCGGTGATCATTTCCGTGACCGGGTGTTCGACCTGCAGGCGCGTGTTCATTTCCATGAAATAGAAGCGGCCATCGGGTTCGGCAATGAATTCCACGGTGCCGGCGCCCACGTAGCCGACCGCGCGCGCCGCCGCCACGGCGGCTTCGCCCATGGCCTGGCGCCGTTCGGGGGTCATGCCGGGAGCCGGCGCTTCTTCAATGACCTTCTGATGGCGCCGCTGCACCGAGCAGTCGCGCTCGAACAGGTACACGCAATTGCCGTGCGTATCGGCGAACACCTGGATCTCGATGTGGCGCGGCTTCTGCAGATAGCGTTCGATCAGCACGCGGTCGTCGCCGAAACTGGACGCGGCCTCGCGCTGGCACGAGGCCAGCGCTTCCAGGAAAGCATCGGCCGACTCCACCACCCGCATGCCTTTGCCGCCGCCGCCCGCGCTGGCCTTGATGAGCACCGGGTAGCCGATGGCATCGGCCTGGGTCTTCAGGAACTGCGGGTCCTGGTTGTCGCCGTGGTAGCCCGGCACCAGCGGCACGCCGGCTTTCTCCATCAGCGCCTTGGCGGCCGACTTGCTGCCCATGGCGGCAATGGCCGAGGCCGGCGGCCCCACGAAGGCGATGCCGGCATCGGCGGCGGCCTGCGCGAAGGCTTCGTTTTCGGACAGGAACCCGTAGCCCGGGTGGATCGCCTGCGCGCCGGTGTCGCGCGCGGCCTGCAGGATGGCCTCGGCGCGCAGATAGCTGGCGCGCGGCTCGGGGCCGCCGATGTGCACGGCCACGTCGCAGGCCGCGACATGGCGCGCGCCAGCATCGGCGTCGGAATACACGGCCACCGTGCGGATGCCCAGGCGGCGGGCTGTGGCGGCGACGCGGCAGGCGATTTCACCGCGGTTGGCGATCAGCAGAGTATCGAACATGTGTGTCATCCAGAGAAGGGCCGCCGGCCCCTACATGCGGAACACGCCGAAGCGCGTGTCTTCGATGGGCGCATTGAGCGCGGCCGACAGCGCCAGGCCCAGCACGCGTCGCGTGTCGGCCGGCGCGATGATGCCGTCGTCCCACAGGCGCGCCGTGGCGTAGTACGGGTGGCCCTCGTGCTCGTACTGGGCGCGGATGGGCGCCTTGAAGGCTTCTTCTTCTTCGGCCGACCATTGCCCGCCCTTGGCCTGGATGCCGTCGCGCCGCACGGTGGCCAGCACGCTGGCGGCCTGTTCGCCGCCCATGACGGAAATGCGGGCGTTGGGCCACATGAACAGCAGGCGCGGCGAGTACGCGCGCCCGCACATGCCGTAGTTGCCGGCGCCGAACGAGCCGCCGATCAGCACCGTGAACTTGGGCACGTTGGCGGTGGCCACCGCGGTCACCATCTTGGCGCCGTGGCGGGCGATGCCTTCGTTTTCGTACTTGCGGCCCACCATGAAGCCGGTAATGTTCTGCAGGAAAACCAGCGGGATCTTGCGCTGCGCGCACAGCTCGATGAAGTGCGCGCCTTTCTGCGCCGATTCCGAAAACAGGATGCCGTTGTTGGCCACGATGCCCACCGGCATGCCGTGGATGTGCGCGAAGCCGGTGACCAGGGTGGTGCCGAAGCGCGCCTTGAATTCATCGAAATCCGAGCCGTCGACGATGCGGGCGATGATCTCGCGCACGTCGTACGGCTTGCGCGTGTCGGCGGGAATGATGCCGTTGAGCTCGGCAGGGTCGTAGCGCGGCTCGCGCACCGGCGCCAGCGCCAGTTGCGCGGGCTTGCGCCGGTTCAGGCGCGCCACCGCGTTGCGCGCCAGCTGCAGCGCGTGCAGGTCATTGGCGGCCAGGTGGTCGGCCACGCCGGACAGGCGCGTGTGCACGTCGCCGCCGCCCAGGTCTTCGGCGCTGACTTCCTCGCCGGTGGCGGCCTTCACCAGCGGCGGGCCGCCCAGAAAGATGGTGCCCTGGTTGCGCACGATGATGGACTCATCGCTCATGGCCGGCACATACGCGCCGCCGGCCGTGCACGAACCCATTACCACCGCGATCTGCGCGATGCCTTGCGCCGACATGACGGCTTGGTTGTAGAAGATGCGGCCGAAGTGGTCGCGGTCGGGAAAGACCTCGTCTTGCTGCGGCAGGTTGGCGCCGCCCGAATCCACCAGGTACACGCACGGCAGGCGGTTCTGCGCGGCGATTTCCTGCGCCCGCAGGTGTTTCTTGACGGTCATGGGGTAGTAGGTGCCCCCCTTGACCGTGGCATCGTTGCAGACGATGACGCATTCGGTGCCCGAGATGCGCCCGATGCCGGTGATCACGCCCGCCCCCGGCGCCGCGCCGTCGTACATGCCGTGAGCCGCCATGGGCGACAGTTCCAGGAACGGGCTGCCCGGATCGATCAGCCGCTCGACACGGTCGCGCGGCAGCAGTTTGCCGCGCGCCACATGTTTGGCGCGGGCGGACTCGCTGCCGCCCAGGGCGGTTTGCGCCAGTTGCCGCGCCAGGTCGTCCAGCTGCGCCTGCATGGCGCGTGCATTGTCGGCGTAGTCTTGCGAACGCGGGTTGATGCGGGATTCGATGGTGGGCATGAAGCTTTTCCTATGCGTGTCAGACTCCCGAAGGGTGTCTGACACCATCTGACTTTGTTGGGTTTTTCTTGCAGGTGTCAGGCCCGACGGGGCCTGACACCGAAGTGTGCTTAATACCGTACGGATCGGATTCGGTGGGTGCCTGACACCCGCTGCGCGGGCGTCAGGCACGCCAGGGGTCACATCATCTCGATGGCCATCGCCACGGCTTCGCCGCCGCCAATGCACAGGGTGGCCACGCCGCGCTTGCCGCCCTTCTGGCGCAGCGCGCCCACCAGGGTGGCGACCAGGCGGGCGCCGGACGCGCCGATGGGGTGGCCCAGCGCGGTGGCGCCGCCGTGCACGTTGACTTTCTCGTGCGGCAGCTTGAAGTCGTGCATGGCGGCCATGGCCACCACGGCGAAGGCTTCGTTGATTTCGTACAGGTCCACGTCTTCGGCTTTCCAGCCAGTCTTGGTGAACAGGTTCTTCAGCGCGCCGACCGGCGCGGTGGTGAACCAGCCCGGCTCTTGCGAATGCTGGCTGTGGGCCACGATGCGGGCCAGCGGCTTGAGGCCCAGTTCTTCGGCGGTGGACGCGCGCATCAGCACCATGGCGGCCGCGCCGTCGGAAATCGACGAGGAATTGGCGGCGGTGACCGTGCCGTCTTTCTTGAAGGCGGGCTTCAGGGTGGGGATTTTTTCCGGCATGGCCTTGGTGGGCGCTTCGTCAGTGTCCACCACCGTATCGCCCTTGCGGCCGGCCACGGTGACGGGCGCGATTTCCCACTTGAAGCTGCCGTCTTCGGTGGCGGCGCGCGCGCGGCGCAGCGATTCGAGCGAATACTCGTCCTGCTGCTCGCGCGTGAAGCTGTATTTGGCGGCGCAGTCTTCGGCGAACACGCCCATGGCCTTGCCGCGGTCGTAGGCGTCTTCGAGGCCGTCGAGCGCCATGTGGTCGTATACGGTGGCGTGGCCGTAGCGGTAGCCCTGGCGGCCCTTGAGCATCAGGTAGGGCGCGTTGCTCATGCTTTCTTGGCCGCCGGCCACCACCACGCGCGCCGAGCCGGCCACCAGCAGGTCATGGCCGAACATGGCGGCCTTCAGGCCCGACCCGCACACTTTGTGGATGGTGGTGCATCCCACGCCCAGCGGCAGGCCCGCGCCCAGCGCCGCCTGGCGGGCCGGCGCCTGGCCCTGGCCCGCCTGCAGCACGTTGCCCATGATGACTTCATCGACCTGCTCCGGCTTCAGGCCGGCGCGTTCGACGGCGGCCTTGATGGCGACCGAGCCCAGTTCGTGGGCGGCCAGGCTGGACAGGCTGCCCAGCATGCCTCCCATGGGGGTGCGGGCAACAGAAACGATGACAACGGGATCAGACATGATTGACTCCTGGAAAGCGAATGGGGACTGGCGTCACGATGCGGCGACGCGTTGCGGGGCGCTGCCGGGGCGCAGCCGCCTGCCGGTATCGTACGGGAAAAATTCTTCGATCCGGCCCTGCGCCACATGGGCGCGGCAGGCCTGCCACCACTCGGGCTCAAGCAGGTCGGCGTGGTGCCGCAGGAAGGCCCGCCGCACGCGCGGGTCGCCCAGCAGGAAGCGGTCGAACTCTTCGGGAAATACGTCGTTGGGCCCAACGGCGTACCAAGGCTCGCTGGCCATTTCGGCCTCTTCGTTGGGGGCTGGCGGTATGCGCCGGAACTGCATTTCGGTCATGCGCTGGATTTCGTCGTAGTCGTAGAACACGACACGGCCCAGCCGCGTGACGCCGAAGTTCTTGTACAGCATGTCGCCGGGAAAAATATTGGCCGTGGCCAGTTGCCGGATGGCGTCGCCGTACTCGCGCACCGCCTGGTCCAGCAACGGCTCGGGCGCGCGTTGCAGATACAGGTTCAGGGGCGTCATGCGGCGTTCGATGTACACGTGGCGGATCACCACCGTGTCGCCGTTTTCTTCCAGCAGGCTGGGCACGCGCTGGCGCAGTTCGTCGAGCAGCGCCGGGGCGAAGCGCGCGCGCGGCAGCGCCACTTGCGAGTATTCCCAGGTGTCGGCCATGCGGCCCACGCGGTCGTGCAGCTTCACCATCTGGTACTTGCGGCGCACCGTGGCATGGTCGATGCCGTCTTTGTCGATGCGGTCTTTGATCAGCTTGAACACATATGGGTACGACGGCAGGGTGAACACGCACATCACCATGCCCCTGATGCCGGGCGCGATGTCGAAGGCATCGCGCGAATGCGCCAGGTGGTGCAGGAAGTCGCGGTAGAACAGCGTCTTGCCCTGTTTCTGCAGCCCGATCATGGTGTACAGCTCGGCCTTGGGCTTGCGCGGCAGCAGGCTCGACAGGAAGCTCACCACCGCCGCCGGGGTTTCCATGTCGACCAGGAAATACGCGCGGGTGAAGCTGAACAGCGTGCTCAGGTCGTCGGCCCCCAGCAATAGCGCATCCAGCTCGATCTGGCCGGCCGCGTTGCGCGCGAGGGCCACCGCGAAGGGATGCACGGTGCTCTGGTTGATCAGGCGGCCGACGATGTACGCGCCCTTGTTGCGAAAGAACAGCGAGCCCAGCACCTGTACCTGGCAGTCGGACGCCACCCGCTGGCCCGGCTGGCGCGGCCATTGGGCGCGCAGCTGGCGCACTGCGGCGCGCGCCAGCAAGCGGGTGTCGCGCGGCAGGTCGGCGAACGGCGCCGCCAGCCCGAAGTCGGCCACCATGCGGATCAGGCTCTTGCGCAGGCCTTCGGTCAACGGGTAGTAGACGCGGTACGAGGGAATGCGGCTGTCCAGGTAGTCGGTCGCCACTGCCGGCCGCACGAACAGGAAATCGTTATGGAAGTAGTCGCGGTGCAGAATGCGGCACGACACCGAATTGAAGAAGGTCTCGGCGCATTCGGGCTGGCGGTGGCCCGCCAGCAGGCCCACGAACTGCTGTTTTACGTCTTGCCAGAAAGCGGTCTGGGCCGGGGTCAGGCTGACGGCCGCTTCGGGCGCTGCCGAGTCGCGCAGCACCTGGCGCAACTGCGCCGCGCATTCGCGCACGCGCATGTCGTAGTACTCGATGCGCTCGCGCGACAGCCGCTGTATGCCGTGCCAGTCGCCCGATTCGAACAGCGCCTTGGCGCGCTGCGCGCTATAACGGAACAACGCATAGTGGCGGTCGAAGCCGGCCAGGATCTGGCGCGCGACCTCCTGCGGCTGCGGCGGGGGCGCCGGAGCCTGTTCAATGCGCTGGACGTCGCCGCTGTAGATCATGGCACGGGTCAATATAGGTGTGGTCAGGCCGTTTCGGCGAACAGCTCGCGGCCGATCAGCATGCGGCGGATCTCGCTGGTGCCCGCGCCGATTTCATACAGCTTGGCGTCGCGCCACAGGCGGCCGGTGGGGTATTCGTTGATATAGCCGTTGCCGCCCAGGATCTGCACGCCTTCGCCGGCCATCCAGGTGGCTTTCTCGGCCGTGTACAGAATCAGCGCGGCGCAGTCTTTGCGCACCTGCCGCACGTGTTCGGCGCCGAGCTGGTCCAGGTTCTTGCCTACCGCATAGCAGAAGGCGCGGCTGGCCTGCAGGGTGGTGTACAGGTCGGCAATCTTGCCCTGGATGAGCTGGAATTCGCCGATGGCCTGGCCGAACTGCTTGCGGTCGTGGATGTAGGGCACCACCACGTCCATGACGGCCTGCATGATGCCCAGCGGGCCACCGGACAGCACGGCGCGCTCGTAGTCGAGCCCGCTCATCAGCACCCGGACCCCGCCGTTGACCTGGCCCAGCACGTTTTCTTCGGGAATTTCGCAGTCCTGGAACACCAGCTCGCCGGTGTGGCTGCCGCGCATGCCGAGTTTGTCGAGCTTCTGCGCCACCGAGAAGCCCTTGAAGTTCTTTTCCACCAGAAATGCGGTAATGCCACGCTGGTGCGCGGCCGGGTCGGTCTTGGCATACACCACCAGCGTGTCGGCGTCGGGGCCGTTGGTGATCCACATTTTGGTGCCGTTCAGCACGTAGCGGTCGCCTTTCTTGTCGGCGCGCAGCTTCATGCTGACCACGTCCGATCCGGCGCCCGGCTCGCTCATGGCCAGCGCGCCCACGTGTTCGCCCGAAATCAGCTTGGGCAGGTAGCGGGCCTTTTGCTCGGCGGTGCCGTTGCGATGGATCTGGTTGACGCACAGGTTCGAATGAGCGCCGTACGACAGGCCCACCGAGGCGCTGGCGCGCGAGATTTCTTCCATGACCACCATGTGCGCCAGGTAGCCCAAGTTGGCGCCGCCGTACTCTTCGCTGGCAGTCATGCCCAGCACGCCCAGCTCGCCGAACTTGCGCCACAAATCCATGGGGAACTGGTCGCTGCGGTCGACTTCGGCGGCCCGGGGCGCGATTTCGGCCTGCGCGAAAGTGCGTACGGCATCGCGCAGCATATCCAGGTCTTCGCCTAAGTCGAAATTCAAACCGGGAAGATTCATCGAAGTCTCCGTGAGAGTAGGTGCTTACATTCGGGCGCCTGGTACAGGCCGGGCCGGCAGCCGCATCCATGATGCGCTGCAAAAGGGCGCACAGGCAATGCGGGACTTCAATATTACGTTTACGTAAACGTAAAGTAGACTCGGGTTTTCCCCTAAACAAAAATCGTCCGGCCACTTGTTTGACCATGCAAGAATCTGAGGGCTAATTGTCTGACAGGCTTTGCCTAGCGGGCCTGCCGTCCCCTGGAGGAAACCATCGTGATCGAGCTCGCCGACCTGGACGAAATTGTTGCACTGCGGCGCGATATCCATGCCCACCCCGAACTGGCCTACGACGAGCACCGTACCGCCGGCCTGGTGGCCGAGCGGCTGCGCGCCTGGGGCATAGAAACCCACACGGGCATCGGACGCACGGGCGTGGTGGGTGTGCTCAAGGCAGGCAGCGGCGACCGCGCCATTCTGTTGCGCGCCGACATGGACGCCCTGCCAATCCAGGAAGCCAACGAATTCGAGCATCGCTCGCGCCATGACGGCAAGATGCACGGCTGTGGCCACGACGGCCACACGGCCATGCTGTTGGCGGCCGCGCGGCACCTGCAGCAGGCGGGCGGCTTCAACGGCACGGTTTATGTGGCGTTCCAACCGGCCGAAGAAAACGGCGGCGCCGGCGCCCGCGCCATGATCGAAGACGGACTGTTCGAGCGTTTTCCGTGCGAGGCGGTATTCGGCATGCACAACTGGCCGGGCTTGCCCGCGGGCAGCTTCGGCGTGTGCAGCGGCCCGATGATGTCCGCCGCCAATGCATTCAAGATCACGGTAACCGGCCGCGGCGGCCATGCGGCGGCGCCCCACGATTGCGACGATCCCGTGCCGGCCGTGCTGGCCATCGGCCAGGCGCTGCAAACCATCCTGACTCGCAGCAAGCGCCCCCTGGATGCCGCCGTGATCTCGATCACGCAGCTGCAGGCGGGCAACGACGTCACCAACATTATTCCGGGCACGGCCTGGCTGGGCGGCTCGGTGCGCGCCTACAGCGACGCGGTCGTCGATCTTATCGAGCGCCGCATGAACGAGCTGGCGGAGCCCATCGCCGCGGCCCATGGGTGCCAGGCCGAGGTGTACTTCGAGCGGCGCTATCCGGCGCTGGTGAATACGCCCGACGAAACCGCGTTCTGCCTGGACGTGATGCGCGACGTGGCGGGCGCCAGCCGGGCCAGCGTCATCGAGCCGGCCATGGCTTCAGAAGACTTCGCTTTCATGCTGCAGGCCAAGCCCGGCTGCTATGTTTTCCTGGGCAATGGCGACGGCGGGCACCGCCTGGCCGGCCACGGCCTGGGGCCGTGTTCGTTGCACAACGCCAGTTATGACTTCAACGACAGCCTGATCCCCGTGGGGGCCTCCTACTGGGTGCGGCTGGCGCAGCGGTACCTGGCTTGATCGGGCGTCCGATACGTCCGGCACCACGCCGTCAGCGTTCGCTTGTCTGTTTCCTGCTTTTCCAACCGGAGCTGCCATGACCAGAACTGCCGTGCTGTCGAGATTCGCCCGCGCCTTGGCCTTTGCCGCCATTGCCACGGGCGCCGCCCCTGCCGCCGTCGCCCAGGAACCTGCCTGGCCGGGCAAGACCCTGACCCTGGTGGTGCCCTATACCGCCGGCGGCACCAACGACATGCTGGGCCGCACGCTGGGCGAGGTGCTGCGCGCCCGGCACGGCACCGCCACCATCATCGAGAACAAGCCCGGCGCGGGCGGCAGCGTGGGCGCGGACGCCGTGGCGCGCGCCAAGCCCGACGGCGCGACCCTGCTGCTGGCCTCGACCAGCCCGCTGACCATCTTTCCCAACCTCGTGAAGACGCCGTACGACCCCATGAGAGACCTGGTGCCGGTGGCCAGCGTGGCGGTGGGTCCGGTGGCCATCCTGGCAACCAAGGCGTTGCCGGTGCGCAGCTTCGCCGAGCTGGTCGACTACGCAAAAAAGCATCCGGGCAAGGTCACTTTCGGCGTGCCGGGCGTGGGCACAGTGGCGCACATCGGCATGGCCGACCTGAACAAGCAAGTGGGCATCGACATGCTGCAGGTGCCCTACCGGGGCGGCAGCCAGGCGGTTTCCGACGGGCTGGGCGGGCAGGTCGACCTGCTGGTGGTCAATACCGACATCACGTTGCCGCACGTGCAGGCCGGCAGCCTGACGCCGCTGGCCGTGATGGCGCCGCAGCGGCTGGCGCCGTGGCCGCAGGTGCCCACCATGGCCGAACTGAAGCTGCCCGGCATCCGCTATTTTTCGAACTTCGCGCTGTTCGCGCCGGCCGGCGTGCCGCCGGAGGTCATGCACGCCATGCTCGACGAAATCGGCAAGGCCCTGGCAAGCCCGCAATTCCAGCAGATGCTGGACAAGGCCTTCATGCAGCCCGGCACGGGAATGGGCCAGGATTTCATCGAACAGGTGCGCGCCGACTACGCCAACAACCAGCGCGTCATCCGCGACAACAACATCCGCGTGCAGTAGCGCGGCGCTTTCAGCCGTGGCGCGGGCCGGCCATGATCAGCGCCATGCCGGCCAGGCACAGGCCCACGCCGGCCCAGTCGGTCGGCGCCGGGCGCACGCCGTCCACGGCCCATAGCCACAGCAGCGCCATGCTGACGTACACGCCGCCGTAGGCCGCGTAGACGCGGCCCGAAGCTGTGGGATGCAGGGTGAGCAACCAGGCGAACACCGCCAGGCTGAGCGCTGCCGGCACCAGCAGCCACGCCGAATGGCCCTGCTTCAGCCACAGGTAGGGGAGATAGCAGCCCACGATCTCGGCCACGGCGGTCAGGGCAAACAGGCCCAGGGTATGCAGCAGGGGCATGGTTCGTCAGGCGGCCGGGCAACCGGCCGCCGCGTTCAGGGTTTCTGCGCCAGCAGCAATTGGCATTGCCGCTCTTGTTCGGCGATTTCCGCCAGCGTGTCGTCGATGTCGCGGCGCTGTTGTTCCAGGGCGGCGCGATGCTGGGCCAGCACATCGAGATATTGCCGCAGTTGCAGCGTGCTGTCGCCCGGGCCGTCGTACATGTCGATGAGGGCGCGGATTTCGGACAGCTGCAGGCCCAGCCGCTTGCCCCGCAGCGCCAGTTTCAGGCGGGTGCGGTCGCGCGCGCTGTACACGCGGTTGCGCCCATCGCGCCCCGGGCTGACGATGCCCTGGTCTTCGTAGAAGCGGATGGTGCGCGGCGTGATGTCGAACTCGCGCGAGAGCTCGGAGATCGTCCAGGTAGGCGGCATGCGAGGTTTGGCAGTTTACGTAAACGTAAATTATGATGGCCTGGAACAATCGTCAAGCCTATCCGAGAGTATTCATGAATCCCAACGAGCACCAATTGCAGTATCCCTGGGCCGACGAACAGCCCGCGCCCGGCCGCGCCCAGCGGGTGGCCGATGGCGTCAAATGGATCCGCATGCCGCTGCCTTTCGCGCTGGACCACATCAACCTCTGGCTGCTGCGCGACGAGATCGACGGCCGCCAGGGCTGGACGGTGGTCGACTGCGGCATCAGCCGCGACGAGGTCAAGGCGCTCTGGGAGGAGGTTTTCGCCAACGAACTCGAAGGCCTGCCCGTGCTGCGCGTGCTGGTCACCCATATGCACCCCGACCACGTCGGTCTGGCGCATTGGCTGTGCGAACGCTGGAACGCCCCGCTGTGGATGAGCATGACCGACTACATGGTGGGCTCGCTGTGGTCGTCGCGCCAGGGCGGCTCGGGCCCCAATGGGCACGCTGCGGTCGAACACTTTGCCCGCCACGGGCTTACCGACCCGGACGCGCAAGACCAGATCCGCCGCCGCGCCGGCTATTACCCCAACCTGGTGCCCGCCATGCCGCCGCGCTACACGCGCCTGCTGCACGGCGACCGGGTCGCCATCGGCGGGCGCGACTGGCGCGTGATCGTCGGCTACGGGCACGCGCCCGAGCACGTGTCGCTGTTCAGCTCCGACCTGTTCACGCTGATCTCCGGCGACATGGTGCTGCCGCGCATTTCCACCAACATCAGCGTGTTCGACTACGAACCGGAATCCAATCCCCTGCCCCTGTACCTGGATTCGCTGGACCGCTATGCCGATTTGCCGGCCGATACGCTGGTGCTGCCCTCGCATGGGCGTCCTTTCAAGGGCCTGCACCAGCGCATCGCCCAGCAGCACCAGCACCATGCCGAGCGTCTGGCGGAAGTGCTGGAGGCCTGTGCGCAGCCGCAGTCCACGTCCGACATCGTGCCGGTGCTGTTCAAGCGCAAGCTCGACCTGCACCAGCTGACCTTCGCCATGGGCGAGGCGCTGGCGCACCTGCATGCGCTGTACTTTGCCGGCAAGGTCGCGCGCCAGACCGGCGCCGACGGCATCGTGCGCTTTACCGCGCGCTGACCGCGCCGGCGGGCCGGCGCCTTCAGCGGCTGGCGGTGGCCAGCCGCACGGCCAGCCCCAGGAACACCACGCCCGCCACGCGGTTGAGCCAGCGCGATGCCGTTGGCGAGCGTTGCAGCAATTGGCCGAAGGTGCCGGAGAAAAAAGCAATGGCGCCGAACACCAGCAGGGTAGCCGCCATGAACACCGCCCCCAGCTCGACGATCTGCAGGCCCACCGGTCCGTGGGCGGGCGAGGTGAACTGCGGCAGGAACGCGAAGAAGAACAGCAACACCTTGGGATTGGTCAGGTTCATGATGATGCCGCGCCGGTACAGCGCGCCGCGCGCCAGGGGCGCGGGCCGCTCGGCCTGGGCGGGTCCGCCGCGCGCGCGCAGCGCCTGCCAGGCCAGGTACGCCAGGTAGGCGGCTCCCGCCAGCTTCAGGGCCGTGAACGCGTGGGGCGACGCCGCGAACACCGCCGCCAGGCCGGCGGCCACGGCGGCCGTGTGCCCCAGCAGTCCGGTGCACAGCCCCAGCACCACGAACATGCCGGCCGAACGGCCCCATATGGCTGACTGCATCAGCACGAACAGGTTGTCGGGCCCGGGCGTCAGGGCCAGCAGGACGGCGATGCCGAAGAAGGCAAGCAGCGTGTCGAAAGGCAGCATGGCAAAAGGCGGCCGCGCGCCGGGCGCATGCCATCCGGGGAAACACAAAGGGCTTCAAGCGTACTGCGCCCGGGCCGCGCGTGGCAATCGGCGCGGCCGGCGCTCCCGCGGATGCGGCGAATCTCCTAATATCGGGGTTCCGATCTTCTAGCCGTTTCCCGTTGCACCCGCCATGGACAAATCCCAAGCCCCGCATATCGACACACTGCTGCAGCACACCGCCACCGCGCCGTTCAACCCGCAGACCGGCTCGGCGCCGGTCAACCTGCCGTCGATGCGCGCCAGCACCGTGCGCTTCCAGAGCCTGGACGCCCTGGAGGCCACGCAGCGCCGCAAGGCCGGCGGCGAGCGGGCCGCCACATACGGGCGCATGGGCATGGACACGCACGCTGCCCTGGAGCAGGTGTTTTGCGAGCTTGAAGGCGGCACTCATGCCTACCTGGCGTCGTCGGGCATGGCCGGCATCACCATGGCGATGACCTCGCTGCTATCCGCTGGCGACCACGCCCTGGTGGCCGACTGCGTCTACGGGCCGGTGTACGAGCTGGATGCCGCGCTGCTCAAGCGCATGAACATCGAACTCACGTATTTTTCCGCCGGCGACGATCTGGAAACCCTGGTGCGGCCCAATACCCGCCTGGTGTATGTGGAATCGCCGGGATCGCTGCTGTTCCAGATGCTCGACCTGCCGGCCCTGGCCGCCTTCGCGCGCCGCCACGACCTGGTGCTGGCCTGCGACAACACCTGGGGCTCGGGCTATGTGTACCGGCCGCTGCAGCTGGGCGCGCACGTATCAGTCGTGGCCGGCACCAAATATGTGGGCGGCCATTCCGACCTGATGCTGGGCGCCGTGGTGACGAATGACGCGGACGTGGCCAAACGCCTGAACCGCACGCAATATGCCATGGGGTACTCGGTCAGCGCCGACGATGCCTGGCTGGCGCTGCGCGGCGTGCGTACGCTGCCCATCCGCATGGCGCAGCATGCGCGTAATGCCCTGCAAGTGTGCGAGTTCCTGGCCACGCGCCCGGAAGTGGCGCGTATCTACCATCCGGCCTGGCCGGCCGACCCGGGGCATGCCTTGTGGCAGCGAGACTGCACGGGTTCGAACGGCATGCTGGCCGTCGAGCTGCGCCTGTCGCCCGAGGCGTCGCGCCGCTTCGTCGACGCGCTGCGCCTGTTCGGCATCGGTTTTTCGTGGGGAGGCTTCGAAAGCCTGGTGCAGTGGGTAACGCGCGGAGAACTGGCGCGCCACCGGTACTGGACCGGGGGCGACCATGCCCTGGTGCGGCTGCACATCGGGTTGGAGAACCCCAGCGACCTGATCGCCGACCTGGCGCAGGCCCTGCAAGCGGCCGCCTGAACGGGGCATCCTGCGCAGGCCCCTCCGAGGGGCCTGCCGCGACTCGCGGCTGACGCTGCGCCTTACTGGCGTGCCAGGGGAATGAGCCGGTCGACTTCTTTCAGCGCGCCTTCGTAGCTGTTGCCGGCCAGCGCGGGCGAGGTCAGGAACTTGCCGCCCACGCCGAACGACGGCGTGCCGTCGATGTTGTAGGCCTGGGCCAACTGGTCGGCGCGCTGCACCTGGGTTTGCACGCTGAACGAATCGAAGATCGAGTCGAACTTGGCGCGGTCCACGCCCTGCTCGGCCGCCCAGTCGCCCATGGCCTTTTTGTTGAACAGGCGCTTGTGTTCGACGTGCATTGCGGTGAACACCTTGGAGTGCAAATCGGGGCGGTTCAGCGTTTGCAGCGTGTAGTACAGCTGCTGCAGCGGTTTCATGCTGGCGTTGAAGGCCACCGGCACCTGCTTGACCACCACGTCCGACGGCGCCGTCTTGGCCCAGGCTTCGACCAGGGGTTCCATGGTGGCGCAGTGCGGGCAGGTGTAGGCGAAGAATTCCAGCACCTCGATCTTGCCCGGGGTGTCGGACGGCAGCGGCGGATTGATGGCGACGTACTGCTGGGCGCCCTGGGCCTGGCTGGCCGGCGCGAACAGGGTGGATGCGGCCAGCGCCGCGGCGGCTACGAGGCGGGTGAACATGGAGGACTGCATCGGGCGTGTTCCTGAGTGAAAGTTACGGGTACAGACCAGCGGTGTTGCGCATTAGTTCAATCGGCGGGCGGCGGCCTATTGCCGCACCACCGCCGACTCGATCTTGTTTTCGCCCAGCAGGCTGCGGGCGCGATTCATGTCGTCCAGGCGGGCGAACGGTCCGACGCGCACGCGGTTGACTTGCATGCCGTTGACTTCGGCGCGCTGCACGGCCACGGGCAGTCCCAGCAGCAGGATGCGCGCCTTCAGGCCTTCGGCATCTTCCAGCACCCGGTAGGCGCCAGCCTGCAGGAAATATTTGCCCGAGGCCGGGGCGGGCGCGCGGGCCGCCGGCGCCTCGGGGGGCGTGCCCGGCGGCAGCGTGGCGATCAGGGCGCCCAGCTCGTCGGACTGCCCCTTGGACGGTGCAGGTGCGGCCGGCTGCACGCCCGGCAGCGGCGCGGGCGCCGTGGCGGTAGGGCCACTGGGCGGCGTGCCGGCCGCGCCGTCGCGCCCGTACAAGCCCTGGTTGGGATCGGGCGCCTGGCGCGGATCGGGCAGCTTGGTGCGATCGGCGTCGCGGGTGGCGCGATCGACGAACGGCATGGGCGCCTTGGTGACATAGAACGCCACGACGGCCGCGATGATCAGGCCGACCAGGAGGCCGGCCAGGGCGCCGTACATGGTGCTGCCGCTTTGCTTGGGTTGTCGGGACGATTTGCGTTTGGTGGCCATGGGGACAGCTTACATCCGTTGCGGGGCAGACACGCCCAGCAGCGCCAGGCCGTTGGCCAGCACCTGCCGCGTCGTGGCGGCCAGGCGCAAGCGGGCCAGCTTCAGGGGCTCGTCGTCGACCAGCACGCGTTCGGCGTTGTACCAGGCGTGGAAGTCGGAGGCGCAGTCGCGCAGCCAGAAAGCGATGTGGTGCGGCGCCAGTTCTTGCGCGGCCTGCGCCACGATCTGCGGGAAGCTGGCCAGCCGCTGCATCAGCGCGAATTCGGTGGGCGCCGTCAGCAGGGCGGTGTCGGCCTGCGCGATGCGGGCGTCGTCGGCGCCCGCGTTGGCGATCATCGAGCAGATGCGGGCATGCGCGTACTGGATGTAGTACACCGGGTTCTCATCGCTTTTCGACAGCGCGAGGTCGATGTCGAACACGAATTCGGTGTCGGCGCGGCGTTGGATCAGGAAGTAGCGCACCGCGTCGCGGCCCACCCAGTCGATCAGGTCGCGCAGGGTGACGTAGCTGCCGGCGCGCTTGGAGATCTTGACCTCTTCGCCGCCGCGCATCACCTTCACCATTTTGTGCAGCACGTACGCGGGGTAGTCTTTGGGTATGCCTTCTTCCAGCGCCTGCAGGCCGGCGCGCACCCGCGCCACGGTGCCGTGGTGGTCGCTGCCCTGGATGTTCACGGCGTGACGGAAGCCCCGCTCCCATTTGGCCTTGTGGTAGGCCACGTCGGGCACGAAGTACGTGTAGCCGCCTTCGCTCTTGCGCATGACGCGGTCTTTGTCGTCGCCGGTGCCCAGTTCGGTGGTGCGCAGCCACAGCGCGCCGTCTTGTTCGTAAGTGTGGCCCTTGGCCACCAGCGCCTGCACGGTCTGCTCGACCCGGCCCGAGGTGTACAGCGAGCTTTCCAGGTAATAGTTGTCGAACGCCAGGCCGAAGGCCTGCAGGTCCAGGTCTTGCTCGCGGCGCAGGTAGGCCACGGCGAACACCCGGATGTCGTCCAGGTTGTCGACGTCGCCGCTGGCCGTGACGGCCGCGCCGTCGGCGGCCTGCAGGGTCTTGCGGGCGATGAAATCTTGCGCAATATCAACGATGTAGTCGCCCTTGTAGCCATCGGCCGGGTAGTCCGGCGAGTCGGGGGCGATGCCGCGCGCGCGCGCCTGCACGCTGACGGCCAGGTTCTGGATCTGGTTCCCGGCGTCGTTGTAATAGAACTCGCGGGTGACGTCACGGCCAGTGGCCGCGTACAGGCGGCAGATGGCGTCGCCCAGCGCCGCCTGGCGGGCATGGCCCACGTGCAGCGGGCCGGTGGGGTTGGCCGACACGAACTCGACCAGTACCTTTTCGCCGGTGGCGGGGGCGTGGCCGTAAGCCTCGCCCTGCTCGGCCACGGCCTGGATGACGGCCTGGCGGGCGGCGGCGGTAATGCGGAAATTGATGAAGCCCGGGCCGGCGATCTCGGCGCTTTCGACCAGGGCTCGCGCCGCGGTATTGGCCATGAGGGCATCGACGATACCCTGGGCCAGTTCGCGCGGATTGCGGCGCGCCGGCTTGGCCAGCTGCATGGCGATGTTGGTGGCCACGTCGCCGTGGGCGGCGACCTTGGGTCGTTCGAGCAGCACCTGGGCCTGGGCATCGGGAAGGACGCTGGCGACCGCGGCCTGGATCAGCGAAATAAGTTGTTGTTGTTGCTCGGGGAGCATGGAGGAATCAGCAGAAAGTTTCGGGTATCAGCGAGAGCATGCCTGCCAGCACGACGCCCGTCATCCATTTCGGCCGCACGACATCGGCGGGGACCGCGGTCAGGGCGTCTTGGGTGGCCAGGGGCAATGGCGCGCACCAGGTCATTCTTGGTGATGCGTCTCGAAAACCATGGTATTGGCGGGAATATCCTAGATCATAGCGTGATTTGGCGTGTTTTCCCCTGCCGGCGCGGTATTGGGCGGCGGGCGCCGCGGGGCTGCCCCTGGCGGGGCGCTATGCTCGTAACCTGCCATTGGCGTCCGCCCGTGCATTGCGGTAGTGTATGGAACTGACCACTGAGGGAGCCCGCAACATGCTCATCAAGTTCCATTCCAAGGCAGTCGCCGAAGTCCTGATGCTGTCGCAGAACGCCGCCCCGCTGCTGCGCGCGGCCGGCAAGTCATTTGGCGACGACGTTCCCGAACGCGGCGTGTTCACGTGCGAGCAGCTGCAGGCCGCCATCGACGGCATCGAGGCCGCCGTGGCGGCCGACGACCGCGCCCACGCCGGCCAGGAAGACGACGCCGACCGCCACGACAAGCCGGTGCATCCCATGGCGCAGGCCGTCGACCTGCACCAGCGGGCGTTTCCGCTGCTCGACATGATGCGCCGCTCGCTGGCCGAAGGCGCCGACGTCACCTGGGAAGCCACCAAGGGCTGGTAGCCGGCAATGTCGCAGGTGCGACAGTTTGCGGCGCTGCGGCGCGGCATACTGGCGCCGCGCTTTCTTACCTGTTTTCTTACCTTACCTATTACGGAGGCCTGCCATGCGCAGCGACGTGACCGTCATATTCGACGCCCGCCGGACGGTCGACCTGTCCGTGGACGTGGCGCCTTCCCCGCAGGCCGCCAGCGACGCGCGCGACTGGTTCGAGGCCGCCTGGGACACCCTGGGCTGCGAGCCGCTGCGGCCCAGCGGCAAGGTGCTGCTGCTGGACAAGATCATGGGCGTGGCCGACGCGCTGGGCTACGACGTGCTGTCTTCCGACGCCAAAGAAAGCCGCGAGTTTGCCCAGCACGCCGCCCTGGCCCTGGACAAGCCGCGCATCATCGTCGACCTGCCGGGGTTGTCGGTCGGGTATTGAGCCTGTGCGGGTCCGTCCAGGCGGCGCGGCCGCCCTAGCGTATTCCCGCGCGCATGAACGACTGCACGAACTGCCGCTGGAACAGCAGGAACCCCACCAGCAGCGGCGCGGCCGACAGCAGCGTGGCTGCCGTGATGACCGACCAGTCTATGCCCTGGTCGGTGGCCGCGAACACCTGCAGGCCCACGGTAAGGGGCCGCGACTCCACCGAATTGGTAATGATCAACGGCCACAGGAAGTTGTTCCAGTGGTGGCTGACCGATACCAGCCCGTAGGCCACGTAAATGGGCTTGGCCAGCGGCACGTACACTTTCATCAGTACCTGCAGCGGTCCGGCGCCTTCGACGCGCGCGGCCTCTTCCAGCTCGCGCGGCACGGTCTTGAAGGTTTGCCGCAGCAGGAAAATGCCGAAAGCCGACGCAAAGTACGGCAGGCCCACCGCAAACACCGTGTCGCGCACGCCCAGCAGGCTCATCGAACGGTAGTTTTCCACCAGCAGCACGTCGGGCATGATCATCAGCTGCAGCAGCACCAGCATGAAGACCAGGTCGCGACCGCGGAACTCGAACCGCGCGAAGGCATAGCCGGCCAGGGTCGACAGCACCAATTGCGCTGCCAGCACCATGGTGACCAGCATGAAGGTGTTCAGGAAATAGCGCGGGAACGGCGCGGCGTGCCAGGCGCGGCTGAAGTTCTCGAGCGTCAGGGGCGCCAGCAGGTCGAAGCGGGTGGCGTATGCCGGCGGATGGAACGCGGCCCACAGCGCGTAGGCCAGCGGCAGTATCCACAGCAGGCCGAGCAGCCAGGCGCCCAGGGTGTCGAGCTTGCGGGTCATTGATAGTGTGTCCTGCGGTCGAGCCAGCGGAACTTCACCAGCGCGGTGATGGCCAGGATCAGCAGCAGCACCACGGTCAGGGTGGCCGCGTATGAGGTGTCCCAGAAACTGAAGCCCACCTGGTAGATGTAGAACAGCAGCAGCGTGCTGGCGTTGTCGGGTCCGCCGCGCGTCATGACCACCACGTGGTCGACCAGCCGGAAGGCATTGATCAGCGCATTGACCAGCACGAACAGCGTGGTGGGCATCAGCAGCGGCCATAGCACGCGCCGGAAATACTGCCAGCGTGACGCGCCCTCGAGCAGCGCCGCTTCGCGCAGCGACGGCGATACGGTCTGCAGCGCGGCCAGGTAGAAAATCATGAAAAAGCCGGCTTCTTTCCAGATGGTGACCACCATCAGCGCCGGCAGCGCGGTGTCGCGGGTGCCCAGCCAGTTCGGGCCGGCCGCGCCAAACCAGTGCATGACCTGCGCGATCAGGCCGTACTGCGGCGTATAGAAGAACAGCCAGATGTTGGCCACGGCCACCATGGGCAGCACGGTGGGCGTGAAGTACGCCATGCGCAGGAAGCCGCGTCCGGCCAGGTTGCGGTTGACCCACAGGGCCATGACCAGCGCAATGGCGATAGACAGGGGAATGGTGCCCAGCGCGAACCACAGGTTGTTCCACAGCGCCTGCCAGAACACCGGGTCGTCGCCCATCACGGCATAGTTTTCCAGCCCCACGAAGCGTGCCGGCCGGCTGCCTCGCGGGGTGGAAAAAAAGCTGTGCCACAGCGTGGCCAGCGCCGGATAGTGCGTGAACGCGGCCAGCAGCACCAGGGCCGGCAGCAGCAGCAGCCAGCCGTACACCGCTTGCAAGGACCGGTTCATGGGGTTGCGGCCTTAGCGGTAGGAGCGCAGCACGCGGTCGGCCTCGCGCTGCGCGTCGCCCATGGCCTGCTGCGGCGTCTTCGAGCCGGTCAGCATGGCTTGCAGGGCGTCGTTCAACGTCTTGGTCACGCGCTGGTTCTCATGCGTGGAAAACTCGGCCACGCTTACCGACAGCTGGTCGCGCGCCACGGTGGCGGCGGGCACTTCGGCGGCGTATTTCTTCATCTTGTCGGTTTCCCACGCCGCCGGCGTGACAGCCACGTAGCCGGTGGCGATGCTCCAGTCGGCCGCGCGCTCGGGCGTGGTGGCCCATTGCGCGAACTTCAGCGCCGCCGCCTGCTGTTCCGGCGTGCCGCTCTTGAAAATGTAGAAGTTGCCGCCGCCGGTGGGGCTGCCGCCGCGCTTGGCCTTAGGCATCATGGCCACGCCGAACGGGAAATCGGCGTTCTTGCGAATGTTGGTCAGGTTGCCGGTGGTGGTCCAGACAATGGCCGCCTTCTTTTCCAGGAAGTCCTTGGGCGTGGTGCCCCAGTCGACCGTGCCGCGCGGCATGACGCCATGCTTGGCCGACAGGTCGTTCCAGAACTGCGCGGCCTCGATCACGGCGGGCTTGTCCAGGTACACCTGGTTGCCCTCTTCGTTCATCAGGATGGCGTCGTTGGGCGTGGTCAGCGCCTGGAACAGCCAGTAGGCGAACGCGCCGCCCGACGGGATCTTGACGCCCCACTGCGTGACATTGCCGGATGCGTCTTTCTTGGTGAGCTTCTTGCCGTAGTCGACCAGCTCATCCCAGGTGGCGGGCGCATGTTCCGGGTCGAGGCCGGCCTCTTTGAACAGGTCTTTGTTGTAGTACATCACGATGGTCGAGCGCTGGAACGGCACGCCCCATACGTGGCCGCCGGTGCGGCTGTTCTGCATGAAGGCGTCGTAGAACCCGCCAAGCCATTTTTTGTCAGCCTCGGATTTGGCCAGGCTGTCGATAGGCACGATGGCGTCTTCGTCGATGAGCGTGAACATGTCGGTGGACAGCAGCACGGCCAGCTGCGGCGGCGTGCCGCCCTTCAGCGCGGTCAGCGCCTTGGCGATCGAATCCTGGTACGAGCCGGCGTAGATGGGCTTGATGTCGATGCCGGGGTTGTCTTTCTCGAACGCGGCGACCATGTCGTCGACGATCTTGGTGATGGGGCCGCCGACGGCCACCGGGTAATAAAACTCGACTTCTACGGGTTTGTCCTGCGCATACAGCGGCAGCGAGACAAAGGCGCCGGCCAGGGCGGCTGCCAGGGCTTTGAGGGCGGTGCGTCGCATGATGGCTTTTCCTAGAGGGAGCTGGCGCCGGAGCGCCCGGGGGTGGAGATGACCGCCGTGTCGGCGGCGAAGAAATGCTGGTGCTCGGGTTGCCACGACAGCCCCAGCGCGTCGCCGGCGGCCGCGCGCAGGTGGCCCGCCACGCGCACCGCCACGCCGCTGCTGTTGCCCAGGCGGCACACCACGATGGAATCGGCGCCGAAGTACTCCACGCTTTCCACGGTGGCGGGGCGGCCATCGGCATCGATGCGTATGTGTTCGGGGCGCACGCCCAGGCGCGCCGCGCCCGAGGGCGCATGCGCGACAGGCGCGCCCGGCAGGCCGTCGATGACATGCGCGCCATCTTGCGCGGCCAGGCCGATCAGGTTCATGGGAGGCGTGCCGATGAAGCGCGCCGCGAACTCGGTGGCGGGCCGCGCATACAGCCCGTCGGGCGTGTCCAGTTGTTCGATGCGGCCATTGCGCAGCAGCACGACCTGGTCGGCCATGCTCATGGCTTCGGTCTGGTCGTGCGTGACATACACCATGGTGATGCCCAGCGCCTGCTGCAGGGCGCGGATCTCGCGCCGCATGTCGTGGCGCAATTGCGCGTCCAGGTTGGACAGCGGCTCGTCCATCAGGCACACCGGCGCTTCGGAAATGACCGCGCGGGCCAGTGCCACGCGTTGCTGCTGGCCGCCGGACAATTGCGAAGGCTTGCGGTCCAGCAGAGGCGACAAACCCAGCAGGTCGGCCACCCGTTGCAGGCGGCGCGGGTAATCGGCGGCCGGCTCTTTGCGGACCTTCAGGCCGAACAGGATGTTCTCGCGCACCGACAAATGCGGAAACAGCGCATACGACTGGAACACCATCGAGATGCGGCGCTGCGATGGCGGCAGATGGGTGACGTCCCGGTCGCCGATGCGGATGCGGCCCGAGGTGGGCGTGTCCAGCCCCGCGATCATGCGCAGCGTGGTCGACTTGCCGCAGCCCGACGGCCCCAGCAGCACGGTGAAGCTGCCAGCGGGCGCGGTGAAGCCGACGCCCTGGATTGCGGCGGCCTCGCCATACTGTTTGGTCAGGTCTTCCAGGATGAGCGTGGACATAGTTGTTGGATGTGTCGTGTCAGGCTGTCATTCTGGCGGCAAATGAAATCCTTTTCATTCTGCGGTGCAAACATGACGCCGCAATGTCAGGGCAGCCGCCTCGTTTATTCGTCGATCAGGGCGCCGCCCTCGTGAAACGGATACGGGCCCGGGTAGGCGCCGATATAGGCGTGGTGCGTCACCAGCGCGCTCTCGCGCCATTCATGCAGATGGAAACCCGGAGGCTCCATGACGAACGCCGATGGCCCCGCGGGCCGCAGGTCAAGCGCCACCTGGTGCGCCGGACTGGGGCATGTCGAGGCCACGGTGCCGCCGAAACGCCGGAAAATGGTGCGGTGCAAATGGCCGCACAGGATTCTTTCGACGTTCGGATGGGCCGCCACGATCTGTTCCAGCTCCGCCGCGCCTTCCAGGAGGCCGATGGCGTCCATGTGCGCGATGCCAGTCAAGAACGGCGGGTGGTGCATGGCGATGACGGTGGGGCGGCCGGGCTGTTCGGCCAGGCGCTCGCGCAGCCATTGCAGCCGCTGCGCGCACAGCGCGCCATGGCTTTGCATGGGCACGACGGTGTCCAGCATCAGCAGGCGCAGCGGATGGTCTTCCACGGTGTACTGCACGTAACCGTCTTCCCCGTGCAGGTATCGGTGTTCCGGGAAGGCCTGCACCAGCGCCTCGCGCGCATCGTGGTTGCCCGGCATCAGGAAGTACGGCGCATTCAGGCCGTCCAGCATGTTTTTCAGATGGGCGTATTCCTGCGGGCGCCCGAAGTCGGTCAGGTCGCCGCTGACGATCGTCAGCGTGGGTGCGGGGTCCAGCCGGTTCAGTGCGTCGACGGCCGGCGGCAGGTAGCGGTCGGTCTCGACCACGCGGTAGGCCTTCTGGCCCGGCATGCGAATGTGCAGGTCAGTGATTTGTGCGATAAGCATGATGAGAGTGGATCCAAATCAACAAGTCGCGTTACGGCATCGTGCCGCGGGCCGGGGCGGGTTCATGCGCGGTTCTCGCGGGCGGCGGCCCCCGGCGCCACCATGACGCTGACGGTGTCGCCGGCCGCGTGGCCACTGTGGGCAGGCGCTACCACGGGAAAGCGCTGGCCGTCGTCCAGCCCGATTTCATAGCGCACCGAGCCGCCCAGGAAAAAGCGCGCCAGCACGCGCGCGGGCAATGCGCCGGCGCGCGCCGGCTCCAGCCGCGCCTCGTGCGGGCGGAAGGCCAGGCTGTCGGCGCCCGCCACCAGCATGCCGCTTTGCAGGCCGGCACGCACGCGGCACAGGGTGCCCAGGAACTCGGCCACGAAATCGCTGGCAGGCTCGCGGTAAAGGGTTTCGGCCGTACCCACCTGTTCCAGGTGGCCGGCCGACATGACGGCAATGCGGTCGCCCAGCATCATGGCCTCGTCCTGGTCATGCGTGACGATGACCGTGGTGATGCGTAACTGGCGCAGCATCTGCGCCAGTTCCACGCGCAGGTGTTCGCGCAGTTTGGCATCCAGCGCGGTCAGCGGTTCGTCCAGCAGCAGTACGCGCGGCTCGATGGCCAGGGCGCGCGCCAGCGCCACGCGCTGCCGCTGGCCGCCCGACAGCTGGTCGACCCGGCGATCGGCAAAACCGTCGAGCTGCACCAGCGCGAGCAGTTCGCGCGCGCGCCGCTCGCGTTCGGTCGCGCCGATGTCGCGCACGCGCAGGCCATATGCCACGTTCTGCACGACCGACATATTGGGAAACAGCGCATAGCTCTGGAACACCACGCCCACGCCGCGCGCCTCGGGCGGCAGGGCCGTGACCTCGTCGTCGCCAAAGCGGATCGACGCGCCCGCGTCGGCCTGCTCCAGTCCGCAGATCAGGCGCAGCAAGGTGGTCTTGCCGCAACCCGAAGGGCCCAGCAGTGCCAGTGTTTCGCCGCCCTGTACATGCAGGTCGATGGGCTGCAGCGCGCGCGAGCCGTCGGGCCAGGTTTTGGCGCAATGCGTCAGGGTGATGGCAACAGGGTCGGTCATGGTGACGAAGTCCGGGTAGGTGCGATGCGAGAAGGCCGGTCGCCACGCGCGGCCAGCCATTGCAACCCCACCAGCAGCGGCACCAGCATCAGCAGGAACACCAACGTGTAGGCCGAGGCGATCTCCAGCCGCATCGAGGCATAGCTGTCGGCCAGGCCGACTGGCAGGGTTTTGGTCAGCGGCGTGTGCAGCAGCCAGGTCAGGTTGAATTCGCCGATCGACAGCGTCAGCACTGTAAGCGCGCCGGTGACGATGCCGGAGGCGGCGTTGGGCACGACGATCTGCAGAAAGCGCTGCGCGCGCGAAGCGCCCAGCGTGGCGGCGGCTTCGTCCAGCGTGGCCAGGTCGGCGCCGTGCATGCTGGCGCGCGCGGCCCGCACCATGAACGGCAGGGTGAACAGCACGTGGCCGATCACAATGAACCAGATGCTGCCACGCAGGCCGCGCACGGTGCCCCACGACACGATCAGCGCCAGCGCCGAGGCCAGGCCGGGCACGGCCACCGGCAGTGTCAGCAATTCTTCGAGCGCGCGCGCGAGCCGGCCGCGGTACAGCGTCAGCACCCAGGCCGCCGGCACGCCCACCACGGTGCAGATGGCCAGCGTCAGCAAGGCCACCGCGAACGAGCGCCAGATGGTGTCGGCGTACAGCGACCACACCTGCTCGATCCAGCGCAGGGTCAATCCGCTGGACAGGCCCACGAAGTAGTTCTTGGTAAGCCCGGCCAGTACTGACAGCACTACCGGCCCGATCAGGAAGGCCGCGACCGCCAGCGTGATGGCCAGGCCCAGGCGGGTGTCGGTCTTGGAAGCGTTCATGCCGGCATTCTCCTCAGCCCGCCGCGCCCAGGCGCGCGCCCGCCAGGCTGTGCGCCACGTACAGCACGGCCCAGGTAGCCAGGCCCAGCACAATGGACAGGGCCGCCGCCACCGGGATGTTGGCGTAGTTGGTGAACTCGTTGTAGATGGTGATGGGCAGCACGTCGATCTGGGTAGCCAGGGTGAACGCGGTGCCGAAGGCGCCCATGCTGGTGGCGAAGCTCATCGCGCCCGCGCCGATCAGCGCGGGCGTCAGGGCCGGCAGTTCGATGTCGACGAACCGCCGCCACGGGCTGGCGCCCAGCGTGCGCGCGGCTTCGAGCAGGCTGGCGTCGATCTGTTCAGCCGCGGCCGCCAGCACGCCGACGCAGCGCGGCAGCGAAAAGTACAGATAGCCCAGGAACAGCCCGCCCATGCCATACGCGAACACCATGCGCTCGCCCGTCAGCCAGCTGGTGATGTTGCCGATGACGCCCTGTCGCCCCGCCAGCAGGATGATCAAGAACCCCACCACGACGCCGGGAAACGCCAGCGGAAACATCAACAGCGACATCAGCAGCCGCCGCCCCGGGAAGTCGCGGTGCCAGGCCAGGAATCGGCCAACCGGCAGCGCCAGCAGCAGCGTGGCCAGCGTGGCGGCCAGCGACAGGGCCACTGTGTTGAACAGGCTGATCCAGTACTGCGGCCGGGTCAGCACCGTCAGGTAGGCCGACTGCCCGTCCTTGATCTCGGCGCCGATCAGCGCCAGGCCCGCCATCGGCAGCAGCCAGAATGCCAGGAACAGCGTCGCCGCCGGCACGGCGAACCAGATCCATCCGCGGCGCGCCATGTCAGCGCTCCACGGCCTGTGCCGGCGCCATCAGTTCACCTCTTGCGCGTAGCGCTGCGAGAATGCGCGCTGGCCGGCCGCCATCTTGGCGTAATCCACCGTGCCGACGCGGGCGTACTCGGCGGCGGGCAGGAACTTCTTCTGCGCCTCGGCCGACATGGCTTCCGGCCGGACCGGGCGCAGGAAGGCATTGGCCCAGATCGCCTGCCCTTGGTCGGACAGGGTGAAGTCCAGCACCTTCTTGCCGTTGTCGGCGTGCGGCGCCCCGGCCACCAGGCTCATCACGTAAGGCACGGCAATGGTGCCTTCGGAGGGAATGACGAATTCGACATTGCCGCCGTCCTTGTACTTGGCGCGGTAGGCGTTGAAATCGTAGTCGATCAGGATCGGGATCTCGCCCGACAGCACCCGCGCGTAGGCGGTCTGCTTGGGCACGATGGGATCGTTGCCCGACATTTTCTTGAACCAGGCCAGCGCCGGGCCGAAGTCGTCCAGCGTGCCGCCCATGGCGCGATTGATGGCCACCGCGCCGGCGTAGCCCACGAAGGCCGAGGCCGGGTCCAGGTAGCCCACCATGCCGCGGTATTCGGGCTTGAGCAGGTCGGCCCACGAGCGCGGCACGGGCTTGCCGCCCAGCGCGTCGACGTTGACCATCAGGCCCAGCGCGCCCGAGTGGATGGCGAACCATTTGCCGTCGGGATCTTTCATGCCTTCGGGAATCTGATCCCAGTGTTGCGGCCGGTAGGCTTGCACCAGTCCGTCGTTGGCGGCCTGGATGCCGAAGGTGACGCCGTAGTACACCACGTCGGCCACCGGATTGTTCTTTTCGGCGGCGATCGAGGCCAGCGACTGGCCGGAGTTTTTATTGTCGGCCGGCACATTGATGCCGGTGGCCTGCTTGATGGCCTTCAGTTGGGTGCCCCAGTCGGCCCATTCGGGCGGACAGTTGTAGCAGATGGCGTTTTGCGCCTGCGCCGCGGCCCCGGTCAGGGCCATGGCCAGCGCGGCCGCGCGCAGCGCGGTGCGGATGAGCGGTTTCATGATGAGCGTTTCCTTGTCGGGGTGATAGAAGGGGCGACGGTGGCGGCGGTGCCGCCGTCTACGATGCGGTGCGGCAAGCGCACCGATGCGGGGAATTCGCCGCCGTCCAGGCGCGCCAGCAACATGGCGCACGCGGTGGCGCCGATTTCCCGGCTGGGTTGTTGCACGGTGCTCAGGGGCGGCACCATCAGCGCGCCGATGCTGACGCCGTCGAAGCCGCACACGGCGATGTCGTCGGGCACGCGCACGCGCAGCGCGGCCAGTTGCGCGATGACCGAAGCCGCCAGCAAGTCGTTGGAGCAGAACAGGGCCGTGGGTGCGTCGGCGCGCGCCAGCAGCTTGCGCAGCATCGGCGCGCTGGATTCGGTATGGGCCGCCACCGCCAGGTGCGCCACCGCGGGCAGCCCCAGTTCGCGCGCGCATGTGCGCGCGCCCAGCAGGCGCCTGCGCGCCCGGTCGGAGGCGGGTAGCGGCCCGCTGACGAAGGCGATGCGGCGGTGTCCCAGCGCGGCCAGGCGCGCCACCATTTCATGGGCGGCGGCCTTGTTATCGACCGACACGAATGGATGCGAGCCGGACTCGTTGTAGGCCAGGATGTGCGGCATGCCGGCCGCGTCCAGCGCCTGCAGTGTGGTGTTGCGAGCCGGGTTGCCCACGGTGAGGATCAGGCCGTCGATTTGATGGTCGATGAGCGCCTGCACCGATTCGGCTTCGACGGAAGGGTCGTAGCCGGTAATGCCCATCATCACGCTGTAGCCCGCCGTGCGCGCATGCTGCTCGGCGCCTTCGAAGCAATCGGCGAACACCGGGTTGGCCAAGGTGGGCAGCAGCAGCCCGATGGTGCGCGTGCGGCCGGCGCGCAGGCTGCGGCCGACGCGGTTGGGGCGAAAGCCGCTGCGCTGCGCCACGGCCTCGATGCGCGCCCGCGTCTCGGGACGCAGCAGCCCAGGCTGGTTGAAGGCGCGCGACACGGTGGCTGGCGATACGCCGGCCTTGCGGGCGATTTCCAGAATCGACGGTCGATGCGGCGGTTTGTCGGGCACGGCAGGTTCACCCATGAAAACGATTTCATTCTAGGGGTAAAGCATGACAGCCAGATGTCACGAGATACGGTATCGTGATTTTGTCGCCCAGCCAATTAAAACAGGTGGTGCGGCGCCGCAAGCCGCGCCCGCGGCACGCGGCTTGCGGGCGCCGCCAGGCGGCGCGCCGTGTTTGTGGCAACGCAATAACTGTCATGGGCGCGCGCTATACCGTCATAGAACAACGATGCTGTACAAGGGTATGGGGCAATGGCTGTAGAACTGAACTGCTTGAGCGCGACGCGAGCCGCTCAATTGCTGGCGCGCCGTGAACTGAGCGCCGAACAACTGTTGCGCGCGTGCTTCGCGCGCATCGAGCAGCGCGACGGCGCCGTGCATGCCTGGGCCGCGCTCGACAAGGCCCAGGCGCTCGCCCAGGCGCGCGCGCTCGACCAGTCCGCCACGCGCGGCGTCCTGCACGGGCTGCCGTTCGGCGTGAAAGACATGTTCGCCACCTGCGACCTGCCCACGTCTTATGGTTCGCCCATCTACGAAGGCCATCGCCCGCCCATGGACGCAGCCGCCGTGGCGCTGTGCCGCGAGGCCGGCGCGCTGGTGGCGGGCAAGACCGTTACTACCGAATTCGCCACCTACCAGCCGGGGCCCACGCGCAACCCGCACAATCCGGCCTATACGCCGGGGGGCTCGTCCAGCGGCTCGGCGGCGGCCGTGGCTGATTGCATGGTGCCCTTCGCGCTTGGCACCCAGACGGCCGGCTCCATCATCCGGCCGGCGGCGTATTGCGGCGTGGTGGGCTATAAGCCGTCGTTCGGCCGCGTGGCGCGTGCTGGCCTGAAAAGCCTGGCCGAATCGCTGGACACGATTGGCGGCTTTGCCCGCAGTGTCGACGACGTTGCGCTGTTCGCCTCGGTGCTGATGCGCGACCCGGGCCTGCGCGAGCTCGACTACGACTCCCGCCCACGCATCGGTATGTACCGCACTCTGCAATGGCGCCACACCCTGCCCGAAACCCGCAAGGCCTACGAGCTCGCTGCGGGCTTGCTGTCGCGCGCCGGCGCGCAGGTCTGCGAGCTGGAGCTGCCGCCCGACCTGTGCGCGCTGGTGCAGGTGCATGCCGACATCATGAGCTTCGAAGCCGCGCAGTCACTGGCGTTCGAGCGCATCCGCCACGCCGGCAGGCTGAGCGGTTCGCTGCAGGCGCTGCTCGAGGCTGGCAGCCAGATCAGCGCCGACGAGCACCGCGCCAACCTGGAGCGCGCTGCGCAGGGGCGCACCCAGGCAGAGCCCTGGTTCGAAGACTACGACATTCTGCTGGCGCCCAGCGCCAGCGGCGAGGCGCCTTTCATCGAGCAAGGCACCGGCGATCCGCAGTTCTGCCGTGTGTGGACGCTGTTCGGCTGTCCTTGCGTGCACCTGCCGTTCGACACCGGCCCGCAAGGCCTGCCGGTAGGCCTGCAGGCCGTGGGCCGGCCCGGCGACGACCGCCGCACCCTGGCTATAGCGCGCTGGGTGCTGAATGTGCTGCGTCCCGAAGGCGACGCCTGAGCGCGAGCGTGGACAGTCCGGCGCGGAAAGCCCCGCAATGTCGTAGGGTGTCAGATGCTGCAAGTCTCGGCGCCTGAACGGTGTCAGGCATCGCCGCGCGCCTCGGCTGTCTCGCCCGTGCGGTGTCAGGCACCTGCGGAGCCCGACACCATCCATACCCTTCGCCGCGTGCAACCAGGTGTCTGACTCCGCAGGTGTCGGACACCGCCGCGCGCCTCGGTTGTCTCGCCCGTGCGGTGTCAGGCACCTGCGGAGCCCGACACCATCCATACCCTTCGCCGCGTGCAACCAGGTGTCTGACTCCGCAGGTGTCGGACACCGCCGTGTGCCTCGGCCGTCTCGCCCGTGTGGCGCCAGGCACCTGCGCAGCCCAGCCCCATCCGCTGCGCGCGGCCGCCGCCGCAAAAAGAAAAGCCCGCCGGGTAAGGCGGGCTTTTCATGCCTGGGAACGCGGATCACGCGGCCTGGGCAGTCTCGCTTTCAGTGACGGTCACGCCGTTGGCCAGGTGCCGGTTCACGGCGCTGAGCACGGCCTGGAACGACGCCGTGACGATGTCGCGGTCGATGCCCACGCCGAAGCCGGTGGCCGAATCGCCCACCCGCAGTTCAACGTAGCTGGCCGCGCGCGTGTCGGTGCCGGTGCCGATGGCGTGCTCGTGGTAGTCCATGATGCGCACGGGGATGCCCAGCGCCGCGACGAAGGCCGAGATCGCGCCGTCGCCCGAGCCGGTGACCACGCGGCGCTCGCCGTTGTAGTCCAGCTCGACCTGGATGCTGAATTGCTTGCCCTGCCCGCCCGCCGGGTCGCCGTCGATGCGATGGCGCACCAGCTTCCAGGGGCTATGCTGCTCCAGGTACTCGCGGTTGAAAATGGTGTGCACGTCGTCGGCCGTGACTTCGCGGCCGGTCTCGTCGGTAACGCGCTGGATGGCGCGGCTGAATTCGATTTGCAGGCGGCGCGGCAGCACCAGGCCGTGTTCTTGCTCGAGCAGGTACGACACCCCGCCCTTGCCCGACTGGCTATTGACGCGAATGACGGCGTCGTAGCTGCGGCCCAGGTCGGCCGGGTCGATGGGCAGGTAGGGCACTTCCCAGACGGCATCGGGCTTTTGCTGCGCGAAGCCCTTCTTGATGGCGTCCTGGTGCGAGCCAGAGAACGCGGTAAAGACCAGGTCGCCGGCGTACGGATGGCGCGGGTGCACCGGCAACTGGTTGCAGTATTCGGCGCAGCGGCGCACTTCGTCGATGTCGGAGAAATCCAGCCCCGGATGCACGCCCTGCGTGTACAGGTTCAGCGCCAGCGTGACCAGGTCGACGTTGCCGGTGCGCTCGCCGCTGCCGAACAGGCAGCCTTCGATGCGGTCGGCGCCGGCCATGACGGCGAATTCGGCGGCGGCCACGGCGGTGCCGCGGTCATTGTGCGGGTGCACGCTCAGCACGATGCTGTCGCGGCGCGCCAGGTTCTTGTGCATCCACTCGATCTGGTCGGCGTACAGGTTGGGCGTGGTGGCTTCGATGGTGGCCGGCAGGTTCAGCACCATTTTGCACTCGGGCGTGGGTTGCCAGACGTCGGCCACGGCGTTGGAGACTTCCAGCGCGAATTCGGGTTCGGTGGTGCTGAAGACTTCGGGCGAGTATTCGTAGCGCCATTGCGTTTCGGGGTGCTGGGCCATGTACTGCTTGACCCACTGCGTGCCCGAGATGGCAATTTGCTTGATCTCGTCTTTGCTCATGTTGAACACCACCTTGCGGAACGCCGGGGCGCAGGCGTTGTACAGGTGCACGATGGCTTGCTTGGCGCCCGCCGCGGCTTCGACGGTGCGGCTGATGAGATCTTCGCGTGACTGGGTCAGCACGATGATGGTGACGTCGTCGGGAATGCGTTTTTCATCGACCAGCTTGCGCACGAAGTCGAAGTCGGTTTGCGAGGCCGACGGGAAGCCGACTTCGATTTCCTTGAAGCCGATCTTGACCAGCTGCTCGAAGAAACGCAGCTTGCGCTCGACGCTCATGGGCTCGATCAGCGACTGGTTGCCGTCGCGCAAGTCGGTGCTCATCCAGATGGGCGGCTGGGTGATGCGGCGGCTGGGCCAGGTGCGTTCGGAGAAATCACGCGCGAACGGCGCAAACGGTACGTATTTGGTGGCGGGGTTGGCAAGCATCAGTACACCTCGATCAATATTCCCGATGTGTGGCGGGAGGAATTCCGGTTTCGGTTCCGGGGAACCCTGTTCGGCAGGCCGGGATAGTGGTCCGGGGCATCAGCGGGCCATGAGTGGGCCGGCTGGAGGCAAGCGATGAACAGGGAACAGGCTTGTGGCGGAGCGTGGCTGCCGAGCTACCACGGGCGCTAGGCCCGGCAACCGATCGGTAGGTATAGCGATAGCGCGATGGGGGAAATTTGCGCGCGCAGGCCGGCGACCGGGGCGCTGAGGCGTCCGGAGGCAATCGCGAGGGGGAATCGGATATCGGCCATAAGCCGTAAGTCAAACACATTTTTGGCGCCGGCGCAACGGGCCAGGGCCTAAAGACCTACAAATTGGGTTCGATGCGGGCCCCCGCCGGGCGGGCTTCCGGTTGCGGCAAACTGGCGGCGGGCCGCGCCGTTGCGGGGCTGCCCGGGTTGCCGAGGTTGCCCATTGGCTGCCGGGTTGCCCGGCCATCGAGAATATCGGCCTGCTGGCGGACCAGGTCGAGTTTGCCGATGCGGCTGTGGCGCAGTTCGGCCAGCGCCTGGCGCAGGTCGCCCAGGGTGAAGGGTTCGTCGCGGCTGCCCCACACCCAGCGCAGCACGGCCACGACTTCGTCGGACAACTGCGGCACCAGGTCGGCCAGGTCGTCCGAGGGCACGGGGCGGGCCCGCGCCGCGGCCATGTCGGAAGCCACCCAGGCGCGCGCAATGAAGAATATGATCAGCGTCCAGATGACCACCACGCCCCACCGCGCGTAGGGGAGCGCCCTTTGCAGGAAATTGCTGCCGTCCTGGCCGACGATCGGTAGATTTTCGAAGTTCAGGCCCTGGCCGAGGCTAAGCAGCCACGAGGCTACGAGCAGCCACACAATGGCGGCAACGACCAGCACCACGGCCCTGACCAGCAGCCGGGGGAGCGCCAATTTGAGCAGTGTCTGACCGATCAGGCGGCAGTCTTGGCGGACGCGTTCGGGCGAGGTGGCATTCATCATGCAAAATATTGTACCTATGACCCGGCCCGCGTTAGAACTTCGTACCGGTCAACACCTGACGTTGACCCCTCAGCTGCAACAATCTATACGATTGCTGCAGCTTTCCACGTTGGACCTGCAGGCCGAGATCTCGCAGGCCCTGGCCGACAACCCCATGCTGGAACGCAACGACGAACGGTCCGAAGCCGAGGTCGACGCGCCCACCGAGCGCGAAGCCGACATCGACGCCGAGCCCGCACGCGAGGCCGAGACCCGCATCGACGAAATGCCCGGCGCGGGCGGCGTATACCCCGACGACCGCCCCGACGGGCCCGATACGGCGCGCAGCGATACGCTGCGCGAGCACCTGCTGGCCCAGTTGGGGCTGACCCGGGCCGGACGGCGCGATGCCGCGCTGGTAAGCCTGCTGATCGACGAACTGGACGAAAACGGCTATCTGGCCTCGCCGCTGGAGGAAATCCTGGAGTGGCTGCCGCCCGAAGCCGAAGCCGACCTCGACGAGTTGCGCGCGGCCCTGTGCTTGCTGCAGTCGTTCGATCCGCCCGGCATCGGCGCGCGCGACATGGCGGAATGCCTGGTGTTGCAATTGCGCAACCCCGATCCGTCGCGCCTGCCCGAAGCGGCCGATCCCACCGTGCTGGCCTGCGCGCGCCGGCTGTGCGCCGACCACCTGCCGCTGCTGGCGGGCGGCAACGCGGCGCGCCTGCGCGACGCCTTGCAATGCGACGACGCTACCGCCCGGGCCGCGCACGCCCTGATCCGCCGGCTTGACCCCCGCCCCGGCCGTGCCTGGACGGTGCCGGCCGCCGATTACGCGGTGCCGGACGTCATCGTGCGCAAAACCCGCCAAGGCTGGCAGGCAGTACTGAACAGCGCCGCGGTGCCGCGCCTGCAGGTCAACACGCTGTATGCGCAACTGCTCGGCAACCAGCGCGAAGCCAGCCACGCGGGCCTGCACGCGCAACTGCAGCAGGCCCGCTGGATGATCCGCAATGTCGAGCAGCGCTTTGACACCATCCTGCGCGTGGCGCAGGCCATTGTGGCGCACCAGTCGGCGTTTTTCAGCGAAGGTCCGGCCGCCATGCGGCCACTCATCTTGAAAGACATTGCCGGCGAGCTGGGGCTGCACGAGTCCACCATTTCCCGCGCCACCACCCAGAAATACATGCTGACGCCGTTCGGCACGCTGGAACTCAAGCATTTCTTCGGCAGCGGGGTGGCTACCGATGCCGGCGACGTCGCTTCGGCCACGGCCGTGCAGGCGGTCATCCGCCAGATGGTGGCGGGCGAAGACCGGGCCAAGCCGCTATCCGACAACCAGATCACCCAGCGGCTGGCTGACCAGGGCATCGTGATCGCCCGCCGCACGGTTGCCAAGTACCGCGAAGCGTTGCGCATTGCACCCGCCAGCCTGCGCAAGGCGCACGCCGGCCGTTAGCCTCCGGTGTAATTCGTCCCTGTTTTCAAGCGCTTGCGCGCAGGGCCGCGCACGCCGCCGCTTGCGTTTATGAGAATAAATCACGATAATTATTCTCATGTACATTTGCGTATGTAACGCCATCACCGAACGCCAGGTCCGCGCCTCTGTCGACGCGGGCGCCACCACGCTGTCGGACTTGCAGTTCGAACTGGGCGTGGCGACGTGCTGCGGCTGCTGCGCCGCCACGGCGCAGGAATACCTACCCGGTGGGCGCTGCTCCAGCGTCTGCAACGTGAATTCGGTGGCCATGGACGTCGCCCCGGCCGCCGCCGGCGCCGTCGTCGAAACCGATGCCCCGGCGGCCAACGGTTTTCCGGTTCGCCTGGTCGCGGCTGCCTGAGCCGCGCTGCCGCGCCATTTTCTCGTTGTAGTTCGCCAACATCGCCGGGCCGCCGCCGGCGGCACAATTTGCCTATTCATCCGAGGGTCACGGCGCCAGATGTAGCCGCTTGCCGGATGTAATTCGCGAGTGCAGTGCGTCGCAAAGCCAGCCATGGCTGAACGCCGGGTGCGGGCCGTCCAACACGCATACTCATTCTCATTCGATTGTCGCTTTCGCATCGCGATTGCAAAGCCATTTACCAAATGGGGCGCCACCCTAGCCGCGGCGCCCCATGCGGTGTTAGCCTGCCAGCGTTGCATGCGCGATTTGGGCGCACGCAGGGGCGCGGGCGCCGCGTTCCGGGATCAAGGAGTTCATCATGAAAGGCGACAAGACGGTCATACAGTTCCTGAACAAACAACTGACCAATGAACTGACGGCCATCAACCAGTATTTCCTGCATGCCCGCATCCTGCGGCACTGGGGCCTGCAGAAACTCGGCAAGCACGAATACGAAGAATCCATCGGCGAAATGAAGCACGCCGACCGCCTGATCGAGCGCATCCTGATGCTCGACGGACTGCCCAACCTGCAAGACCTGCATAAGCTGCTGATAGGCGAAGACGTGCCTGAAATGCTGTCCTGTGACCTGAAGCTCGAGCAAGGCGCGCAGGCCACCGTAAAAGAAGCCATCGCCCATTGCGAATCGGTGCGCGATTACGTGTCGCGCGACCTTTTCCAGGACATCCTGGATGACACCGAAGAGCACATCGACTACCTGGAAACCCAGATCGAACTGATCGGCAAGGTCGGCCTGCAGAACTACCTGCAAAGCCAGATGGAAGCCGAAGGCTGATCGCCGCGCTCCGCGGCGATGGCCACGAAAAAAGCCCGCCAATGGCGGGCTTTTTTGTGTGCTTCAGCCTGCTATTCGGGCCGCCGCGGGCATTCGGCGATGGTGCCCCAGGCGCGGTTGGGGCCGCAGTACTTGTTGCGGGCATTCCAGGAACACGTGGGGCGCTCGAAAAAGCCCTTGTCGGCGCAGCGCGCCAGCTCTTGCTGCAGCGCCTGCTTCCAGGCGCCGTTACTGGCCGCCGGCGGCGTGGGCGCGGTGGGCATGGTAACCGGCGGGTTCAGGGCGTAGGCCTGCTGGTTGGGCGGTGGCGCCGTGGTGGTGGGCGGCAGCGATTGCAGGTCGAGCGTGGTGACGTCGGAAGGGCCCGACGGCAGCGGCACGGACGATGCCGCGGCGAGCTCGCGGGCTTCGTCCATGCTGATGTTGTCGCGCGAGATGTGCACCGACGGGTCGGTGGTGGTGTCGAACAACGACACCGTGGAGACCGTCCAGCTTTCGCCGCTGGGCTTGTCGGGCACGCCCAGGGTGCCATCGACGCGTGGCTGGGGCGGTTGCGCCACGTATGGCCTGCCGTTGGCATCCAGTACCGGTTCCTGGGACACCAGGCTTTCCTGGCCGGGCGCGGCCGTTGCCTTGGGCGCGTGCGCCACCAGCCAATCGCCCAGTTGGATTCCGCCCCATGCCGCCGCGCCCAGCGCCAGCAGGAGCGTTGCGAACAATACTCGCCAAGACATTGCTACCCTCTTCTTTGCGGCGACCTGCCCGCCTATGCGTGGCTTCCGAAGACCTGGCCGCCATGCTCGCGCATGGCGTGGAATTTCACATCCGGATACAGGTCTTCTGCCACGCGCAGTTGCGCAGGCGAACCAATCAAAAAAGCCGCCGCATCTACGACATCATAGGCGATGTGTGCCGCGTTGGCATCCATGAACTTGCGCAGGGCGCGGGGGTTCTCGGAGGTGATCCAGCGGGCCATGGTGTAGCGCGACGGCAACATGCGTGCTTCGACCCCATATTCGGTTTTCAGGCGGTGCGCCACGACTTCGAACTGCAGCTGCCCGACCGCGCCCAGCAGCAGCGTGCCGCCGGCCGCTTCGGGGCGGAAGACCTGGATGGCGCCTTCTTCGCCCAATTGCGTCAGGCCGATGCGCAACTGCTTGGTGCGCAGAGGATCTTTGACTTCCACGGCCTGGAAGAGTTCAGGGGCGAAGAACGGCAGCCCGGTGAAGCGCAGGCTTTCGCCTTCGGTCAGCACGTCGCCCAGCTGCAGCACGCCGTGGTTGGGAATGCCGATGACGTCGCCCGCATAGGCTTCGTCGAGCAATTCGCGGCGTTGCGACAGGAACGACACTACGTTGTTCGGCCGCATTTCCTTGTTGGTGCGGGCAACCTTCAGGCGCATGCCGCGCTCGAAGCGACCCGAGCTGACGCGCACGAACGCCACGCGGTCGCGGTGGGCCGGGTCCATGTTGGCCTGCACCTTGAACACCACCCCGGTGAACTTGGGTTCCTGCGGCTCGACCAGGCGTTCGAGCGCCTGGCGCGGGCCCGGGGGCGGCGCCTGTTCCACCAGGGCGTCCAGCACTTCCTGCACGCCGAAGTTGTTGATGGCCGAGCCGAAGAACACCGGCGTCTGCCGGCCGGCCAGGAAGGCCTCGCGGTCGAAGGCCGGGGCGGCCTCCTGGATGAGCTGGATTTCGCCGTTGGCCTGCTCGAAGGCCGAGCCGAAGCGGCTGGCGATTTCGGGATTGTCCAGGCCGTCGATGATGTCGTCGTCGTCGGAGCGGCGTTCCTGCCCCGGGCGGAACACGCGCATGCGGTCGCGGCGGATGTCGAACACGCCGCCGAACGATTTGCCCATGCCCACGGGCCATGAGAACGGCACCGCGTCCATGCCCAGGTGGCCTTCGATCTCGGACAACAGGTCGAGCGGTTCGCGCACTTCGCGGTCCATCTTGTTGATGAACGTGATGATGGGCGTGTTGCGCGCGCGGCAGACCTGCAGCAGGCGGATGGTCTGCGGCTCGACGCCGTTGGCCGCGTCGATGACCATCAGCGCGGCGTCCACGGCGGTAAGCACGCGATAGGTGTCTTCGGAGAAGTCCTGGTGGCCCGGGGTGTCGAGCAGGTTGATGACGCAGTCGCGGTATTCCATCTGCATCACCGACGAGGCCACCGAAATGCCGCGTTGTTTTTCGATTTCCATCCAGTCGGACGAGGCGTGGCGCGACGCTTTGCGCGCCTTGACGCTGCCGGCGATCTGGATGGCGCCCGCGAACAGCAGCAGCTTTTCGGTAAGCGTGGTCTTGCCGGCGTCGGGGTGGGAAATGATGGCGAACGTGCGTCGCCGGGCGACTTCTTGGGAAATATTCATGGTTGATGCGATTTTACCGGCGCGCGCCCGCGCGCCGGCATCGAAGCATTACGCCTGGCGGCGGAAGGTGGCCAGGAAAACGCCCGCCACGATGAACAGCGAGCCGAAAATGCGGTTCATCCAGCGGATGTGCCGGGCGTCGCGCAGTAGCCGCAGCACCTTGGCGGCCAGCAGTGTGTACACGCCCATGGCGACCATGTCGGTGAACACCAGGGTGCCCGCCAGCGCCGCGTATTGCGGCGTGAGCGCATGGGCCGTATCGACGAACTGGGGCACGACCGCCAGCAGGAACACCGTGCCCTTGGGGTTCATGACGTTGACCAGCACGCCGCGCACCACCAGTTCGCGCACCGAGAAGCGGGCGGGGTCGCCGGTATCGACGGCCACGGGCGCCGCGTCGGTGCGGATCTGGCGCACGCCCAGGTACACCAGGTAGGCCACGCCCAGGTACTTGACCACCGAGAAGGCGATCTCGGAGGTGGCCAGCACGGCGCCCAGCCCCACCGCCACGATCACAAACTGGACCAGGATGCCCATGATCAGGCCGGCCGTGTTCCAGTAGCCGCGCGCGAAACCGTACTTCAGCCCCGAGGTCATGGCCGAAATGGCGCCCGCCCCCGGTGAGAAAGAGATGGCCCAGGAGGCCACGAAAAAGGTCAGCCAGGTCGAGAGCGTCATACGGGTTTCCTGTGGCGGCGGGCCGCCGGTGCGTGGGACAGGATACGGATATTACTTGCCCAGCAGCGCCGCGCGCGGTGCGCCCGTGCGATGGCCGGCCGCCCGCCCGCTTTCCGCCTGGCGCGGGGCCTGCGGCGCAGTGCGGTTGTCGGCCCGGTGGCCGCCGCCGGAAGGACGATCGCCGCGCGGAGCCGGTGCCTGGCGCTGGCCGCCCGGGCGACCCTGGGCGGCGGCGCGGCCGCCATTGCCCTGGCGGGGCGCCTGGCCGGGCCGGCCGGCGCGGTCGCCGCCGTTGCCGCGCGCGCCCTGCCGGCGCGGCTGGCGGTTGTCTTCGTCGCGTTCCTGACGCTCGTAGGCCGCGGCGCTGCTGCCGGCCGGCGGCGTCCAGCCCTGCACGGGCAAGCGTTCGATGGTCTTGCCGATCAGGCGCTCGATGCCCTTGAGCAGCTTGATCTCGCTGTTGTCGACCAGCGACACGGCCGCGCCCGTGGCGCCCGCGCGGCCGGTGCGGCCGATGCGGTGGACGTAGTCTTCGGGCACGTTGGGCAATTCGAAGTTCACCACCTGCGGCAGCTGGTCGATGTCGAGTCCGCGCGCGGCGATGTCGGTGGCCACCAGCACGGCCACGTTGCCGTCCTTGAAGCCCGACAGGGCGCGGGTGCGCGCCGCCTGGCTCTTGTTGCCGTGGATCGCCGCGGCGCTCAGGCCGTCTTTCACCAGCTTTTCGGCCAGGCGGTTGGCGCCGTGCTTGGTGCGCGTGAACACCAGCACCTGGTGCCAGCCGCTTTCGCGGATGATGTGGCTGATGAGGTCGCGCTTGTGGTGCTGCTCGACCAGGTGCACGGTTTGCGTGACCAGTTCGGTGGCGGTGTTGCGCGGGGTAACCGACACTTCGCCCGGGTTGTTCAGCACGCCGCGCGCCAGGCTGCGGATTTCATCGGAGAACGTGGCCGAGAACAGCAGGTTCTGGCGCTGCTTGGGCAACAGGGCCAGCACTTTGCGAATATCGCGGATGAAGCCCATGTCGAGCATGCGGTCGGCTTCGTCCAGCACCAGGATCTCGACGCCGGACAGGTCGACGGTTTTCTGGCCGCAGTGGTCCAGCAGGCGGCCGGGCGTGGCCACCAGGATATCCAGCGGCTTTTTCAGCGCGCTGATCTGCGGATTGATGTTGACCCCGCCGAACATCACCATCGAGGTCAGCGGGGTATGCTTGCCGTAGGTGCGCACCGATTCGGCGACCTGGGCGGTCAGTTCGCGGGTTGGGGTCAGGATCAGGCAGCGCGGGCGGCCGGGCTTTTTCAGCGCGGGCTTTTGCTGCATCAGCAGGTGCAGGATGGGCAGCGTGAAGCCGGCGGTCTTGCCGGTCCCGGTCTGGGCGGCGGCAAGCAGGTCGCCGCCTTTCAGCACTTGCGGAATGGCCTGGGCCTGGATGGGGGTGGGCGCGGTGTAGCCGGTTTCGGCGATGGCACGCAAAAGGGGATCGGCCAGACCGAGGTCGGCGAAAGAAACAGTGGCAGTCAAAACAACTCCAGCGGCAGCCTGTCGCTCAAGTTGAGAGACTCCAATCCAGGCGGTCGAATGAGGAGAAAAGGAAGGCTCGCGCAATTGCGCGAAGGCCGGGCGTGGCGGCTAGGCGCCAGCGTATGTGTGCCGATTGGCTAGACACACCGGGGGGCATTGTAGCCTAAGCGCATGGTTATGCACGCGGTGGGTGTGGGGCAGGCTCGGTTTCTTGCGGCGCCCCGCGCCGTCCGCTCAGGCGAGGGCGGCGCCCGTCCGTCGGGCTCGGGCGCATCCAGGCGCCCGAGGCCTGCTGCGCAGGCTGCCCCGCCGGCCAACGCGCCGCCCTCGCCTGAGCGGACGACGCGGGGCTGTGTCAGAGCGAATTCGGCGCGCTGTATTCAAGGCGAATTCGGATCGCTGTAGCCGGGACCGGGTTGTCGTGTCACGTAACAATAAATAGATGGCGTTACACGGTGGCCTGGGCAAACTGGGGGGTGACCTGCTGTAATGGCGGCACCTCGCGCGTCGCCCGCTGGGGCGCGACGCATGCACCGGAAGGAATACGACATCATGAGAATATCCCGCTGGCTGGGTCTTTCCCTGATCGCGCTGGCCGCCGCCGTACTGTCGGGTTGCGGCTACAACAGCATCCAGGCGGCCGATGAGCAGGTCAAGGCGGCCTGGTCGGAAGTGTTGAACCAGTATCAGCGGCGCGCCGACCTGGTGCCCCAGCTGGTGAAATCGGTTGACGCCTACATGACGCACGAGCGCGAGGTGCTCACGCAAGTGACCGAGGCGCGCAGCAAAGTGGGCAGCGTGCAGATCACCGCCGACCAGCTGGATGACCCGGCCGCCCTGCAGCGCTTCCAGCAGGCGCAGGGCCAGCTTACCTCGGCGCTGTCGCGGCTGATTGCCGTGTCCGAGAACTACCCGCAGCTCAAGGCCGACGGCCTGTTCCGCGACCTGCAGGCGCAGCTGGAAGGCACCGAGAACCGCATTTCGGTGGCGCGCGGCCGCTACGTGCAGTCGGTGCAGGCGTACAACGTGCTGGTGCGCCAGTTTCCCGGCGTAATCACGGCCAAGATCTTCGGTTATGCGCCCAAGGCCAACTTCGGCGTGGACGACGAGGCAGCCATTTCCCGGCCGCCGGAAATCCGCTTCAGCAATGATGCCAGCGCGCCCAAACCGGCCCAATAAGCATCTGGCCGCCAGGCCGCGCGGCCCGGCCGCCTGGCTGGCCGTCCTGCTGGCGCTATGGGCGCTGCTGCTGGCCGGCGTGCCGGCCATGGCCCAGCCGGCCGCCCCGGCCGCGGTCCCGGCCTTGCATGCGCGCGTTACCGATTCCACGGGCACGCTCGACAGCGCCCGGCGCCAGGCGCTGGAGCAGCGGCTGGCGGCCCTGGAGCAGCGCAAGGGCGCCCAGGTCGCGGTGCTGGTGGTGCCCAGCACGGCGCCCGACACCATCGAGCAATACGCCACGCGCGTATTCGACCAGTGGAAGCTGGGGCGCAAGAATACTGACGACGGCGTGTTGCTGGTGGTGGCCAAGGAAGACCGCACCCTGCGCATCGAGGTCGGCTACGGGCTGGAGGGCGCCATTCCCGACGCCATGGCCAGCCGCATCATTCGCGAACAGATCGTGCCGCGCTTTCAGTCGGGTGACTTCGGCGGCGGCATCGAGGCGGGCGTGGCGGCTATCGAAAACCTGATAGACGGCGAGCCCCTGCCGGCGCCCGCGCCGCGGGCCGCGGAGGGCGGCCCCGAGCAGGACTGGCCGTTCTTCCTGCTGCTGGGAGCGTTCATGCTGGGGCTGCCGGCCATTGTGGCCGGTCTGGCCGCGGCGGCGGCGTCGTGGATGATATTCGGCACCTGGTGGGCGGCGGTGCTGGGCGGCGTGGGCGGTTTCGCGGTCAGCGGACTGCTGGGCCTGCTGGGCATCAAGCGCCGTCTGCTGAACGCGTCGCGCCGCGGCGGCCGCGGCGGTGGTGGCTTCGGCGGCGGGTTTGGCGGAGGCGGCGGCTTTGGCGGTGGTGGCGGTTTTGGCGGTGGCGGCGGCCGCAGCGGCGGTGGCGGTGCCTCGGGGCGCTGGTAAGGCGTCAGGCGGCCGGCAGCAGCAAGGTGATGCGCAGCCCGCCCAGGGGCGAGGTGCCTGCCTGCACGTCGCCGCCGTAGGTGCAGGCCAGGTCCCGCACGATGTCCAATCCCAGGCCGGAACCGGGGCGTTGTTCGTCCATGCGCACGCCTCTTTGGAAAATGCGCTCGCGCTCGGTGTCGGCGATGCCGGCGCCATCGTCATCGACATGGATCGCCAGGCGGCCGGCGCCGTCGCTGTCGCGTTCGGCGGTGACCAGGACGCGCCGGTTGGCCCATTTGCAGGCGTTGTCCAGCAGGTTGCCCACCATTTCCTGCAAGTCGTGCGGTTCGCCACGGAAGCAGAGTTCGGGCGGATGCGGCGCCAGTGCGATGTCCAGCTTGCGTTCCGCGTAAAGCTGCCGCATGGCGCGCACCAGGCCCTGCATGGGCTCGTGCAGCGGGGTCCGTAAATCGGCCGCGCCCGACGACGCGGCCGCGCGGGCGCGAGCCAGGTGGTGGTCGATTTGCCGGCGGGCGATTTCGACTTGTTCCCGGGTCAGTTCCGCCAGCGGGCTTTGCTCGGCGGCCGCGGCGTTGGCCAGGATGGCCAGGGGGGTCTTGACGGCGTGCGCCAGGTTGCCGGCCTGGGTACGGGCGCGCTGGATGATTTCGTCGTTGACCGTGAGCATCCGGTTGAAGTCGTCGACCAGCGGCTGAACCTCGCTGGGGTAGCGCCCTTCTATGCGCACGCTGCTGCCTGCCGGTTGCTGCGACAGCTGCCGGCGCAGCCGCGCTAGAGGGCGCAGTCCGATCAGCACCTGCATGACCGCGGCCAGGACCAGGCCGGCGGCCAGGGCGCCCAGCGAGATGGCCAGCATGTGATTGAAGCGTTCGATAGGTTCTGCCAGTACGCCGCGGTCGGCGGCCACCACCAGCCGCAGCCGGGGCGTATCGGGTTCGGCCGGCGTGAGCAGGCGTGCCACGGCATACAACTGGCGATTTTCGGGGCCGTTGATCAGGTAGCCCTCCTGGGGGTCCGCCGTAACCACGGGCAGGGTCTGGTCCCATAGCGAGCGGGACCGGGCAAGGCCTTCGGAGGCGGCGACGCCGTTGCCGGCGCGGTCGATCTGCCAGTACAGGCCCGATAGTGGCTGGTCGAACCGGGGATCACTGAGGGGGGGAAATACGTTGACCTTTCCGTCAGGCCCGATGTTGACCGCCGCCGTCAGCTGATTCAGGTGCAGCATCAGTTCGGCGTGCAGTTGCTGCGTGACGTGTTGGCGAAACAGGCTGGCCAGCCCCCAGCCCGCGACGGCCACCGACAGGGATATCCATGCCAGGGTGCCCACCAGCAGGCGCCAGCGCAGCGACCCGGCCCGTCGCGGCGGGGCCGTGGACGCGGGGCTGTTCATGGGTTGCCCGCCAGCCGGTAGCCCAACCCGCGCACGGTTTCGATGGTGTCCGGCGGCAGTTTCTTGCGCAGGCGGCCGATGAACACATCGATGGTGTTGGAATCGCGGTCGAAGTCCTGGGCATAGAGATGTTCGACCAATTGCTGGCGCGATACGACCTCGCCGGCATGCTGCATAAGCATGGCCAGCACCTTGAACTCGTGGCTGGTCAGGGTAATGGGGGCGCCGTCCAGCGTCACCCTGGCCTGGCGGGTATCCAGCATGAGCGGGCCGCAGCGCCATTCGGCGCTGGCATGCACGCTGTTGCGCCGGATCAGGGCGCGCACGCGCGCCAGCAGCTCTTCCATGTGGAACGGCTTGGCCAGGTAGTCGTCGGCGCCGGCGTCGATGCCGGCGACCTTTTCATGCCAGCTATCGCGCGCCGTCAGGATCAGCACCGGCATGTTGCGCCCCGCCGCCCGCCAGCGCCTGAGAACGGTCAGGCCATCCAGCACTGGCAGGCCCAGGTCGAGCACCACCGCGTCGAAAGTTTCCACGTCGCCCAGGTAGTGTGCGGTCTGACCGTCGGCGGCGCGGTCTATGGTGTATCCGCCAGCGCGCAGCGCCTGTTCCAGCTGCGCGGCCAGCGTGGGTTCGTCTTCGATGAGCAGGACTCGCATCAGTGGTCGCCCCGGAAGCGTACGTTCTTGCCCTTGACGGCAAGCACCCGGCCGTCACGCGCGTCGATCTTCAGCTTGAGCAGGTTGCCGCTGTCCTGGAGCAGGCGGATTTCGTACAGGTACTCGCCATCGTCTTCTTCGAATTCCACCTTGACCACCTGGCCGGGGTAGGACTGCTCGACAATGTCGAGCACGCTGCGCAGCGGCAATATCTTGCCTTCTTGCAGCGCCTGGCGGGCGCGGTCATGGTCGCGTTCGCCGGCCGATGCGGGCGGCAGCCCGAGCAGCGTCGCGCCACACAGGAAGACGGCGAGGCAGGCGCGCAGCGCTGCGGCGGGTGGGGAAACGGAACGGCTCATGGGAATGGCGTGCGGGCGACATGGCGGCACAGGGAATCTTGCCACAGAGGTTATACCCCCGCGTTGATGAATGAAAGGTGAACGGCCGCTTCAGATCGAGTTCATGGGCGCCTGCTGATAATGCCTTCCATGGCCTTGCAAGACCTGTCCCTACCCTCTTCCGTACTGCAAAGGAACTTCATCATGAACACCACGATCCGAACCCTGCTTGCTGGCGCTGCCCTGAGCGCCGCCGCGCTGGCCGTCCAGGCGCAGACGCCGGCGCAGGCGCCGGCCGCCGCGTCCAGCCCGGCCGCCAGCGCCTCGAAGGCGGCTGTGTGGTCGATACGGCAAGTCTACGATTCGCTCGAGGCGGCCGGCTACCGCGACATCACCGAAATCGAACTGGAGCGCGACCGCTACGAAGTGAAGGCGCGCGATGCGCAGGCGCGCCGGGTCAAGCTCTATGTAAATGCGCACAACGGCGCCATCGAACGCATCAAGCTGCACGATTGATCGGCCGCATTCCGCGGCCCGCGCGCCGCCGCGCCCGGGCCGGCTCAGTGCCGGACCTGGGCGGTATCAAAAGAGTTTCATCATGCATACCCGTACCGTCATCGGCCTGTTCCTGGGCGTTCTAGCCCTGGCCTGGGGGCTGGATGTTGTCGTTTTGCAGGCGCCCTTGCAGGGCGACTGGCCGTGGCTGCTGCGGCAGCAGTCCCTCTACCTTACCGGTATCTGGTCCATCGGGCTGATGTCCCTGGTCATGATCCTGGCGCTGCGCCCCGCCTGGCTGGAACGCCCGCTGGGCGGCATGGACCGGGTTTATCGCCTGCACAAATGGGCGGGCATTCTGGCCGTGGCCTTCGGGCTGGCGCATTGGCTGGCCAAGCTTGCCAGCGGCCCGTTGAAAACACTGATCGGCGTCGCGGGCCGCGCGCCCCGCCCGGCAGCGCTGCCATGGTTCGAAAACGCGCGCGACTTGGCTAAAGATGTCGGTGAATGGGGCCTGTACGTGCTGTTGGCGATGTTGCTCATTACCCTGTGGCGCCGCGTTCCCTATCATGCATGGCGCTGGGTGCATCGCGCCATGCCGCTGCTGTACCTGGCCCTGGTGGCGCACGCCGTGGCGCTGCTGCCGCGCCAGCACTGGCTGGGCGCAACCGGCGCGTTGCTGGCGCCCTTGATGGCCGGTGGCGTGCTGGCGGCGTGGCGCGTACTGCGCGGCCGCGTGGGCCAGCGCCGCAAGGTCGGCGGCAAGGTGGTGGCGTTGAGCCAGCCTGCCCAGGGCGGGCAAACCGCCGGTGTGCTGGAGCTGGTCTGCGAGCTGGACACCGGCTGGCCGGGCCATCGTCCGGGCCAGTTCGCGTTCCTGACACTGGACCGCGCCGAAGGCGCCCATCCGTACACCATTGCCAGCGCGCCCGGACCCGACCGTCGCGTGACGTTCCAGATTAAAGAGCTGGGCGACTATACCCGGGGCCTGGCCGCCCGTGTCCGCCCCGGGCAGCGTGTCACGGTCGAAGGCCCGTACGGTTGCTTCCAGCCGGCGCCCCGCCAGCCCGACGCAATGCAGATATGGGTGGCGGGCGGCATTGGTATCACGCCGTTCCTGTCGTGGCTGCAGGCCATGCAGGCCGACCCGGATGCCGCGCCGCGCGCGCACCTGCATTACTGTGTGCGCGACGCCGGGGCGGACCCCTTCGTGGCCCGGTTGCGCGCCATGTGCGATGCTCTACCGTCCATTACGCTTACGGTGTACGACGGCCGCGACGGGCAATGCCTGAACGCCGCGCAACTGGTTTCGCCCGATGTCGCCGCGCAAGCCGAGGGCGTGTGGTTCTGCGGTCCCGCCGGCCTGGCCGCGCTGGTGCGCCGCGAATTGCGCCGCGCCGGCCTGCCCGGCCTGCGCGTGCATCAAGAAGCGTTCGAAATGCGCTAAGCCGGCGGCAGCGCGCCGGCGGCCAGCCGGCCCTGCTTCAGCACCGCCACGTGGTGCTGCGTGTCGGCCGCGCAGGCGATGTCCTGGGTGGGGTCTCCGCGCACCAGCAGCAGGTCGGCCACGGCGCCTTCGCTGACGATGCCATGGCCCGGCAGGCCCAGCAATTCGTGGGCGCGCGAGGTGCCGGCCACCAGGGCATCGGCGGGCGTCATGCCAAAGGCCACCATATACGCCAGCTCTTCGGCGTTGCGGCCGTGGCGGTTGAACGGCGTGCCCGCGTCGGTGCCCATGGCAATGCGCCCACCGGCGCGGTAGTACATCTGGAACGATTCGCGGTGGCGCTGCTCGACGGCCCGCGCCTTGTCCACCACGTAGGCGGGAATGCCCCGGTCGGCGTTGTCGAGAATGTTGCGCAGCGCGGCGATGGTAGGCACCAGGAAAGTCTGCCTGGCGAGCATTTCGTCCAGGCATTGCTGGTCCATGAAAATGCCGTGCTCGATCGAATCGATGCCCGCGCGCACGGCATTCAGAATGCCTTCGGTGCCCTGCGCGTGGCTGGCCGTGCTTTTGCTGAAGCGCTTGGCCTCGTGCACGCCGGCGTGCATCTCGTCGTAGCTGTAGTGCGCGTCCATGGGGTTGACGCCGGGCGTCATGACGCCGCCGGTGGCCATGATTTTCACCAGGTCGCAGCCCGCATGCACTTGTTCGCGCACTGCCTTGACGACTTCGTCGCAACCATCGGCCACGCGGCCGGTGCGGTTGCCGTGGCCGCCGGTCATGCAGATCATGCGGCCGGCCGCCTTGATGGTGGGCCCGGCGAACACGCCACGCGCAATGGCGTCGCGCACGCCGAATTCCAGGTAATCCTTGCCGCCGCAGTCGCGCACCGCGGTAATGCCGCCGCGCAGTGCCGCCTGGGCGTTCTCCAGCGCCGTCAGGGTGATCTGCGCCGGGCCCTGGCGGCTCATTTGCGCGTGCGGGTCGGCGCTGCCGGTGAACACCAGGTGCACGTGGCAATCGGCCAGGCCGGGCAACAGGGTCATGCCCGTGGTGTCCACCCGCTGGCCGGCGTAGCCCTCGAACTGGCCGGCCGGCGCCACCCGGGCGATGCGCCCGTCTTCCACCAGCACCGCATGGCCGGCCAGCAGGCCGCCCTGGCCATCGAACACGTTGCCGCCGGCAAACAGCAGCGGGCCGCCGGTATTGCTTGTCGATGCGCTTTCGTGCGCCGCGCTCATGATTCCACCTCCAGCCCCTCGCGGGACATGACTTGCAGCTGCGGCATCAGGCCCAGCAGATGCCGGGTGTACTCGTGCTGCGGGGCATTGAACAGGGTTTCCGTCTCGGCCACTTCCAGCAGTTCACCATGCCGCATGACGCCCACCCGGTCGCACATCTGGCGGATGACAGGCAGGTCGTGGCTGATGAACAGCATGGTCAGGCCCAACTGCTCCTGCAGGTCTTTGAGCAGATTGAGAATTTGCGCCTGGATGGACACATCCAGCGCCGAGGTCGGCTCGTCGCAGATCAGGAAGCGCGGCCGGGTGGCCAGCGCGCGCGCGATGCAGATGCGCTGGCGCTGCCCGCCCGAGAACTCGTGCGGATAGCGGCGTGCCGCGGCCGCGCCCAGGCCCACGATGTCGAGCAGATCGGACACGACCTGGCGCGTTTCGGTTTCGGTAGCCGCCAGCTTGTGAAAGCGTATCGGCTCGGCCACGATGTCCAGCACCCGCATGCGCGGGTTGAGCGACGAGAACGGGTCCTGGAACACCATCTGGATCTGGCGCCGGAAGGCGTTGAGCTGTTTTTCGTCTTTCAGCGCGGTCAGGTTGGTGCCGTTGAACAGCACCGCGCCGCCGCTGGGCGTGTACAGGCCCGATATCAGGCGCGCCACGGTGGATTTGCCCGATCCGGACTCGCCCACCAGGCCGAATACTTCGCCCTGCGCGATCGACAGGCTGACCTGCTTGACCGCATCGAGCGTGCGGCGATTGCGCGCCAGGAAGGCGTTCTTCAGCACGAAGCGCATGCCCAGGTCTTGCGTCTGTACCAGCGGTCCGCTGGCGTCCTGGCCGAAATCGCGGCGCTGCCCCAGCCAGTGCGTGCCGATGTCCAGCGGCTTGGCGGGCGTCTTCACGTCTTCGATGTAGGTCACCAGCGGGAAGCGGCGCAGCTTCACGTCGGGGCGCGGCACGGCCGAGATCAGGCTGCGCGTATAGGGGTGGTCGGGGTCGCCCAGGATCTTCGCGGTGGGGCCTTGTTCAACCAGCTTGCCGCGGTAAAGCACTGCGACGCGGTCGGTGACGTCGGCGATCACCCCCATGTCGTGCGTGATGATGATCATGCCGACTTGCTTTTCCTTGCAAAGCTTGCGCAGCAGGTCCAGGATCTGCGCCTGGATCGATACGTCCAGCGCCGTGGTGGGTTCGTCGGCGATGATGATCTCGGGCTCGCAGCACAGGGCCAGCGCGATGACCACGCGCTGGCGCATGCCGCCCGAGAACTGATGGGGGTACTGTTTGACGCGCAGTTCGGGCGAGTCGATGCCCACCTGCCGCAGCAGGTCCACGGCGCGCTGTTCGGCCTGGGCCGCGCTCAGGTCCAGGTGCACCAGCATGGTTTCCACCAACTGGCGCTCCACGGTCTGCAGCGGGTCGAGCGAGGTCAGCGGGTCCTGGAAGATCATGCCGATGCGGCGGCCGCGCACCTTGCGCTTTTCGGATTCCGGCAGGGCGTCGATGCGGTGGCCGTCCAGGTGCACCTCGCCGCCCGCCAGGCGGCCGGGGAACTCCAGCAGGCCCATCACGGCGTTGCCGATGGTGGATTTTCCGGCGCCGGATTCTCCCACCACGCCGAGTATCTCGCCGCGCTCCAGCGCCAGCGAAACGCCGTCTACCGCCACCAGCGTGCCGCGCCGGCTGGCGAACTCGATGCGCATCTTTTCAATGTCGAGCAATGCCATGGCGGTCCTTCAGCGCAGCTTGGGGTTGAGCGCGTCGCGCAGCCAGTCGCCCAGCAGGTTTACCGACAGCACTAATGCAACGAGGGCGATGCCCGGAAAAATCGAGATCCACCACATGCCCGAAAACAGGTAGCTGTTGCCGATGCGGATCAGCGTGCCCAGCGACGGCGCGGTGGGCGGCACGCCCACCCCCAGGAACGACAAGGTGGCTTCGGTGATGATGGCGATGGCCAGGTGGATGGTGGCGATCACGAGCACGGGCCCCAGGACGTTGGGCAGGATGTGCCGGCGCAGGATGGTCAGCGGGCCGATGCCGATCAGGCGCGCCGCCTGCACGTATTCTTTGTTGCGCTCGACCATGGTCGAGCCGCGCACGGTGCGCGCATACTGCACCCAGCCCGAGATGCCGATGGCGAAAATCAGCACGTACAGGGCCAGATCGTTATGCATGTCGCGCGGCAATATGCCGCGCGCCACGCCGTCGATGAGCAGCGCGATCAAGATGGCCGGGAACGACAACTGCACGTCGGCGATGCGCATGATGATGCTGTCGACGCGGCCGCCCGCGTAGCCGCTGATCAGGCCCAGCGTCACGCCCAGCACCATCGAGAACAGCACCGAGGCAAATCCCACCAGCAGCGACACGCGCGAGCCGTACAAAATCGCCGAAAGAATGTCGCGGCCCTGGTCATCGGTGCCCAGCAGGAACTCGGCGCTGCCGTCGGGGTTCCAGGCAGGCGGCGTATTGGCATCCATGATGTTCAGCGATGCCAGGTCGAACGGGTTGTGCGGCGCGATGATGGGGGCGCACAGCGCGCCGACCAGGATGGCCAGCGTGACGGTGGCCGAAATCACGGCGCTGGGCGAGGTGCGGAAGCTGTACCAGAGGTCGCTGTCGGCCGCGCGGGCGAACCAGGGTGCGATGCGGGCAGTCATGGTGATTCCTTTATTTGCTCTGCACGCGCAGGCGCGGGTCGACCACCACATACAGGATGTCGACAATAAGATTGATCACGACGAAGAAAAACGCGATCAGCACCAGGTATGCCGCCATCACCGGAATGTCGACGGTGCTGATGGCCTGGATGAACAGCAGCCCCATGCCCGGCCACTGGAATACGGTTTCTGTGATGATGGCGAAGGCGATGATCGAGCCCAGCTGCAGGCCCGTGATCGTGATGACCGGCACCATGGTGTTCTTGAGCGCATGGCGGAAATTGATCAGCCGTTCGGGCAACCCGCGGGCGCGCGCGAACTTGATGAAATCCGAACGCAGAATCTCCAGCATTTCGGCCCGCACCAGCCGCATGATGAGCGTCATCTGGAACAGCGCCAGGGTAATGGCCGGCAGAATCAGCGCGGCCAGGCCGGACCGCGTCAACAGGCCGGTGGTCCAGCCGCCGATGGCGATGACTTCGCCGCGTCCGAAGCTGGGCAGCCAGCGCAATTGCACGCTGAATACCAGAATCAGCAAGATGCCGATCAGGAAGGTAGGCAGCGATATGCCGGCCAGCGACAGGGCCATGAACGCCCGCGACAGCGCGCCGTGACGCCGCAGGGCCGTATAGATGCCCATGGGTATGCCGAAGGCCAGGGCCATCAGGGCCGAGACGAACGACAGTTCCAGCGTGGCCGGCAGGCGCTGCTCGATCAGGTCGCTGACCGGCTGGCGCTGGCGGTACGAAATTCCGAAATTGCCCTGCGCGGCGTCGCGCACGAAGCGCGCGTACTGCACCACGAACGGGTCGTTAAGCCCCAGGCGTTCGCGCAGTTCGGCGCGCTGGGCTTCAGTGGTGTCCTGGCCGACCATGCTGACGATGGGGTCGCCCACATAGCGGAACATGGCAAACGCGATCAGCGCGACGGTCAGCATGACCAGCACAGATTGCAGCAGGCGTTGCCCGATGAAAAAAAGCATGAATCAGCGTCCTGTTGTCTGGCCGGCCGTGAAGCCGGCAAGGCGGAAACGTCCGGCGGGCAGCCAGGTGTCTGACACCTGCGGAGCCAGACACCTGCAAGCGATAGCGCCGCCCCGCGTCGGGGCGGGCGCCTTAAGGCATGACGACGTTGCGCAGGTCGAGCACGTCGTCGGCGCGCTGCACGACTTGCAGCTTGTCTTTAATGCCCCACGACATGGGCTGCTGGTGCAGCGGCAGGTAGCCGTAGTCGTTGCGCACGATGTCGAAGGCTTCCTTGATCATGGCGTTGCGCTTGGCCTGGTCGGTTTCCACGCCGATCTTGTTGGTCAGTTCGTCGACCTTCGGGTTGCAGTAGCCGCCCAGGTTGAACTGGCCCGCCGCCGTCTTGCTGTCGCGGCACGCGGCCAGGTTCAGCAGCACGTTGTGCGCGTCGGTGGAGCTCGGCGTCCAACCCAGCATGTACATGCTGGTCTGGTTGCCGGCCTGCAGCAGGATCTTGCCGAAGTACTTCGACTTGGTCTGGGCGAGCAGGTTGATCTTGATGCCTACGCGCGCCAGCATGCCCGCCACCGCCTGGCAGATTTTTTCGTCGTTGACGTAGCGGTCGTTCGGGCAGTCGAGCGTGACCTCGAAGCCGTCAGGGTAGCCGGCATCGGCCAGCAGCTTCTTGGCCTTGGCCGGATCGGGCTTGTAGGGCTTGCCGAACGAGTCGTCGTAGCCGTTCACCGAGGTGGCCACCAGCGACCCGAGCGGCTTGGCGGCGCCGCGCATGATCTTCTTGTTGATGGCCTCGATGTCCACCGCCAGCACCACGGCCTCGCGCACGCGCGCGTCCTTGAAGGGATTCTTGCCCTTGATGTTCGAGAACAGCAGTTCGTCGCGGTGCTGATCCATGCCGATGAAGATGGCGCGCGCCTCGGGTTCGGTCAGCGGCTTGACGCCCGGAGCGTCTTCCAGGCGCTGCCAGTCCTGCACCGGCACCGGCTGCACGATGTCCATTTCACCCGAGATCAGGGCCGCCACGCGGGTGGCTTCCTGCGAAATGGGCTGGAACACCACTTCGTCGATATTGGTCTTGATGTTCTTGTCCCAGTAGCCGTCGTAGCGCTTGAGCACGGTTTTCACGTCGGGCTGGCGCTCGACCAGCATGAACGGGCCGGTGCCGTTGGCGTGCAGGTTGGCGTAGTTGCCCTGGTTGTCGCCCTTGACGTTGGTGGCTTCGGTGGTCTTGTTCTTCTCGGACCACGACTTGCTCATGATGTACAGGAAGGTCCACTCACGCGGCAGGATGGGGTTGGGCGTGGGCGTGGTGACTTCGATGGTGTAGTCGTCGATTTTCTTGACGTCGGACGCCTTGGCGCCGTAGCCCTTCATGTCGGAGCCCGGCGTCAGGCTGCGCTTCCACGAAAAGATCACGTCGTCGGCGGTGAAGGGCGAGCCGTCGTGGAACTTGACGCCCTTGCGCAGCTTGAACACCCATTTGGTGGGCTCGGTGTTTTCCCAGCTTTCGGCCAGCAGCGGCGTGAGCTTCATGTCGCCGTCATAGCCCGCCAGGGTTTCGTAGATGTTGCCCTGAAAGCCCAGTGTGAACGTCTCGTTCAGGGCCATCGGGTCCATCGAGGTGGCGTCGCCCTGGTAGGCCCAATGCAGGGTCTTGGCAGACGCGGGGCTCGCCAGCATGGCGCCGCAAACGGCGAGCGCCAGCGCCGATTTCTTGATGAATGGTGTGATACGCATAGCCCTTTTTGCTCCGTGTGATGCGCGGGATCGCGCGACAGAAGTGACAGGGCCCCCGCCCCTATTCAGATCAGGCCGGGGGCACGGCGTACTGCTTTACGACAATGCGAGGTCTTGCGGATGAAGGCGGGCGGCCGCGCGCGCAGACGCGGGCGTAGCGGTGGCGATCACTGCATAGGGCTTCGGATTCACGATAAACCTGACCTCGGTGATTCTTGTTGGCTCGGACTGACCGCGCCAATGTAGGACGAATCTTATAGAGGCATTGATTTAAGCGTCAATCGTTTTGACTTGGGGTTAGTACTTGGTTGCGGGGCGTGGAAAACACTGCCTTCCCGCGCGATTTCTCATGGCCGCGTCGGTGTCTGACACCCTGCGGGAGTCAGACACCTGGCACAACCATGAAGCGGGCGCCTGAATCCGCAGTGTGGCGGACACCTGGCATGACGCGGGTGCTGGAATCCGCAGTGTGCCGGATACCTGGCACAGGCATGGTGCGGGCGCTTGAGTCTCCGGTGTGCCGGGCACCTGGCACAGGCACGGCACAGGTGTCTGACTCCCGCAGGGTGTCAGACACCGATACCGCCCTTTCAGGCATCTGGCGCTGCCGCCTCGTCTGTGTCTTCGGCCAATCTGCGCGCCAGGTCGGCTACCACGCGCTTGCGGCGTTCATCGTCTTCGTGCCCCTTGCCCAGGGCCGACCATTCCGGGCGGCTGCGCGCTTCTTTCAGGGCGTCGGGCAGGCGGCCGGCGCGCCATGCCTGGTCGGCCGGCCGGTCCAGCCGCAACGGATCGCGGGCGGCATGGCCGCGATGTTCCAGGGCATGAACCAGCTGCCGCTGGCGCAGCGCCAGCAGGCGCAGCACGGCGTCATCGACGGTGATCTCGCGGTATCCGCGCAGTTTGCCCAGGATGCGGCCGCCGAAGCGTTCCACGCCTTGCCACAGTCCGCCGGCCGCGGCGCCGATCAGCATGCCCGTGCCCAGGCTCAGGCCGGCGCTGAACAGGTCCACCGCCGCGCCGGCCATGGCGCCCGCCGCCATGCCGGCGCCGAGCTGGATGCCCATGTCTTTCAGGGCTTGCGGGTGGAACAGGTCCATGCCCCAGCGGGTGCCCGCCAGCGGCAAATCGTCTTCGGCATAATCGCTGCGGCGGAAGTTGTACAGCGCCAGCAGCGCATCCACGCAGGCCTGTTCGCGGCGCCGGACCTGGTCGCGCAGCGTGGCGGCATGAGCCTGCAGGGCCTCGTCATCGGCGGGACTGGCCACGCGCAGCGCGGCCACGTCGATCAGCAGGTCGGCGGCCAGTTGCCAGGCGGCCAGGCTGCGTTCGCGGCGTTGGCGCTCCAGTTGGTCGGACAGTCGGTTCAGGGTGACGGCATGGCGGTCCAGCAGTACGGCCAGCTTGGCGTACAACTGGCGTTCGCCATCCAGCGGCGGCGCCACCGTGTCGAATTCCAGCGCGGCATGCAGGCCCAGCCGGGCCATGGCGTCGCGCCATTCGGCGGCGCGGTGGGCGGGCGCGTTGACGAAGTTCAGCACCGGCAGCAGCGGGCGGCCGCAAGCCGCGAGCAGAGTCAGTTCGTCGCGATGCTTGCTCAGCACCGGATCTCGGGCGTCGATGACATACAGCGCCGCGTCGCAATCGAGCATCTTGGCCAGCACGCGCGCTTCCTGTTCGTAGCGTCGGTGCGCCTCGGGAGAATCCAGGAAGCGGCGGATGCGCGACGGCCCGTCGCGGCGCGCGCCGGGCTCATCCAGGCGTTCCAGGTACTCGAGCAGCGCGATGCTGTCTTCCATGCCGGGCGTGTCGAACCATTCAAGCACCGGCCGGCCGTCCAGCCGCAGCCGCGCGCCCTCGACGTGGCGCGTGGTGCCGGGGCTGTCGGCCACGTCGCCGAAACCGCTGTCGCGCGTCAGCGTGCGCAGCAGCGAGGTCTTGCCGGTGTTGGTATGGCCCACTACGGCGATCTTGAGCATGTCAGCGACTGTCATGATCGGTCTCCAGCCAGCGCAGCGGCTGGTCGGCATCGCTCAGGATAGCGTCGGCCGCCATGCCGGCGGCGGTCAGGCGATCGCGCCAGGCATCCAGCCGGGCCGGTCCCCCGGCCGCCGGCGCACCGAACGTTGACAGCCAGACGCGCGTCTGGCCCGCTTTGCCGGCCAAGGCGGCGATCAGGCCCAGCGTGCCGCGATCGGGCGTCTGCCGCATGTCGCAGGCGATCAGCAGGCGGCGCGCGCCGGCCTGGGCCAGGGCGTCCAGCAGGCGATTGCGCTGCTCGCGGGAATCGAGGTTGCCGGCATCCAGCACCTGCGCGGGCAAACCGGCCGGCGGCCACTGCACGTCGGCGGGTAGTTCCAACCCGGCCAGCACCGGCTGGTCGCCCAGCTCGGCCAGCCGCCCGGGGCCGACCTGGGGCTGGTGCAGCGGGTCGGCAGGGCGGTCGATGCCGGTGGACTGTACGGGCGGCAGCAGGCGGTCGCGCAGCGTGGCATAGCCGGGCAACGCGGTGTCGATGCGCAGCCGGCGCCGCGCCCGGGCGGCGCGGGCCAGGCACAGCGCTGCGGCCAGCAGGCGCGGCAGCACGCCATATATGGCTACCACGCCGATCAGCCACACCGACCATTGGGCCTGCGCCGCGGCAGGCAGCGCCTGCAGGCCGTCGCTGGCGCGCACGATGACGTCGGCCGGAGCGGCGAAGCCGAACTGGGCCGGCAGCCAGCCCAGCACGCGTGTCAGGGCGACGAAGGTATCGGGTTGCAGCAGCGTGGTGGCCCAGACAAAACGGTAGCTGGCGGTAGACAGCATGATCAGCAGGGTGGCCAGGGCCGCGGCCAGGCCGGCCAGCCACAGCGCGTGGCTGACTGCGCCGAACACCCAGCGCAGCGCGCCGGCGCGCCCCAGCAGGTTCATCAGGGCCTGCGGCACCAGCGCCGCATCGGGGCCGCGCGCCAGCTTGCGGGTGGCCCACAGCCACAGCCGTCCCAGGCCGGTGGCCGCGGCCGGCCGCAACAGGAACGAGGCCAGCCATAGCAGGAAGGTCAACGCATGCACCCCCAGCAACGCGCCTACTGCCCACAGCACATTGACCGGCCGCGTGCCGTCGCCCAGCGCGCCGGCTGCCGAGGCAATGCCGGCTGCCACCGCGGCGAGCAACAAGATAGCCAGGCTCAGCACGGCGCCCTGGCGCCAGCGGGCCACCAGGCTGTCCAGCCCTTCGCGCCTGCCCAGCAGGCGCGCGCGCAGCAGGACGCGGTCTTCCAGGGTATCGGGCGCCAGGCGCGCCTGGCGCACGGCCTCGGCGTCTTCGAGCGGGCCCCAATGCTCTTCGCGCAGCCGGATGGCCTCGGCGAGCCAGTGTGCCTGCCAGGCCCCGGACGGCTCGGGCGCCGGCGCGGCGCCGGGGGCGTGAGTGGCCATTCAGCCGGCGCGGGTCGGCGTGGTGGAGGCGGAGGCGCCGAACCAGTCGTGCAGCTTGGCGCTGGCCTGGTGCTTGACGTCGTCGTTGATGTAGAACGCCACGGTGGCCAGCGCGGCCGTCATGACGCCCAGATCGTCGGTATAGCCGACCAGCGGCGCCAGATCGGGAATGGCGTCCAGCGGCAGCACGAAATAGCCCAGCGCGCCGTAGATGACCCGGCGCGCCCACTTGGGCGTGCCCGGGTTCTGCACCGCGTAGTACAGCCACAGGGCTTTTTCCAGCGCCTGCCGGCCCGCCGCCGACGCATGGCGCGTTGCCTTGCGCCAGAAGCGCTGGTCGGAATAGGCCTTTTCGTAGGTGGGATTGGCGATTGGCATGGCGGGTCGGGCGCGGCGGCCCGGTCTTCATGGTCAATGGCCCATTGTAGACCGGCGCGGCGCGCCCTAGCGGCCTCCGCGCACGGCGGCCCGGTACTGGCCGGGCGTGATTCCGGCAGCCTGCACGAATGCCCGGCTGAGGTGGCTGGCGTTGCCGAACCCGCAGGCCCGCGCTACGGCGGCCAGGTCGTCGGCGGTGGACGACAGCAGCGCGCGAGCCCGCGCCAGGCGGCGGCCGAGCACCCAGGCGTGCGGGGGTTCGCCGAACGAGGCATGGAACATGCGTGCGAAATGATACGTAGACAGCGCGGCCACGCCCGCCAGCACGTCCAGCGTCAGGGGGTCGGCCAGGTGGGCCTCGATATAGTCGCGCACGCGCCGCCGCACGACGGGCGCCAGACCCCCCAGCGGGGCGGCGCGGCCCGCCGGCCGGCCGGTGCCATGGGCCAGCAGGTGGTGCAGCACGGCCTCGGCGGCGCTGCTGGCGGCCAGGCGCGCCGCTGGCACGCTCCAGTCGGCGGCCAGCAGCGCCCGACAGGATTCGGCCAGAGAAGGGTCCTGGATGTATGTGCGATCGCGCAGCTCCAGCTCGCGCGGCTCGCGGTCGAGCCGCACGACGGCCTCGCGCGCCAGGCGCTGCGGGGCGATGTACAGGTGCAGGAAGCGCACGTCTTCATTCATGGCCCAGCGCGAATGATGCTGGTCGGGCAGTACGCAGAACTTGCCGGCGCCGCCGCGCAGGTCGTGCAGGCCGAGCCGGAAACAGGTTTCGCCGCCCCGCAGGTAGAGCGACAGCGTGTGGTGGCCGGGGGTATCGTAGTCCATCAGCGCGCGGCCGGCGCGCTGGTCGCGGTTCCACTGGGCCACCGCCAGGCCGGTCCCAAGCGACGCGGCGCGGTCGAGATGGACGCCGGCGTCGCGCAGGGTATGGAACAGGGTGAAATCGGACGGCGCCGATGCGAGCTTGTTCATGGCTGGTTAATCGTACGCCAGCTTGCCCCGCGCGCGTGCGCGCGCCGGCCGGCCCGGCGGCAAAAAGCGCAAGAACCGGCAATCGCGCCGGCGGCGGCGGGCCTAGACTGCAGTCGGGGCGGCGCCGTGCCCGCCCCGCCCCGGCGCCTGCCGCCGATTGCCCCTTTTTCTACGGCCTACATCGTGAATCTGTTCCTGTACCTGCTCACCGTGCTTATCTGGGGTTCGACCTGGATGGCCATCAAGCTGCAATTGGGGGTGGTCGCCATTCCCGTATCGATTCTCTATCGTTTCGCGCTGGCGTCGGTGGTAATGCTGGCCGGCCTGGCGGCGCTGGGCCGCCTGCAACGCCTCAGCCGCCACGGGCACTTGCTGTGCCTGGGTCAGGGCCTGTGTCTGTTCTGCCTGAATTTCCTGTGCTTCTACAGCGCCACCCAGTGGATTTCCAGCGGCCTGGTATCGGTGGTGTTTTCCGCCTCCACCCTGTGGAACGCCTTGAATGCACGCCTGTGGTTCGGCACGCGCATCGCGCCGCGCGTCATGCTGGGCGGCGCATTCGGCCTGGCTGGCCTGGTGCTGCTGTTCTGGCCCGAGGTGGCCGGCCAGCAGGCCGGCCACGAAACGATGCTGGGCCTGGGGCTGGCCTTGCTGGGCACGCTGTGCTTTTCCACCGGCAACATGCTGTCTTCGGCGCAGCAGCGCGCCGGCATCGGTCCGCTGACGGGCAATGCGTACAGCATGCTGTACGGCTCGCTCGTCCTGCTGGCGGGGTGCGTGGTCACGGGCCAGTCGTTCGATTTCGACCCTTCGCCGGTCTACGTGGGTGCCTTGCTGTACCTGGCGTTCTTCGGTTCCATCGTGGCGTTTACCTCGTACCTGACCCTGGTCGGCCGTCTTGGGCCGGCCCGCGCGGCCTACTGTACGGTGCTGTTTCCCGTGGTGGCGCTAAGCATTTCCACCGTGGCGGAAGGGTATCGATGGACGCTGCCGGCGGTGGCGGGGTTGGCGCTGGTAATGATGGGCAACGTGCTGGTGTTCGCCCGGCGCGTGAAGTAAGCCCTGCGCAACCCGGGAAGGCGTCGCCGGCTACGGAGCCCGGAACCCCGCAGCCGGCCTAGCCGCTACCTGAACGACACGTCGATGGTGGCCGTGGCGTGGAAAGGCCCGATGCGCGGCGTATCGCTCAGCCATTTCAGCGACGCAACGAAATCATGCAGCACCGTCGTGCTGTTGACCACGCCTAATGGCACCACGGTGTTCATGGCGATGGGGGTCGTGGGGGTGGCGGCGTCAGACAGCACGATGCCGAACCCGCTGTCGTTGCGGGGCAGTATCGTGGTGCCTTCCTGCACGGTATGCGAGGTGCTGAAGCTGCCCACCAGCGCGCGGCCGCTGCACTGGTTGCCCGAGTTCGGACCGCTCATGTTCACTTCCACGACGAACGGTATCGAACGCTGGATCGCGCCGGCGCGCGCCTGGCTCGATGGGATGCGGCCGAAATCGATAGCGTTGCCGGCATTGGCCCGCACCCGGATGTCGGGGTTGCATGAGATGAAGTGAATGCGGCCCAGGCCCGAGATAGCGGCGCGGTAGTTCGAGTTGGGGCGGTTGTTCAGCCCTCCTACGCCATCGATCTGGAACAAGTCGTAGGTGCCCTGGCTGTTGACCTGGCCGCTGGCCGGGGGCGGCGCGCCCGTGGCGACGATGTACACGGAAAACGTCACGGTCACTTGCTGCGGCGTCGCACAGCGCGGCGCCGACGAGTTGTTCCAGTACATCGTGCAGTTGGCGCGGGTGGCTGGCGGGCTGGTGCCCGGGCCGGCCAGTTCGCGCTGGCCCTTGATAAGCTGGTAGTTCACCGACTTCAAGGTGATGCCCACCGCGATCGCGGGGTCGATCTGGCTCATCATGTCGGCCGGGTCCCAGTAGAAATAGCTGCTTTCTCCGCCTGGGTAGTTCTGGTCGTCCACGCAGCGGAAGCTGACAGTGAAGTTCTCCGACCGCCACAGCAGCTTGCCGGGCGTGATGTCGCCCGTCGACACATAAATGTCCTCGGTCAGGGAAATGACTCGCCGCACCGATTCGGTTTGCGCGTCCTTGCACGACAGTGCCAGCGCGGCCTGAGGCAGCGACAGCAGCGCTCCCAGCACGACGAGCAGCTTGATCCAATGCTGATACATGACTAGCTTCCTTGTGGCCGCCCGTCGGGGCGGCATTGCAGATCGACGCGTCGATAACCCGCGGCGGACGCATCATCCTGGGTGGCGGGCAGTTGGCCCAGGTCCAGCAGGCAGCGGTCGCCGGGCGCGTCGCCCCATTGCACCGACAGCACTTCCCGCGGCTGCACGCCGCTGACGAAGATCTGGCCCTGCGGGCCCGCCACGCCGCGGTTGAGCCCTTCGGCGTTGAACACGTTGGCGCCCAGGGGAATCTGCTTGCCGTCAGGCCGGCGGCTGCTGATCAGCAGGCTGTCGCCGCGGCGGGTGTCGAAATCTACCTGCACGATGGCTCCGCGAGTGGGCACCACGTTGGCGCTGACCTTGCTGGCGTCGATATCGCCGCCCAGGTCGTCGGTGCGCAACGCCACGCGGTTGAAGCGGTAGGGGCTCATGCCCGAGACCACCGCGTAGCCGTTGTCGTCGACGCGCACGCCGGACTGGTTCTCGACGCCGATACCGGCGCCGTCGGGCGCATGCACCAGCACGGCGGTGCGTTGCAGCGGCTGGCTCAGCGTCACCCCGCCGCCGTGCGCCAGCACGCCGCCGCGCAGGCCCCAGTTGAACTGGCTGTACTGTTCCGAGGACACCACGCCGGCGCTCACGGCGGCCTTGCTGCCCTGGTAGTCCACGTTGGCGGCTCCGGACGTGCCGGCGCCATCTGAATGGCCCACGTTCACGCCGTAGGCCAGACGGTTGTCGTCCAGTGCCACGCCGCTGACACCGGTGCGGTAGCTGCTGCCCGATTCGCGCGAATGCGTGTACGACGAGTTGGAGCTGATGCGCGAGCTTTCCGGGCGGCCCAGCGGAATCGATATGTTCAGGCCCACCATGCGGTCGCTGTAGCCGTATTGGCTGCGCGTATCGCGCACGAACAGGCCATAGCTCACCGACTTCACGCGACCGTTCAGGCCGATCTGGATGTTGCGTTCCTTGTCTTTCGAGCCCCAGTACGTCTGGTTGTTGTAGCTGGCATACAGCGACATGTTGCCCGGTAGTTGCTGGTTGACGGCCACTTCCAGACGGTTGCGCTTGTTGTAGTAGGTGTTGCTGATGGCGTGCCGTTCGCGCGACGACGCCCAGCCCGGCGTGCCATCGAAGGTTTCGCGCGGGTCCCAGTAGGTGGCGTCGTAATAGCCATTGCGCCAGCGGTCGCGCTCGGCGGCGGCATCGCTGAAGTCGTAGTAGCCCGAGGTCGAATAGCGGTGGCCCACCAGGCGGAACTCCGTGCCCCACTCATTGAGCGACTTGGCATACAGAAAACGGTAGCTCTGCCCGGTCTTGGTGTCGCCGTTGGCCAGTTTGGTGCGCGCGGCCGTCACGTCGACCGACACAGAGCCGAATTCGCCCAGGCTCTGCGCCACCCCCACCGAGGCCGCCGCGTAGTGTTCGGCCAGCAGCAGGCCGCCGTACGGCGTGGTGTTGCTTTCCAGGCCGCGCGCAACGGTGCCCTGCAGAAAGACCGGGCGGTAGCTTAAGTTGCCGTTACGTAGTTCGCCGGCATTCAGTTCGTAGCGCCACAGGCCGGGACGCAGCATGGTTTCCACGGCTGAGAACGCCTGCCGGTAGCGCTGCACCGTGCCGTCGGCCTCGATCACCGAGACCTCCAGGTCGCCGCTCAAGCGGTTGGGCACGATGTCGTTGATAAGGAACGGGCCGGGCGCCACATTGACGGCGTAGATCAGGTTGCCGTCCTGGCGGATCTCGACCCGCGCGTTGCTGGCCGCCACTCCGCGCACGACCGGCGCGTAGCTGCGCTGGCTGTAGGGCAGCATTTCGTCGTCGCTGGCCAACTGCGCGCCGCGGAACTGCACGCTGTCGAAGACGTTGTTGCTGGTGTAGCCGTCGCCCAGCAGCACGCGGCTGCGGATGGATTGCAGGTCGCGTTCCAGCCAGGTGTTCTGGTTTTGCCAGTGCGTGCCGTCGCCACGGCTTTCATGGCTGACGGTAGCGTTGTGGCGCAGGCGCCAGGCGCCCAGGTTGAGGCCGCTGTTGAACGACGCGAAGAAGTAATCCGAATTGCCGTACTGTTTCTGGTGGTTGTGCGTGCCGCTCAGGTTGTAGTTCAGAAATGCGGCGGTAATGCCCTGGTCGCGCAGCGACGGCGCGATATAGCCGCGCGGCACCGCCACCAGGTAGCGCTGCGGCACGCTCAGGTCCAGGCGCTGCTGGTTGCCGTTATAGCTGGCATGCGCATCGGGGATCGCGGCCGCCAGATCCACGCAGGCGCCCGGCGCGCCGTTGTCCTGCGCGTCGGGCAGCAGCACGCCCCAGGCGGTCAGTTGCGAGCGGCTCAGGCAGGGTTCTACCCGCCCCGTCGCCGCCTTGGTGAACACGATATCTTCACGCGCGGTCTCGGTGCCGTTCAGGTATACGCTGAATGGGTAGGTGCCGGGCAGAATGGCTCCGGGGCTGGCCAGGGCCGAGACGTCCGCCTCGCGTGCGCTGCCGCGCAGAAAGTCCAGGTTGAATTCCGGCTGGGCAACGGCGGGCAGGCTGCCGCACAGGGCGTACAGGGCGGCGGCCAGCGGTGCCAGCCGGGGCAAAGCGGCCCCTCGCCGCGTCGCTGCGCGGAATCGGTTCAGCAAGGTGTTCATGGTATTCGCCCCTTCGGGGCCCGTCAGTGCTGCAAGGGCGCGCTCGCGACTTCCGAGATGCCGCCGTAGTCATTGATGTAGCCAAAGCGCAGTGACGCGGCGCCGCTGGCCAGGTTCAGTTGCCGAAGCGGCACGTTCAGGGTCTGCCCCGGCGCGATCATGTCGGCGTCGATATTCTTCGCGCCGCCGCCGGCATCGCGGCCCTGGATATGGGAAAACGTGATGTGCAACGGACTGGGGTTGGTCACCTGCAGCGTCTGGCCGCTGATGCGCCATTGCAGTGCGCGGGCCGCCTCGTCCAGAGTGGTCTTGAGCTGTGCCGGCCGGTAGAACAGCTTGATGCGCGTGCGGATCGCCACCTGCAGGGCATTGGCCGCTTCCGCGCTGGGCGGAATTTCCTGGATGTTGATCCAGAACAGCGATTCGCGGTCGGCCGGCAGCCCCTGGCCGGCGTAGATGGTGCGCACCAGGGCCTCTTCGCCCGGGGACAATCGCATCAGCGGCGGCGTGATCGCCATGGGCAGGTTTTCCGGCATGGCGGTCGGGTCGCCCTTGTCCAGCCACGTCTGCACCATATAAGGCAAGGTGCTGTTGTTCGAGATGGCCACGGAAGCCGAAGCCGACTTGCCGTTGTAGATCACCCGGGTGGCCTGTACGTGAATGGCCGCCTGCGCGCCGCCGTGGGCCGCCAGGCCAAGCGCGACGCCTGCAGCCAGCCGCTTGAGCCACGCAGCGCCGCGGTGAAGGGGATGCGAGTAGATATTCATGACAAAGCTATTTCTTGTAAGGCCCGCCGTGCGGCGGCGCGAGGTCGCCGCACGGCTTGCCGGGCATGCCGGCCAGATGCTGCGCTGGCCGGTGTTGCTGCCCATGGATCAGCGATACTCGATCGAGAAGGTCGAGGTGGCGTTGGCTTCGCCTGCGCCGACGGTCTGCTCGAACGACTTGTAGCGGGCCTTCAGGTTGACCGTGGCCGTGCCGTCGGCGGCGACGCTGACGATGGCCGGGTCAGTGATGTCCTGGTTCAGCGGGAACACCTTGTCGTTGTTGTCCAGGATTTCGATACCCACGCCCGTGGCCACGCTGACGGCCAGCAGTTCCGGCTGGCCGGCGGGGGCCTGGCCGTCGAAGCGGATGGTGTAGTCGCCGGGGTCGCAGTTTTCCAGGCCGATGGTGAAGCCCTTCGACGCGGAAACATCACCCACGTTCTTGAACAGCGTGGTCGGATAGGTACCGATCACGACGGTCTGGTCTTTGGTCGCGGTGGTCACGTCGCAAGTCGACTGGATGATTTCGCCTTGGAATTCAACCGTGCCGGACGCCGCCTGCGCCGCCATCGGCAGCGCACCCGCCAGAGCCAGACCCAGGGCGGTCCGCTTCAAAATAAAAGCCATGCTCGAGTTCATAAAGAATTTCCTGAATAAATAAACAGAAGCGGGCAATGGAGGGATGGCGGCAGGAGTCGTAATATCGGCAAATATTCGTATAAATCGAAACGAGCCTTGCAAATTAATGCCCTACTTCAAATGAACAATGCCGAATCAAACCGCACATGACAGGCTCGGCGCACAGAATATCTGCGCTAAAACAAATAGCTACGTTTTTTCTCGTCAAGAAAAGTCAATTGTCAGTCCTTGAATTTTTTCTGATGCATAGATAATCAAAGATAATAAATACAAATTAATAATGCATATTTGTTTGAAATAATCCATCTGTATTTCAAAATAGAAAATTATTCGAAATGAGTGAAATGATTGATCAAGTGTCTTAATGTGAGAGCGCGTGAAATCACGGGGCGCAAAAAAACCCCGGATGACTGCCTGGGTGGCAGTCATCCGGGGCGCGGTGAAGAACTAGGCTAAGTCAGGCCAAGGGCCGATCAGCGTTCGGCGTAGCGTTTCTCTAGTTCGTCGTATAGGGGTTTATCGACCAGCCGCTGGCGCTCGTTGAAGGGGGCGAGCAGCGCGGGGTCTTCGTCGAGCTTGCCGTCGCGCTTGAGGGTGGACAGGGCGTTCTGCATGCCGAGCACCGCGCCTTGCAGCGCCGCGTTGGCATACAGCACCAGGCTGTAGCCCATGTCGCCCAGTTCCCGGGCGGTCAGCGTGGGTGTCTTGCCGCCGACCACGATATTGATCAGCAAGGGGTGTTTCAGCAACTGGGGAATCTGGCGGATTTCGTCCAGCGAGGTCATGGCTTCGACGAACAGGATGTCGGCCCCGGCCTCGGCGAATTGCCGGGCGCGGTCGATGGCAGCGTCGAAACCTTCCACCGCGCGGGCATCCGTGCGCGCGATGATCTGAAAGTCAGGGTCGGTGCGCGCGTCGGTGGCCGCGCGGATTTTGTCGAGCATTTCAGACAGGGGCGCCACGGCCTTGCCGGCAAAGTGGCCGCAGCGCTTCGGGAACACCTGGTCTTCGATCTGGACAGCATCAGCGCCCGCGCGCTCCACGGCACGCACGGTGTGCCAGGCGTTGACCGCGTTGCCGAACCCCGTGTCGATGTCGACGATCAGCGGCAGATCGGGCACCGCCTCGCGGATGCGCAGGGTGGCATCGGCCACGTCGCGCAGGCCGATGATGCCCAGGTCTGGCACGCCGTAATGCATGTTGGTGAGCCCGGCGCCGGTCAGGTATACGGCCTCGAACCCCTGGTCGGCGACCACTTTGGCGCTCATGGCATTGAATGCCCCGGCCACGATCAGGCCGTCGCGTCGGGCCACTTTTTCACGTAATACTTGCTTTGTCGATTTGCCCATCGGGGCCTCCTTCATAGAATGCATTGATGCCGAGTCATTCGAGCCGGATCTTGGCGGCGGTGATCAGCTTGTTCCAGCGGGCGGCCTCGCTCATCAGGAATTCGCCGGCCTGTGCGGGACCTTCATTGATCGTCGTGACACCGACATTCTGCAGTTTTTCGCGCAAATCGGGTTGGCGCAAGGCATCGTCGACCTTGCCTGCCAGCGTGTCGACCACTTCCTGGGGCACCCCGGCCGGCGCGGCCAGCATGTACCAGGTCGTGCTGGCGTAGCCTGGCACGCCGCCTTCCGCGATGGTGGGGATATCCGGCGCGATGGGTGAACGTACGCGGCCCGTCTGGCCCATGGCCTGCAGCCGCTTGTCTCGGATGAACGGCAGGCTTTCGGCGATGGGCTGCACGGTGATGTCGGTCTGGCCGCCCACCACGTCGGTCATGGCGGGGCCGCCCCCCTTGTAGGGCACGTGCAGGTACTGAAGGCCCGTCATCGAGCGCAGCACTTCCGCGGCCAGGTGCGACGAGCTGCCGTTGCCCGAACTGCCAAAGCGGATGGCATCCGGCGCCTTCTTGCTCATCTTCACCAGGTCTGCAATAGATTGCACGCCCAGCGACGGCCGTGCCAGCAGCATCAGGGGCGCCTCGCCTATCAGCGAAATCGCCTTGAAGTCGGTGAGCTTGTAGGGAACCTTGGCGTACAGGCTGGGGTTGATGGCGATGCCAGGCGTGGCGAAGACTACCGTATAGCCATCGGGGGGCGCGGCGGCCACGGCGTCCAGGGCCAGGTTGCCGCCCGCGCCGGGACGGTTTTCCACCACGAAGTTAAAGCCCGACATATCGCCGACTTTCTGGGTAACCAGGCGGCTGACAATATCGGCGCTGCCTCCCGCCGGAAACATGATCACCACGCGGATCGGCCGGCTGGGATACTTGTCGGCGGCCTGGACCGCGGGGGCGAGCATGGTCGCGGCGAGCAGGCCCGCGAGCAGTATTGATGCGCATGTCTTCTTCATGACGTCGTTGCCTCCTTTGGCGTGGATGGATCGAGGCGCCTGCCTTGCCCATCGTTCTGGGTCATGCGGTCCATCAGCAGCGCCGTCATCCAGCCATCGCGGATCGCGGCAAGGAAATCTCCGGATGCGTTGCAGTCGCCGATGCGGGTGTAGGGAATGCCGCTGGCTTCCACTTCCTGCAGCACGTCCAGCGCGGGTCTGGGCCCGGTGGCGAACACCAGCCAATCGCCAATGGGCAGGCTTTCGGCGGGCCGGCCTTCCCGCTGGATGTCGATGCGGTCACCGGTCACCCCCAGGATGCGGCATTGGGTAATCATGTCGACGCCGTCGGCCGCCAGGCGCTCGACCAGCTCGTGCCGGTTGTTGCGCGCCATGCCGGTGGCGATGGTGGGCAGGCGGTCCAGCACGGTGACCGCTACCCCGCGCACCCGCAACGCATCGGCCGTTTCGGCGCCCACCATGCCGCCGCCCACGATGGTGACCCGCAGCCCGGGCCAGACGGCGCCCAGGTCGGCCAGCACGTCCCAGGCGTGCAGCACACGCACGCCCGGGTCCAGCGCCGACAGATCCAGGGGCGGCCTGGCCGGGCGCGAGCCGGTGGCGATAATGACGTGATCCGGCGCGAATGCGCGGATGCGCCTGGCATCGGCCTGCACGCCCAGGCTGACTGGCACGCCCAGCGCCTGCACGGTCTGCCATCGGTAGTTCCATACGGGTTCGACCTCGGTCTTGTCGGGCGAAGCCACCGCCAGCGGCATCTGGCCGCCTGGCCGCGAACACTTTTCCCAGATGGCCACATCGTGCCCACGGCCCTTGAGTACCCGCGCGGCCTCCACACCCGCCACGCCCGCGCCCAGCACCAGTACGCGCCGGCGCCCTTGCCGCAAGGCCGGAAACAGTTGCGGCTCGGCATATTCCAGGGCTTCGAACTCGGTGCCGATCATCGGGTTCTGCACACAGGAAACGTCTTTCTCCTGGGTCAGCCGCTCGAAGCAGACGTTGCATGCGATGCATTGGCGTATGGGGGCGCGGATCTTGCCGAACGCTTTGTCGCACCAGTGCGGATCGGCATACAGCGCGCGGCCGATCGACACGAAATCGGCGCTGCCCGAGGCCAGCATGCGTTCGGCATCTTGCGGTTCGACCATGCGGCCGGCCACGAAAACCGGAATCTTCACCTGCTGCCGGATCGGCTTGGCATGCGGCGCCAGGCATCCCCGCGGAAACGATGGCGGTTGAATACAGAACTTCGACAGTTGCGGGCTTTCATTGCTGCCGCCAGACAGATCGATGGCGTCCACGCCAGCCCGCTCCACGGCCTGAGCCAGCGCGATGATGTCGGCGTCGCTGTAGCCGCCCGCGGCGAACTCGCTGGCCGACAGTCGTACCACCAGGCACAGGTCGGGCAGCGCGTCGCGCATGCGGTCGATGGTCTCGATCAGCAGCCGCATGCGGTTCTCCAGCGAGCCACCGTAGGCGTCGGTGCGCTGGTTGACGCGCGGGCTGAAGAATTGCTGGAATAGATAGCCGTTGGCGGCGTGGATTTCCACGCCGTCGTAGCCCGCCAGCCACAGGCGCCGGGCGCTGGCCACGAACAGTTTCTGGATCTCGATGATCTCGTCTACTGTCAGCGGCCGCACCTTGTCGCCGGTATTCGGATTGACCCACGGCGATGGCCCCACGGGTTCCATGTTCAGCACGGCGCGGCGCAACAACCCGCCGCGGTGGTTGAGCTGGCCGAATACGTGGCAATCGTGCTTCTTGATCGCCTCGACGATGCTGGCCAGGCCGGGGATGAACCGGTCGTGATAACAGCAGAGCGAGTTGTGATGCGGCCGGGCATGTTCGGTCACGACCATGGCCTCGGTCATGATCATGCCCACGCCGCCTTTGGCGCGCTCTTCGTAATAGCGCCGGTCGCGGTCTGTCGACAGACCGTCGGTGGTGCTGTAGTTGGTGCCCATGGGCGCCATCACGACGCGGTTCTTCAGGCGCAGGCGGCCCACTTGCCCCGGTTGTGCCAGCAACATGTCTATGGCTCCCGCGTCAGCCGTTCGATTGCACGCCGGCATCCTTGATCAGCTTGCTCCAGCGCTCGCCTTCCTGCTTCATGAAGGCGTCGAATGCGGCGGGGGATTCCTGCGTGAACGGCCCGATGCCCAGCTTTTCAAGCTTGGCCTCGACGTCCGGGTCGTTTACCGTCTTGACCAGGGCATCGTGCAGCTTCTCGCGGATATCCATCGGCATGCCCTTCGGACCCATCACGGCGAACCAGTTGAAGGCGATTACCGACGGCAGGCCGCTTTCGGCCGTGGTCGGCACGTCGGGCATGACGGGCGAACGCTTGGTGTCGGTGACCGCAATCGGGCGCAGCCGGCCGTCCATGACCAGCTTGTGCAGCGCCGGCAGGTCGACGATGATGCCCGTGACGTGGCCGCCCACGGCGTCGACCATGCCCGGGCCGGCGCCCTTGTACGGCACGTGCACGACACGGCCCTTCGACTCGGCCTTGAAGAGTTCGATCGCCAGGTGCGGCAGGCCGCCGCTGCCGGCCGACGCCAGCGTGATGTCCTGCTTCTTCGACAGCGCGACCAGCTCGGCCAGATTCTTGGCCGGCACGTCGGGATTGATCGCCAGGAGTTCCGGCGTGGATGCCACCGTGGTAATGGCCGACAAGTCCTTGTAGGGGTCGTACGGCAGATTCGGATAGGCGTAGTAACTGAGCAGTAGCGGGCTCACGCTGCCCAGGGTGATGGTGTAGCCGTCGGGCGTGGCGCGCGCCACGTACTCGGTGCCGATCGTGGCGTTGGCGCCAGGCTTGTTGTCCACCACTACCGACACACCCAGTACTTCGCCCAGCTTGGGCGCGATGATGCGGGCCACGATGTCGTTCGAGCCGCCCGGCGGGAACCCCACAACCATCGTGATCGGCTTGGAGGGAAAGCGGTCGGCCGCGGCGGCCGGCAGGGCGGAGGCCGCCAGCGTGCCAGCGACCAGGGCCGCCAGCAGAGCGCGGCGCGAGATAAGGGTGTGTGCTGTGAACATGGTTTTTCTAAGTGACCGTCTGTCGGCATGCCCGGGTTTGCCCATGCATGCCGTCGATGGCCAGTCTCCGTTGATGATGGCGTTGGTCTTCAATCGCATCGGCGCCCCGCCTTTGCGCGGAGCGGATGCACCCTGGATGGCGCGCTGGAAATGCCCGGCGCGCCATTGTTCATGGTACCGATGGCGGGCGGTGCAGGCAGGCCACGTCGACCCCCACGCCTTCCACCCTGGGATAACGCTTCAGAACCAGCGGATCGTGTCCCGGCACGACGTGGTCGGGCGTGTCCGCGTGCTGCAGGCATATCCGGTGGCCGTCCAGCATGGCGGCCACATCGTACACGGCCGGAAAGGGGTTGGCGTCCTGCATGTTGGCGTAGTAGTGGCTGGCGTCCGAGGCCAGCACGACCCAGCCGCGCCCGGTATGCACCCTGACGGCCTGCAGGCCCTTGGTGTGCCCGCCGATGAACAGCAGCTCGACGCCGGGCGCCACCGTATCGTTGCCGCGATGGAATTTCACGCGGTCGGCATAGACATGGCGGATCAGTTGGGCGACGTCATCGACGCGGAACGGATGGCGCAACACCTGGTGGCACATGCAGCGGCCCGTGGCGTATTCCACTTCGTCGTCCTGAATATGGAATACCGCGTTGGGCGTCTTGTCGAGATTGCCGGCATGGTCGTAATGCAGGTGTGTCAGGATCACGTCGCCGATGTCCTCGGGGTTCACGCCCAGCACTCTCAGCGTTTCGACCGGACAGCATTCCAGGTTGCGCGGCCGTTCACGCGCCGATTCGGCGCCGAATCCCGTATCGACCAGAATGTTCCGGTCTGGCCCCTTGAGCAGCCAGACAAAAAAATCCAATGGCATGGGGCCGTCATGGCCGTCGTGGCGAATGAAGTTGTCCGAACGCTGCCGGTGCACCGATGCGTACCGCAGCGCATAGATCTCGTACTGGGGCAGGGTCTCCCGGTTCACTGCTCGGCTCCTTTTTCTGCGGCGCGCTCGAACACCAGGCTGATGGCCGGCGCGTACATGTCTCCATAGCCGGCCTCGATAGCCGTGTCGAAACTGGCGATCAGGTTCTTGGCGCCCGTGGCGTCAACACCCACCTGCTCGGCCAGCCTGACGGCATACGACAGGTCTTTGCGGGCATACGTGACCGGAAAGGCTTTTTCCGGAAACTGTTGCGGCAGAATCGCCTTGAACCCCTGGTTGCGCAACGCAAAACTGTCGGCCGAGCCGGTGGCGAAGGCGTTGAAAAGCCGTTCGGGGTCCATGCCGACCCGCGCCGCCACCGCGCGTGCTTCCGCCAGGGCCAGCACGGTTTCGTAGACCACCATGTTGTTCAGGATCTTCACGACCTGGCCGCAACCAGCGGGACCGGCGTGCATGACGTCGGTGGCGAAGCACTTGATCAGGGGCTCGATCAACGCGTAGGTCGGCTCGTCGGCGCCCACGGGCACCGCCAGCGTGCCCGCCTGGGCGGCCACGCGAGTTCTCATGACAGGCGCATCGGCAAACCGCACGCCGGCTTTCTGCAGCTCGCCGGCCAGCCGGACGGCGGTTTCGTGGGGCGACGTGCTCAGGTCGACGAGCGTCTGTCCGGCCCGCAGCTTCGGCAGCAGGCCCTGCGCCCCGAATACGACCTGCTCGACCACTTCTCCGGAAGGCAGCGACAGGAAGATGATTTCCGCGTCGCGGGCGATATCGGCGATGCCGGCCGATGCCACGCCGGCCTGCGCCAGCCGGCTCAATGGCTCGGCATCGCGGTCGCAGGCCAGGACCCGGGCCCCGCTTTTCTCGGCCAGATGGCGGCACATGGGCTCGCCCATGACGCCGACGCCGATGAACCCTAATGTTTGACTCATGACGCTACACCCCCAGATAGGCTTTTCGTACAAATGGATCGTTCAGTAATTCCTGCCCGGCGCCCGAACGGATGATCTCGCCCTGCTCGAACACGTAGGCGCGCCGCGCCAGGCGCAAGGCCAGGCCCGCGTTCTGTTCGACCAGCAGAACAGAGATCCCGGTCTCGCGATTCAGGCGTTCGATGGATGCGCCGATTTCCGACACGATCTTGGGCGCGATGCCCAGCGAGGGTTCGTCCAGCATCAGGATGGCCGGGCAGGCCATCAGCGCGCGGCCGATCGCGACCATCTGCTGTTCCCCGCCGGACAGCGACCCCGCCAGCTGGCGCCGGCGCTGCGCCACGATGGGAAACAGCGAGCAGACCAGTTCCTGCGCGTGGCGCCGGCGGGCGGCGTCTATGACCGTATGAGCGCCGATCTGCAAGTTTTCCCATACCGTCATGCGCGGAAAAAGCCGCCGCCCTTCGGGCGACAGTGCGATGCCCATGCGCACGCGCTGCGCCGCGCTGCTGCGCGAGATCGGCCTCCCGTCCAGCGTCAGTTCGCCGGACGCCAGACGCACCAGGCCCATCAGCGATTTCAGGGTCGTGCTCTTGCCCGCGCCGTTCGAGCCGATCAACGCGACGATCTCTCCGCTGCCCACCGTGAACGACACCTTGCGCACGGCCTCCAGGGGCCCGTAGCGGGCCACGATGTCTTTTGCCTCAAGCGCTGACATGTTCCGTTTCTCCCAGGTAGGCTTCGATGACTGCCGGGTTGGCACGTATTTCATCCGGCGCGCCTTCGGCGATCTTCTGCCCCTGAACCAGAACGACGATGCGTTCGCAGGTCCCCATGACGAGCGCCATATGGTGTTCGACGAACAGCAGCGTCAGCCGGTAGTGGGAACGCACCCGCTGCAAGAACCTGCCGAACTCGGCGCATTCCTCGGGATTCAGGCCGGCGGCCGGCTCATCCAGAAGCAGCAGGCGGGGCCGGGTGGCCAGGCCGATGGCGACACCCAGCCGCTTTTGGTAGCCATACGCCAGGCCGCCCGCCATCAGGTCGCGCACCTCGCTCAAGCCCGCGATGTCCAGGATCTCGTCGATTTCGGCATCGATTTCGCTTAGCCGCCGTCGGCTGGACGGCGTGCCGAACAGTTGGCTGAGCAGCGGCGTGCCGAGCTTGGAGATCGCGCCGCGAAAGACGTTCTCGCGCACGGTCGCGTTGCCGTAGACCGAGGCCGACTGAAACGTGCGCGCCAGTCCGTGCTGGACCACCTGGCTGGGCGTCAGGCCGAGCAGCTCCCGGCCGTCGAAGCGCACGCTGCCCGACGTGGCCGGGTGGGTGCAGGTGATCAGGTTGAACGCCGTGCTCTTGCCGGCCCCGTTCGGCCCGATCAGGCCGACGATCTCGCCCTCGTGAACGTCGAAACTCAGGTCGCGCACGGCCTTCAGGCCGCCGAACGTCTTGGACAGGTCTCTTACCTGTAGCAGCGCTGTCATGGCCGTTCTCCGGTCAGGCGTCGCATCAGGCCCAGGCTGGCGATTCCCTTGGGCAGGAACCGCAAGATGAGGATGAGCGTCACCCCATAGAAAATGTTCTGGGACTGCACCGCGCCACGAAACAATTCGGGCAGCGGCGTCATGATCAGCGCGCCGATCAGCGGCCCGGCAATCGATGTGCGGCCGCCCACCACCAGCATGATGATGGCGGCGATCGACACCTGCGCGGAGAACGACTCCGGCGAGATGTATCCCACGTAGCGTGACAGCAGCACTCCGCCCAGGCCGGCCATGCCGCTGCCCACCGTGAACGCGAACAACTGGGATTTGCGCACGCTGATGCCCGAAGATTCCGCCAGGCCGGGGTTTTCGCCCACGGCATCCAGGGCGTGCCCCTTGGCTGTGCGGAAAAACGCGGCCAGGAAGCCTATCGAGGCGAGGGCCAGCGGCGCCGCCAGGCAATAGAACAACTTGCGGGTATCGAGTGCGTAGCCCAGCAGGCTCGCCGCGGGAATCTTCGCGATGCCGTTGGCGCCGCCCGTCACCGTTGCGGCGTCCAGCATGAACAGGCGGAACAGCTCACCGAAGGCAAATGTGATCAGCACGAAGTACACCCCGCGCAGCCGCAGTATGGCCGAGCCCAGCAGGTACGCCGTCAGAGCCGCGGCGGCTGTTCCCAGGGCCGCCGCGGCCAGAAAAGGCAGACCCAGGCGCATTTCGGAAAGCACCGAAACGTAGGCGCCTATGCCGATGAAGGCCGCGTGGCACAGCGACAACTGTCCGGTGCGGGTCACCAGGGCCAGGCCGCTGACGATGAAAATGTTCAGGCAGATCAAAATCGCCAGGTGCACATAGAAGGCGCTGCTGAACCCCAGGGGCATGATCGCCAGCGCGGCCAACAGCAGCCATGCCACGGCAGAAGCGCCGCGAGAGTGGGTCGCCGCGCCTCCTGGCGATGGCCCGGCGAGCGTGAAGATGGAATGGCGCGTCATTTCTTAATGCTCCGCACGCCCGAGCAGCCCGGTCGGCCTGACGACCAGGACCAGGATCACCAGGGCGAATATCAACATGTCGGCAGTGCTGCCGTCGAAGAAGGTGCTGCCCAGGCTTTCGGAGATGCCCAGCAGCAGGCTGGCCAGTACGGCTCCGCCTATGCTGCCCAGGCCGCCCAGCACGACCACGATGAAAGCCTTGAACAGCGGCGCGCCACCGATGAACGGCGATACAGAGAACACCGGCGCCATCAGCGCGCCGGCGATCGCCGCCAGGGCGACGCCCAGCGCGAACCCCAGCGGGTACGCTGCGCTGGAGCGTATGCCGTACGACGACGCGATCTCCATGTCCTGCACCACCGCTCGCAGCGCCCGCCCTGCCTTGCTGTGCATCAGGAAGACATAGAGCGCCACCAGCACCACCGCCGAGAACGCCACGACATACAGGCGGGACAGCGGCATGACGATCTTGCCCAGCATGACGACGCCCTCGGCGGCGGGCGGCATGGACTGCGGATCGGGTCCGAAGGCCATGAGGGCCACGTTCTGTATGACCATGCCCAGCCCGAGCGTGGCGATGAGCCCGTTGAGCTCATCGCCGCGGAATGGCTTCAGAATTGCAAGTTCCAGGACCCATCCGAGCGCCAGCGTCAACACGAACGCGACCAGCACCGACAACATGTAGGGAAGCCCCCATTGCGTCACGCAAATGAAGGCAATGAAGGCGCCCAGCATGTAGAACTCGCCGTGGGCGAAGTTGGCTATGCGCATTACGCCGAACACCAGTGTGAACCCGATGGCCATCAGCAGGTACAGCAACCCGACGATCAGCCCGTTCGTCAGGGCCTGGCCCAGCAGAAACGAGATATCCACGGTGCTCCCCTATTCGCACCCGGCCATCGTGCAGCGCGCCCGGATGACCTCCTTGCCCGCCACCACTTCGGAAAGGTAGAACGGCGTGTCGACCTGGTGGTTGATGCCGTACGTTTCCTGGCCGGCCCAGCTGGTGTTGCCCAGCACCCCCGGGTAGTCCTTGATCGACTCCAGCGCGGCGCGCACCTTGTCGGTATCGGTGACCGTGCCTGCCTTGGCCATGGCCTCGAACAGCATATGCGTGCCATCGTAGAAGGACGGGCTGAACCCGTTCATCGGCTTGTTGTACTTGTCGCTATAGCGCGTGGCGTATGTCTTGACTTTCGGATCGTCCGGATCGAACTGGGTATAGACGATCATGCCTTCGACCGTCTTGGCGCCCGCCACGTTGACGATTTCCGCGGTGGCCGGCCCGCCGCTGCGAATGAACCTGCCCTTGAAGCCCAGCTCGCGCGCCTGCTTGGCGATCAGGCCGGCCGTGGTGGGTGAAATGCCGTTCAATTCAATCGCCTCGACGCCCTTGGCCATCAGGCGGGTAATCAACGGCATCATGTCGACGCGGTCGCGATCGAAGAATTCGCTGGCGGCCAGCGGGATGCCCGCGTCCTTGTAGGCCTTGGACAGCCATTCATGCTGCTGCTGCCCCGATTCATCGCTGACGAACAGGCCGCCGACCTTCTTGATGCCAAGCGCCTTGGACAGCCAGGCGACCTGCGGGCCAGCCGTTTCCACGGTGGTGAGCACGGGGCGGAAGGTATAGGGCTTGTCGGGCCCCATGGCCTTGGCGGTGAAGGCCAGGGTCATGATGATGACTTTGTTCTTTTCCGTGACTGGCTGTATGGCCAGCGCCGGCGCAGAGCCCGTCGGGCCGATGACGTAGCGCACCTTGTCTTCGAAGATCAGGCGGTTCACCGCCGTGACGGCTTCATTGGCCTGGTACTTGTCGTCATAGGCGATGATTTCCACTTTGTACTTCTTGCCGTCGACTTCGAGCCCGCCCTTGGCGTTGACGTCGTCCGCCGCGAATTGTGCGGCGTACTGCATGCCCTGCCCCCAGGCGGCGCCAGGGCCCGACAAGGCCAGCACGGCGCCGATCTTCAGCGTCTCCTGGGCATTGGCCGCCCCGGCCGCGGCGAACAGGCTCGCCAGTATCAGAGTTTTCTTCATCATGGTTGTCTCCTTTCGTGTTTCTGGTTATTGGCAGGCCGTCAGCGTGCATTGCGCGACGATTTTTTCCTTGCCTGCGTGGACTTCAGCCACGTAGAAGGGCATGTTCACCTGCCTGTCGATGCCGTAGGCCTGCTCGCCCGTCCAGTTGAGCGTGCCCAGAATGCCCTGGTAGTCATGCATGGCAGCCAGGGCGTCGGCGACCTTCTTCGTGTCGGTGATCGTGCCCGCCTTGGCAATGGCCTGGAACAGCATGTTGGCGCTGTCGTAATACGATGGGCTGAAGCCATTCATGGGTTTGTTGTGGGCCTTGAGGTAGCGTTCTGCGTACTGCGCAACGGCTTTGTTGCCCGGATCGATCGGCGCGTAGACCACCATGCCTTCGGTGGCCTGCGTCCCCGCAACCTTCACGATCTCGGGCGTGGCGGGGCCGCCGCTGCGGATGATCAAGCCCTTGAATCCCAGCTCGCGGGCCTGCTTGACGATCAGGCCGGCCGTGGCCGGGGCGTTGCCGTCCAGGTCGATCGCGTCCACCCCCTGCGCCATCAGCCGGGTCAGCAGCGGGACCATGTCCAGCCGGTCGCGCTCGAACATTTCTTTGGCAGCCAGCGGCACGCCGGCCCTGGCGTAGGCGCTTTCCAGGTCGACGACGATCTTCTGTCCGGTCTCGTCGTTGGGAAACAGGCCTCCCACTTTTTTCAAGCCGTATTTCTTCACTGCCCAGGCGACCTGCACCCCGGCGGTTTCCGAGGTGGTCAGCACCGGCCGGAACGTCAGGGGCTTGTCCGGCCCCAACGCCAGGGGCGTGAAGGCCATGGTGGTCGTGAGCACGCCGTGCTTCTCGACCGTAGGCCCGATTGCCAGCGCGGTGGCCCCGCCCATCGGGCCCATGATGAACTTGACCTTGTCTTCGAAGATCAGCCGGTTGGCCGCGGTTACCGCTTCGCTGGCCTGGTATTTGTCGTCGTAGGGCACAAGCTCGATCTTGTAAGTCTTGTCGCCGACTTGCAGGCCGCCCTTCGCGTTGACATCGTCGGCCGCGAACTGCGTGCCATACAGGATGGCCTGCCCCCACGGCGCGCCCGGGCCGGAAAGGCTGGCCAGCACGCCGATTTTCAGGGCGTCTTGCGCGTGCGCGGAAACTGCGGCGGCGCTGGCAAGCATCATGAATAGCAGTTTTTTCATTGTCTCCCTCTCCTTCGGTTTTGTTTCAGTTGGATAGAACCGCCGCGACTGATCCGCCGTCTATGGGAATGACCGTGCCCGTCAGGTAGCGCGATTCGTCTCCCAGCAGAAAACGGATTACCGACGTAACGTCGGATGGCTGCGCCACCCGGCCCAGCGGGGAAACGCCCGACACCCGGTAGCCGCTGGTGGCGGCATCGGCCATCAGCTTGTGCACCAGCGGGGTATCTACCGTGGCCGGAGCCACGGCGTTCACCAGGATCGACTGGCTCGCCAGTTCCACGGCAAGCACCCGGGTGAGATAGGTCAGCGCGACTTTCGAGGCCGCGTAGGCGCCGCCGCCCGTCTTGGGCCGCAGCGCGGCGGCCGAAGCCACGAACACCACCCGGGTTGGCGAGTCCTGGGTGGCTGCCTGCCTGAGCAGGGGATACGCAGCCTTGGCCGCGAGCCAGCATCCCTTGGTATTGATGTCGAACAGCGCGTCGTAGTCCGCCTCCGAAAGCTCCATCAACGCCCCGGTGCGGAACACGCCGGCCGAGCACACCAGCGCGTCGAGCGTGTCAGTTGCGGCACGGATGCTCTCGAATGCCCGCGACACCGACGCGCTGTCCGAGGCATCGCAGGGTATCGGAATGAACCGCCCCGGCTGTCCGCCGGCGCTTTCCGCGACCTGCTTCAGTTTCTGCTCGTCCCTGTCCAGCCCAAAAACCGTAAACCCGCGCTCGTACAGGTCACGGCAGCAATCCGCCCCGATACCCGAGGCGGCGCCGGTGACCACCGCATGCTTGCCCATTGCGTTCATCTCCTGAATCCCGTGTTTATTTCGCGATCTGCTCGCGAACCTTGCCGCGGTACATGGCCAGCAGCGCCACTGCGTCCTTGCCTCCGTACCCTTGCGCCACGGCTTGGCCGAACAGGTCGCGCACCAACGTGGCCGCAGGCGCCTGCACGCCCAGTTCCCGTGCCATCGACAAGCCCAGCGCCAGGTCTTTTTCCGCCAGTTCCAGCTTGAAGCGCGCTTCGAAGTCGCCTTTCAGCGCGGGCGGGAACCGTTTGGTGAAGGTCATGGAGCGGCCGCCGCTTTCGGACAGCACGTCGAACAGGGTCGTGGCATCCACGCCCATGGCTTCGCCCAGCGAGAAGGCCTCGCAGGCAACCAGCAGGTTGCCCATCGCCATGGTGTTGTTCACGATCTTGACCACCTTGGCCGTGCCCACGCCGCCCGTGTGCCGGATCGTCGGTCCAAGCGCCTGCAATAAAGGGCGTGCCTGTTCCATTACCGCGGCTTCGCCGCCGACCATGACAATGAGCTTTCCGGCGCGCGCCTCGACCGGGCCGCCGCTGACCGGGCAGTCCAGTACCCGCAGCCCACGGGCCAAGGCATGGTCCGCGACGTCGCGCATCGCCGACGGTTCTATCGTGCTCAGATCGATAAGGGTGGCGTCCGCCTCGGCCTGCTCGACTATGCCGTCCTGGCCTAGCCAGCTTTGCCTGACGATGGCGCCGTTGGGCAGGCTGCTGAGCACATAGGCGCGGCCCTTGAGCGCGTCGGCCAGGGTTTCCCCGGCCGGCACGCCTTGCGCGGCCACGCGCTCGCGCGCGGCGGGCGCAATGTCCCAGCCCACGACGTCAAAGCCCTGGTCGCGCAGGTTGAGCGCCACGGCCGAGCCCATCTGGCCCAGGCCGACCACTGCCACGGCAGGCTTGTCCATCACCTGACCTCCCTGGCGGCGTCCCGCTGCTCGCACCACGCCACCAGCCGGCGTATGCCTTCTTCCAGCGATACTTCGGGTTGCCAGCCCAGCAGGCGGCCGATCTTTTCCCGGCTGAATGCCAGGTGCGTGCCTACCGAGGCGCGCACCCCGCCCGTGGGCGTGCGGTATTCAGGCTGCAGATCGGACCGCATGACCTTCAGCAGCGTGGCTACCACGTCGTTCAAGGTGGTGGCCACCCCGGTACACACGTTCATGCTTTCGCCGGACACCTCGGAGGCCATGGCAAGAACGTTGGCGCGGGCCACATCCGCGACGTGGATGTAGTCGTGCACTTCCTTGCCGTCGTCCGGAATGACGGGACGTTCTCCGCGCTTGATCCGGTCGTAGTTCTCGACGATGTACAGGGCATTGACGCCGCGGTAGTGCTGGCGTTCGCCGTACACGGTGGCGTAGCGCAGCGAAATGGTCTGCAGTCCGTGCTTCTGGTGGTAGTGGCGATTCAGGTGCTCGCCGATGAGCTTGGATGCCGAATAAAGCGCCGCCGCCGGCTGGAAAGGCGCCAGGTTGGATGCCGTGGTTTCGTCCATGACGCCCGGAATGGGCTCGCCATACACCGCGGTAGACGACGAGAACACCAGCTTCTTCACGCCCCGGTAGCGGCATGCTTCCAGCACGTTGTTCTGCCCCTGCACGTTCACGGTAAGCCCCAGGGCGGGGTTCTGCGACAGCGGCAGCGTAAGGAAGGCGGCGACGGAAAACACGCCCTGCGCGCCGTCGAAGGCATCGTAGAGCTCGCCGATTCGCAAGATGTCGCCCCGCACCACCTTGATGCGAGGGTGCTTCAGCAGATCGCCTACGGTGTCTGGTGTGCTGAGCGAATAGTTGTCGAACAGGGTGACCTGCGCCGCCCCGCGCTCCAACAATACTTCGGTGATGTGGGAGCCTATCAGGCTGACCCCGCCGGTAATGACGAACCGGCCTCCAGAAATTTCCATGACCTTGATCCTGTCTGCGTAATGCTCGAAAGCGTGTTCAACCCTGCGGGGTGATCCCGGCCTTGCGGATCAACGCGCCCCAGTTCGCGATTTCGCTCTTGAGGAACGTGCCGAACTCGCTCGGGGTGGACACCTTGACCTCCAAACCGTGGCTGGCGTATTTGCTTTGCAGTTTCTTGCTTGCCAGCGCGTGCTTCAGCGATGCCGAAAGCCGGTCGACCACTGGTTGCGGCATGCCCGCGGGGCCGCCCATGGCGAACCACACCACCAGTTGGTAGCCCGGCGCGCCGGACTCGTTGATGGCCGGAATGTCGGGCACGATGGAAAAGCGCGACGGCGTCGTGACGCCCAACGCCTTCAGCTTGCCGCCCTGGATCTGGGGTATTGCCAAAGACAGGTCGACGAACATGAAGTCCACCTGCCGGGACATCACGTCTGTCAGCGCCTGCGGCGAGCCTTTGTATGCGACGCCCACGGTCTCGATGCCACCCATGTCCACCAGCTTGGCGGCGGCGATCTGTGCGCTGCCCGACCCGTAGGCGTAGGTCAGTTTGCCGGGCTCTTTGCGGCCCAGTTCGAACAGCTCTTTCGCGTTGTTCGGCCCGAATTGCGGGGCAGCCACCAGCACGATGGGAGACTCGGCGATCATGCCGATGGGCGTCAGGTCGCGCAGCGGGTCATAGGGCAGCTTCTTGAACAGGGAGACGTTGCTGGCGCCGGTGGTCACGCCCAGCATCACCAGGGTGTAGCCGTCCGGCGGCGCGTCCACGGCCGCCTTGACGCCGATGATGCCCTGCGCGCCCGGCTTGTTGTCGACCACAATGGGCTGACGCAGGTCTTTCGCCATTTCTTCGGCCAGTTCCCGTGCCACCGTATCCGTGCCGCTGCCGGGGGGAAACGGAACGACGAGCTTGATGGGGCGGTCGGGATACTCCGCCTGGGCCGCCAGCGGCGCAGCCAATGCCAATGTCCAGCACAATGCCAAAGCCAATTTTCTCATTGCATGTCTCCTGGTTGTTATGGTTGATCGTCCGCCCGGTGGTGGCGGCTACTGCCTGATGGGCGGCGCGTCCAGCCGCGCCACGATTCCCGCGAGCGCCCGGCTGGCGGGCGGGTACTTTTCCATCACCAGCGGGTCATGGCCCGGGATGATGTGGTCCGGCGATTGCGCCAGGGCCTCGATGCGCGCGTATCCCTGGAACATTTCGCCCACATGGAACACCAGCGTGAAGCAGCGGCGCTGCTCGATGTGCTCGTAGAAGTGGCTGGCATCAGACGCCAGCACCATCCAGCCGCGCGCGGTATGCACCCGCACCACTTGCATGCCGGCCGTGTGGCCGCCCACGCGGTGCACGCTGATGCCGGGGGCAATCTCCGCGTCGCCGTCGTGGAACGCGACGCGGTCGCCGTACACCAGCCGGACCAGGCCCGCCACATGGTCGGGCTCGTACGCTCGCCGATGGATCTCGCAGCCCATGTGGCGGCCGGTCGCATAGCGCATTTCGGCATCTTGCAGGTGAAAGCGCGCGTTGGGCCACGCATCGAAGGTGCCGACATGGTCGTTGTGCATGTGCGTGATGACAATGTCGCGCACGTCGGCCGCCTTGATGCCGATGAGCTCCAGGGCCTGGACCGGCGTGCGCAACAGGGTGCGGTGGCGCTTGTCGGCCATGTCCTGGAAGAATCCGGTATCCACCAGCACCAGGCGGTCGGCATTGCGCACCACCCACACGTAGTAATCCAGCGGCATGGGCGCATCGTGCGGGTCACCCCCCACGAAGTTGGCCGATCGCCGGGCCGGGCGCGTTGCGTACTTCAACGCGTACACCTCGTACGCAGGCAGTTCGCCGGCCGTCTGGATCATGGACATGTCAGTTTCCCGCCGGCGCCAGCAGGCGCATCAACTGGCCGATGTCTTTGCAGTGTTCGATATCGGCCACCATGTCGGCCGCCTCGGCCGAGCGCGCCGCGCCGAGCACCGGAACCGTCAGGCTGTCGAACTTGGCGCGCAACTCGGCGTCGGACATGGCGTTCTGGATCGATCCCTTGGGGTAGTCGACCTGCGAAACATATTGGGTGCCGTCTTCCATTTCCACGGTGAGCTTGCACGACACGCCGCGCGGCAAGGTGTCGTCCACCGTGATGCGGAGCATTTCCGCAAGCCTGACCAGCATGGGTTCTTTCAGGCGCGCGTTGTTGTACTGCGGGAACAGCGCCTGGCCGTCGGTGAACGCGACCGCAACCGAATAGGGCAGGCTCACCTGCGCTTCGTGGTAGGTCTTGGGCTGGGCGTTCTGGTGGTACAGCGCCCAGTCGGGATGGCGCGCCATGGTCATGCTCTTGATACGCTGGAGGTCGGGCGCGTGCTGCTTGCGGATCTCCAGTGCGCAGTCGATGGCGTTGTGGATCGGGCGCGCGCACGAATAAGGCTTGAACTCGATATCCAGCTGGTAGGGCTTGTCCAGGCCCAGGACCAACTGGGCGGGGTCGTTGGCATCGGTGAAGGCGCTGAGCCAGCCGCGTTCGCCCTCGAAAATGGTGGCCGCGCCGGTAAAGCCCAGCTGGGCCATGGCGGCCGCGGTCACGCCGCCGCGCGAGGCCGGGCCGGGGTTGAAGCGCTTCTGCATCGACGGTCCGTACATTTCCATCAGGCCGCCCGACTGGGCGCCGGCCAGGCCCAGCGATGACACGAGCTGCTCTTCGGTATTGCCCAGCAACAGGCCGGCGGCGACAGTGGCGCCGAAAATGCCGCAGGTGGGCGTGGTGTGGTACGCCCGGTTGCGCAGGGAATTGTTGGCGGCCTTGCTCAGGCGCTCCATCATTTCGCAGCCGGCCGCCAGCGCCGCCAGCAGGGCGCGGCCGTCCTTGCCCGTTTGTTCGGCCGTGGCCAGGGCCGCCGAGTACACGGGCGGGCTGAAGTGAAACAGCGCCAGCACGTCAATGTCGTCCAGTTCGACGCTGTGCGAGGAAATGGCATTGGCCAGCGCGGCCTGCATGGCCGGCACGCGCCGGCCGTCGCCGATCAAGGTCGCCTGTTCAAAGCCGCCGGTGCTGGCGGCAAACTCGCGCGCCACTTTGCCGCTGCCGGTCTGGCTGCCGGCAACGCCTACCCCCAGGTAGTCCAGCAACAGGCGCTTGACGGCCTGCCGGGTGGCTGGCGTCAGGGCGTCGCAGTCGAATTTGACGAAGTGGGAAGCGAGTTGTTCAGCGATGGTTTTTGCCATGGTGGTTTTCGTGGATGCGTTGAAAGGCCGTCTCGGGAAATGGAAGAAGTCAGGCGCGGGGCGCACCGACGATGGAAATCAGCTCGTGCAGGCTGGGCAGCGTATCCAGCTGCTTGCACAGTTCAATCACGCGGTCGAGCTGCTTGGCCGGCAGGCACCCGCGGGCCACGTTGCGGAACTTGTATTCCACGTCGTCGGCCGAAATCGGGTTCTCGGGGCTGCCGCGCCGGTTCAGAATGCGGTGTCCCAGTTCGCGGCCGTCGCGGGTTTGCACCGTGACGGTGGCGGCATGGCGGAAGGCGGGGCCCATGGCCTCGATCTCGGCGTCTTCGTAGGCTTCGATGCGTCCGATCAGGTCGAGCAAGGCCGGATCTGTCAGGCGCTTTTCCTCGTACTGGTCGACGAAGGCCACGCCGTCATGCGCGATCACGGCCAGGCCGTAGAACAGGTTCATCTGCGCGGCCGTCACGCCCTGCGCCTTGTATTCCCAGGCGCAATGCACGTAGGTCATGTGGCTGACCCCGACCCGTATCGAGGCGATGTCGGCCGCCTGCAGGGCGTTGGACTGCATGATGTGCGCCAGCGCATCGAGCGCGGCGTGAATGCTGGTGACGCTGGCATGCGGCTTGTAGCCGACCTTGGCAGTTTCCCAGTCCTGGCCCAGGCCGTCGGTCAGGCGCGCGGCATTGGGCCGTTCGGAATACGAGCTGAGGTAGCCGCCGTAGCTGGCTTCGAGCACATCGACGATGCCGGTGAAGTCGCGCCGGGCGAGTTCTGCCGCATATACGCCGCTTTGCGCGGCACGGCCGGCATGAAAACGCTTGACCATGGCGCCTTCCTGCGCGGCCATCAGCCCGCCCGCCTGCGAACCCGCAATGCCCAGGGCGTGCTGCATGCGCTTTGCATCAAGCTTGAGCGCCTTGCCCGCCGAGGCTGCCGCCACGAATACGCCGGACGTCCCTTGTGGGTGGAAGCCGCGATAGAACAGGCTCATGGTGGCCGCGTTGCCCACGCGCGTGCCGACTTCGTAGCCGGCCACCAGCACGCAGACCAGGTCGCGCCCGGTCCAGCCGCCGTCACGTTCGGCATAGGCCAGCGCCACGGGCACGGCGATCGACCCCGCGTGCACGATGGATTCTTTATGAATGTCATCCAGTTCGAAGGCATGGCCCGCCGTGCCGTTGACCATCGCCGCGTTGGCGATAGAGGTCTTGCGGCCGCTGCCCCACAGGCTGGCCACGGGCGCGGCCTGCTCGGCCTCGGCCATGGCCTGCACGCGCTGCGTCCACGGCAGCGTCGCGCCGTACAGGCAACAGCCGATGCTGTCCAGCAGGCTGGTCTTCATGCGCTCCACGGCCTCGGCGGGAATATCCTCGTAGCGGAACTGCGCGGCGTAGCGGGCCAGGTCGCGGGTGGCGTGTTCCAGTAGCGGCGGTTGTGAACTGCTCATCGGAATGTCTCTGCTGTCAGTAGTGGGGTTCTTCGTCCAGGCGAACGGCGATGCCTTCAAGCGGGCCGGACGCCGCCGGGTAACGCTGCATTACCAGCGGATCGTGGCCGGGCACAATGTGTTTCGGGCTGTCGGCCAGCATGTCCAGCTTGTTGTAGCCATCAATCAACTCACCCACGTGGAATACGGTGGTGAAGGCGCGCTTCTTTTCAAAATGCTCGTAGTAATGGCTGCAGTCCGACGCCAGCACGACCCAGCCGCGCCGGGTGTGAACGCGCACGCATTGCAGGCCGTGGGTGTGGCCGCCGATGCGATGGATGCTCAAGCCGGGGGTCAGTTCGGCGTTGCCCTTGTGGAAGCGCACGCGGTCCTTGTAGACCAGGCGCACCATGCCGACCACTTCGTCGGGCTCGTAGCCGTGGTTGAACTGCCGGCAACCCATGTGGCGGCCGGTGGCATACGCCATTTCGTCGTCCTGCAGGTGAAAGCGCGCCGCCGGAAAATGATCGAATGTGCCGACGTGGTCGTAATGCAAGTGCGTAATGATCACGTCCTCGACCCGGTTCACATCCACGCCCAGCAGGGCCAGGCCTTCCGAGGGATGGCGCAGCAGCGTGCGGCCGCGCTTTTTCGCGACTGCGGGGCCGAAGCCCGTGTCGACCACGAATTCGCGGCCGTCGCCCCGTACCAGCCACACGTAGTAATCCATGGGCATGGGCGCGTCGTGCGGATCGCCGCCGATGAAGTTGTTGGCGCGCTTGGCCTCGCGCGTGGCGTAGCGAATGGCGTAGACCTCGTACTCGGGTAGTTTCGGGTGGCTCATCAGTGTCTTTGTCAGGTGGGGTTGGCTAGCAGCAGGTCATTTAGCGCATTCACGTCCGGCAGCGTCGGCAGCGACATCGCCAGGGTCTTGATGCGGTCCGCGCGCGCGCCGTACAGGGCGCCGGCGGTCAGGTCGAACTTGCGTTCGATGTCGGCTTGCGCGTAGGGGGTTTCGGGCTCGCCCAGCGCGCGGTCCAGGGCGTATTCCAGTTCGCGCCCATCGGCGGTGCGCACGCGGATCACGGCGCCGCGCCGGTCCGGGTAGCCCTCATCCAGCGCCGCATCGGCGCGCACTCGTATACGCGACATCAACGCGCGCATTTCGGGGTCGGCCAACATGGCGTCGGTGTAGCGCGCCGGCATGGCGTCACCCTTGAGCAGTCGGGCCGCAATGGAGAACGCGATGGAAAACCGCGCCTGGCCGGCATTGGCGGGCTCCGCCACTTCGGCAGCCAGCGTCACGCTGTCTACCCGCACGTCCATGGATGCGATGTCTTGCGGCGCGCAGCCGTACTCGCGCGACAGGGCAGCCGCCGCGTCCACCGGCGCATGGTTGCCTCGGCAACCGCCGTGCAGCTTCAGGTAGGTTTGCCCGATGCCCCAGCGCCGGCCCAGATCACGTGTGACCGCGTCGGCCCGCGCGTTTTCGGCGAAGGCCTGGAAGAAACCCTGCTCGATCACGCCGGGCACGCCGTCGGCCCCCTGGGCCGCATGCAGCGCCGACAACAGGCCGCCTTCGCTGCTGCGGCCCACCTGCAAGGGCTGGCTGCCGGCATTTTTCAGCGCGGCTTTCAGGCCGGCGCCATGGCTGCAGGCGATGGCGATAGCGTGCGTGGCCCGCTCGGCCGGCAGGCGCAGCAGCACGGCGGCTGCCGCGGCCGTCGCCGGCGCGGCCAGGATCGCCGTGCTCTGGAATCCGCGCCGCACCGTGGACGGATAGATGGCCCGCCCCAGGCGCAAGAAGACCTCGTATCCCGCGGCAATGGCGGCGAGCAGCTCGGCGCCACCAGCCCGGCGCTCGCAGGCCAGCGCAAACGCCGCCGGAATCAGCGCCGACGAGGGGTGCCCGCCGGTGTAGCGGCAACCGTCCTCGAAATACGTGGAATGCGCCACCGCGCTATTGATAATGGCCGCGTCACGCAGGCCGCGCCGCGCCGGGGTGCCCCAGATCGAGATGGGGCCATCGCCGGGCAACAGCGCCAGCAAGCCCGCGTGGGTGCCCTGCTGCACGCCGCTGGCGGCCGCGGCCAGGGTGTCCAGCACGCGCAGGGACGCAGCCTGCTCCACGTCGGCGGGCAGGCCCGCGGCGCGCGCGCCGGCGATGAACTGGCCCAAGGTGACCGCCAGCGGCGCGGTTGCCTCCGTCGAAGCCGCGCAAACGTTTGCCATGGTTAATCCACCTTCAGGCCGATGGCATTGATGACGTCGCGCCACTTGACGACATCCGCGCGTACCCGCGCCGACGCCGATTCCGGGCTGTCGCCCACGACCTCGGCGCCCTGTGCGGCGAAGAGTTCCTTGATGTCGGGCGAATTCAGCGCCCGGGCCACGTCGGCGTTGATCTTGGCAATCACGGCCTTGGGCGTGCCAGCCGGCGCGAACAGGCCATACCAGGTATCGGCCTCGTAGCCCTTCAGCCCGCTTTCATCCAGCGTGGGCAGGTCGTTCACCGAGGCGGGCCGCTGCGCGCTGGTGGTGGCCAGCCCGCGCAATTGGCCGGATTTCATGTACGGCAGCGCCACGGGAGCGTTGACCATCATCGCCTGCACGCGGCCGGCGATCAGGTCGGTAACGGCCGGGCCGGCGCCTTTGTAAGGCACGTGCGTGATCTGCACGTCAGCCATGCGCTTGAGGATTTCCATGGCCAGATGCGGCGGCGTGCCATTGCCCGACGTGGCAAAGTTCAGCTGGCCGGGCTGGGCGCGCGCGTAGTCCAGGAGCTCCTGCACAGTTTTCACCGGCAGGGACGACGGTACCGCGAGGATGTTGGGGGTGCTGACCAGCATGGTGACCGCGGTGAAGTCGCGTACCGCGTCATAGCCCGCTGACTTGTACAGCGCCTGGTTGGCCGCGAGCGTGATGACCGGCGTGAAAAGCAGGGTGTGGCCATCAGGCGCGGAGCGGGCCGTGGCGGCAGCGCCCACGTTGCCGCCCGCGCCGCCGCGATTTTCCACCACCACCGACTGACCCCAGTATTCGCCCAGCCGCTGGGCCAGCGGCCGCGCCAGGATGTCGGTGCCGCCGCCCGGCGGAAATGGCACGATCAGCTTCACCGGGTGGTCGGGAAAAGGCCCGGCAGGCGCATCGGCCGCCGCAGCGATGCCGCCCAGGGGCAGCGTTGCCGCCAGGGCAATGGCCCGCAGTTTCCATGCCAATCGGTCCAGGGTGTTGGTTTTGGATGCCCGCACGACTGCTTGTCTCCCAGTACGTACCGTGTTTGCGATACGTGTGTTGTTGAGTAATGGATTGATTTGGGCAGTCTAATTACGCTATAAAAACAGATCAATTACTCAAAATTCAAAATACTAGTGAATTAGGTTCACTAAATACGTTGAAGACAAAACAGGAGACACCGGCGTGGAAAACCTCAATGCCTTGCGTGTGTTCGTGCGCGTTGCCGAAACGCGCAGCTTCACTCAGGCCGCCAAGCGGCTGGGCCTGACTTCTTCCGCCGTCAGCAAGGCCATCACCCGGCTCGAACAGGAATTGGGCGTGCGGCTGCTGCAGCGCACGACCCGCTCGGTGGGCCTGACCAACGACGGCGCCAGCTTTTTCGAGCATTGCGTGCAGATCCTGGGGCAGATCGAGGATGCCGAGAACCTGCTGGGCCAGGCCACGTCCAGCCCGCACGGGCGGCTGCGCGTGCACCTGCCGGTAGGATTTGGGCGGCGCGTGATCATGCCGATGGTGCCGCGCTTCCTGAAGCAGCATCCCGACCTGGTGCTGGACGCCGAACTGAGCGACCGCAATGTCGACCTGGCCTACGAAGGCATCGACGTCGCCGTGCAGATAGGCGAACTGGCCGATGCGCGGCTGATCGCCCGCAAGCTGTGCCACCTGCGTTTCATGGCCTGCGCTTCGCCGGAGTACCTGGCCAAGCACGGCGAGCCACGCACGCCCGAGGAACTGGACCAGCACCACTGCATGGCGTATGTGCTGATGCACACCGGCCGTTATCGCGAGTGGCCGTTCAGCAAGAACGGCGTACCCTGCCCCAAGACGGTGTCGGGCCAGCTCAATGTGAACAACGCCGAGACGCTGCTGGAGGCGGCCTCGTCCGGCCTGGGCATTGCCATGATCAGCAACTTCACCGCGGCCGAAACCATACGCGCGGGCAGGCTGCGGCCGATCCTGACCGACTACGTGGGCGAAGGTCCGCCCGTGTCGGTGGTGTACCTGCCCAGCCGCAACCTTTCGCCCAAGGTGCGCGCCTTCGCGAATTTCCTGCTGGAAGAAATCTCGGGCAACCCTGACTGGGACAAGATCACGCCGTGACGGGCGCGTCGGCGGTGCTGCTTACGCGCGCCTGCGCCAGCAGGTCGGCCAGCGGCCCGGCCGAGCCCGCGTCGAACAGGCCGCGCGCCGCCTCCAGCACGCCGGCGGCCGATTCGGCGCCTGCGGCGGCCGAGGCCAGCGACATGAACTTGGCGTCTATCTCGCCGCGCGACATCGGGTTTTCCGGCATGCCGCGCGAATAGTCCACCTGGCGCACCAGGGTCTTGCCCTGTTTCGTGACCAGCGTGACCTTGCCGCCGTAGATTTCCGGATAGGCGCGGTCGATGTCGGGATCGATCTCGATTTCCACGCGCTGGGACAAAGCCACGACCTGGGGCTCGACAATGCGTTGCGGCGTGAACTGTTCCAAATAGGCCTGGCCGTCGCACATGGCCACGGCGATGTTGTAGCGCAGGCTCATCTGCGCGTTCAGTACCGAGTCGGCCCGGTATTCGAAGCCGGTCTGCGTATTGACTACGCTGGCCACGCCGGCCACCACGCGCTCGATATCGGCGGGCTTGAGCCGGTGCTCGCGCATCAAGTCCAGCACCGCGTCGACACAGGCATGGTTGCTGCCGCAGCAGGCATGCGGCTTGAAGCAGGTTTCGTCGGAATGCCAGCGCCGGCCCAGGCCTTCGACCAGCATGGCCGGGCGCGGGGTGTCGGACATGCCGAACATCAGTCCGCCGTCCTCGGCTTCCAGTATGTAGCGAGGGCCGACGAAGCCGCGCTGCGCGAGCAGCGCGGCCATCAGCCCCGCCTGCGCCGACCGGCCGGGATGCATGCGCTTGCTCATTCCGCCGTCGGAGGTAAAGGCCCAGGTGCCCGCCGACTGTGTGCCGGCCAGGCCCAGCGCGCTGGCGGTCGTCCGCGCGTCCAGCCCCAGCATCACGCATGCGGCGGCGGCTGCCGCGAAAGTGCCGGCGGTGCCGGTCAGGTGCCAGCCGCGCATGCGCGTGCGGCTCGGGTTGAATGCCTGGCTGACGCGGTTCATGGCTTCGTAGCCGGCCGCCATGCCGGCCAGTATCCGGTCGCCGCCGACGCGCTGGCGCTCGGCCAGGGCCAGCACCACGGGCACCACCAGCGCGCCCGGGTGAATCTTGGCGCGGCTGTGGTCATCGAAATCGAAGCTGTGGATGGCGGTGCCGCCCGCCAGCACCGTGTTGACCGCGCTGATGCGCGCGCCGCCGCCCCATAGGGCGGCCTCGGCGGGGCCCTGCTGCTCGCGGGCGAATTCGGCCATGATGCGGCCCCAGGGCGTGGTCAACCCGTACAGGCCACAGCCCAGTGCGTCCACCAGCGCGTGGCCGAGAATGTCGCGGGTCTTGCCGGGAATGTCGCCGGGCTTGATCCCGGCGATGAAGGCTGCCAACTCCTGGGTCACGCCGCGATGCTCGCGCGCCAGCTTCTTCCAAGTTTCCAGATCGTCCACCCTTGCTGCTCCTTCGCTAAGACTTGCGGGGTTGCCTGCCGGCTGCCGGCCCCGACGCATCGATGATAGGAGTGATGCATTCAGGCATCTATCGGCCACGGATCAGATCAGTTATGAACGAAATTCAGCAGTGCCCCGATCCGGCCGCGCTACACTGCCGTCCGTTCATCCGAGAGCACCATGTCCTTCGTTCCGCCCGATATCACGACCGTTTTTGCCGCCGTTCTGGTGATCACCAGCTTTCTGACCTCGGCGCTGACGGCCGCCATGGGCCTGGGTGGAGGCGTGGCCATGCTGGCAGTGCTGAGCCTGGGCCTGCCCGTGACCAGCGTGCTGCCGGTGCATGGCGTGGTGCAGATGGGCTCGAATAGCGGGCGGGTCGTCATCCAGCGCCGCCACCTGGTGACGCCGGTGCTGCTGTGGTTCGCGCTGGGCAGCCTCGCGGGTATCGCGCTGGGCGCTTCGGTGGTGATCAGCATTCCCGACGCCCTGGCCAAGGGAACGCTGGCGCTGTTCATTTTGTGGTCGGTGTATCGCAAGAAGCCCAGCGCCACGGCACAACGCCATGGCAAGACCTATTTCGTGCTGGGCGGGGCCATATCCAGCTTCTGCACCATGCTGGTGGGCGCCACCGGCCCGCTCGTTGCCGCCCTGCTGGCCCGCACGGGCCTGATCAAGCAGCCGCTGGTGGCCACGCACGCGGCGTGCATGGTGATGCAGCACGGCATGAAGATCCTGGTTTTCGGCACGCTGGGCTTCGCCTATGCGCAGTGGGTCCCGCTGATCGCGGTCATGATCGCCAGCGGCCTGGCAGGTACCTGGGTAGGCACGCGCACCCTGGACAATCTGCCCGAGGCTACCTTCCGGCTAGGCTTCAAGATCGTGATGACCGCCGTCAGCCTGCATATGCTTTGGCAGGCTTTTGCGCGTTGATGGTGCCGGTGAAAGGAATCGAACCCTCGACCTTCTCATTACAAGTGAGCTGCTCTACCAACTGAGCTACACCGGCGAATGCGCCGCCACGGCAAGGCGTGGCGGGCGGGGGACTGTATTGTAAATAAAAGCGGGCGCCTGCCCGGCCCTTACTTGACGATGGTCAGGTGCGGGCGCTTGGGTTCGTCGTCGCCGCCATCGTCAGAGGGCGTGGAGGCTTCGCCAGCGGTTTCGGCGGCGGACGGATCGGCGGCGGCGTCTTCGCGAGAGGGGGCTTCGTAGGGCTGGACTTCGAAACCCATGCCGGCGCCGGTTTCACGCGCATAGATGGCGCTGACCGCTGCCACCGGCACCGACACGTTCTCGGTGACGCCGCTGAAACGGGCCTGGAATTCGATGAATTCGTTGCCCAGCACCAGCTTGTTGGTGGCCAGCGTGCCCACGTTCAGCGTGATCTGGCCGTCGCGCACATGGGCGACGGGCACCAGGGTGTGCTCGTCGACCTGCACGGTGATGTACGGCGTATAGCCGTTATCGGTGCACCATTCGTGCAGCGCGCGCAGCAGATACGGCTTGGTGGAAGTTTCACCCATATTGGACAACCCTCGCGCTTAGCGACGCATCACTTTTTCGGACGGCGTCAGGGCCTCGATGTAGGCGGGACGCGAGAAGATGCGTTCGGCGTACTTTTGCAGCGGCGCGGCGTTCTTGGGCAGTTCGATGCCGTAGTGGTCCAGGCGCCACAGCAGCGGGGCCACGGCCACGTCGAGCATCGAGAATTCGTCGCCCAGCATGTATTTGTTCTTGAGCAGCAGCGGCGCCAGTTGGGCCAGCCGGTCGCGAATGTTCTGGCGAGCGGTGGCCAGCTTCTTTTCGTCGGGTTTGGCGCTGCGGTCTTCCAGCGTGGAAACGTGGACGAACAGCTCTTTTTCGAAGTTGTACAGGAACAGACGGGTGCGGGCGCGCATGACCGGGTCGGCCGGCATCAGTTGGGGATGCGGGAAGCGCTCGTCGATGTATTCGTTGATGATGTTCGATTCGTACAGCACCAGGTCGCGCTCGACCAGGATGGGCACCTGACCGTACGGGTTCATCACCGAGATGTCTTCGGGCTTGTTGTACAGGTCGATGTCGCGGATTTCGAAATCCATGCCTTTTTCGAACAGCACGAAGCGGCAGCGTTGCGAAAAGGGGCAGGTGGTTCCGGAATAGAGCACCATCATGGCGGTAAGTCCTTGTATGAAAAGCGAAAGGCCAGCGCTGCTAATCTAGCAAACGCTGGCCCCGATTGCCAGGGTGGGGCAGGCGTGCCGCCCTATCGGGTTGATGTTGCCGGCCGGGGCCGGCAACCTGGCGGGGCGGAAAATCAGCGCACGTGCTTCCAGAAAGAGGCATTCAGGCGCCAGGCCACGACCAGGAACAGGCCCAGGAACAGCAGCACCCACACGCCGAGTTGCTTGCGGAACAATTGGCCGGGCTCGGCCATCCAGGCCAGGAACGCCGTCAGGTCGGCCACGTCGTTATCGTAGGCCGCCGCCTTGGCCGGGTCCAGGGCCTTGAACTTGGCTTCGAGCGAGGCGTGGCCGTGAAAATCGGCGACCGGTTCGGTCTTGACGGCGGCATAGCCCTGCGGGTCGTACGTGGTGGTGACGCGTTCCCAGCTAGTGGCGCCGTCTTTGCCTTCGACCTGGTGCATGGCGACCGTGGTGAGCTCGCGCGGACCTTGCAGTTCCCACAGCACGTGCGGCATGCCGACGTTGGGGAACACCAGGTTGTTCCAGCCGGTGGCGCGCGCCGTGTCACGGTAGAACGTGCGCAGGTAGGTGTAGATGTAATCGGCGCCCGAAGGACCGGCGTTGATGGACTTGGCGCGGGCGATCACGGACAGGTCGGGCGGGGTGGTGCCGAACCAGCGCTTGGCGTCTTCGGGACGCATGGCCACGTGCATCAGGTCGCCCACCTTTTCGCCGGTGAACAACAGGTTTTCCTTGATTTGCTCGTCGGTCAGGCCGATGTCCTGCAGCTTGTTGTAGCGCATGGCGGACGCGCTATGGCAGTTCAGGCAGTAGTTGACGAACAGTTTGGCGCCGTTCTGCAGGGCGGCGACGTCGTTGACGCGGTTGGGGGCGGCGTCCAGGGGGTAGCCGCCCTCGGAGGCGTACGCGGCCGTACACGCAAGGGTGAACGCGACGGCGCCAATCAGCTTCTTGATCATGGTCATTCCGATATGGGTACGTGGCTCAGTGGGCATGGAACGTTACGCGGTCGGGGACCGGCTTGAACGTTCCCAGGCGGCTCCAGACGGGCATCAGGAAGAAGAAGCCCAGGTAGATCAGCGTGCCGATTTGCGACATGAGGTTGTACGCGTCATTGGGCGGCTGCGTGCCCAGGAAGCCCAGCACCAGGAAGTTGACGATGAAGATGCCGTAGAACCACTTGTGCCACGACGGACGGTAGCGGATCGACTTGACCGGCGAGTGGTCGAGCCACGGCAGGAAGAACAGGATGACGACCGCGCCGCCCATGGCCACCACGCCCCAGAACTTGGCGTCGATGACGCGCAGCAGCACGGCGACCACGATCAGCAGGCCTGGCACCGCGATGCGCAGGAAGCCTTTCAGGTTGCTCTTGACCAGCAGCGCGATGGCGCCCAGGACGGCAGCACCGGCCAGCACCCACGTGAATTCGTTGGTGGTGGCGCGCAGCATGGAATAGAACGGCGTGAAGTACCACACCGGCGCGATGTGCGGGGGCGTCTTGAGGGGGTCGGCCGGAATGAAGTTGTTGTATTCCAGGAAGTACCCACCCATTTCCGGGCCGAAGAACACGATGGCCGCGAAAACGATCAGGAAGCCCGCCACGCCCATGATGTCGTGCACGGTGTAGAACGGGTGGAACGGAATGCCGTCTATCGGGCGGCCGTGCTTGTCTTTCGGGCCTTGCTTGATCTCGACGCCGTCGGGGTTGTTCGAGCCGACTTCGTGCAGCGCCACGATGTGCGCGGCCACCAGGCCGATCAGGACCAGCGGGATGGCGATGACGTGGAACGAGAAGAAGCGGTTCAGCGTGGCATCGGACACGACGTAGTCGCCGCGGATCCAGATGGACAGCTCGGGGCCGATGAACGGAATGGCCGAGAACAGGTTCACGATGACCTGGGCGCCCCAGTAGGACATCTGGCCCCAGGGCAGCAGGTAGCCGAAGAAGGCTTCGCCCATCAGGCACAGGAAGATGGCCACGCCGAAGATCCAGACCAGCTCGCGCGGCTTGCGGTACGAGCCGTAGAACAGGCCGCGCAGCATGTGCAGATAGACCACCACGAAGAACATCGAGGCGCCGGTGGAGTGCATGTAGCGCACCAGCCAGCCCCACGGCACTTCACGCATGATGTACTCGACCGACAGGAACGCGCGTTCGGCGTCGGGCTTGTAGTGCATGACCAGGAAGATGCCGGTAACGATCTGGATGACCAGCACCAGCAGGGCCAGGGATCCGAAGAAGTACCAGAAGTTGAAATTCTTGGGCGCGTAGTACTCGGACAGGTGCGCCTTCCAGGTAGAGGTTACCGGGAAGCGCCGGTCCAGCCAGCCCAGCAGGCCTGTTGTCTCGACGGTTTTTTCGCCAGCCATCAATGGCTCCTTCTATACGAGGCGTATTTTGCTAAGGTCGGGGAAAGGTGACGCGTTGCGCGCGTCAGGCCTTGTTGTCTTCGTCAACCCCGACGATGATGCGGGTGTCGCTCAGGTATTGGTACGGCGGGACTTCGAGGTTGTCGGGCGCGGGCTTGTTCTTGTACACGCGACCGGCCAGGTCGAAGGTGGAGCCGTGGCAGGGGCACAGGAAGCCGCCTTCCCAGGAAGACGGCAGACCGCCGCCGCCGCCGCTTTCGAAGTGCGCGGTGGGCGAGCAGCCCAGGTGGGTGCAGATACCCACGCACACGAACAGCTCGGGTTTGCGCGAGCGGTATTCGTTCTTGGCGTATTCGGGGGTGAAGCCCGGGCGGTCGGAGTTGGGGTCGGCCAGGTACGGGTCCTGGCTCTTGATGCCGGCCAGCTGGTCCTGCGACCGATGAATGATCCAGACCGGCTTGCCGCGCCATTCGACGGTGCGCATCTGGCCGGGAGCCAGGTCGGCGACGTCGACTTCGACGGGGGCGCCGGCGGCGCGGGCCTTTTCAGAGGGGGCGAAAGTGCTGACAAACGGGACGGCAGTGGCCACACCGGCGACACCGCCCACCGCACAGGCGGTCGTTACCCAGAAACGGCGCGAAGGATCCGGCGGGAGGTTGGGATCAACCGCACCGTCATCGTCATGCACCAGCGTATCCTGACTCATCTTCCTATCCTTGTTGATGCGCCCGCACTACCGTAGCATCAGGCTTGCTGCATCCGTTTTGCGGAGATATGTAACAACATAGCAACCGCGTATTATAGCGCCTGCCCAGTCCGGGCGAACGACGTAGGGAGCATTCATGAGCAAAGCATCTGGTTTTCTCAAGGAATTTCGCGATTTCGCCGTTAAGGGCAACGCGATAGACCTGGCTGTAGGCGTGATCATCGGGGCCGCGTTCGGCAAGATCGTGGATTCCGTCGTGAAAGACCTCATCATGCCACTTGTGAATTACATCCTCGGGGGCTCGGTGGATTTCTCCAACAAGTTCCTGGTGCTGTCGGCGCCCGACGGCTATGCCGGCCCCATGACCTACGCTGACCTGACCCAGGCCGGCGCGATCGTGCTGGCGTGGGGCAATTTCCTGACTATTCTTATCAACTTTATCTTGCTGGCCCTGGTGGTGTTCATCATCGTCAAGGCCATCAATGCGGCGCGCCGCAAAGAAGAGGAAGCGCCGGCCGAGCCCGCCGCGCCGCCCGAAGACGTGGTGGTGCTGCGCGAAATCCGCGACCTGCTCAAGAAATAGCGCGCCGCGCGCGGTGCCGGGCCTACACCGGGTTGTTGATGTCGACGAACTCGACCCGTATGCCGAACTGCTGCGCCACGGCCTGGCCCAGCGCCTGCACGCCGTAGCGTTCGGTGGCGTGGTGCCCGGCGCCGATGAAGCCGGTGCCGGTTTCGCGGGCCAGATGCACGGTGGGTTCGGACGCTTCGCCGGTAATGTAGGCGTCGGCGCCCGCTTGCACGGCGTCGGCCAGCATGCCCTGCGCCGCGCCGGTACACCAGGCCACTCGTGCCAACGGGCGGCCCGGCTCGCCCACGACCAGCGGCGCGCGCCCCAGGCGCTGCTGCACGCGCTCGGCCAATGCGTCGAGGGTATCCAGGCCGGGGGCCGTGCCCAGCCAGATCAGGTTGTCGGGGCCGCAGGTCAGGGGCGCGCCGGTCGCGTCGAATTCGGGCTCGAGGCCCAGCACGCGCGCCAGCTGGGCGTTGTTGCCCCATTGCGGGTGGGCGTCCAGCGGCAAGTGATAGGCGAACAGGTTCAGGTCGTGCGCCAGCGTCAGGGCAAGGCGGGTGCGACGCGGGCCGCGCACGCGCGGGTCTTCGTTTTTCCAGAACCAGCCGTGGTGCACCAGCACGGCGTCGGCGCCGCGTTCGATGGCCGCGCGCAGCAGCGCCTCGGATGCGGTGACGCCGGTGATAATGTGGCCTACACGCGGCTTGCCCTCTACTTGCAGGCCGTTGGGACAGTAATCCTTGAATCGCGGCGCTTGCAGCGTGGCGTCCAGCCAGGCCGCCAGTTCGCGGGTGTCGATCGTTTTCATTGCCTACCTTGTCAGGATCATGCGTCGCTATTGGCTGATATTCGCTCAGGCCGTCACGGTGTGTCTGGCCATTTTATTCGTGGTGACTACCCTGCGGCCGGACTGGCTGCGCCTGTCGGCCTCGGCGCCGGGCGCGGCCCCCGTGCCGGGCGGCGCGCGGGTGCCCGGCGAGTCGTCGTATGCGGCGGCGGTGGCTAAGGCGGCGCCGGCGGTGGTCAACGTTTTCACGTCCAAGCACGTCAATGTGCCGTTGGTGCCACTGCCCGACGACCCGGTGCTGCGCCAGCTGTTCGGCCAGGTGCCGGGCCTGAGCCGGCGTGAATCGTCCACCAGCCTGGGTTCGGGGGTCATCGTCAGCGGCGAAGGCTATGTGCTGACCAATTACCACGTGGTCGAGGCGGCTGACGCCATCGAGGTCGCCCTGGCGGACGGCCGGCGCGGCAGCGCCAAGGTGGTGGGGGCCGACCCCGACACCGACCTGGCGGTGCTGAAGCTGGATGCCGGCACCCGGCCGCTGCCCGTGGCGGCGCTGGCGGCCGATCGCAACCTGCGCGTGGGCGACGTGGTGCTGGCCATCGGCAACCCGTTCGGCGTGGGGCAGACCACCACGCAAGGCATTGTTTCGGCGCTGGGCCGCAACGGGCTGGGCATCAATACCTACGAGAACTTCATCCAGACCGACGCGGCCATCAATCCGGGCAATTCCGGGGGCGCGCTGATCGACGCACAGGGCAACCTGGTGGGCATCAACACCGCCATTTATTCCGAGTCGGGCGGCTCGCTCGGCATTGGGTTCGCCATTCCGATCGATGCCGCGCGCAAGGTCATGGACGACATCGTCAAGACCGGCTCGGTGCGGCGCGGCTGGCTGGGCATCGAGCCGCAGGACATTACGCCGGAACTGGCGCGGGCCTTCGGGCTGCCGGCCGACACGCACGGCGTGGTGATCGCCGGCGTGATGCGCGACGGTCCGGCCGGCAAGGCCGGCCTGCGCGTGGGCGACATCGTGCAAACCGTGAACGGCGCGCCGGTGCTGGATACGGTGTCGATGCTGCGGCTGACCGCGGCACTGCCGCCCGGCGAAAAGGCCTCGTTGGGCATCCTGCGCGGCGGCAAGGCGCGCGATGTGACGGTAGTGGCGGGCACGCGGCCGGCTCGGCCGCGCTAATCGGATCCCGCAGCGCATGGCGCTTCGGGGTGGATTTTTTGTTCAGGCGTCGTTGGCGATGAGGCGGACGACGGCCACGATTTTTTTTCGGGTGTCGGTGGGCAGCTTGCTCATCAGGGCCTGTAGTTCGGCGGTGTAGCCGTCGGACGGCGCGGTGCGCGCAGGCACGGCGCCGGGCGCGGCGCCCTCGATGCCGTCGGTCAGCCAGGGTACCGTGGTGTCGAGCGCCATGGCCAGCCGCTGCAGGGTGCTGCGGGTAGGCGAATAGGTTTCATCGCGGGTCAGGATGCGATGAATGGAAGATTGCGGCACCCCCGATATGCGTGCCAGTTGATTCTGGCTTTTGATGCCACGCCACTGCATACGGGCGCGCAGGCGGTGTGCGAGTGTCATGCCGACAATTTACGGGCACCGGCCAGCGCCCGGCAAGAGTCGCCGGGCGGGGTTCATTGCGCTTGATCATGCCGGCCCGGGGGGCGGTGCGGCCGTGTCAGTGGTGCTCGGTCAGGCCGCTGGCCGCGTCGGCGTCATGGTCTTTCTTTTCGGGGGTGACCATGCGCGCGCAGATCAGGCCCACTTCGTACAGCAGCACCAGCGGCACGGCCAGCATGAACTGGCTGACCACGTCGGGCGGCGTGACCACCGCCGCGATGATGAAGGCGCCCACCACCACGTAGCCGCGCGCGCTGCGCAGCTTGGAAAGCTCGACGATGCCGGTCTTGACGAGCAGCACCACGGCGACCGGGACTTCGAAGGTAATGCCGAAAGCCATGAACATGGTCATGACAAAGCTGAGATAGGCCTCGATGTCGGGCGCCGGCGTGATGGATTGTGGCGCGAAAGTCGCAATGAAGTGGAAAACGGTGCGGAACACGAAGAAATAGCAGAACGCCATGCCCAGGATGAACAGCAGCGTGCTGGACACGATGAGCGGCAGGGCCAGGCGTTTTTCGTGCCGGTACAGGCCTGGCGCCACGAACGCCCACGCCTGGTACAGCACGACCGGCAGCGCAACCACGAAGGCGGCCATCAGGGTGACCTTGACCGGCACCATGAACGGCGTGATGACGCCGGTGGCGATCATGCGGGTGCCTTCAGGCAGCGAGGCGAGCATCGGCTGGGCCAGGACGTCGTAGATGACCGAAGCGCCGGGATAGATGAACAGCACCACGAAAATGCCGAGCACGGCCACGGCGGCCTTCATGAGGCGGCTGCGCAGCTCGACCAAGTGCGAGATGAAGGTTTCTTGCGGCTGTTCCTGGTCCAGCTCGTCGGGCTTGGCGTCCTGGGTCACGGGGTGGCACCGGTTTTCGGTTGGTCGGCGGGCTGTGCCGGCGCGGCGGGGGCTTCTGGAGCTTGCACGGCCTGCGGCGCTTCGGCCGCTGGCGGGGCGGGCTCGGCCGGTTCGGCGGCCGGGCTGCCCGAGACGGCCTGCCGGGCTTCGCGGGCCGTGTCGTTCAGATCGTTGCGCAGCGTGTTTTCGGTGTCGCGCAGCGACGATTGCACGCTGTTGGCGGCTTCGTCCATTTCGCTTTTGAACTTGCGCAGTTCGTCGATCTCGATTTCGCGTTGGATGTCGCTTTTGACGTCGTTGACGTAGCGCTGCGCGCGGCCGAGCAGGTGCCCGACGGTGCGCGCGACCTTGGGCAGCCGTTCGGGCCCGATGACGATCAGCGCGATGACGCCGATTACCATCAGCTCAGTGAAACTGACATCAAACATGCGACATCTGCTCGCTCAAAAAGGCACGCAAGCAATGCCGCCTGGCATTGCTTCGGGAGGGGATCACGCCGGAAAAATCAGGAGTTGGTTTTTTCTTTGGCCTGGACGTCGATGGTGTCGTCGGCGACTTTCTGTTGCGTGACCTGCTCGGCCGGCTTGTCGCTGTTGGCGTCTTTCATGCCTTCTTTGAAGCCTTTGACGGCGCCGCCGAGATCGCTGCCGATGTTGCGCAGTTTCTTGGTGCCGAATACCAAGGCAACGATGACCAGGACGATCAACCAGTGCCAAATGCTGAAGCTACCCATGATGACGGTTCTCCGTGATTATGCGTTGGGAGCCATGCGCCCTTTCCAGGGACGCTGACCGCCGATGATATGGAAATGCAGGTGGGGGACTTCCTGGCCGCCTTCGACGCCGGAATTGGCCATCAGGCGAAAGCCCCCTTCCGGTCCCGGACGGCAGCCGTTGTCGGCCGCCAGGCGGGATGCCAAAGTAACCATTCTACCCAACCAGCCGGCGTCTTCGGGGCCGATGTCTTGCAGCGAGACAACGTGGCGCCGCGGAATCAGCAGCAAGTGCACCGGCGCGGCCGGGTTGATGTCGTGGAAGGCCACGAATTCTTCGTCTTCGTGGACTTTTTTCGAGGGAATTTCGCCGCGGGCGATCTTGCAGAAGATACAGTTGTCGCTCATAGGGGTTCCGTGCTCAGGATGCGGGGCGCCGTGCTTTTTCTTCCAGGCCCGACAGACCTTCCCGGCGTGCCAGTTCGGCCAGCACGTCTTCGGGCCGCAGATTGTAGTGAGTCAAGGTGACGAGGCAATGAAACCATAGGTCGGCGGTTTCGCTGATGATGCGTTCGGGCACGCCGTCTTTGGCGGCCATGACCAGCTCGGTGGCTTCTTCGCCGATCTTTTTCAGGAATGCGTCGGGTCCCTTGGCCAGCAGCCTGGCCGTGTACGAGCTTTGCGGGTCGCCGCCGCGGTCGGGGCGGCGGGTGGCCAGGGTGTCGGCCAGGCGGGCCAGCGTATCGGTGGTGGAAGGGGCGGCGGTGCTCATTTGTAGATGTGTTCCGGGTCTTTCAGCACGGGGTCGACGGTGACCCACGACGCGCTGCCGGCCGGACCTTCGAGGCGCCGGAAGAAGCAGCTGGCGCGGCCGGTGTGGCAGGCGATGCCGCCTTCCTGGTGCACCTTGAGCAGCACGACGTCGCCGTCGCAGTCCAGGCGCAGGTCGTGCACGGTTTGCGTGTGACCGGATTCTTCGCCCTTGCGCCACAGGCGCTGGCGCGAGCGCGACCAATACACCGCGCGGCCGGTGGCGGCGGTTTCGGCCAGGGCTTCGCGGTTCATCCAGGCAACCATCAGGATCTGGCCGTTTTCGGCGTCTTGCGCGATGGCGGGTATCAGGCCGTTGTCGTCGAAGGCGACGTCGGCCATCCAGGCGGGGTCGGTATTCATGGGAACAGTCTAATCCAGTCTGACGGCGATGCCTTGCTTTGCCATGAACGCCTTGCATTCGCGCACGGTATGCTGGCCGAAGTGGAAGATGCTGGCGGCCAGCACGGCGCTGGCGCGCCCGGTGGTGACCCCGTCGGCCAGGTGCTGCAGGCTGCCCACGCCGCCCGAGGCGATGACCGGCACCGGCACGGCGTCGGATACCGCGCGGGTGAGTTCGAGGTCGAAGCCGGCCTTGGTGCCGTCGCGGTCCATGCTGGTGAGCAGGATTTCGCCGGCGCCGGAGGCGGCCATGCGGCTGGCCCATTGCACGGCGTCAAGGCCGGTGGGCTTGCGCCCGCCATGGGTGAAGACTTCCCAGCGCGCCGGCTCGTCCGGCTGTGACACGCGGCGCGCGTCGATGGCCACCACGATGCATTGCGAGCCGTGATAGTCGGCGGCCGCGCGCACCAGTTCGGGGTTGGCCACGGCGGCGCTGTTGATGCTGATTTTGTCCGCGCCGGCGTTGAGCAGCCGCTGGATGTCGGACACCTGGCGCACCCCGCCGCCCACGGTAAGGGGAATGAACACTTGCGAGGCCACCTGCTCGATGATGGGCAGGATCAGGTCGCGGCCGTCGCTGGTGGCGGTGATGTCGAGGAAGGTGAGCTCGTCGGCGCCCTGTTCATCGTAGCGGCGGGCGATTTCGACCGGATCGCCGGCATCGGCCAGGTTGACGAAGTTGACGCCCTTGACCACCCGGCCGGCAGTGACGTCCAGGCAGGGAATGATGCGGCGGGTGAGCGCCGTGGCGGCGCCTGTGCCCTGCCCCGCGGCGCCTTGCGTGGTGGCGGCGTTCATTGGGTGAGTTCGTCGGCGCGGGCCTGGGCGGCCTGGAAGTCGAGCGCGCCTTCGTAGATGCTGCGGCCCAGGATGGCGCCTTCGACGCCTTCTTCTTCGACCGCGCACAGCGCTTCGATGTCGGACAGGCCGGCGATGCCGCCGGAGGCGTATACCGGGATGCGCACGTGCTGCGCCAGCCGCACGGTGGCGTCGACATTCACGCCCGACAGCATGCCGTCGCGGCTGATGTCGGTGTAGATGATGGCCTCGCAGCCGTAGTCTTCGAACTTCTTGGCCAGGTCGAGCACGTCGTGGCGGGTGAGCTTGCTCCAGCCGTCGGTGGCGATCTTGCCGTCGCGTGCGTCCAGGCCGACGATGATGTGGCCGGGAAAGGCGCCGCAGGCATCTTGCAGGAAGCCGGGGTTCTTGACCGCGGCCGTGCCGATGATGACGTACGAGATGCCGGCGTCGAGATAGGACTCGATGGTGTCGAGATCGCGGATGCCACCGCCGATCTGGACCGGAATGTCGTCGCCGACGGCGTCGAGGATGGCCTTGATGGGCGCGTCGTTCTTGGGCTTGCCCGCCACGGCGCCGTTCAGGTCGACCAGGTGCAGGCGGCGCGCGCCCAGGTCGAGCCAGTGGGTGGCCATGGCGGCGGGGTCTTCAGAGAATACCGTTGCCTCGTCGAGGTCTCCCTGGCGCAGGCGTACGCAGCGCCCGTCTTTGAGATCGATGGCGGGGATCAGCAGCATGGTGGATAGCGAGCGTTGAAAAATCGGTTGAGAAAATGCCGGCCGAAGCTCGTACGGGGGCGGCTATGGGTTCCAGTCTACAAAATTGCGGTACAGGCGCAAACCGTGGGCCGCGCTTTTCTCGGGGTGGAACTGCACCGCGAAAATGTTAGCGGCTGCCACGGCGCACGTAAATGTAACGCCGTAGTCGGTTTCCCCTACGGTAAGGGCGGGATCGGCCGGCGCGGCATAGTAGCTGTGCACGAAATAAAAATGCGTGTGGTCGGGAATGCCGGCCCACAGGGCATGAGAGCGTGTCTGGCGGACTTGGTTCCAGCCCATGTGGGGTACCTTGAGCCGTTCGGCCCCGTCCTGGGCGTGGCCGTCGCCGGCGAACTGGGCGCCCGCGAAGCGGCGCACCTTGCCGGGGAACAGGCCCAGGCAGGGGGTGTCGCCCTCTTCGCTGGCCTCGAACAGCATTTGTTCGCCCACGCACACGCCCAGCAGCGGCTTGGCGCGCGCGGCGCGCACTACGGCTTCGCGCAGGCCGGATTCGTTCAGGGTGCGCATGCAGTCGGGCATGGCGCCCTGGCCGGGGAATACGACGCGGTCGGCCGCGTCGATGTCGGCGGCGCGGTTGCAGATGCGGATGTCGGCATCGGGCGCGGCAAAGCGCAGCGCCCGGGCCACGGAATGGAAATTGCCCATTCCGTAGTCGACGATGGCGATAGTGGTCACGGGAATCTGCCTGGCGAGGTGTTACAGGACGCCTTTGGTGGACGGCACCGCGCCGCCCATGCGGGGGTCGAGCTCCAGGGCCATGCGCAGCGCGCGGCCGAAGGCCTTGAAGACCGTTTCGCATTGATGGTGGGCGTTGACGCCGCGCAGATTGTCGATGTGCAGGGTGACCAGGGCATGGTTGACCAGGCCCTGGAAGAATTCACGGGTGAGGTCGACATCGAAGTCGCCGATGCGCGCGCGCGTGAACGGGATGTGATATTCGAGGCCGGGGCGGCCGGAGAAATCGATGACCACGCGCGACAGGGCTTCGTCGAGCGGCACGTAGGCATGCCCGTAGCGGCGCAGGCCGGCCTTGTCGCCGACTGCCTTGGCGATGGCCATGCCCAGCGTGATGCCGACGTCTTCCACGGTGTGGTGGGCGTCGATGTGCAGGTCGCCCTCGGCCTTGATGTCGAGGTCGATGAGGCCATGCCGCGCGATCTGGTCGAGCATGTGGTCTAGGAACGGCACGCCGGTGTCGAGCGTCTGCTTGCCGGTACCGTCGAGGTTGACGGCCACGCGGATGCGCGTTTCGTTGGTGTTGCGGGTGATTTCGGCGGTACGCATAAAAGGAAGGCGAGCCTAATTGGAGCTGAGGATATCTTGCAGGGCGCTTAGCAGCGCGCGGTTTTCGTCGGGCGTGCCCACCGAGATGCGCAGGCAATCGGCCAGCAGCGGGTGCGCGCCTGAAACGTTCTTGACCAGTATTTTGCGCGTTTTCAGGGCAAGATGCACGGCGTTGCCGCCCGGCTTGCCGGAAAAGCGCGCAAGTACGAAGTTGGCGGCGCTGCGGTACACCGTGACCCCCGGCAGGGCCGCCAGGCTGTCGGCCAGGGGTTCGCGGTCGGCGCGCAGCCGCGCAGCCTGGCCGTCGAGCACCGGCTTATGGCGCAGCACGGCGCGCAGCGCGGCCTGCGTCAGTACGTTCAGGTTGTACGGCGGGCGCACCTTGTCGAACTCGGCGATCCAGTCGGGGTGGCCAGCCAGGTAGCCGAAACGCAGGCCGGCCAGGCCTATTTTGGACACGGTGCGCAGCACCACGGCGTGCGGCAGTTCGGGCAGGCGCGGCATCCAGGAGTGGCCGGCAAACGGCTGGTAGGCCTCGTCCAGCACCACCAGGCCCGGGGCCGCGTCCAGTATGGCCTGCACGGCGGCGTCGGGCCACAGCCCGCCGGTGGGATTGTTGGGCAGCGCCAGGAACACCACCTTGGGGCGATGTTGCGCAATGGCCTGCAGCATGGCGGGCAAGTCGAGTTGCAGGTCGGCCGTGAGCGGCACGCCCACGAAGCGGGCGTGGTCGAAGCGCGCCGCCATGTCGAAATACACGAACGACGGCCAGGGCGACAGCACGGTGTCGCCCGGCTGGCAACAGGCCTGCACGATCAGGTGGATGAGCTCGTCCGACCCGTTGCCGAACAGCAGGCCGGCCTGCGGCGGAATGCCGAAGGCCTGCCGGACCTCATTGGCCAGGACGGTGGCGTCGCCCGGAGGGTAGCGGTTGAGCGCCGTGTCGCGCACAGCGCGGGCGATGTCGTCGCGCACGGCATCGGGCAGCGCGTAGGGGCATTCCATGGCATCGAGCTTGATGCCGTCCGCCGCCGGCGGCACCGGGTAGGCGGTCAGCGCGCGGATGTCGGCCCGGACGGTCGCGGTGATGCGGTCGGCCGGGTTGGCGGCGTTCATTGAGTGTCCAGCCGGTATTGCGCGCTGGCGGCGTGCGCCGGCAAGCCTTCGCCCAGGGCCAGTTCGGCGGCAATGCGGCCGAGTGTCTGCGCGCCCTGGCGCGACACCTGGATCAGGCTGGAGCGCTTCTGGAAGTCGTAGACGCCCAAGGGCGACGAGAACCGCGCCGTGCGCGACGTGGGCAGCACGTGGTTGGGGCCGGCACAGTAGTCGCCGAGCGATTCGGAACTGAAGCGGCCCATGAAGATGGCGCCCGCGTGGCGGATGCGGGCAGTCCAGTGCTCGGGCTGCTCGGTGGAGATTTCCAGGTGCTCGGGGGCGATGTCGTTGGCGATGGCGCAGGCTTCTTCGAGGTCGCGCACCAGGATCAGGGCGCCACGGTTGGCCAGGCTGACGCGCAGGATGTCGGCGCGCGGCATGGTGGGCAGCAGGCGGGCGATGGCGGCCTCGACTTCATCGATGAAGGCGGCGTCGGGGCACAGCAGGATGGACTGCGCCAGCTCGTCGTGCTCGGCTTGGGAGAACAGGTCCATGGCGATCCAGTCGGCCGGCGTCTTGCCGTCGCAGATGACCAGGATTTCGCTGGGGCCGGCGATCATGTCGATGCCCACGGTGCCGAATACGCGGCGCTTGGCCGCGGCCACGTACGCGTTGCCCGGCCCGACGATTTTGTCTACCGCCGGCACGGTGGCCGTGCCATAGGCCAGCGCGCCGATGGCCTGCGCCCCGCCGATGGCGAAGGCGCGGTCGACCCCGGCAATGGCGGCGGCCGCCAGCACGATGGGGTTGCGCGCGCCGTCGGGCGTGGGCGTGACCATGACCAGTTCCGGCACCCCGGCCACCTTGGCCGGGATGGCGTTCATCAGCACCGACGATGGATAGGCTGCCTTGCCGCCGGGCACGTACAGGCCCACCCGGTCGAGCGGCGTGATCTGCTGGCCCAGCAGGTTGCCTTCGGAATCGGTGTAGGTCCAGGTTTCGCCGCGCTGGTGCTCGTGGTAGGCGCGCACGCGGTCGGCGGCGGTTTCCAGCGCGTTGCGCTGCGCGGCCGGCAATGCGGCCAGGGCGGCATGCCAGTCGGCCTTGGGGATTTCGAGCGCTTCGGCGGTGGCGGCGGCCACGCGGTCGAAGCGCTGGGTGTATTCGAGCAGCGCGGCATCGCCGCGGCTACGCACGTCGGCCAGGATGCCGGCGGCGGCGCGGTCGATGGATTCGTCTTCGGCGGCCTCGAAGGCCAGCAGTTTGGACAGCGCGGAAGCAAAATCCGGCTGGCGGGAGTCGAGGCGGTTGATCAGGGCGGCCATGGCGTCACGGAAGAGCGGAAAACACACCCGCGACGGCGTTATTGCGGGTGGCCGCCGCCGCAGGCAAAGACATAGTGTAGCGGGCGCGGCCCGCTGGTGGCCGCGTCAGCTGGCGGCGGTTCCTTGGGCGGCCCGCTGGAATGCCTGCAGCAGGGGCTGCAGGCGCGCGCCGCGGGTCTTGAGCGAGGCCTGGTTGACGATCAGGCGCGACGAGATGGCCATGATGTCTTCTACGGCGACCAGGTCGTTGGCGCGCAGCGTGCCGCCCGACGACACCAGGTCGACGATGCAGTCGGCCAGCCCGACCAGCGGGGCCAGTTCCATCGAGCCGTACAGCTTGATGATGTCGACGTACACGCCCTTGGCGGCGAAGTGCTCGCGGGCGGACTGGACGTACTTGGTGGCCACGCGCAGGCGCGCGCCCTGGTGCACCGCGGCCTGGTAATCGAATCCGTTGCGCACGGCCACGCACAGCCGGCACTTGGCGATGTCGAGGTCGATGGGCTGGTACAGGCCGCCCGGATGCTGGGCGGCGTGCTCGATCAGGACGTCTTTGCCGGCGATGCCCAGGTCGGCTGCGCCGTACTGCACATAGGTGGGCACGTCGGAGGCGCGCACGATGATCAGCCGCAGGGCTGGATCGCTGGTGGGCAGGATCAGCTTGCGCGACTTTTCGGGGTTCTCGGCGACTTCGATGCCGGCTTCGGCCAACAGCGGCAGGGTTTCTTCGAAAATGCGGCCCTTGGACAAAGCCAGGGTGATGGGCGCGGCAGGTGTGGAGCTCATGCGGGTTCCTTGCCGGTCAGGCGCTGGATGTCGGCGCCCAGGGCGCGCAGCTTGACTTCCATTCGGTCGTAGCCGCGGTCGAGGTGATAGATGCGGTCGACCTGGGTCTGGCCTTCGGCGGCCAGGCCGGCGATGACCAGGCTGGCCGAGGCGCGCAGGTCGGTGGCCATGACCGCGGCGCCCGACAAGCGCGGCACGCCGCGCACCACGGCGGTATGGCCGTCGATGTCGATGTCGGCGCCCATGCGGCGCAGTTCCTGCACGTGCATGTAGCGGTTCTCGAAGATGTTCTCGACGATCACCGCGGTGCCCTGCGCCACGGTGTCGAGCGCCATCAGCTGGGCTTGCATGTCGGTGGCGAAGCCCGGATATTCGTGCGTGCGGGCGCCCACGGCGCGGGGCCGGCCCTGCATGGCGCCGCGGATCCAGTCGGGGCCGGTTTCGATGGTGAGGCCGGCTTCGATCAGCTTGTCGAGCGTGGCGCCCAGGGTGTCGGGGGCGGCGTTGCGCAGCGTGATGTCGCCGCCAGCCGCGCCGACGGCGCAAAGGAACGTGCCGGCCTCGATGCGGTCGGGTATGACGCTGTGCTCGGCGCCGTGCAGGCTGGCCACGCCGTCGATGACGATGCGGTCGGTGCCATGGCCCTGGATGCGGGCGCCCATCTTGATGAGCAGTTCGGCCAGGTCGACGATTTCAGGTTCGCGCGCGGCGTTTTCGAGCACCGTCTGGCCCTCGGCCAGCACGGCGGCCATGAGCAGGTTTTCGGTGCCCGTGACCGTGACCATGTCGGTGCGGATGGAGGCGCCCTTCAGGCGCGCGGCCTGCGCCACCACGAAGCCATGCTCGATGCGGATGTCGGCGCCCAGGGCCGCCATGCCCTTGATGTGCTGGTCGACCGGGCGCTGGCCGATGGTGCAGCCGCCCGGCAGGCTGACGCGGGCCTGGCCGAAGCGCGCCAGCAGCGGGCCCAGCACCAGGATGGACGCGCGCATGGTCTTGACCAGATCGTAGGGGGCTTCGAGATTATCGACCTGGCCAGCCTGCACGGTGACGATGCCGTCGGCGCCGCGCTCGGCGCGCACGCCCATGCGGCCCAGCAGGCGCAGCATGGTAGAGGTGTCGTTCAGGTCGGGCACGTTGGCCAGCACCAGCGGGTCGGCGGTGAGCAGGCCGGCGCACAGGATGGGCAGGGCCGAGTTCTTGGCCCCCGAGATGGTGACTTCGCCGCGCAGCTGCGTGCCGCCGGTAATACGTAGCTTGTCCATCAGTTGCCTGCCTTGGCGTATTCTTCGGGGGTCATCGTGCGCATGGACAGCGCGTGGATTTCAGCCTTCATGCGTTCGCCCAGCGCGGCGTACACCAGCTGGTGCCGCGCGATCAGGCGCTTGCCCTCGAAGGCGGGGCTGACGATCACCGCGTCGAAGTGCGAGCCGTCGCCCTGCACATCCAGGTGTTCGCAGGGCAGGTTGTCGGCGATGTATTGGCGGACCTGCTCGGGGGTGGGTAGCATGGACGTCAGTTCCTGAGTTTGTAGCCGCTGGCCAGCAGCCGCATCGCGAAGATCGCCAGCACGGCGAATACCCCCGATACCACGGCCAGGCTGTGCCACGGCGAGACATCCGATACCGAGAAAAACCCGTAGCGGAAGCCGTCGATAGTGTAGAAGATGGGATTCCAGTGCGACACCGCCTGCCAGAAGGGCGGCAGCGTGTGAATGGAATAGAACACGCCCGACAAGAACGTGGCCGGCATGATCAGGAAGTTCTGGAATACCGCCAGTTGGTCGAATTTTTCGGACCACAGGCCGGCGACCAGGCCCAGCGTGCCCATGATGCCGCTGGCCAGAATGGCGAAGATCACGATCCAGAGCGGGTGGGCCGGCGGCAGCGGCGTGAAGCACACGGCCACCAGCCACACACAGGCCCCCACCGCCAGGCCGCGCGCCATGGCGGCCAGCAGGTAGGCCGAGAAAATCTCGCGGTGCGACAGCGGCGGCAGCAGCACGAACACCAGGTTGCCCGTGATGCGGCTCTGGATCAGCGACGACGACGGGTTGGCGAAGGCATTCTGCAGCATGCTCATCATCATCAGCCCGGGGATCAGGAACGAGGTGTACGGCACGGTGCCATACACCATGACGCGCCCTTCCAGCACGTGGGCGAACACCAGCAGGTACAGCAGTGCGGTGACCACTGGCGCGGCGATGGTCTGGAAGGCGACTTTCCAGAAGCGCAGCAGTTCCTTGCGCAGCAGGGTGGGAAAGCCCGAGCCGGCATCCAGGCGGGGCTGCACCAGCGGGGCGGCGGGAGTAAGAGGCGGAGTCACGAGGCGATCTCTTCGGGTTCGAGGTCGGCCACGGGGGCGTCGTCGCGGTGCATGATGCGCACGAAGGCGTCTTCGAGGTCGACGCCGCCCACGCGGGCCAGCAGCGCCTGGGTGGTGTCCAGCGCCACGATGCGGCCGCCCTTGAGCATGGCGATGCGGCCGCACAGGGCTTCCGCTTCTTCCAGGTAGTGCGTGGTCAGCATGATGGTGTGGCCGGCTTTGTTCAGGCGCGAGATGAATTCCCACAGGGTGCGGCGCAGGTCGACGTCGACGCCCGCGGTGGGTTCGTCCAGCACGATGACGGGCGGCCGGTGCACCAGCGCCTGGGCCACCAGCACGCGCCGCTTCATGCCGCCCGACAGGGCGCGCATGTTGGCGTTGGCCTTGTCGGCCAGCCCCAGGTTGAACAGGATTTCGTCGATCCAGTCGTCGTTCTTGCGCAGGCCGAAATAGCCGGACTGGATGCGCAGGGTTTCGCGCACAGTGAAGAACGGATCGTAGACGAGTTCTTGCGGCACCACGCCGAGCGCGCGGCGGGCCGATTTGTAGTCGGTGGCGACATCGTAGCCGCACACGCTGGCGCGGCCGCTGGTGGCGCGGGCCAGGCCGGCCAGGATGGAAATCAGGGTGGTCTTGCCGGCGCCGTTGGGGCCCAGCAGGCCGAAGAATTCACCCGGCTCGATGGTCAGGCTGACGTCGTTCAGGGCCTGGAAGCCCGGGCCGGCGGTGTGCCCAAGCAGCCGTTTCCAGCCAGGCGAGCGCGGCGGGTAGATCTTGGAGACGTGATCGAGACTGACGGCGGACATGACAGCGGCGAGAAAGCCCTGGAAAGAGCGAATCGCCCATTATAAATGGCAGCCCGCGGCCGGGCCGCGGCCCAGCGCGCGGGGGTTACTGGTTGCGCTGGTTCAGGGCCTTGATCAGGCCATCGATGCCGGACTGGTTGATTTCCTGGGCGAACTGGTTACGGTAGTTCTGGATCAGCCAGATGCCTTCGACGTTCATGTCGTAGATGCGCCAGCCCTGCTGGGGGTCTTTTTCCAGGCGGTAGTCCACGCCCACCGGCTGGCCGTTGGCCTGGGTGATCAGGCTGCGCACCACGACGTCGTCGGCGTTGGGGTCGCCGCGAAACGGCAGCAGCTTGATGGTGGTGGCCTGCGTGACGCCCGTGAGCGCGCCGCTGTAGGTGCGGATCAGGGTGCCCCGGAAGGCGTCGGCCAGCGCTGTTTTCTGCTCGGCAGTGGCCTGGCGCCAGTAGCGGCCGGCCGCCAGCTGGGTGGTCTTGCGGAAATTGACGTAGGGCAGGATGTAGGTGTCGACCGCCTGGTTCACGCGGGCCAGGTCGCCCGAGCGCAGCTGGCCGTCGGCCTTGAGCGCGGCCAGGGCTTCGTTGGCCGCGTCCAGCACGAACTGGTCGGGCGCGCCGTGGGGGTCGGGTTTGGCCTGGGCGGCGGCGGTGGCCGTCAGCAGGCCGAGCACGCCGGCGAAGAACAGACGCTGCAACAGGGAATAGACAGGAAATCGCATGAGAACTCCTCGCTGTTAGGGCGCCCGCGCCGTTACGGCTTGGGCGCGGCCGGCGGCTGGGCCGGGGCGGAGGCCGGAGCCGCCTTGTCGTCGCCATCGTCGCTGTAATCGGGCAGGTCGCCGCCGTCGTCGCTATAGTCGGGCAGGTTGCCCTCGCCGGTGGCGGTGCCGCGCACCATGGCGGCCCGGCGCTGCAGGTAGGCGTCGCGCACGAAGCTGTACGGGTCGAGCGCGACCCGGTCGACCATGTCGGTGGTGTCGAGCAGGCTGGCGCGCGTGTCGACGATGTCGAGGCCCCACAGCGAATTGCGCCAGCGCGTGTTTTCGATGGCGCCCGGGTTGGAATAGGTGATCATGCCGCCCTGCCAGTCGCCGATCAAGCCCACGCCGTCGCGCACCGTGCTGGCGCCCAGGATGGGCAGCACCAGGTACGGGCCCTGGCCAAAGCCCCACACGCCCAGCGTGGTGCCGAAATCGTTGGGGATCTTGCGGGCGCCATTGGCCGAGGCGACGTCGAAACAGCCGCCGATGCCCATGGTGGTGTTGAACAGGAAGCGGCCCAGGGTATTGACGAAGTCGTGGCCGCGGCCCTGCAGGAAGCTGTTGGTGGCGCCCCACAGGTCGCCCACGTTGCTGAACATGTTATGGATGCAGCTGCGCACCGGCTGCGGGGTGACGTAGGTATAGGCCTGCGCCACCGGCTTGAGCAGGGCGCGGTCGACCGTGTCGTTGAACTTGTACACGCCGCGGTTGAAGCCTTCCCAGGGATCGCGCGGGTCGGGGTTGCCAGGCGTGGCGCAGCCCGCCGTGAGGGCGCAGGCTGCCAGGACGGAGGCAAGACGGGCGTAAGTAGGCATATTCATGGTCGGACGGCCCCCGGGGGCAAGTTCGGGTCGGTTTTCAGTGTGCCGGCGTGATGGGCGTGCGCGGCTCAAAACGGGCAATTATGTACGGCGTGTCGCGCAAACGGGTTAATTCCCTGGTGTGGAGCCCTGTTTTTCGGCGGTGCCGTACAGGAACTTGCTGATCAATTGTTCGAGCACGACGGCGCTCTGGGTGTAGCGGATCTTGCCGCCGTCGGCGAAGTTCTCTTCTTCGCTGCCGGCCGACAGCCCGACGTACTGTTCGCCCAGCAGGCCCGACGTGAGGATGGACGCGGAGGAATCTTTGGGAAACTGGTAGCCTTCTTCGAGGTCGAGCGTGACCACGGCCTGGAACACCTTGTCGTCGAAGCTGATCTTGCCGACCCGGCCCACCACCACGCCGGCGCTCTTGACCGGGGCGCGGACTTTCAGGCCGCCGATGTTGTCGAAGTTGGCCGTCAGGGTATAGGTGGGGGCGAATGAAAAGCTGCTGAGATTGCCTGCCCGCAGGGCCAGGAACACCAGCGCGGCGGCGCCCAGCAGCACGAAGAGCCCCACCCAGAAATCGGTTTTTTCGCGTGACATGATGAATCCGTATCAGTTGCCAAACATCAGGGCGGTAAGGAGGAAGTCGAGACCCAGCACTGCCAGCGAGCCCACCACCACGGTGCGCGTCGTGGCGCGCGCCACGCCTTCGGGCGTGGGCCGCGCCTGCCAGCCCTCGTACAGGGCGACCAGAGTGACGGTAACGCCGAACACCAGGCTTTTCAGTACGCCGTTGGCCACGTCGTCCCAGACGTCGACGCCGCTTTGCATCTGCGACCAGAACGCGCCGGCGTCGACGCCGATGAGCAGCACGCCCACCACCCAGCCGCCCAGGATGCCCACCATGGAAAACACAGCGGCCAGCACCGGCATGGCGATGATGCCGCCCCACAAGCGCGGCACCAGCACCCGACGCATCGGGTCGACCGCCATGACTTCCATCGCGGCGAGCTGCTCGCCGGCCTTCATGAGGCCGATTTCAGCGGTAAGCGAGGTGCCCGCGCGCCCGGCGAACAGCAGCGCCGTGACGACCGGGCCCAGTTCGCGCACCAGCGACAGCGCCACCAGCAGGCCCAGCGCTTCTTCCGAGCCATAGCGGTTCAGGGTGTAGTAGCCCTGCAACCCGAGCACGAAGCCGACGAACATGCCGGAGACGATAATGATCAGCAGCGAATAGTTGCCGATGAAATGAACCTGCTGCGACACCAGGCGCGGGCGCGATACGGCGATGCCGCTGCGCGCCAGCAAGGCGCCCAGGAAACGGGTAAAGAACCCCACGCCGCTGACCTGGGCGCGCACCCAGCTGCCCAGCGCTTGTACCGGCCCGCTCATGGTTTGCGCCCCTCTTGTTGCGCCAGCCAGGCGCGGAACGCCGGCGTGTCGGGATACTGGAAGGCCACCGGGCCGTCGGGCTCGCCGCGCAGAAACTGCCTGACGTACGGGTCTTGCGAGTCGGACAGGGTTTGCGGCGTGCCGGCGGCCACCAGCCGGCCCTGCCCCACCAGATAGACCTGGTCGGCGATGGCGAAGGATTCCTGCACGTCGTGCGTAATAAGCACCGAGGCGCAGTGCAGGCGGTCGGCCAGGTCGCGGATCAGGCGCGCGGTGATGCCCATGGAAATCGGGTCCAGGCCGGCGAAGGGTTCGTCGTAAAGAATGAGCTCGGGTTCGAGCACCACGGCGCGCGCCAGCGCGACGCGCCGCGACATGCCGCCGGAAATCTCGGCCACCCGCAGGTGCGCGGCGGCGCGCAGGCCGACTGCGTCGAGCTTGTCGAGCACCCGCGCCGTGACTTCAGGTTCGGGCAGGCGGGTGTGCTCGCGCAGTGGGAAGGCCACGTTTTCGAAGACGTTCAGGTCGGTGAACAGCGCGCCCTGCTGGAACAGCACGCCCATGCGCTTGCGCAGCGCTTGCACGGTGTCGCCGTTGGCCTGGCCGATGTCGGTGCCGAATACCCGCACCTGGCCGCGCAGCGCCGGCAACTGGCCGGTGGCCGCGCGCAGCAGCGTGGTCTTGCCGGAACCCGAGCCGCCCATGACGGCCACCACCTGGCCTGCCTGGACGGCCATGTTGATGTCTTGCAATACCGTGAAGTCTCCATAGCCGAGCGCCACCCCATCGAGCGACAGGGCGAGATCCGGGCTATCGGGAATGTGATCGGGCATAGGCAATGGCAAGTGAGCCGGAGCTGGCAAAGGTGAGCCCGGCAGCGGCGATCATTGTAACGTGCCCTCGCGCCGCCGCTGATGTGCCTGATGGTGACCTTATTGCACCCTTATGTTGCCATTTTTGAGCACTTGCGGCCATTTGCAGAGATCGCGGGCGGCGCTCTGTTGTCGTCGTGCAGCCCGCCGCCCGGCAGACCGGGCGCCTGCCGCCGTGGCTACGCGCGTTGCGGTAATGCCAGCGCCCCGGCGGCCAGTAGCGCGGCGCTGGCCGCCAGCACAGCCGGCAGCCCGATGCCGTGGCGAGCGGCCCACGCCGCTGCCAGCGGGCCGAGGATCTGGCCCAGGGCAAAGGCGGCCGTCATGGCGGCCGCGGCACGAGCGGCGTTGCCGCCCGCGCTGCGGCGCGCCGCCTGCATGCCGGCCTGGGTGATGACCACGAACGTGCCTCCTACCAGCAGCGCCGCCAGGGCGGTGGCGCCCAGCGAGTCCAGCAAAGCCGGCGCCGCCATGCCCGCGGCCATGAGCAGCTGGGCGGCGCGCCAGATGCGCCTTTCGTCGCGGCCGCGCGCCAGGCGTGGCGCGAGCAGGCAAGAGACCGCGGCGGCCGCGCCGAAGCACGGCCACACCCAGCCGAATACGGCGGGGTCCGACACCTGGGCCTTGGCCATGGCGGGCAGGAACGTGGCCGGCACGATGTAGCCCATGCCGAACAGGCCATAGTGCAGCACCAGCCAGCGCGCGCCGCGCTCGCCGCCGGGGCTGGCCTGCGAGAGGCCCTGGGTCGCGTGCTTGGCCGGCTTGGCCCGCGCTGCCGGGGCAGGGGCTGGTGCGCGGACCAGGGCGGCCGCCACCAGGGCACTGGCCGCCAATGCCAGCATGCCGAGCGCCCGCCAGCTGGCGTCGGCGCTCGCGCCCCGCTGCATCAAGACCAGGCAGGCCAGGCCGCTGGCCGCGATGCCGATGCCCACGCCGGCGTAGGTCCAGTTCATGACCGGCCCTTCGCGCGGATCGCCGGCCGACACCGGCCGCCAGGCAGCAACGCAGATAAACGTGTAGGCGCTGGCATAGCCGGCCGCCAGGCGCAGCGCCAGCCAGGCCGCCATGCCGTCGAGCTGGCCCATGGCCAGTGTCAGCAGGCCGGCGGCGGCCAGGCTGCCCAGCAGCCCTGCGCGCAGGCGGCGAATGGGGAACGCCACGGCGGCCAGCGCGCCCAGCAGGTAGCCCGCATAGTTGGCCGAGGCCAGCCAGCCTCCTTGCGCCAGGCTCAGGCCGGCGTCGTGGGCCATGAGGGGCCACAGCGGGGTGAACGCGAACCGGCCTATGCCCATGGCCACCGCCAGGGCAAGCAGGCCGGGCCAGGCCAGAAGCAGGGGAAAAGACGAGCGGGAGATCGAGGCGGCTGGCATGCTGCCAGTCTAGGCGAGTATGATTATCATGAAAAGTGAATAATTAAGAACATAAGTTCTTGAAATGAGAAACCTCGATCTCGATGCGCTGCAGATATTCAAGGCCGTGGCCGAGCGCGGCGGGGTGGCGCGCGCGGCCGCGCACCTGAACCGTGTGCAATCCAATGTGTCGACCCGGCTGCGCCAGTTGGAAGCCGCCCTGGGCGCCACACTGTTCCAGCGCCAGAACCGCCGCCTGGTGCTGTCGGCGCAGGGCAGGCTGCTGCTCGACTACGCCGACCGCCTGCTGCAGTTGTCCGACGAAGCACAGGCCGCCTTGCGTGCGGGCACGCCCGGCGGCCTGCTGCGGGTGGGCACCATGGAAAGCACGGCGGCGGCGCGGTTGCCGCCCATTCTGGCGGCCTATCATCAGGCCTGGCCCCAGGTGCGCATCGAGCTGGTCTCGGGCACCAGCGGCGCGCTGGTGAACCAGGTGCATCGCGGCGACATCGAAGCCGCGTTCGTGGCCCGCCCCTATGCCGAAGACGGCCTGGACGCCGCACCGGCTTTCACTGAAGAGCTGGCGCTGATTTCCCCGCTGGCCCGCCCGCCCGTCGAGCGGGCGCAAGACCTGCGCGGCGCCACGCTTATTGCCTTCAGCACTGGCTGTTCGTACCGCCGCATCCTGGAAACCTGGCTGGCCCAGGAGAACGTGGCGCCCGGCAGCATCATGGAATTCGCTTCGTACCATGCCATCGTGGCCTGCGTGGCTGCCGGCACGGGCGTGGCCATCGTGCCCCGCTCGGTGCTGGGCGTCCTGCAGGCCGAGGCCTCGTTGCGGGTGTGCGCCCTGCCGCAGCCATTTGCGCAGGCGCCCACCATGCTGGTGTGGCGGCGCGGGCACCAGTCGCCCGCGCTCGACGCGCTGCGCGCCGGGCTGCCCGGCGCTGCGGCCGCCTAGAAACGGTACCCCACGGCCACCGTGGCCACCCAGGGGTCGATGCGCGCCGTGCCAATGCGCTGGCCGTCCAGCTTGACCTTCGACGAGATGTCGATATAGCGCAGGTCGGCGTTCAAGAACCAGCGGTCATCGAGCTTGACGTCCACGCCCACCTGGCCGGCCAGGCCCCACGAATCGCCCAGTTTCAGGTCCGAGCCGGACAGCGCGCCGCGAGTCTGGGTGTCGAAGAAGTGGGTGTAGTTCAGGCCCACGCCGACATAGGGCTGCACCGTGCTGTCGGGCAGGAAATGCCATTGCAGGCTGAGCGTGGGGGGCAGGTGCTTGGTGGTGCCGATCTTGCCCAGGCCGCCGCTGCCGCGGATGTCGTGCTGGAACGGCCAGGCGCCCAGCAGTTCGATGCCGATATGCCGCGTGGCCATGTAGGCAACGGTGAAACTGGGGCGCACATTGCTGCTGACATCCAGGTCGACGGCGCCGTTCAACACGCTGCCATTGTTGGATTTGGGGCTGACTTGCGTCACGCCCAGCCTGAACAGCCAGTCGCCTGCTTCGTGAGCGTGCGCGAGGGGGGCGGCCAGGCCGGCGGTGCACAGGGCGGCGGCCAGAAGGGTGCGTAATGACATGAAGCTCTCCATAAAAGCCGATATTTCTCGGCAATAGAGAGATTCGCAGGCCGCCGCGAAAGACGGCTTGATCCATGTCAGCAGTAGGGTTATTAATTGGGGTCGCAATAAAACTGTCTGATTCCCGACGCACGCCAGTGCGCCGGGGACCAGACTTCACCCCATCAGCGCGGCAGCTCGGTGGCGCCCATCAGGTATTCGTCGACCGCGCGGGCGCATTGCCGTCCCTCGCGGATGGCCCACACCACCAGCGACTGGCCGCGACGCATGTCACCGGCCGCGAAGACCTTGTCGACGCTGGTGCGGTAGTCGTCGGTGTTGGCACGCACGTTGCCGCGCGCGTCGCGGTCTACGCCGAACGCGTCCAGCACGTTCTGCACGGGCGACACGAAGCCCATGGCCAGCAATACCAGGTCGGCCTGGATCTCGAATTCGGAGCCTTCGACCTCGCGCATTTTCATCTGGCCGGTGGCTTCGTCCTTGAACCACTCGACCCGAGCGCCCACCAGCTTCTCGACCTTGCCGTTGCTGCCCTTGAACAGCTTGGTGGTTACCGACCAGTCGCGTTCGCAACCTTCTTCGTGCGACGACGAGGTGCGCAGCTTCAGGGGCCAGTACGGCCACACCAGCGGCTTGTTCTCGGACTCGGGGGGCTGGGGCATCAGTTCGAACTGGGTGACCGAGGCCGCGCCCTGGCGGTTGCTGGTGCCCACGCAGTCAGAGCCGGTGTCGCCGCCGCCAATTACCACCACATGCTTGCCCTTGGCCAGGGTCTGGCCGGTAAGGCGGTCGCCCGCCACGGCCTTGTTCTGCTGGCGCAGGAAATCCATGGCGAAATACACGCCGTCGAGCTCGCGGCCCGGCACGGGCAGGTCGCGCGGGGTTTCCGAACCGCCGCTCATGACCACGGCATCGAAATCGGCCAGCAGCGAATCGGGCGTGCGCACGGTCAGGCCGTCGGCGACCGGGTCGGCCGGACTGCCCACATAGGTGGACGGCGCGAACTCCACGCCTTCGGCTTCCATCTGGGCAATGCGGCGGTCGATCTGGGCTTTTTCCAGCTTGAAGTCGGGAATGCCGTAGCGCAGCAGGCCGCCGATGCGATCGCTTTTGTCGAACACCGTGACCGAATGGCCAGCGCGCGCCAGTTGCTGGGCGCAGGCCAGGCCGGCCGGGCCAGAGCCCACCACGGCGACTTTCTTGCCCGTTTTGCGCGCCGGCACCTGCGGCACCACCCAGCCTTCGGCCCAGCCCTTGTCGATGATGGCGTGTTCGATGGACTTGATGCCGACGGCGTCGCTGTTGATATTGAGGGTACAGGCAGCTTCGCACGGCGCCGGGCAGATGCGCCCGGTGAACTCGGGGAAGTTGTTGGTGGAATGCAGCACGTCGAGCGCGCGGCGCCACTCTTGCCGGTACACCAGGTCGTTCCAGTCGGGAATGATGTTGTTGACCGGGCAGCCGTTATTGCAGAACGGGATGCCGCAGTCCATGCAGCGCGCCGCCTGTTGCTTGGACTGCTCGTCGTTCAGGTGCAGGACGAATTCGCGCCAGTTCTTCAGGCGCTTCTGCGGGGCTTCGGCGGCTTCTTGCAGCCGCTGAAATTCCATAAAGCCAGTGATTTTTCCCATGGTTGATCCTCAGGGGCTCAGGCAGCCAGTTGTTCGGGGTTGGCTGCGCGCCACATTTCGCCCAGTGCGCGGCGGTAATCGGTCGGCATCACCTTGATGAACTTGCCGCGCGACGCTTCCCAGTCGCCCAGGATTTCGCGGGCGCGGAAGCTGCCGGTGTAGCGGAAGTGGTCTTCGATGAGGCGGCGCAGGATGGCCTCGTCGGTTTCACGCTCGCCGCCGCGCTGCGCGCTGTGCCAATCTTCGCGGTTGTCTTGCGCCTGCTGCTCGGCATGTGGGACGACCGCTTCAAGTTCGACCATGGACAGGTTGCAGCGATCCTTGAAGCTGCGGTCCGGGTCCCAGACGTAGGCCACGCCGCCCGACATGCCGGCCGCGAAGTTGCGGCCCGTGGAGCCCAGCACCACTACCGTGCCGCCGGTCATGTATTCGCAGCCGTGGTCGCCGGTGCCTTCCACAACCGCGGCCGCGCCCGAGTTGCGCACGGCGAAGCGTTCGCCGGCCACCCCGTTGAAGAAGGCCTCGCCAGCCAGCGCGCCATACAGCACGGTATTGCCGACGATGATGTGGTCGGGGCCGAAGCCGCGGAAGTCGTTGGGCGAGCGCACGATGATGCGGCCGCCCGACAAGCCCTTGCCGACGTAGTCGTTGCCTTCGCCCACCAGGTCGAGCGTGATGCCATGCGCCAGGAAGGCGCCGAAGCTCTGCCCGGCGGTGCCGTTGCACTGGATGTGGATGGTGTCGTCGGGCAGCCCTTCGTGGCCGTAGCGCGCCGCCAGCGCGCCCGACAGCATGGCGCCCACGGTACGGTTGCGGTTGCGCACCGGCGTAATGAACGACACTTTTTCGCCGCGCTCGAGCGCGGGCTTGCTGCGCTCGATGAGCAGGTGGTCCAGCGCGCCGGACAGGCCGTGGTCTTGCGATTCAGTCTGACGCTTTTCGGTATCGACTTGAGGCTGGTAGAACACGCGGCTGAAGTCCAGGCCTTGCGCCTTCCAGTGGTCGATGCTGGCGCGCATGTCGAGCAGGTCGGCACGGCCGATCAGGTCGTCGAACTTGCGAATGCCCAGCTGGGCCATGATTTCGCGCACTTCTTCGGCAATGAAGAAGAAGAAGTTCACCACGTGCTCGGGCTTGCCCTGGAACTTGCGGCGCAGCACCGGGTCTTGCGTGGCCACGCCCACCGGGCAGGTGTTCAGGTGGCACTTGCGCATCATGATGCAGCCTTCGACCACCAGCGGCGCGGTGGCGAAGCCGAATTCATCGGCGCCCAGCAGCGCGCCGATGACGACGTCGCGGCCGGTTTTCATCTGGCCGTCGGCCTGCACGCGGATGCGGCTGCGCAGGCGGTTCAGCACGAGCGTCTGCTGGGTTTCGGCCAGGCCGAGTTCCCAGGGCGTGCCCACATGCTTGATCGACGACACGGGAGACGCGCCAGTGCCGCCGTCATGGCCGGCGATCACCACGTGGTCGGCCTTGGCCTTGGCCACGCCGGCCGCCACGGTGCCCACGCCCACTTCGGACACCAGCTTGACCGAGATCGAGGCCTTGCTGTTGACGTTCTTCAGGTCGTGGATGAGCTGGGCCAGGTCTTCGATGGAATAGATGTCATGGTGCGGCGGGGGCGAGATCAGGCCCACGCCCGGCACCGAATAGCGCAGCTTGGCGATGTACTCGGACACCTTGTGGCCGGGCAGCTGGCCGCCTTCGCCGGGCTTGGCGCCCTGCGCCATCTTGATCTGGATCTGGTCGGCGCTGGCCAGGTATTCGGCGGTGACGCCGAAGCGGCCCGAGGCAACCTGCTTGATGCGCGAGCGCAGCGAGTCGCCGGCCTTCAGGGCCACGTCGGCTTCGATGCGTTCGCCGCCCAGCAGCGACGCGAGGGTGTCGCCGTCTTTGATGTTGCTCTTGCCGTCGCGCATTTCGGCGCGGTAGCGCAGCTCGTCTTCGCCGCCCTCGCCCGTGTTCGACTTGCCGCCGATGCGGTTCATGGCCACCGCCAGCACCGTGTGGGCTTCGGTGGAAATGGATCCCAGCGACATGGCGCCGGTGGCAAAGCGCTTGACGATTTCCTTGGCCGGCTCGACTTCGTCGAGCGGAATGGCGCGCGCCGGATCGAAGCGGAATTCGAACAGGCCGCGCAGCGTCATGTGGCGGCGGCTCTGGTCGTTGATGATCTGGGCGTACTCTTTGTACGTGCGGTAGTTGTTGGCGCGCGAGGCGTGCTGCAGCTTGGCGATGGAGTCGGGCGTCCACATGTGCTCTTCGCCGCGCACGCGGAACGCGTATTCGCCGCCCGCGTCGAGATCGTTGGCCAGAACCGGGTCGGTGCTGAAGGCGGCGCGATGCTGGCGCAGCGCTTCTTCGGCCACCTGGAAGATGCCAATGCCCTCGACGTTCGAGGCCGTGCCGGTGAAGTACTTGTCGACCAGGGCGCGCTGCAGGCCCACAGCTTCGAAGATCTGCGCGCCGGTGTACGACATGTAGGTCGAGATGCCCATCTTGGACATGACCTTGTTCAGCCCCTTGCCGATCGCCTTGATGAAGTTCTTGACGGCTTTTTCGGGGTTGGGCATGCGGCTCAGCGATTCCAGCGCCAGGTACGGGTGGATGGCCTCGGCCCCGTAGCCGCCCAGTAGCGCGAAATGGTGCACTTCGCGGGCCGAGCCGGTTTCCACCACCAGGCCGGTGGCCGTGCGCAAGCCGGCGCGGATCAGGTGCTGGTGCACCGCCGAGGTGGCCAGCAGGGCCGGAATGGCGACGCGTTCGCTGTCGACCAGGCGGTCGGACACGATCAGGATGTTGTACCCGCTTTGCACCGCGTCGACGGCGCGCGCGCACAGCGCGGCCACGCGCGCTTCGATGCCTTCGGAGCCCCAGGCCACCGGATAGGTGATGTCGAGCTCATAGCTGCGGAACTTCTTGCCCGTGGCCTGCTCGATGTCGCGGATCTGCGCCATGGCGGCGAAGTCGAGCACCGGCTGCGAGACTTCCAGGCGCAGCGGCGGGTTGACGTTGTTGATGTCCAGCAGGTTGGGCTTGGGGCCGATGAACGACACCAGCGACATCACCATCTGTTCGCGGATGGGATCGATGGGCGGGTTGGTGACCTGCGCGAACAGCTGGCGGAAGTAGTTGTAGAACGGCTTGGCGCGGTTCGACAGCACGGCTAGCGGCGCGTCGTTGCCCATGGAGCCGATGACTTCCTCGCCGGTGGCGGCCATGGGCTCGAGAATGAACTTGTAGTCTTCCTGGGTCCAGCCGAAGGCCTGCTGGCGGTCGAGCAGCGACACGGCGGACTGCGCGGCCGGCGCGGCGGGCTTGGGCGCCGGCAGCGATTCCAGCTTGATCTGCAGGCGCTCGATCCATTGGCGGTACGGGCGGCTGTTGGCCAGCTGCAGCTTGATTTCGGCATCGTCGATGATGCGTCCCTGCTCCAGGTCGATGAGGAACATCTTGCCCGGTTGCAGGCGCCACTTCTTGATGATGCGGTTCTCGGGAATGGACAGCGTGCCGGCCTCGGACGCCATGATGACCATGTCGTCGTCGGTGATCAGGTAGCGCGCCGGGCGCAGGCCGTTGCGGTCGAGCGTGGCGCCGATCTGGCGGCCGTCGGTGAAGGCCACGGCCGCGGGGCCGTCCCAGGGTTCCATCATGGCCGCGTGGTACTCGTAGAACGCGCGGCGGCTTTCGTCCATGTGGGGATGCTGTTCCCAGGCTTCCGGGATCATCATCATCATGGCGTGGGCCAGCGAATAGCCCGAGTTCACCAGCAGTTCGAGGCAGTTGTCGAACGTGGCGGTATCGGACTGGCCTTCATAGACGATGGGGTACAGCTTTTTCAGGTCGTCGCCCAGCACGGCCGACTGCATCATGCCTTCGCGGGCGCGCAGCCAGTTGAAGTTGCCCTTGACGGTGTTGATCTCGCCGTTGTGCGCGATCATGCGGTAGGGGTGCGCCAGCGGCCAGGCCGGGAAAGTGTTGGTCGAGAAGCGCTGGTGCACCAGCGCCAGGGCCGACACGGTGCGCGGGTCGGCCAGGTCGCGGTAGTAGCGGCCCACCTGGTCGGCCAGCAGCAGGCCCTTGTAGACCACGGTGCGCACCGAGGCCGAGGGCACGAAATATTCTTTGCCATGCGCCAGGCGCATGGCCTGGATGGCGTGGCTGGCCGTCTTGCGAATGACGTACAGCTTGCGTTCGAGCGCGTCGGGCACCATGACGTCGGCGCCGCGGCCGATGAACAGCTGGCGGATCACCGGCTCGACCGAGCGCACCGTGGGCGACATGGGCATGTCGATATCCACGGGCACGTCGCGCCAGCCCAGCACGGTCTGCCCTTCGGCCCGCACCGCGCGTTCGAGTTCCTGTTCGCAGGCCAGGCGCGAAGCCGTTTCCTTGGGCAGGAACACCATGGCCACGCCGTATTCGCCGGGCGGCGGCAGCACTACGCCCTGCTGGCCCATTTCGTCGCGGTACAGCGCGTCGGGAATCTGGATCAGGATGCCCGCGCCATCGCCCATGAGCTTGTCGGCGCCCACGGCGCCGCGGTGGTCCAGGTTTTCCAGGATCTTCAGGCCCTGCTGGATGATGGCGTGGCTCTTGCGCCCCTTGATATGGGCGACGAAGCCGACGCCACAGGCGTCATGTTCGTGTTCGGGGTTGTACAGGCCCTGCCGTGCCGGAATGCCGATGCGGCGGGCATCGATGGGCGTTTCCGCCGGACGACAGGAAGTATCTTTTGAAGTAGGTGACATGGCGCGCTCCGCAGTGACCTGCGTCGGAATGTTGCAGTGCAAGGGCACGACGATACTGCGGCACAGCGGGTCATGCAATAAGAATAAATAGGGTTTGTCCCTAAATAAAAAATATCAACAATGCGATGTAAAAATTTAGGGACGCATAAAAATTGCATAAAAATCAAATGGTTATCTTTATAGATGAAATGGCGCCCGTGAATTCCACTGGGGCCGTCCCATGAAAACCTCTGATTTGTCCCCATAAATTTGCGGCGCGCCTGCACGCCCGGCGTGCACCCGGCGGCCATGCCCGAGTCGGTGGGCTATGGTGCGTTGCAGAACTAAGACACAAAATTAAGGCACCCCTGTGGCCTGGCTTGCACCGCTGCCCGGCGCCGAAGCCGGGCGGAAGCCGCCCGGTGATGGGCGCGCCCTGCCCGGGTCAGGCGCCCGGGCCGCCGTTGTCGTCGGGGGTGGCCGGTGTGTCGGCGGGTTTCTTGCGGGGGCGGCCGCGCTGGCCGGGCGCCACGCGGCGGCTGGCGGTGTGTGCGAGGCTGGCGATGAAGTCGGGGCCGCCCAGGGCCCATTGGCCGGAAACGGCCTGGTCGATGCGCTGGCTTTGCTCGCGCGACAGGCCTTCTTGTAGGCGGCGCCGGTAATTGGCCTGCCGGTCGAACGGCGTGTTGCCACAGGCCCAGTAGTCGGCGTGGTCGGACTGCCATGGCGACGGCGGCGTGGCCGCGGCGGTGTTGCCGGTATGGCTGCCGGCCGACGACCAGGGCCAGGAATCGGGGTCGTGGGCGCTGCCGCTACGCACCGGGTAGGTTTCAAGCCAGACCAGCGCGGGCAGCACCCAGACGCCTGGTTCGAGCAAGGCCGAGCGGTAGCGTCCGGCGAACACGCGGCCCCCGCGCAGGCGGGCGGCCAGGTTGCGTCCCAGCGTCTGCATCAGGCGCGGCAGGCCTTCTTCGTCGGCGGGCGTGGCCAACAGCAGGATGCGGTCGTTGGCCAGCACCCAGCCGTGCACCGCGACGCGATGCCTTTGGGCGGAATCGCCTAGCCAGGCTGCCAACTGGTTCAGGACGTCTTGCGGCGCCGGCTGCGACGGGGCGGCCAGCGGCTGGACGAAGTTGGCCTGCACCAGCTGGGGCAGCCCGGGGGCGTACAAACGGGGCAGACGGGCCATAGGGTCGGGGGCGTGGGCAGCCGAAAGAACACGGGAGTCGATCAACTATATATAAATAGTGCCATAACCGTCGAGGGGTCAAGCACCGGTGACAAGCATTTGCATCAAACCCGCAAGTCCGTATATCTGAGCGGGTTAACATCGGGCGTTGCAACGCAGCCTTACCGACACACTGCACAGGAGCCTCGCATGAAGACCAAAGCCGCCGTCGCCTGGAAAGCCGGAGCCCCGCTCACCATCGAAGAAGTCGATCTGGAAGGCCCGCGCGCCGGTGAGGTGCTGATCGAAGTGAAAGCCACCGGCATCTGCCACACCGACTACTACACCCTGTCGGGCGCCGACCCCGAAGGCTTGTTTCCAGCCATCCTGGGTCACGAGGGCGCGGGCATTGTGGTGGACGTGGGCGCGGGCGTTACGTCCCTGAAAAAGGGTGACCACGTCATTCCGCTGTACACCCCCGAATGCCGCCAGTGCAAGTTCTGTCTGTCGCGCAAGACCAACCTGTGCCAGGCCATCCGCGCCACCCAGGGCAAGGGCCTGATGCCCGACGCCACCTCGCGCTTCTCGCTGAACGGCAAGCCGCTGCTTCATTACATGGGCACGTCGACCTTCGCCAATCACATCGTGGTGCCGGAAATCGCCGTGGCCAAAGTGCGCGAAGACGCACCCTTCGACAAAATCTGCTACATCGGCTGCGGCGTGACCACCGGCGTGGGCGCCGTGGTGTACACCGCCAAGGTCGAGGCAGGGGCCAATGTCGTGGTGTTCGGCCTGGGTGGCATCGGCCTGAACGTGATCCAGGGCGCCCGGATGGTGGGGGCCGACAAGATCATCGGGGTCGACCTGAATCCCGGGCGTGAAGCCATGGCGCGCAAGTTCGGCATGACGCACTTCGTCAACCCCAAAGACGTCGACAATGTCGTTGACCATATTGTCCAGCTGACGGACGGTGGGGCCGATTACTCGTTCGAATGCATCGGTAATACGCAGGTCATGCGCCAGGCGCTGGAGTGCTGCCACAAGGGCTGGGGCCAGTCGATCATCATCGGCGTGGCCGAGGCGGGCGCCGAGATCAGCACCCGGCCGTTCCAGCTGGTGACGGGCCGCCAATGGAAGGGTTCGGCCTTCGGCGGCGCGCGCGGCCGCACCGACGTGCCCAAGATCGTCGACTGGTACATGGAGGGCAAGATCAACATCGACGACCTCATCACGCACACGCTGCCGCTTGAACGCATCAACGAAGGTTTCGACCTGATGAAGCGCGGCGAGTCGATCCGCTCGGTGGTGCTGTACTAGCCGCGGCGCATTCAAGGAAGCAAGCATGGCAGAACTGGAACTGATCTCTCAGCATCGCTGTTTCGGCGGCTGGCAGCGCTATTACCGCCATGCCTCGGCGCAGATCGGGCTGCCGATGCGGTTTTCGGTGTATGTGCCGCCGCAGGCCGAACATGGCCGCGTGCCCGTGTTGTTTTACCTGGCCGGCCTGACCTGCACCGAGGAAACGTTCATGATCAAGGGCGGCGCACAGCGGCTGGCCGCCGAATACGGCCTGATGCTGGTGGCGCCCGATACCAGCCCGCGCGGCGCGGGCGTTGCCGGCGAAGACCAGGACTGGGATTTCGGCACCGGCGCGGGCTTTTACCTGGATGCCACCGCCGAGCCGTGGCGCACCCATTACCGCATGGAAAGCTACGTCGTCGACGAACTGCATGGCCTCGTCACCGGCCAGTTGCCCGGCGATGCCGGGCGCGCCGGGATCTTCGGCCACTCCATGGGCGGCCACGGCGCGCTGGTGCTGGCGCTGCGTCATCCACAGAAATTCCGCTCGGTGTCGGCCTTCGCCCCCATTGCCGCGCCCACGCGCTGCCCCTGGGGGCGCAAGGCGTTCAGCGGCTACCTGGGGCCCGATACCGAGGCCTGGAAAGCGCACGATGCCAGCGAGCTCATGGCCCGCGCACACCAGCCGTTTCCGCGCGGCATCCTGGTCGACCAGGGGCTGGCCGATGGATTCCTGGCCGAACAGCTGTATCCGGACGCCTTCGAGCAGGCCTGCCAGCAGGCCGGCCAGCCGCTGACGCTGCGCCGCCACGCCGACTACGACCACGGCTACTATTTCATTGCCACGTTCATGCAAGACCACATCCGGTTCCACGCCGACCGGCTCTAGGCTCGCCCGCGGCATTGCGCCGGCGCTTCCCTCAGCGAGGTTCACCCATTGATAAACGGCTTCGCCCCTTTTGTCTGGATGGCCCTGGCGGCCCTGGTAGTGGTGCTGCCTGGCCTGGCCCTCCTGTTCGGTCGCGGTGGCCCGCGCGATGCCAGCGGGCGGCGCGTGTTCCGCCTGCGGCCCGTGCGGCGCCTGTTCGGCGCCTTGCTGATTGCCCTGGCGGGCGTGTCGGCGATGCTGGCGCTGACCCTGGTGCAGTTCCTGCGCCTGACCACCGACACGCCGGTGGCAAGCGTGCAGATTCACGAACAGGCGCCCGGCCGTTTCCTGCTCACGGCTCAGGCCCCGCCGGACGCGGCGCCGCGCACGTACCCCATGTCGGGAGACCAGTGGCAGATCGACGCCAAGGTGGTGCGCTGGCGCCTGCCGGCGCTGCTGGCCGGGGCGCCGCCGCTGTATGCGTTTGAACGGATATCGGGCCGCTACAGCGATGTGGCGCGCGAGCGTAGCGAGCCGCGCAGCGTGCACGCGCTGGGCGACTGGCCGGTGCCCGACCTGGCGGTGCTGAAGCGGGTGTTTCCCAACTGGTTGCCCTTTGTCGACGTGCAATATGGCAGCGCCGCCTACATGCCCATGCTGGACGGCGCACGCTACACCGTATTCATGGACGCGCGCGGCGCCGTGGTGATCCGGCCCGACGGGCAGGCCACCGAAGAGGCGCTGCAGCGCGCCGGCTGGTAGCGCGCTATGCGTCGTCGAAGTCGCCGGCGCCCAGCTTGATGGGGCCGTCCGACGGCACCCATTGCATCTTTTTTGCAAGCGCCCGGATTTTTTCCTCGGCGTTCTCGAAGGCGCGCAACAGCTCGCTGCCCGTGCCGTCGGCGGCGCCGAAATAGCGGCGCAACGCGTCTCCGGATATTTCGAACGGGCGGGTGACGCCGCCGGTCTCCAGCTCGAAGACCACGTCGTCGCCCTGGGCCCGGGCGCGGGTGGCTTTGGCAAATGCACTCATGCAGGCTCCTTGCAAGGCGGGGGGCGCGCGGCCCGGAACCTGCCCGGTGGCAAGTGTCGTGCCGGGCAGGGCGCCTGGCCCGGCACGCCGCTTGCCGCTTTGCTTGGGCCGGCATTAATGGGGACGCATATGCCGCGCCGGGTGTGGCCGTCTTTGCCGGTTTCCCGCCTGCTGGACGGGAACTCTGATGCACCGCAATAGTCGAATTAGCACTCGCACATAGAGAGTGCTAACATCAATCTGGTACAGTCGTTCCCCCTTCCCTGGAGACCGCCGCTATGAAACAACCCAGCAGCTCGTTGGCCTTGTCCGGCAACGCCCTGGCGTTGGCCATCGCCAATCCAGGCTCGCTTGGCACCATCGAAGCCTACATCTCGGCCGTCAACCGCCTGCCGGTGCTCACGGCCGAGCGCGAAACCGAACTCGGCCGTCGTCTGCGCGACCGCGACGATCTCGACGCCGCCCGCGAACTGGTGCTGTCGCACCTGCGCCTGGTGGTCTCGGTGGCCCGTCAATACCTGGGCTACGGCCTGCCCCACGCCGACCTCATCCAGGAAGGCAATGTCGGCCTGATGAAGGCCGTCAAGCGTTTCGACCCCGAGCGCGGCGTGCGCCTGGTGTCGTTCGCCGTGCACTGGATCAAGGCCGAAATCCACGAATTCATCATTCGCAACTGGCGCATGGTCAAGGTGGCCACCACCAAGGCGCAGCGCAAACTGTTCTTCAACCTGCGCAGCATGCGGCCCGACGGCCAGACGCTCGATCCCGAACAGGTCGACCGCATTGCCCAGGAACTGAACGTGCGGCGCGAAGACGTCAGCGAAATGGAAGTGCGCCTGTCCGGCCGCGACCTGTCGCTGGAAAAACAAGACGACGAAGAAGAAGCCTTTGCGCCCATTTCGTACCTGTCTGACGAAGGCCGCCAGGAACCCACTCGCGTCCTCGACCGCCGCGACCACGACGAGCTGCAAGGCGCCGGGCTGGCGCATGCCCTGCAGGCGCTCGACGCGCGCTCGCGTCGCATCATCGAAGCCCGCTGGCTGCAAGACGACGGTGGCGTCACGCTGCAGGAACTTGCCCAGGAATTCGGCGTGTCCGCCGAGCGCATCCGCCAGATCGAGTCTGCCGCACTGAAGAAAATGCGCGGCGCCCTGGCCCCCGCCTGATACGGTCTTGGGGGCGAAAGTAACAACTTGATGCAACTTCGCGCCGCCCAATCTCATCGGCCTGGAAACTAAATCTTCATCGGGGCGCCTAAACGAATGTAGACCGCATGACCGGTATCCGGTACGCAGTCTTGTCATCCGTTTCGGCTTCTCCTCTTTCCCCTCCCCTATGAAACGGATGCTTGCGGGGCACCTAGCATATCGGTGCCCCTTTTTTTTGCCTGCCGTTTTTGCCCGCCGGCCGGCGGGCCTTCAGGCGGCTTGCGCCTCGCGCCATGTGGCGGCATCGATGCGCCGTACACCGGTGGCCAACGATCCGTCGCGGTACAGTTTCAGCCATCGGTAGCCCGGCGCGGCGTCGTCCAGCACATGCCGGCCGTCGCGAATGGCGAACTGGAAACACGTCGACGGCGTGGCCAGCATGCGCAAGTGATGGCGGCGGCGGTCGAACGCCTGGTGCACATGGCCCCACAGCAGTACGCGCGTGCGCGGCAGGCTGGCCAGTTGCTGGAACAGCGCCTGCGCGTTGTCGACCATCATGTCGTCTTGCCACTTGCTGTCCATCTGCACCGGATTGTGGTGCAGCGCCACCAGGATATGGCGATCGCCCGCCAGGGCAGCGGCACGCTCCAGCAGGTCGAATTGCGTGTCGTCGATATGGCCGCCATTCGAGCCCGGCACACTGGAATCCAGCAAAATGATGCGCCATGCGCCGATATCGGTGACCGGCTGCGTCCATAGCCCCAGGGCATGGCGCAAGGCATGCGGGTCGTCGTGGTTGCCGGGCAGGCAGCGCACCGGCCAGTCGGTCTGTTCCAGCAGGGCGCGCAGGCGGCGGTATGCGGCCGGCGAGCCGTCCTGCGCCAGGTCGCCCGTGGCCAGCAGCAGGTCGGGCCGGTGGCCATTGGCGCGCACCAGGTCCAGCACGGCGCGCAGGCTGGCATCGGTATTCACCTGGCACATCACGCTTTCGGGTTCGGCCAGCAAATGGGTATCGGTGAGCTGGACCAACAGGGTCGGTGCGTCGGCGCGGCCGGCGCTGGAATTCGAGGCCGGCAAAGGCGCTCTCCTGCATCAGTGAAACGTCAGTACCTTAAGCCAAAAACCGCCCGCCCCGGGCATCTCTGCGCCGGCGACCCGTAACGAAACGTGGAGGCCGCGGCTCGCGGATAAAAAACGCTATTCTTGGCGTTCCGTACTCGCGTGCTTCATCTGATCGCACTTCATGGATATTGGTTTCATCGTATTTGGCCTGTCCGGGCTGCTGACGCTGGTGTGCTTCATGCCGCCACTTGCTGGACGCGTCAAGCTTCCTTATTCAGTGCTGCTGGCCATTGTGGGCTGCCTGTTGGGCATCGGCCTGCACCTGCATGGCTGGGCGCCGCCCGTGCTGGGCGATCTGTTCGACACGATCGAGCGCTTCGAGATTTCGTCGGAAACCTTCCTGATGGTGTTCCTGCCGGTGCTGTTGTTCGAAACGGCGCTGGCCATGAACGTGCGGCGGTTGATGGACGACATCGGCCCCATCTTGATGATGGCCATCGTGGCCGTGGTGGTGTGCACGGTGGTGGTGGGTTTCGCCGTCAATGCCGTGTCGTCGTACGGGCTGGTGGCCTGCCTGCTGCTGGGGGCCATTGTGGCCACCACCGATCCGGTGGCGGTGGTGGGCATTTTCCGCGAAGTGGGGGCGCCGCGCCGCCTGACCACGCTGGTCGAAGGCGAAAGCCTGTTCAATGACGCGGCCTCGATCGCCTTGTATTCGGTGCTGCTGGCGGTGCTGGGCGGCAAGGGCACATTGTCGGTCAGCGGCGTGTTCAACGATTTTGTCTTCCACTTCGTTGGGGGCGGCATCGCGGGCTATGTAATGGGGCGCGGCGCCTGCCTGCTGTTCGCCTGGCTGCGCGGCTTTCCCACCGCCGAGATCACGCTGACGCTGACGCTGGCCTACCTGTCTTTCTTCACCTCGGAACACTACCTGGGCGTGTCGGGCGTGGTGGCAACCGTGATTGCCGGCCTGGTGGTGGGGTCGGCGGGGCGCACCCGCATGTCGCCGGTCACGTTCGAGCACCTGGCCAGTTCGTGGGAACAGTTCGGCTTCTGGGCCAATTCGTTGATCTTCCTGTTCGCGGCCATGCTGATCCCGAAGCTGATGGCGGCCGCGGATCTCGAAGAACTGTTGCTGGTGGGCGTGGTGTTCGTGGTGACGCTGGTGGCACGCGCCATCGTGGTGTTCGGCCTGCTGCCGCTGTTGGGGATGACGCCCCTGGGCACCAAGGTCAGCACGCCTTACAAAACCGTGATGCTGTGGGGCGGCCTGCGGGGCGCGGTGTCGTTGGCGCTGGCGCTGGCCGTCACCGAGCAGACCGCCGTGCCGGAAGCGGCGCGCCAGTTCATCGCCGTGGTCACGACCGGCTATGTGCTGGCGACGCTGTTCGTCAACGGCATCACCCTGCGCCCGCTGATCCGCATGCTGGGCCTGAACCAACTGTCGCCCGTGGAGCGCACCATCCGCAACCAGGCGCTGGTGGTGGCGTTGGAAGACCTGCAGGGCAAGACCGATGAAGTCGCCAAGACCGACCACATCAGTGGCGAGGCCAGCGAGCGCATCCACGCCGTGTTCGACGCCAGCCTGGCCAGCGTGCACGATGGCCAGCTCAGCCAGATGACCGACGAGCAGCGCGTGGCGGTGGGCCTGGCCATTGTGGCGCAGCGCGAGCAGGAAATGTTTTTCGACATCCTGAAGGCGCAGATCGTCGATTGGCGCATGGCCGAATCGCTGCTGGCGCGCTCCGAGCGGCTGGAAGACGCCATACGCACCGGCGGGCTGGCGGGCTTCGAGCGCGGCATTGAAGCCGATGTGCGCCATTCGAAGGCATTCCGGCTCGCGCTGCGCATGCACTATATGTTCGGATTCCAGGGCTGGCTGGCGCGCGAACTGGGGCAGCGTTTCGCCAACCTGATGACCAAGCGCTCGGTGGCCCAGCGGCTGATGGCATTCGCGCGCGAGCAGATCGCCCCGCTGCTGGGCGAGGCCGCGGCCCAGCAGATTGTGGCCGCGCACCAGCGTCGTCTGGATCTCATCGAACACGCGCTGCAGGCGCTCAACTTGCAGTATCCGTCGTATTCGCTGTGGCTGCAGGAAAGCCACCTGGGCCGCACCGCGCGCGAGCTCGAACGTATCCGGTACCACGACATGCTTGAGCAGTCCCTGATCAGCGGCGAGGTGTACGCCGACCTGATGGGCCAACTGAAAAGCCGCTGGCGCCACATCGACCGCCACCCGCCGCTGGACATGGAGCTGGGAGCGGCCGAGCTGATCACGCGCGTGCCGCTGTTCGAGGGGCTGAGCGCCGATTCGCTGCGCGCCATCAGCAAGCTGCTCAGGCCGCGCCTGGCGCTGCCCGACCAGCCCGTGCTGACGCGCGGCCGGCATGGCCAGGAAATGTGCTTCGTGGCCTCGGGCGCCGTGTCGGTGCAGTTGCCCGACGGCACTGCCATCGAGCTGGGCAGCGGCGAATTCTTCGGCGAGCTGGCGCTGCTGGGCAAGCAGAACATCAACCCGGACGTGCATTCGCTGGGCTACAGCAAGCTGCTGATGCTGTCGTTGCGCGACTTCGAGGCGTTGCTGGCGCGCGACCCGGACCTGCGCGAGCGGATCCAGGTCGTGGCCAAGCAGCGGCTGCGCGCCATCGAGGTTTGGAAGCAGTTTTCCCAGACCGGCACGACCACGCCCCCCGAGCCGCCGGCGCCGCCCCGCCCGCCCGCCGAGCCGGCCGATGCCTGATCACGCCAGGACGTGCGCGTGGCCACGCCAGGTGTCTGACTCCCGCAGGGTGTCAGACACCTGCATTGCACTTCAGGCATAAACCGCCCGAACGCGCGGCATCTGCCCGCGCCTAGGTGGTTTCCCGCTGCACCAGGCTGAATCCCAGGTCGACGTGGCGCTGCGCCGGTGGTTGGCCGGCCATTTGCTGCAACAGCAGCGTGGCCGCCGTCAGGCCGATCTGGTAGCGCGGGGTGGCAATGGTGGACAGCGGCGGCGTGGTCCAGGCCGTGCCGGCGAAATCGTGAAATCCCACCAGGCCCATGCGCGCCGGCACGGCGATACCGCGCCGCGCGCACTGGAATACTGCCCCCTGCGCCAGGTCGTCATTGCAGAAGAAGAGCCCGTCGCAATCGGGGTGGCGGTCTAGCACCAAGTCCAGCAATTCGGCGCCCAGGCCGATGGATGATTTCTGCGGCGTCATGATTTCCAGCGCCGGGTCGTACAGTCCGGCTTCGCGCAAGGCTGCGCGGCCGCCTTCGCAGCGCCGCAGCGAGCGGGGGTCGAGCTGCGCGCCCACGATGCCGATGCGCCGGTAGCCGCGTTCGGCCAGATGGCGGCAGGCAGCCAGCCCCGAGTCGAACTGCGAGAAGCCCACGCTCAGGTCGGTAGCATCGGCCGGCAGGGTTTCGATGGTGTGCACGGCCGGAATGGCGGCCGCGCGCAGCAGCTGCCATACCCCCGGGTTGTGGTCGATGCCGGTCAGGATGACGCCGTCGGGCGAGTGCTGCAGGTAGGTGCGCAGCTGGGCCTCTTCGGCGTCCAGCGAGTATCCGGTCACGCCCACCAGCAGGTGGTAGCCCTGGGCGTCGAGGGTTTCCTTGATGCCGGCGATGATGTCGACGAACACCACATTGCTCAACGAGGGAATCAGCGCCACCACGATGCGCGAGCGCGACGACGCGAGCGCGCTGGCGGCGTGGTTGGGCACGTAGCCGAGTTCCTGGCAGATGCGCAGGATGCGTTCGCGCAGTGCCGGCGCGACTTTGTCGGGCGACCGCAAGGTGCGCGACACGGTAATGGCGCTGACGCCGGCGCGGCGCGCCACCTGCTGCATGGTGATGCGGCCGTCGCGGGTACTGCGGGGCTTGCGTGCCGACATGTCGGAAGGAACCTGGAAAATTGGGTAGTCTGCCGTAAGGGCTTTACAGCCGCCATATGTTAGCGCTAACATCGCACAACATTTAAAAAAGATCAAACGGAGACAAGAAATATGCAGCCTGCTCCCCAGCGCCCGGTCCAGGGCGCGCGTGCATGGCTGGCGCGTGCCGCCGACGCCTGCAGCTGGCTTCAGACCTGGCTGATGGTGGTCTGCCTGGCAGTGATGGTGGTCCTGTTGTTCGGCAACGTCGCGCTGCGCTACCTGTTCAATTCCGGCATCAACGTATCCGACGAGCTGTCGCGGCTGGCCTTTGTGTGGCTGATCTTCCTGGGCGCGGTGCTGGCCCTGCGCGAGCATCAGCACATCGGCGTCACCATGCTGGTGCAGCGCTTCGGGCGCGCGGGCCGCAAGCTTACCCACGTCGCCTGTCAGTTGCTGACGTTGTGGGTGCTGTGGCTGATGGCCGACGGCAGTTGGAAACAGACCGTGATCGGCATGGATACGCGCCTGCCTGTCACCGGGCTGCCCGTGGCCGTGTTCGACGCGGCCGTGCTGTATGCCGCCGTGGCCATGGGCCTGCTGGTGCTCGTCGACCTGGCCCGCGTGCTGGCCGGCGGCGAGCCGCCGCTGGATTCCAGCCCCGAAGACCCGCTCACCTGAGCGTCCGATCTGCTTCCTACGCCTGCCTGACCATGACCCTGACCCTATTCCTGGCGGTGCTGCTGGGGCTGATCGCCCTGGGCATGCCTATCGCGTTCGCGTTGCTGCTCAGCGCGGTCGCGCTGATGTTCCAGCTGAACTTTTTCGATTCACAGATCCTGGCGCAGAACATGCTGTCGGGCGCCAACAGTTTCACGCTGATGGCGGTGCCACTGTTCATGCTGGCCGGCGAAATCATGAACGCCGGCGGCCTGTCGCGCCGCATCGTCAACATGGCCAGCACGTTCGTCGGCCATATTCCGGGCGGCCTGGGCTATGTGGCCATTTTCGCCAGCGTGCTGCTGGCGGCGCTGTCGGGCTCGGCCGTGGCTGATGCGGCCGCGCTGGGCACGCTGCTGATTCCCATGCTGCGCGACAAGGGCTACAGCGCCGAACAGGCCTCGGGCCTGATCGCCGCGGGCGGCATCGTGGCGCCCATCATTCCGCCATCGATCTCGTTCATTATCTTTGGCGTGGCCACCAATGTGTCCATTACCAAGCTGTTCTTTGCCGGCATCGCGCCCGGCCTGCTGATGGGCCTGACCCTGGTGGCCGTGTGGACCTGGGTGGCGCGCAGGCATGGCTCGCTGACGCCCACGCCGCGCGAATCCTGGCCGGTTCGCCTGCGCGCGCTGCGCCAGGCAGCCTGGGCGCTGATGCTGCCGGTGATCATTATCGGCGGCCTGCGCGGCGGCATCTTCACGCCCACGGAGGCCGCCGTGGTGGCCGCCGTGTACGCGCTGGCGGTCAGCCTGTTCATCTATCGCGAGATCACTGTGCGCGACCTGGGCCGCCTGTTCATCAGCGCGGCCCGCACCACGGCCGTGGTCATGTTCCTGGTGGCCGCGGCCATGGTGTCGTCGTACATGATTACCCTGGCCGACATGCCGCAGGACCTGATCAACCTGCTCACCCCGGTGCTGGACCAGCCCAAGTTGCTGATGTTCTCGCTGATGGTGCTGCTGACCCTGGTCGGCACGGTCATGGACCTGACGCCCACCATCCTGATCCTGGCGCCGGTGCTGATGCCGGTGATTACCAAGGCGGGGATCGACCCTATCTATTTCGGCGTGATGTTCGTGCTGGTGGGCTGCGTGGGGCTGCTGACGCCGCCCGTGGGCACCGTGCTGAACGTGGTGTGCGGCGTGGCGCGCATCAATATGGAAACCATTTGCCGGGGCGTGTGGCGCTACGTAGCCGCCTACACGACCCTGATCGTCATCCTGGTGATCTTCCCGGAGCTGATCACCGTACCCGCGCGCTGGCTCTATTAAAACGGCAGCGACCGCCGCCAGCGCCATCCAGCAACCAAGGAGGAGCAACACCATGTTCAAGACCTGCAAGTACACCCTATTGGCCATGACCCTGGCCGTATCCTGCGCGGCAGCCGGCGTCGCCAGCGCGCAGGACATCAAGCCGCGCTTGATTCGTTTCGGCTACGGCCTGAACGAGGACAGCGTGCAGGGCCGCGCGGCGCGGCACTTGGCGCAAGAGCTGGAAAAACTTAGCGGCGGCAAGCTGAAGATGAAGACGTTCGGTTCGGCCAGCCTGGGCCCGGACGAACAAATGCAAAGCGCGCTGGTGGGCGGCGTGCAGGAAATGATGGTCGGCTCGACCGCGCCGCTGGCCACCATGGTGAAGGAATTCGGCGTATTCGACCTGCCGTTCCTGTTCAACAGCGACAAAGAAGCCGACGCGGTGCTTGACGGCCAGCTGGGTGAAAGCCTGCTGAAGAAGCTGGAAGCCAAGGGTCTGGTCGGCCTGGTGTACTGGGAGAACGGTTTCCGCAACCTGACCAACTCCCGGCACCCCGTGGTGAAGGCCGAGGATCTCGACGGCATCAAGCTGCGCGTGATGCAGAACCAGGTCGCCCTGGGCGTGTTCAATGCCTTGGGTGCGAATGCCGTGCCCATGCCGTTCTCCGAACTGTTCACGGCGCTGGAAACCCGCACGGTGGATGGCCAGGAAAACCCCGTGACCACCATCCAGAGCAGCAAATTCTATGAAGTGCAGCCCTACCTGACCATTACGCGCCACGTGTACACCCCCTGGGTGGTGCTGGCGTCCAAGAAATGGTGGGACACGCTCTCGCCCGACGAGCAGAAGCTGATCCGACAGGCCGCCGTGGCCTCGCGCGACTTCGAGCGCAAGGACAGCCGCGCCGATTCCACGAAGGCGATGGAAACCCTCAAAGAGCACGGCATGAAGATCAACGTCGTGTCCGAAGAAGAAATCGCCCGCATGCGTGAAAAAGTGCAGCCTGTTGTGGACAAGTACACCCAGGAACTGGGTCCGGACCTGGTCAAAGAGCTGCAAGACGAAATCCGCAAAGCGCGCGGCTGATCGCGCGCCGTGCCGGGCCCGCGCGGGCCCGGCCCCATCGCCCACCGTTGCATCGTAGTGACCGCCATGCCCCAGACGCCCCGCAGACTGCGCAGCCAGAAATGGTTCGACGACCCCTCCCATGCCGACATGACCGCCATCTATGTCGAGCGCTACCTGAATTCCGGCATTACCCGCGCCGAGCTGCAATCGGGCCGGCCGATCATCGGCATCGCCCAGACCGGCAATGACCTGACGCCCTGCAATCGGCATCACCTGCAGCTGGCTGACCGGATCAAGGCCGGCATCCGCGACGCGGGCGGCATTCCCATGGAATTCCCGGTGCATCCGCTGGCCGAGCAGGGGCGCCGGCCCACCGCGGCCCTGGATCGCAACCTGGCCTACCTGGGCCTGGTCGAGATCCTGCATGGCTATCCCCTGGACGGCGTGGTGCTGACCACCGGTTGCGACAAGACCACGCCGGCTTGCCTGATGGCGGCGGCCACGGTCGACATTCCCGCCATCGTGCTGTCGGGTGGCCCCATGCTCGATGGCTGGCACGAAGGCAAGCGGGTGGGGTCGGGCACCGTGATCTGGCATGCCCGCAACCTGATGGCCGCGGGCAAGATCGACTATGAAGGTTTCATGACGCTGGCGACTGCCTCGTCTCCGTCCGTGGGCCACTGCAACACCATGGGCACGGCGCTGTCGATGAACTCGCTGGCCGAGGCGCTGGGCATGTCGCTGCCGGGCTGCGCCAGCATTCCCGCGCCATACCGCGAGCGCGGGCAGATGGCGTATGCCACCGGCATGCGCATATGCGACATGGTGCGCGAGGACATCCGCCCATCGCACATCCTGACCCGCCAGGCCTTCGAGAACGCCATCGTGGTGGCCTCGGCACTGGGCGCGTCCAGCAACTGCCCGCCGCACCTGATCGCCATTGCGCGCCATGCGGGGGTGGATCTGTCGCTGGACGATTGGCAGCGCCTGGGCGAAGACGTGCCGCTGCTGGTGAACTGTGTGCCGGCCGGCGAATACTTGGGCGAGAGCTTTCACCGGGCCGGCGGCGTGCCGGCCGTGCAACACGAGCTGCATGCGGCCGGCCGGCTGCATGGCGGCTGCCTGACGGTATCGGGCCGCACCGTAAGCGACATTGCGGCGGCCGCGGCCACCCACGACCGCGACGTGATCCGCAGCTATCAGGCGCCGCTGCGGCACCGCGCGGGGTTCATCGTGCTGTCGGGCAACTTCTTCGACAGCGCCATCATGAAAATGTCGGTGGTGGGCGAGGCGTTCCGGCGTTCGTACCTGGAAACGCCGGGCGACGAGAATGCCTTCGAGGCGCGCGCCATTGTTTTCGATGGCCCGGAGGATTACCACGCCCGCATCGAAGACCCGTCCTTGAACATCGACGAGCACTGCATCCTGGTGATCCGCGGTTGCGGCGCCGTAGGCTACCCCGGCAGCGCCGAGGTGGTGAACATGGCGCCGCCGTCGCACCTGCTCAAGCGCGGCATCGATTCGCTGCCCTGCCTGGGCGACGGTCGCCAGAGCGGCACCTCGGCCAGTCCGTCCATCCTGAACATGTCGCCCGAGGCGGCGGTAGGCGGCGGCCTGAACCTGCTGCAGACCGACGACCGCCTGCGCATCGACCTGAATCAGCGTTCGGTCACGCTATTAGTGGATGCCGACGAGATGGCTCGTCGCAAGGCCAACGCCAAGCCCGTGCCGGTTCCGCCGCCGCAGACGCCCTGGCAGGAAATCTACCGCCAGATGGTGGGGCAGCTGTCTACCGGCGGCTGCCTGGAGCCCGCCACGCTGTACCTGCGGGTGGTCGAGACGCGCGGCGACCCGCGCCATTCGCACTGAGGGGCCGCCTTGGCCAGGGGTCTGGCTCCGCAGGTGCCAGACCCCGTGCTGCCGAGACGGCCGTCGCCCACTTCGGTGTCTGGCACCTTGTATCTTGAGCGCGGTAGTGATTAGCTATCGCTACTAGCGGATCCGGTGAGTTTGTTCTGACACGGAAAGCCTGGACTTTGTGACGCAGATTAGGCCCCGGATTCGCGCCTCTGAGAGCCG
>Ga0222420_100102_pt1 | contig 166350 bp, 166 predicted proteins | sample 3A2ome_FD_182470 | JGI IMG/M metagenome (GOLD analysis project Ga0222420, IMG submission 182470) | Enriched microbial communities from leaf-cutter ant dump, University of Wisconsin, Madison, United States - 3A200A (version 2) | ecosystem: Environmental > Terrestrial > Nest > Insects nest > Nest... | reverse complement strand
ATTAACTATCTATGTATAGGTAGATAACAAGGTTCATAAAAACGCGCCGTAGCGCGGGTGGCTGGGGCTGACTGCGTGTTCCTCAACCATGGGACGTATCTTATCTACTACTAGATAGATGAGTCAAACTGCATTTTGTGTCTTTTTGTATCGTTGCGCGGAGTCCCACCGTTACGCGGTCAAGGGCAGGCCCGCTATTTATTGCTAGTGTGCGCCCAAGGCCCGCAGCTGCGCGCGCAATTGCCGTACTTCCTGGCTGAGATCCAGGATCAGCGCGGCGGCGTCCAGGCAAGCGCCGAAATCGCGTTCGAGCCGGCGGGTGGCCAGCGCGCGCTGCAAGTCGCCGCTGTGAAAGCGCCAATCCGCCGGGCTGGGGCCAGCCGCTTCGACGATGCCCACTTCCACCAGTTGCGTGACCCATTCGACTTCTGCGCCGCAGGCCCGCGCCAGGTCTTCGGCACTGAGTGACTGCGCCTGGCTCGCGACGGCGCCGCTGGCGGCGATGATTACGGTTTTCATGATCACACCTCCATATTGGGTCGGGGGTTGAAGGGCAGGTCTTGCTGCATTTTGCGGTAGGCGGCCCGCGCGGCCTCGGTATCGGCCGGCGGCAATACCACGTCAAGCACCAGATACAGGTCTCCGGGCGGGTCGCCGGGTATGCCCCGGCCGCGCAGCCGCAGCTTGCGGCCGCCGCGCGAGCCGGGGGGAATGGTGACTTCTACCGCGCCTGCCGGCGTGGGAGCGTTGACGCTGGCTCCCAGCGCCGCTTCCCACGGCGCCACCGGCAGCGTCATGGTGAGGTCGCGCCCTTCGACCTGGTAGCGCGGGTGCGGCTTGAAGCGCACTTCCAGATATAAATCGCCGTTTTCGCCGCCTCCGTGGCCGGGCATGCCCTGGCCGGCCAGGCGGATGAACTGGCCTTCGCGCACGCCCGCGGGAATACGCACGCTGAGCGTGCGGGACTGCATTTGCGGGTGCCCCTGGTCGTCGAGGTGGACGGCGCGCAGGCTGATGTCGCGTGTGGCGCCTTTCAGGGCGTCTTCGAGGTCGATTTCGATGGCGGCGTGGTGGTCTTCGCCGCGCGCGCGGAAGTCCGGGCGGGCCGCGCGCTGCCCGCGGCTGCCGAACAGCGACGAGAAGAATTCGCTGAACTGGGCTTCCTCGCCCGGCGTGGCGGTGCGGCGGAATTCGTAGCCTTCATTCCAGCCCGGAGGCGGCTGGAACGATCCGCCCGATGATGCGCCGCGGGCGAGCTCGTCATAGGCCCGGCGCTTTTCCGCGTCGCGCAGTACGTCGTAAGCCTCGTTGACGTCGCGCATGCGCGCCTCGGCATTGCTTTCTTTGCTGACGTCGGGATGGTACTTGCGGGCAAGCTTCCGATAGGCGCGCTTGATGTCTTCATCCGAGGCATCCTGCTTGACGCCCAGCGTCTGGTAGTAGTCCTTGAACTCCATTCATCCCTCCCGCGTGTAGGCCGCGCCAGGCATTGACGGCAGCGCGGCCCGTGAGACTGATTCCATCATAGCGCCAGAGCCAGAGGTCCGCCGGGGGTGGCGTGGTTCCTTAAATACATGCATATGCAAATAAATTGACAAGCGTGGTTCTGCTTATTAATATGCATGCACATGCAAATAAATGCATGTACCCGGACTTTTTCCAACCTCTACACGACCCGCGTGCATGCGGGCCAATTGACGACAGGAACCTGAATCATGAACTGGCTTTATTTGGGCGTTGCCGTGGTCTTCGAGATCGCGGTTGCTATTTCGGCGGGCAATGCAAAGGGATTCACGCGGCTTTGGTGGACGGTCGCGACCCTGGTCAGCGGCGCAATCGCCACGTTCTTCCTCAGCCTTGCGCTGCTGACTTTCGACGTGGGCGTGGGCTACGCCATCTGGACGTCTGTTGCCGGCGTGGGCATCGTGATCCTGGGGGCGCTGTTTTTCGGCCAGCGGCTGAGCGGGCAGAAGATCCTGGGTGTGCTGCTGGTCATCGGCGGGGTGGTTGGCCTGCGCTTGAGCGGCGCGGCCTGATACGGCGGCGGCCGTTGTTCTCTTTCATTTTCATTGATCAACAAAAAGGTATTCAACATGGCCAAGACTAGCGATACAAACCAGGGTAACGGGCGCGCGTGGGTGATGCTGCTGCTCGCGGGGGCTTTCGAGATCGGCTATGCGCTGAGCGTTTCGGGCAGCAGGGCATTTACCGTGCCGGCCTGGTCTATCTCCGCGGCGGTATTCTTTCTGCTGACGCTGTATGCGCTTAGTGTCGCGCTGCGTTCGATAGACGTGGGCATCGGCTATGCCGCCTGGGCGGGCATCGGTTCGGTGGGGGCAGCAGTGTTCGGCAGCATTTTGTTCGACCAGCCGCTGACGTTGATCCAGGCGTTCTGGCTGGCGGTGATCATTGCCGGCGTGGTGTGGCTCAAGCTGGCCGACAGCGCCAGGTTGCAGGCCGGTCCGCGCGCGGCGCACGGCTGAGCCCGCGCCCGCATGCCCGCACTTACTTGTATGGGCATGCATATGAGAAAATACGCGGCCCATTGTTCCTACGGAGTTCGTGCCCCTCATGTCGAAAAAAAGCGATGCATGGCTCAAGCTGATCCAGGTGGCCGCCAACGTCGAGGCTGATGTGGGCAGGGTGTTGCAGGCACAGCATGGTTTGGGCCTGTCCGAATACCGCGCGCTGGAGGTCCTGGCGCGCTCGCCCGATTCGGAACTGCGCATGCAGGAACTGGCCGCGCATCTGCGCCTGAACCAGAGCTCGGTTTCGCGCATGGTCGAGCGGCTGGAACGCAGCGGCTTTACCGTGCGCGACCTGTGCCCGGACGACAAGCGCGGGGTGTACACCGTACTCACGGAAAAAGGGCGGGCGCACCTGGAGGACGCCCAGGCCGGCTACGAGCAGGCGCTGGAGACCGCGCTGAAAGCGCATGGCGGGGACACGCTGCTGGCGGCCCTGGCGCGCAAGGCCCGTTAGCGTGGGGCCGCAACCGTCCGCGATTGCGTCCATTCATTGAGCATGGGCGTGCCGGAAAGCCCGGATTGGTGGTTTACTTGTCGTTCTCCGGAACAGGAGACAAAAATGAGGAGAAAACCAGCAATGAAAAAACGCCAATTCCTGATGTCCTGCATGGGCACGCTTGCACTGGCCCTGGCGCCGGCCCTGGGCCAGGCGCAGGGCCAGGCCTTCCCGCCGTTCAAGACCGCCACCATCGTCGTGGGTTTCGCGGCTGGCGGCGCCTCGGATGCCGCCGCGCGCATCATCGCCAAGCAGCTTACTGAAGATCTGGGCATCAGCGTCGTCGTCGAGAACAAGCCCGGCGCCGGAGGCAATATCGCCCACCAGTACGCCGCGCACCAGGGCCCCACCGATGGCAGCACCATTTTGTTCGGCTCGGTCGGCCCTCTGGCGATCGCGCCGCACCTGATGTCGCTGCCGTACGATCCCGTCAAAGACCTGGCGCCCATCACCATGGGGGTGAATTTTCCCAATGTGCTGGTGGTGAACAGCAACCTGCCCATCAAGACTTTCGCCCAGTTCATCGAGTATGCCAAGGCCAATCCGGGCAAGATCGACTTCGCGTCCACGGGGCACGGATCGGCCTCGCACATGGCGGGCGAACTGCTGATCGACATGGCCAAGGTGGATATCGTGCATATCCCGTACAAAGGCGGCGCGCCCGCTTTCCAGGACCTGATGGGCGGCCGGGTGGCATCTTATTTTTCTACGCTGAACACGGCGCAGCCGGGCATCGATGCCGGCAAGCTGGTGCCGTTGGCGACCACGGGCCTCAAGCGCATGGCCGCCTTGCCCAACCTGCCCACCATTGCAGAAACCTATCCGGGCTATAACGCCACCAACTGGTACGCCTTCGTGGCATCGTCCAAGGTGCCGGCGCCCGTTCTCGACGGCTGGAACGCCGCGCTGGTCAAGGCGCTGAAGTCGCCTACCGTGGTGGCCGCGCTTGAAAAGCATGGCATGCCGCCGGCGCCGGGTACCCGGCAGCAACTCGCCGACGAGATCGCCCAGGAATCCGCCTTGTGGGGCCGCGTTATCCGCGACCGGAAGATCAAGCTGGAATAAGACGCCTGGTTCGCCAGGTTTGGAACCGGGCCGCCCGAGGCCCGGTTCTGTTTTCTTACCGAGGAGCTACCCATGCCTGCCAATACGGAACCCCGCCCGCCGCTGCCGCCGTTTACCGAAGCCACGGCCATCCAGAAAGTCCGGCTTGCCGAAGACGGTTGGAATTCCCGCGATCCCGCGAAAGTCGCGCTGGCCTACAGCCTGGACACCAAGTGGCGCAACCGGGCCGAGTTCGTCAGCAATCGCGACCAGGCGCGCGCGTTTCTCGAGCGCAAATGGGCCAAGGAACTCGATTACCGGCTCATCAAGGAACTATGGGCATACGGTGAAAACCGGATCGCGGTGCGCTATGCCTATGAGTGGCATGACGATTCGGGCAACTGGTTCCGTTCGTATGGCAACGAGAACTGGGAATTCGGGCCGGACGGGCTGATGCAGACGCGCCATGCGTCCATCAATGACCTGCCCATTGCTGAAGCAGACCGGAAATTCCGCTGGCCGCTGGGCCGCCGCCCTGACGACCATCCCGGTCTTTCCGAATTGGGGCTGTAAGCCCGCGGGATTTGCGCGGCGGCTTCAGCCGCTTGCCGACGGTGGGGCGCGGCTTATTGATCCCGCGCCACCAGCAACGCAACCAGGTGATCGGCCGTGGCGCGCATGCGCTTGTCGTCCTGGTAGACGCGCTCGATGACGACCAGCCCCCGCGTCATGGTGAGAATCATCCGGGCGGCTTGCCGGGGCTCTATCGTCAGCCGTTCGTGCTTGCCGGGGCGCGACAGCCGTTCGTAGAGCACCGTTTCGATTTCATCCAGCAGGCCGCGCAGGGCAGAGCGGATGGGCTCGTCGTGCGCTTCGGCGCCCAGGGCGGTCTTGGTGCTGAGGCAGCCGCGCGTGGGCGCGCCGGTTGTCATCGATTTGATCGTGAAGCCCAGGAAGCTGCGCAGCGATGCCGCCAGCTCGGGCTTGTCCAGGGCTTGCCGCATCTGGACGACATATCTTTCCCGGTACACGTCGAACACCCGCAGGAACAGGGTTTCTTTGTCGCCATAGGCGTTGTATAGCGAGCCGCGCTGAACGCCGGTGGCCTCGGCCAGTTCCTGCATGGTGGTGTTGGCATATCCCTGTTGCCAAAAGAGCGCCAGCGCCTGGTCGAGCGCCTGCGCCTCGTCGAATTGGCGTACTCCAGCCATTGCTTGCTCCGCGGTGTGTGCAGGACATGTTGAGGATGCCTCATTGAAACGCATGATTGACACCCAAGTCAAGTTTGACTAGAGTGTCAACATTGACATTCTTGTCAAGAACGCCGGCCGCCACGGTAGCGTTCCCCTTCAACTGTTATTGATGGAACTTCGATGGCTACCCATCCATCTTCATTGACCCCGGCAAAGATAGACCGCGCCCTTGTGTGGCGCTACATATTTGCCGGCATGTGCGCCAGCCTCGACAGCATCGGGCTGGCGCGCTTTGCATTTACCCCGCTGCTTCCCGAATTGATCCATGAGCACTGGTTCGCGACGTCCGCCGTTATTTACCTGGGCGCGGCCAACCTGGCGGGTTATGTTCTTGGCGCCCTGATCGGCCGGCCGCTGGCTGCGCGCGTGGCGAACGAGCACGTGCTGCGCCTGATGATGGTGCTGATCTCGGCGTCGTTCTTCGCCTGTGCCGTGCCGCTGTCGTTCTCGTGGTATTTCGGGTGGCGCTTTGTTTCCGGCATTGCCGGCGGCGTCGTCATGGTGCTGGTGGCGGCGACCATATTGCCGCACGTCCCCCCGGCCCGCAAAGGCGCGGCGGGCGGGGCCATTTTTCTTGGCCTGGGCCTGGGCATCGCCGCGTCCGGCACGGTCATTCCCTTGTTGCTGCAGCTGGGGCTGGCGCAGACCTGGCTGGGCCTGGGCATTATTTCGGTGATTCTGACCTCCGCCAGCTGGTTTGCCTGGCCGGCCAGCAAGCTGGGCGCGGTTGCCGGCAGCCAGGGCGCAGCCGGTGCGCATGCGGTGCGCTTCGGCTGGGACGTCAAGCTGTTGTATGTGCAGTATGTGATCATGGCCGCGTCGACTGTGCCGACCATGGTGTTCCTGGTGGATTTCGTTGCTCGCGGCCTGGGGCAGGGCACGCGTCTGGGCGCCATGTTCTGGGCGATTTACGGGGTGGGCGCGATTGTCGGGCCGCCGCTATACGGCTACCTGGGCGACAGGCTGGGCGCCAGGCGGGCGGCCAGGGCTATTGCACTGGTCATGGCGGTGGTTTTTCTGGGGTTCTCAGCCAGCCACAATCTGGTCGTGCTGGGTATCCTGACGGCCATCATCGGCACCTTCGCGCCGGGCATGGTGCCGCTGGCGCTCGCGTGGGTGCACGAGCTCGTCGTCCACAACGCGCCGCGCCAGAATGTGGCGTGGGCTCGCGCCAGCCTTATTTCGGCAGGCGGCCTGGCGGTGGCCGCCTACGGATTCTCGGCGCTGTTCAACGCCACGGGCGGCGACTACCGCCTGTTGTTCCTGGTGGCGGCCCTGATGCTGGGGGCGGTATTGCTGATCGGCATGGTCGCCACCGGCAAGCCGGCGGCGCCGCGCGCGGCCCGGGGGCACTGCTGAGCGCAGGCCGTCCGGGCCGCCGGCTGCTCAAGAGCCGCGTATGCCTGCCTTCTGGATGACGTCGGCCCACTTGGACATTTCGGCGTCGATGAATTGTCCGAAGGCGGCGGCGTTGCCGGGGTGTGGTTCCATGCCCTGGGCCAGGAAGCGTTGCTTGATGTCGGGGTCGGCCAGCGCCTGGTTGATTTCCTTGTCCAGCCGATTGATGATTTCGGCGGGTACGCCGGCCGGCACCATGAATCCGTACCAGCCTGACGCGACGACGCTGGGCAGGCCCTGGCTGCTGAGGGTGGGGGCCTCTGGGTAGATTGCGCTGGGGTTGGCCGACGCAACGCCCAGCACGCGCAACTTGCCGCTCTGGATATGCGGCAGCGCGGCCGTAATGGCGGTAAGCGTGGCGTCGACCCGGCCCGCCAGCAAGTCGGTGTAGGCCATGACATCGCCGCGATACTGCACCGTCAGGCCCTTGACGCCGGCGTCGCGCAGGAACAATTCCGCCGCCAGGTGCGGCAGCGAACCGTTGCCGGGCGAACCGAAGGTCAGGCCGTTGGCCTGGGATTTGCCGTAGGCGATCAGTTCCTGCGCGGTCTTGGCGGGGGACTGCGCATTGACGATCAGGAACAGCGGAACCGTGGCCGACATGGCCACGGGCTGGAGGTCTTTCCTGGGGTCGTAGCCGAGCTTGCCGTACAGGGCTTCCAGGGTGGAATAGGGGGCGGCGGCGTACAGGACGGTGTAGCCGTCGGCAGGCGCCTGGGCAACGTATTCGTTGGCCACCCGCGTGCCCGCGCCGGCCTTGTTCTCGACCACGAAGGACTGTTGCAGATGCTTGGCGAGGTAGTCGCCGAGCAGCCGCGCCGACAGGTCGCTGGGGCCGCCGGCTCCGTAGGGGGCGATGATCTTCACCGTGCGGGCGGGCCACGCTTGCTGCGCGAACACGCGCGGCACGGCGCCCGCGCAAGCCGCCGCGGCGGCCGCGCTCAACAGCGTCCTTCGGCTCATCTTCATGGTTTGTCTCCTGATATTCGAATAGGAATAGGAGTGTTCGCCCGGGCATCCGCCAGAAACCGCAGGCCCGCGCGAACCTCGAGAGGCGATGATAGATGTCCGGTTCTATTAGGACAATTTTCAAATTATTGATAACTTAAAGGCTAAGGTTATAAGTCGATTTTGATCTTCCGGCGAGGGCGAGGGGCAACCATGGCAATCGAAGTCACGCTGCGGCAGTTGCGGGCGTTCATCACGGTATTGGAGTGCGGCAGCTTTTCGGTGGCGGCCGACACGATGCATCTTTCGCAGGCGGCGCTGAGCGGGCTGGTCAAAGAGCTGGAAAGCCGCCTGGGGGTTCGCCTGCTCGACCGCAACACGCGCAGCGTCAGCGCATCGGTGGTGGGAACAGCGTTCGAGCCCATGGTGCGACGCGTGTTGTCAGACCTGGACGAGGCCCTGGCGAACGTGACCAACCTGAAAGAGCTGCGCCGCGGGCTGGTGCGCGTGGCCGCGCCCGAGACCTTGTCGTGCACGCTGTTGCCGGAACTGATCGCGGGATATGGAGAACGCCATCCGGGCGTGGATATCCGTTTCGATGACGTGCCCATCGAGCAGGTGCTGGCCAATTTGCACAATGGCAGCGCGGACATCGGCTTCGGCCCCGCCGGCGTGCTGGCCGACGAGGCGGTGCAGGCGCATCTGGTGCGGGTCGATCCGCTGTGGGCCGCGCTGCGTCCCGACGATCCGCTGGCGGCGGGCAAGTCGGTGAGCTGGAAGGCCTTGCGCGAGCGGCCGTTGATCAACTACATGCCCAACCTGGCGCGCAATGTGCTTGGCCAGGTGCCGGCGCGGCTGCATCCCGAACAGATCGTGCCCGTGCACCGGGTGAATACGGCGCTGTCGCTGCTGCGCGTGCGGCCCGGCTATGTGATCTGCCCGTCCATGGCGCGATCGCTGGTCGAGGGGTTCGGCCTGGTGTTCGTGCCGCTGTGCCAGCCCGCCGTGAACTGGCGCATTGCGCTGTTTGCCCGCAGCCGGCCATCGTTATCGCCAGCGGTGGAGAGTTTTCTGGATTACGTGCTTGCCACCGCGCAGGCCGACGGCAACAGCCGTGCGCCGCGCGGGCGCGCGGCGGGTGTGCGCGGCGCTTCCACGCGGCGCACGGCCGATAAATAAGATGAGCTTATAAAAACTTCAGAAATCTCGTCTTGTCCGATAAAAAGCGGGCGCGTATCTTAGGCGGCCGGCCTCGGGCGTTCGCGATGTGCGGACGCCGCTTGCAGTTTCGCAGGGGCCTTTCCAAGTGTGATCCGGCCGCCCATGATGTTGTCTGACCTAGATTCTTTCCTGTCGCCGCGTTCCATCGCCATCGTGGGCGCTTCGAGCCAGCCCGGCAAGGTGGGCGCCGTGCCCGTCCGGTATCTGGTCGAGCACGGCTATCACGGCGAGGTGTATCCCATTAACGCGGGCGCGCGGCAGGTCCAGGGGCTTGCCGCATTTGCTTCATTGCGCGCCGTGGGCCGGCCGATAGACCTGGCGATTTTCGCCATTCCCGCGTCGGGTGCAGATGCCGCGCTGGATGACGCAATTGCCGCCGGCGTGCGCAACATCGTCATGTTCTCGGCCGGCTTCGCGGAACTGGGAGAGCAGGGCGTGGCGGCGCAGAGCGCATTTGCCGACAAGGCCCGCGCGGCTGGCATCCGGGTGCTCGGACCGAATTGCCTGGGTTTCATGAACGTGGCGGGCTCGGTGTATGCCACTTTCTCGCCGGTGGTGTCGACCGGACGGGTCGAGGCAGGCCCTGTCGGGCTGGTCAGCCAGAGCGGCGCGTTCGGTGCGTATGCGTACGCCATGGCGCGCGAGCGCGGCGTCGGCCTGTCAATGTGGGTCACGACCGGAAACGAGTCGGACATCGATGTGGCCGACTGCATTGCCTGGATGGCGCGCGACCCTGCCACGCGGGTGATCATGGCCTATCTGGAGGGATGCCGCGATGGCGCGAAGCTGCGGCAGGCGCTGGAGCTGGCGCGCGCCGCGGGCAAGCCGGTGGTGGCGGTGAAGGTGGGCCGCACGGCGCTGGGCGCGCAGGCGGCCGCGTCGCATACCGCGGCGTTGGCCGGGGACGACGCCGTTTATCAGACCTTGTTGCGTCAGCATGGCGCATGGCGGGCGCGCAGCATCGAGGAGTTTTTCGACATTGCCCATTGCCTGGCGGTTTCGGGCCGGCCAGCCAATACCCGTGTCGGCCTGCTGACGGTATCTGGCGGCGTCGGCGTGATGATGGCCGACGATGCCGCCGAGGCGGGGCTGGACGTTGCCGAATTGCCGGCGGCCGCGCAAGCAATCATTCGGGCGCGGGTGCCTTTTGCCGCTACGCAGAATCCGGTTGACCTGACCGGGCAGGTGACGGCCGATCCGTCGCTGCTCGAAACCGCGGCGCGCGCGATGCTGGAGCAGGGCGGCTACGGCAGCCTGCTGATTTTCCTGGCGGCGTTCGGCAGCACGCCGGCCATGCAGGCGATGCAGCAGCAGTTGGCGCGGGACCTGCGGCGCGACTTCCCCGGCCGCCTGGTGATGTTCAGCGCACTGGCCGACGCGGCGCAGCAGCGCGCGCTCGAGGCGCAAGGCTGCCTGTGCTATGGCGATCCTGCCCGGGCCATTCGCGTGCTGGCGGCGCTGGCGTTCTTCCATGACCGGCAGCAGCGGCCGGCCGCCGAGCTTGCCGTGGCGGCGCCGCCCGTGGCGCTGCGGCCGGGCGCCTACCACGAGGCCGAGGCGCTGCAGGTATTGCGCGACAGCGGCCTGCCAGTGACGCCGGCCCGTCATGTGCAATCGCGCGACGAGGCGTTGCGCCATGCGCGCGCGCTGGGCTTTCCGGTGGTCATGAAAGTCGTGTCGGCCGACATTACGCACAAGAGCGATGTAGGCGGCGTGGTGCTGGATATCCGCGACGAAGACGCGGCTGCGCACGCTTACGATCGCATCGTGGCGGCCGTCGCCAAGGCGGCGCCACAGGCGCGAATCCAGGGCGTGCTGGTCGCGCCGATGGTGCGGGGCGGCGTGGAATGCATCCTGGGCGCGCGCCGCGACCCCGTGCTGGGGCCGGTGGTGATGGTGGGCGCCGGCGGAGTGAACGTCGAACTGCTGGGGGACGTGGCGTTGCGCCTGGCGCCGGTGACCATCGAGCAGGCGCGCGAGATGATCGGCGAATTGAAGGCCGCTGCGCTGCTGCGCGGCTTTCGCGGCGCGCCGGCGGCCGACGTGGCTGCTCTGGCCGAGGCCATCGTGCGGCTGTCCCGGTTTGCCATGGCTGCCGGCGACACGCTCGACTCGGTAGAGCTTAACCCGGTGGCGGTGCTGCCCGAAGGCCAGGGCGCGCTTGCGCTGGATGCCGTGCTGCTGGCGCGCGCCGTGCCCACGGCGGCGTCCGTTGCCCGCCAGGCTGTCATTGCCACCTTGCCGTTGTTCGAGATGGCGCGCATGCGGGCCTCGAATACCGCGCGCAAACATGCCGTGGCGGGCTATGCGGGCGACAGTCCGGCTTCGCGCATGCGCTGGGTGAACCAGTTCACGCATACACGGCGGTTGCGCGGCCCGGACGACAAGGAAGTCGTCACGCCGAACAACGACACGCTGTTCACCAACGCCTGGCTGGATTTGTCGGCGGGCCCGCTGGTCATCGACGTGCCCGAGATGGGAACACGTTATTGGGTGCTGGGCTTTCTGGATGCCTGGACGAATCCATGGGCGTATGCCGGGCGGCGCACGACGGGCGGGGCCGCACAGCGCCTGTTCGTGCATGGCCCTGGCTGGCGGGGCGCGGTGCCGGCCGGCATGCACCCCATCGTTGCGCCCAGCGACGATGTCTGGGTCATTGGCCGCATTCTGGTGGACGCCGACCCGGCCGACCTGGCGCGCGTGCACGCGCTGCAGGACCAGTTCGCCATACGGCGGCCGGATGGAACCCCCGCGCTGTCGCGCATCGACGTGCTGCTCGATAACCGCGACACCGGGGTGCCGGACGCTGGCGAATACCTGCGCGTGCTGGGCAGCATGCTCGAACGCAACCCGCCAGCCGCTGCGTTGCCGGCGTGGCCGCCCGCCATGGCCGAACTGCAGACGGCCCTGGCCGAGGTTTACACGGAGCTGCGCGATGTGGCGCAGCCGTCGGAGCTGGGCGGGGGCTGGACTACGGCGGTGGCGGTGCGCACCAGCTTCGGCGCCGACTTCCTGACGCGGGCGCGCGTGGCGCGCAATTGGATCGGCACGCTGGGAATCGACGAAGCCATGTACATCATGGCCGAGGTCGACGCCCAGGGCGAACCGCTGACGGGCGCGCGACGCTACGTGCTGCGCTTTCCGCCGCAAGGCGGGCCGCGGGTGGGCGCGTTCTGGTCGATCACGCTGTACCGCCGCAGCGACTGCCTGCTGGCCGCCAACCCCATCGGCCGCCACTCTATCGGCGATCGCACGCCGGGCCTGCAATACGATGCGGACGGCGGCCTGAGCATCTCGATCCAGGCGGATGACCCTGGCGCCGCGAAGAACTGGCTGCCCGCGCCCGCGGGCGAAGGTTTCTACCTGACGCTGCGGCTGTACCAGCCAGAACCGGACCACCTCGAGGGCCGCTTCGATTACCCGCCGGTACGGCGCGTGGAGTGAGTTCGCGCGGATATGGCCGATAATGCGGGGTGACCGACAATCTGGGCCTCGGCCCTGATGCGCGCCCATGAGAACCGATAGCCGTCTTTCCCGCATGCTGCATGTGCTGCTGCACATGGCCCGCGCCGACCAGCCCATGACGTCGGAGGAAATCGCGCGCATGCTGGGCACCAATGCCGCTGTCGTACGCCGCACGATGGCCGGCCTGCGCAAGGCTGGCTATGTGCAATCCGACAAGGGGCATCATGGCGGTTGGCGTCTGGCGCGCGCGCTGGACAGCATCACGCTGCTCGATGTGCATCGTGCGGTGGGCGGCCCGCGCATTTTCGCGATCGGGGCCGATCGCGAAAACCCCGACTGTGCTGTCGAGCGGGTGGTCAACGATGCCATCGCCGACGCCTTGCGGCAGGCCGAAGCCTTGCTGGTGCAGCGGCTGGGCGCGGTCAGCCTGGCTGACCTGTCGGGGCAGTTTGACACCCTGTGCCGGGCGGCGGCCGGCGCAGGGCATCATTAAAAGGGCCGGCAGCCACCGCTCATACCTGTTTCTGTGCTGACGCCTGGCGCGCCTCGCTAAGTGTTCTGCTTTCATGTATCATTAAAAGATACTTGAAATTCACCAGGCGAGGATATCGATGGACCATGATGTGATCATCATCGGCGGCAGCTATGCCGGCATGTCGGCCGGTTTGCAGTTGGCGCGCGCGCGGCGCCGCGTGCTGGTGGTCGATGCCGGGCAACGCCGCAACCGCTACGCGGCCCGTTCGCACGGCTTTCTGACGCAGGATGGCAAGCCGCCCGCGCAGATCGCCGCCGAAGGCCGCGCGCAACTCATGCGCTACGAAACCGTGCAATGGCTCGATGACCGGGTCGACCAGGCCCGGCCCGTGGCCGGCGGGTTCGAGGTGACGCTGCGGCAGGGCGGCGTGCGCACCGGGCAGCGCCTCATTCTGGCAGCGGGCGTTGAAGATGAGCTGCCGGCCCTGCCCGGGCTGGAGCCGCGCTGGGGCACGCACGTGTTTCATTGCCCTTATTGCCACGGCTATGAATTGCAGCAAGGATCCGTCGGCGTACTGGCGGTGTCGGCGATGTCGCTGCACCAGGCCTTGATGCTGCCCGATTGGGGCGCGACGACGCTGTTCTTGAACGGCGCCTTTACGCCAGATGCCGAACAGCAGGCGCAACTGCAGGCGCGCGGCGTGCGGGTCGAGCCCGGCCGGGTGGCTCGGCTGGACGGCGCGGCCATCGATGTGGTGATGGAAGACGGGCGCGTGTTTGCATTGGCGGGGTTGTTCGTGGCCACGCGCGTGCGGGTGGGCTGGCTGGCCGCGCAGTTGGGATGCGAACTGGAAGAGGGCCCGATGGGGCCCTACGTGAAAGCCGACGGTACCCGGGCCACTACGGCGCCCGGGGTTTTTGCGTGCGGCGACCTGGCGCGCCCGGCGGGGTCAGTGGCGCTGGCGGTGGGCGATGGCGCCATGGCGGGCGCCGCCGCGCATCGCTCGCTGATGTTCGGGCTATGACGCCGCGCCGCGCGGGCGGCTTCGTATTCGGCAAAAGGCCGCAACTGGTCGGCCAGCGCCTTGCGGAAGGCGGGCCGCGCCTCGCAGCGCGCCTGATAGGCGCGCAGCGCGGGCCGGTCGTTGACCAGCGGCGTGTTGCGCAAGATGCGCAGCACGGTCGTCATGAGCAGGTCGCCCGCTGTAAAGCGGTCTTCCAGGTAGTCGCGGTCTCCCAGCCAGGCTGCCAGTTCATCCAGCCGCTTGCATGCCGCCTGTTCGGCCGACGGCCGGGCCTGGGCGGCCCAGGGTTCATTGGCATGGAAGAAATCGAGCCCGGCGAAATGCGCAATGGGCGGCTCGAGCGTGTTCAAGGCCGCCAGCACCCAGGCGCGGGCGCGCGCGCGGCCCTGGGTGTCGGCCGGCAGCAAGGCCGGGCTGCGTTCGGCGATTTCCAGCACGATGGCGCCAGACTCGAACAACCTGAGGTCGCCTTCCTCGAAGGCCGGCACCTGGCCGAACGGCTGCAGGCTGCGATATTCGGCGTTGGCCTGGTCTTTCACGCCGATGAGCTTTTCGCGATAGGGAAGGCCGGCTTCTTCGAGCGCCCAGCGTACGCGCAGGTCGCGCACCAGGCCCTGCGCCAGAGGTGGTACCCAGCGGAATGCGGTGACGGTGATCATGTGTGGCTCCGCTCAGGCGGCGAAGTGCCGCTCGAGTTTATCCAGCGCGCCGCCCCAGCCCTCTGCGTGGCCGCGTTGCGTGGCTTCGTCTTGCAGGCCGGCATGGGTAAGCGTGAGCTCGGTGCCGGTGTCGATGGCGCGCAGGGTGAACTCGACCCGCGATTCGCCGCCGTCTTCGTCGCCGGACCAGCGCCAGCTCATGGCCAGGTGGTGGGGCGGCTCGACGCGCAGGTACTCGCCGCTGCTTTCGTGTTCGCTGCCGTCCAGCATGCGAAAGCGCACCCGGAAGCGCCCGCCGACCCGGACATCGGTCTCGGCAATCAGCACCGGCCCGCCATCGGGCCCCCACCAGCAGGCGATGCCATCGGGGGTGGTCAAGGCGTCGAAGACGGTGGCAGGCTGCGCACGGATGCGTCGCACCAGAGTAAGACTGGTCATGGATCGGATCTCCGTTGGGATTCCTGGCTTTCGGCGTGGGCGGCCAGGCGGTCGAGACTGTGTGCCCAGAAGTGTTCGTAGCGGCGCAGCCAGTCCATGGCTGCCTGCATGGGGGCAGGCGACAGGCGGACGGTGACCGTGCGCCCGGCCTTGCTGCGCACGATGAGCCCGGCGTTGTCGAGGACGTCCAGGTGCTTCATGACGGCCGGCAGCTTGATGGAAAAGGGCTGCGCCAGCTGGCTGACCGTGGCGCTGCCTTCGCGTTCGAGCCGCGCCAGGATGGCGCGCCGGGTGGGGTCGCCAAGGGCCGCGAAAGTCTGGTCAAGGGACTGATTATAGTTAACCATTTGGTAAAGTATCTGCCGGCCAGCATTCCCTGTCAAGCCTTGCGAATGACGCGCCGATAGGGCTGGCGCGCCGCGCGGTACCATTGCCTACGGGCTCGGCCGGCGCGTGGCCGGCAGGTGACACATGAGGGCAGGGAAATCGTCGTGCGCATGGCCGATAGGCAGGACAACACCGGACGGGAAGGGCGCTGGAAGCGCCGAGCCTATTGGGCGCTGGGCATGCTGATGCTGGCGCTGGCGGTCGTGGGCGCCTTGCTGCCGGTCATGCCCACGACCGTGTTCGTGATCCTGGCGGCGGCCTGCTTCGGCCGTGCCTCGCCGCGCTGGGAAGCCTACCTGCTGCAGCATCCGCGCTTTGGCCCGCCATTGGTCGCATGGCGGGAACAGGGCGCCATTTCGGCGCGCGGCAAGCTGCTGGCGCTGGCCGGCATTGCGGCGGGGCTGGTGGTGTTCTGGTATACCGTGCGCCCGGTGTTGTGGCTGGGTCTGCTCGTGAGCGCCTTCATGGTGAGCTGCGCGGTGTGGCTGGCCAGCCGCCCCGCGCCGCGGGACTGAGCCCGGCGCCGGTGGCGCGAGACGGCGCGGCGTTTCACGCCGCGCTTTTGCATGTAGCGTTTCACGCCGCGCTTTCCACGTAGCGCAAGCCGATCAGCCCTGCCGCCGTCAGGGCCAGGAACAGCAGGCGCGGCCAATGCGCGCTTTCATCGAACACGGCGATGCCGATGACGACCAGGCCGACGGCTCCGAGGCCGGTCCAGATGGCATAGGCGGTGCCCACGGGCAGCGTCTGCAGCGCCTTGGCCAGCAGGTAGATGCTGCCCAGGCCCGCGACGATGGCCAGCGCGCTGGGTAGCGGGCGGGTCCAGCCGTGGTTCAGTTTCAGCCCCAGTCCCATCACGACTTCCAGCGCGGCCGCGGCCAGCAGATAGGTCCAGGCCATGTCAGGCTCCGGTGGGCGTTGCGCGCGAGGCGGCCAGCGCCCGCTGCACGGCGGGCCGCGACTCGATTCGATCGAGCCATTGCCGCAGCCGCGGATAGGGCGCCAGGTCGAGCTGTAGCTCGTCGTGCGTGCGCAGCCAGGGAAATGCGGCGATGTCGGCGATGGAGTAGTGATCCAGCGCCAGGTGCGCCGATTCGGCCAGGCGCCGCTCGACGACGCCGCATAGCCGGCGGGCCTCTTTGGCGTAGCGCTCGATGGCGGCCTCGTTGCGCTGGGGCGACGCATGCAGGAACCACCACAGTTGCCCCAGCATGGGCCCGATGCCGCCGATCTGGAAGTGCAGCCATTGCTGCACCTGCCATTGCGCGGCCGGCTCGGCGGGATGCAGGTGGCCGTAGCGCGTCGACAGATAGCTGAGGATGGCGCCGGATTCGAACACCGTCATGTCGTTGGCATGGTCGACGATGGCGGGAATCTTGCCGTTGGGGTTGATGGTCAGATAAGCGGGCTGGTGCTGGTTGCCGCGGCCGAGGTCCAACGTGATCTGCTGGTGGGGCAGGGCCGCTTCGTGCAGATAAATGGCGACTTTCTGGCCGTTGGGCGTGTTGGCAGTGTAGAAGGTGAGCGGGTGTTGATCAGGCATCGTGGATTCCTTTCGTTTGGGCCGCAATTAGAGTTGCAATTACAATCGTTGCAATTGCAACTGTATAGCCGAAAGAAAATCCGCGCAAGCGCGGACGGGCGTCAGCGGGCGGCCTGGGCAGACTGCCGGGCGGCGTCCGCGGCGCCGTCCAGGGCGGTGGCGAAACGGGCCTGTTCGCCGGCGTCGAAGCGGGCCAGGAAAAGGTCGGCCACGGCGGCCTGGTAGACCTTCCACATTTTCTTGCGCAGCGCGCGGCCCTCGCGGGTGATGGTGGCGTAGGCGGCGCGGCCGTCTTGCGCCGAGCGGGCGCGGGTGACCAGGCCTTCTTGTTCCAGGCGGTCGATCAGGCGAGTGAGGTTGTAGCGTTCGACGGCCAGCACGTCGGCCAGTTCGTGCATGCGACGCCGTCCGCCCGGGCCGCTTTCCAGGCCCCATAGCGCGTCATACCAGGCGTAAGCAGGCAGGCCCTCGTCGGCCAGTCGCCGGTCGACTTCGCGCACCATCAGGCGATGGGCGCGGACGAACGAAAACCACAGATCGGGCGCGTCGGAGGGCATGGCAGGGGTTCCTTGTGGCGGGCGCGGGGTTGCCCGCAAGAGGGTATCAAACCTGCGGGCAGGGGCGCCAGCCATGCCGGCGCGCGGCACCGGTCCGGTATGCTGTAAGCACACGATTACAACGGAGAATGCCGTGCCGCGCTTTGCCGCTTTCACCCTGCTGACGATGGCGCTGGCCGCCGCCCTGGCCGGCTGCGCCGCGCAACGCGATGCGCCGGAGTCACCGGCCAGCGCCGCCGCGCCTGCCACCGAGGTTCATACCGACAACCAGTATGGCTTTCGCATGCGAATACCGCCGGGGGTCACCGCGCGGCCCGATTTCGCGGGCGGCTACCTGGCTCCGACCAGTTGGAAAGCGTACGCCAGCCCCGACAGCCGGGGCGTGCCGCGCCTGGCCCTGGCGCTGCCGGGGTCGAACCGCATTACTTCGGCCGAGCTGCGCATCGGCGTGAGCGACGATGCGCGGGAAGTGCGGCAGTGCGCCCAGCCGCCGCAGGGCATGGCGGGCAAGGTGGAAAAGGTGTCGGTGAACGGCATAACGTATGCGCGGTTCCAGGCCCAGGATGCGGCCATGAGCCACTACCTGGTGGTCGACGCCTACCGCACCGTGCATGCCGATCGCTGCTACGCGCTGGACCTGATGGTGTACGGCGTGAACCCGCAGGTATACAGTCCGCCAGCCACGGCGCCGTTTACCCGCGAGGAGGCGCTACGGCAGCTGCGCGCCTGGCTCGCGGGGTTCGAGTTGCTGCCGTAGGGCGGCTAGTTGCTGGCGGCCGGGATTTCCAGGCCGCGCTTGACGGCCGGGCGCGCCAGGAAGGCGTCCAGCGCGCGCAGCACGCTGGGATAGTCGCCTATGCCTACCAGGTCGCCCGCTTCGTAGAAGCCGATAAGATTGCGCACCCACGGGAAGGTGGCGATATCGACGATGCTGTAGTCGTCGCCCATGATCCAGTCGCGGTCCACCAGCCGGCCTTCCAGCACTTTCAGCAGGCGTTTCGATTCGGCAACGTAGCGGTCGCGCGGGCGCTTGTCTTCGTAGTCTTTGCCGGCGAATTTATTGAAGAAGCCAACCTGGCCGAACATGGGGCCCACGCCGGCCATCTGGAACATGAGCCACTGGATGGCCTGGTAGCGGCGGGCCGGGTCCTGGGGAATGAACTTGCCGCTCTTGTCAGCCAGGTACAGCAGGATGGCGCCGGATTCGAACAGCTTCAGGGGTTTGCCATCGGGGCCTTGCGGGTCGATGATGGCCGGGATCTTGTTGTTGGGGTTCAGAGACAGGAACTCGGTCGAGAGCTGGTCCTGGGTGTCGAACGACACGCGATGCGGCTCGTAGGGCAGGCCCGTTTCTTCGAGCATGATCGAAACCTTGACGCCATTGGGCGTGGGCAGCGAATACAGCTGAATGCGGTCGGGATGGCGCGCCGGCCATTTGCGGGTGATGGGAAAGTCGCCAAGGTCAGCCATTGCAGTCCTTCGTTGGAGGGAAGACCTGCGTATCGTAGCTGAAGAACCTGGCGCCGCGCGCCGGCCGCGCGGGCGGCCGGTGCGCTACGCGGGTCAGCGGCTGCCGCCCGTGGCGGGATACTGCGAGCCCGGCGTATTGCTGTTGTTGTCGGGCATGCTGGCGGGCGGCGGGGCAGGCGTGGTCTGGGTCTGCGATTGGTCGTACGTGGCGTCGCCGCTGTGACTACGGTGACCGCCGCAACCCGCCAGGGCGAGACTGGCGGCGACGACGGGCAGGGCAAGCATGCTGAGCTTCATAACAACCTCCTGTTGAATAGGGCACTGTCTCGACAGCATGTGGCGTGCCAGACCGGGCGCGTAGAGGGCATGAGGACTCGCGGCGGTAGTAATTGCCGGACTTGTAAATACCGGGCACGCCGGGCGGGAATGGCCCGCGCTGGCTGTACACGCCCCGGCATGCCGCTTGCGCGCGCAGTGGCCCGTTTCCAGGCGAGGCGGTCGCCGTGATGACCGCCGCAACACAAGGGCGCGCATGCAGGCACCTGATGGGCGCGAGGCGTCCGACGACATTGATCCCGACCAGCAGCCCCGGCGCTTGCAGGACTGCCGCCGCTGCGGCTTATGGCGTGACGCCACCCAGCCGGTGGCGGGCGCAGGCAAGCGGTCGGCCCGCATCATGCTGGTGGGCGAACAGCCCGGCGACAAGGAAGACCTGGCGGGCCAGCCTTTCGTCGGGCCGGCGGGCGCGTTGCTGGATCGCGCCTTGCAGGCAGCCGGAGTGCCGCGCGAGGCGGTGTATGTCACCAACGCGGTCAAGCACTTCAAATGGCAGGCGCGCGGCAAGCGACGCATGCACAAGACGCCCGCGCAACGCGAAATCGAGGCTTGTCATTACTGGCTGGAAGACGAGTTGCACGCGGTGCGGCCGCGCGTCGTGGTGGCGCTGGGCGCCACGGCCTTGCGGTCCGTGATGCAGGCCAAGCCGCCGGCCCTGAAAGCCGTGCTGGGCCGCGCGCTGGAGCACGATGGCATGGCCGTGATCGCCGCCTATCATCCGTCGTTCGCCCTGCGCGCGCCCGACACCCAGGCGCGCCGGCGCGCGTTCGAGGCCATCGTCCAGGCGTTGGAGCGGGCCGCCCGGCTGTAGGTCCGACGGACTTTAGTACCGGCCTGCCATGCCGTCCCGAAAATACATGATATAAAATTAATTGATATGTCATTTATTTTGTTGTTCGTTTCATGACCGATTCACTACGCGCCGAATTTGCTTCGTCCCTGGCGCAGGCGGCGCGCAGCATGCGCCGCGCCGTCGACCGGCGGCTGCAACCCTATGGCCTGACCGAAGCCACCTGGCTGCCCCTGCTGCGCCTGTCTCGCTCGGCCGTGCCGATGCGGCAGAAAGACCTGGCCGCCTCGCTGGGCCTGGACAGTTCATCGGTGGTGCGCCTGATCGACGCCCTCCAGGCGGCGGGGCTGGTGCAGCGCAAGGAGGAAGACCAGGACCGGCGCGCCAAGGCCATTGTGCTGACCGCGCGCGGGCAGTCCACCGTGGCCCAGGTAGAGCGGGTAGCCAAGGAAGTGCGCGATAGGGCCATGAGCGACATCCCCGATGCCGAACTGCAGCGCGCGCTGCGCCTGGTGACGCAGTTGTGCGCGGCGCTGGAATCCGACGGCGCAGGAGCCGCGCCATGACGAGCAGCGCCCAGACCCTGGCCGACAGTTTTTCCGACGAAGGCGCGCCGCCGCCGCACGTGCCGCTGTGGCTGCTGGCCCTGTTCACCTTCAGCGGCACGCTGGCCATGCACATCTTCGTGCCGGCGCTGGCGATGGCGGGCCATGACCTGAATGCGGGCAACGGCGCCATGCAGATGACAGTCAGCCTGTACATCATCGGGCTGGCGTTGGGCCAACTGATCTACGGCCCGTTGTCCGACCGCTACGGGCGGCGCAGAGTGCTGATGGTGGGACTGGCCATCTACACCGTGGCCGGCCTGGCCGCGGCGCTGGCGCCGCAGGTCTACGCCCTGATTGCCGCGCGCCTGTTCCAGGCGCTGGGCGGCTGTGCCGGGCTGGTGCTGGGCCGCGCCATGGTGCGCGATACCGCAGCGCCCTCCGAGGCGGCCAAGCGCCTGGCGCTGATGAACCTGATGGTGACGGTGGCGCCCGGCGTCGCGCCTATCGTGGGCGGCGCGCTGGCCGCGTCGCTGGGATGGCGGGCCGTGCTATTCGTGTTGTGCGTGCTGGGCGTCGTGAATTTCATGTTCGCATGGCGCCTGCTGCCCGAGACCGGGGCGAGCGCGGCGCGCGTGACGGCAGCGGCGCTGGCGCGCCACTATCGTCAGCTGCTGGCGTCCCGCCAGTTCCTGGGCTATGCGGTGGGGGGCGGCTGCGCCACGACTTCGATGTTCGCGTTCGTGGCTTCGGCGCCGTTCATTTTCGTGGACCAGCTGCATCGTCCCGCCGACGAGGTGGGCCTGTATCTGGCGGTGCTGGTGTCCGGCGTGTGGCTGGGCAGCGTGCTGACGACGCGCCTGATCGGCAAGGTGCCGCTGGAGCGGCTGCTGGTGGGCGGCAACCTGCTCAGTGCGGCGGCGGCGCTGGTATTGCTGGCGCTAGTGCTGTCGGGCCACGCCACGGTGGCGCCCATTATCGTGTCGATGTTCTTCTATACGCTAGGCGCTGGCGTGGCCGGCCCCACCGCGTTGACGCTGGCCGTAAGCGTGAACCCCCAGGTCATCGGCTCCGCTTCGGGCCTGTACGGCGCGGTGCAGATGGCGGTGGGAGCTTTGTGCACGGCCCTGGCCGGCCTGGGCGCATCGCCCGCGCTCGCCACCGCGCTGGTGTTGTCCGGCGCGGGGCTGCTGGGCCAGCTGTCGTTCTGGATGGCTTCGCGCGTGGGCCGCGCGGCGGGCTGACGGCGCGCGGCGTCAGGTCGCGTCGTCGGTTCGGGACCAAGCCGCGAGCGCTAAGTTTCAGGAAGCTTGCGCATTACCAGGTAGATGCCGGCGGCCGCCAGCAGCATGCCCGGCCAGGCCAACGGCGGAATGGTCTCGCCCAGCACCAGGAATGCGATGACGGCGGTGGCGGGCGGCACCAGGAAGAACAGCGCCGACACGCGCGAGGCCTTGCCGTGCCGGATCATGGCCAGCAGCAGCGTGATGGCGATCAGCGAGTTGCACAGCACCAGGTAGGCCAGCGAACCGAACAGCGCGGGCGTCCAGTCGATGCGCATGGGTTCGAGCGCCAGCGCCAGCGGCGCGGATACGGCCAGGCCGACGGAATACTGCACCAGGTTGGCGGTGAGCGGGTGCGTGTCGCTGCCGTGGCGTTTTTCCCACAGGGTGCCGGCCACCATGGACAGCAGCGCCAGCACCGCGAATAGCAGGCCCGCGGCCGACGCCGTGCCGATCGAGGACTTCGCCAGGATCACCAGCATGGCGCCCGCTACGCCCAGCAGCAGGCCGGTCCAGTGGCGCAGGCCGACCCGCTCGCCGGCCAGCGCCGGCGCCAGCAAGCCGACCAGGATGGGCTGCTGCGACGTGATCAGGGCCACTGCGCCGGCCGACAGGCCGAATTTCAGGCTGAGATAGGTGAAGGCAAAGTAGCCCGCCTGCAGAAACAACCCGACCATGGCCAGGTGCGCCCAGGCGCCCGGTGTAGCCGGCAGCGCGGGCCGCAGCCACAGGAACGCCACGCCCACCAGCGCGACCACGCAGGCATAGCGCAGAGCCAGGAAGGTCAGCGGGTCGGCATAGGCCAGGCCGAGCTTCAGGAATACGAAGCCGCACGACCACAGCAGCAAGAACAGCGCAGGCGCGTATTTCAGCCAGGCGGGCGCGCAGTGGTCGCCATCGGCCATCGAGCGGTTTGTCATGCGCCGGCCGCCTCCGGGGCCGATGCGCCTGGCGGCAACGGCCGGGATTGGTCGAAGTAGCGCGCCGGGGTGGTGCCGTAGGCGCGCCGGAACATGGCGATGAAGGCGCTGACGTTGTCGTAGCCCAGGTCCAGCGCCACGGTGGTGACGGGCCGGCCAGCCGCCAGCATTTCCAGCGCGCGCATCAGGCGCAGGCGTTGCCGCCAGTCGCCGAACGGCAACCCGGTTTCCTGCTGGTGACGCCGCATCAGCGTGCGCGGGGCCATGGCGGCCCAACGTGCCCAGTCTTCCAGGCGGCGCGGATTGCCGGGCTCGTCGGCCAGCGCCTGGGCGATGCGCAGCAGGCGCGGGTCGCGCGGCATGGGCAGCCCGGGCGCGCTGCGCGGCAGTGCGTGGATTTCATCCAGAATGACGCCAGCCAGCCGTTCGTTCGCAGCCTCGGAACGGCTGTTGCCTGCGGCCGCGCGCAGCACGGTGGCGCGCAGCAATTCGGAACACGGCATGGCGCAGACAGCATCGGGCAAGCCTGCGCAGGCCTGCGGCGCGAGGTAGGCGCTCCAGCCGGCGAAGGGGCCATGCGACCGCAGGTTGTGCGGCATGCCGGGAGGAATCCAGATGGCCTGCGCGGCCGGCACGACCCACAGGCCATCGCCAGTGCCCACCGACAGCAAGCCGCGCAACGAGCCCAGCAGTTGCCCGCGCGCATGGTGATGCATGCCGGTGGCGCGCGGCCGCGGTCCGGAGGCCGCGACGGCGATCAGCGGCGGGCCGCAGGGTGATTGTGCGCGATGAAGTGGCAGCAGCGGTTCGGGCATGGCGCAAATACGGTATGGATTGGCAGTTATACCGCAGTGCGGCCCGCGCGCCCCGTCTACAGTAGCCGCATCCCTCATTTTCCGTGGAGCAGGATATGCAAGCAGAAGACATTTTGCCCGGCCGCCAGGATTGGGCCGACCTGAACGGCATGCCCGTGCGCAAAGGCACGGTGGCGGCGTTTCTGGCCAACGCACGCGCTTGGGCCGACCCACAGGCGGACGCATCCGCCCGCGACGCCGCGTTGCGCGACATGAGGGCTGCGCTGCCGGCGCTGCGCGCGCTGGGTTTGTTCGAGGTGTTGACCGTGCGCGATCCGGCGCTGCGCACGCTGCTGGAGTAGGCCGCCCGGCATGTCGCGGCATGCCGGGCGGAGGTGAAGGCTTCTCGAGGACTTCTCGAGGACTGCTATTTGCCTCCTACTTGGCCATGAGCCCCAGGTGCTCGATGAGCTTCTTATCCTTGGCGTACGTGGCGATTGCCCATTCGCGGTAGTCTTCGCTGCTGCGATAGGCGGGTTCCTGGTTCAGCTGCTGCATGACTTCCATGCTGCGCGGCGAGAACAGTGCCTGCTTGAAGGCATCGTGCAGAATGCGAACCACTTTCGGGTCCATGCCCGCGGGGCCGGCCAGCCCGTAGGGCGAGCTCGACACCACGCCGTAGCCCAGTTCCTCGGCGGTGGGCACGTCGGGCCAGCGCTTGGTGCGCTGTTCGCCAAAGGTGACCAGCAGGCGCATCTTGCCCGAGTCCACGAACTGGTCCCAGCCGGTGGCATCGCTTTGCGCCATGATGTGCCCGCCCAGCAGCGCCTGCTGCATGTCGGCGTTGCCCTTGAACGGCACGTGGTTCAGCTTGACCTTGGCGTTGATGGCGATTTCTTCCATCAGCAGGTGCGGCGACGAGCCCACGCCGGTCGAGCCGTAATCGATGGTGCCGGGCTTGGCGCGCGCGGCCTCAATGTAGTCGTTGAAAGTCTGGAAAGGCGAGTCGGAGCGCACCGTGAAGCCGAAGGTGTAGCCCGACAGGCCGACGATGAAGGTGAAGTCTTTGATGGGGTCCCAGTCGGTCTTCATCATGTAGGGCATGCGTAGCATGCCCAGGGGATACAGACTGATGGTGTAGCCGTCGGGCCTGGCGGTCTTGGCCATGTTGGACGGCCCCAGCGTGCCGCCGGCGCCAGGGCGGTTTTCCACGATTACGTTCTGCCCCAGGTGCTTGCTGGCGTCTTCGGCGACTGCGCGCAAGTGCCGGTCGGTGGAGCCGCCGGCCGGAAAGGGCACGATCAGCGTAATGGGCTTGGTGGGGAACGTGTCCTGCGCCAGCGCCGGCAGCGGCAGCGCCGTGCCCAGCGCGGCGGCCAGCGCCACACCCAGGCAGGCGCGGCGCGAGAGGTGCTTTTGATGCATGGTGGTTTGTCTCCTTTGTGGTTTGTGGGTTGCCGGGGCTGGGGCGTTGTGTTGCGGCGCCCCTTGCCGGCGAAACCGGGCCCCGCGCGCAGGGCTCCGGTGGGAACGCGCCGCGGGTGGCGGACGCGTCCGGGTGGGGGCGGCCGTTACTCGGCCGTCATGCCTTTTTCGCGCGCAAGCGCGCCCCATTTTTGGTAATCGTTGGCGATCCGGCTGGCCATGCCTGCCGCAGGCTCGAAGTGCGCAATGGTGCCTGCGTTGATCAGCTTTTCCTGCAGCGCAGGGTCGGCAAGAACGGCTTCGAGCTCGCGGTTCAGGCGTTCGATCACCGGGGCCGGCGTGCCCAGCGGAGCCAGCAGGCCGCCCCAGGACACCGCGTCGAACCCGGCGAACCCTTGTTCCGCGATGGTGGGCACGTCGGGCAGCACGGACACGCGCGAGGGCGAACCCACGGCCAGCGCCCGCAGCTTGCCGGACTGGATATGGGGCAGGGCCGCGACCAGGTCGGCGTACATCATGGGTACCTGTCCGCCGATGGTGTCGGTGATGGCCGGCACGCCGCCTTTATAGGCCACGTGCTGCATCTTGAAGCCGCCCACGTCCTGCAGCAGTTCCATGGTCATGTGGCCGAAGCTGCCGGCGCCCGAGCTGGCATAGTTGAGTTCGCCGGGGTGGGCGCGGGCGTAGTCGGCCAATTGCGTCAGGGTGGTGATGTCGGGCAGCTTCTGGGGATTGACCACCACCACGATGGGCAGGTCGTACACCGTGGCGACGGGCTGGAAGTCTTTGGGCGTTTCGTAGCCGGTGTTCTTGTAGAAGAAGGGCGCGAACAGCGTGGGCGTGGCCAGCATCAGCAGCGTGTAGCCATCGGCCGGCGCGCGCCTGAGCTGGTTGGCGGCGATGGACCCCGAAGCGCCGGGCCGGTTTTCCACGACGACGGGCTGGCCCAGGCGGGTTTCGAGCTGCTGGCCCACCAGGCGCGAGGCCACGTCGGTGGGGCCGCCCGGTGGGAAGGGCACGATCAGCCTGATGGGCTGGCTGGGGTAAGTCTGGGCCGTGGCGGCGCCGGCCACCAGGAGACTGGCCGCGAGAGCCAGTACGGCGCGGCGGGTCATGGCCGGCAGGGCGGAATGCAAGCAGGTACGCATGGGTGGTTCAGTATGTTGTGCGGGTGGGAGGCCTGGAATGATCAATCGATGCGCGCATCCGCGATCTTGATCAGTTCTTGCCATATGGGCACGTCGCGCTCATAGGCTTGGGAAAACTCTGCCGGGGTGTTGAACACGGGTATGAAGCCCGCGCCGGAGATGTGCTCTTGCACCTTCGTGTCCCGGGATGCCTTCAGCAGGGCGGCATGCACGGTGTCGACGATGTCTTGTGGTGTACCGGCGGGCGCCGCCATGCCTACCCAGCCGAAAATGGCGTAGGCATCGTCGGTGACGCCCTGTTCATGAATGGTGGGCACGCCCGGCAGCACGGCCATGCGCTGCGTGCCCGTGACGCCGATGGCCTTGAGGCGGCCGTTCTCGATGAAGGGCCGGGTGTTCTGGGCGCTGGAAAAACAGACCTGCAGCTGGCCGCCGATCAGGTCCTGGATCATGGGCGCTTCGCCCTTGTAGGCCACATGGACCATGTCGGCGTTGGTGGTCTTGCTCATGTAGGCGCCGGCCAGGTGGGCATACGAGCCTACCCCCCAACTGCCGTACGACACTTTGCCGGGGTTGGCCCGGACCCAGGCGAGCAGTTCCAGCATGTTGTCGGCGGGCACCGAGGGATGCGCGGCCAGCGTGACCGGCGCCGCGGCGATCTGCGACAGCATGAGCAGGTCGGTCTGCGGGTTGTAGGCCATCTTGGTGTACAGGAACTGGTTGATCAGCAGCGAAGTGCTGAGCGATACCGTCAGCGTGTAGCCGTCGGGGGCGGACTTGGCGACATGATCCGTTCCGAGCATGCCGGCGGCGCCGCTCTTGTTTTCCACAAGGATGGGCTGCCCGAGCGTGGCGGACATGGACGCGGCCAGCACGCGCGCCACGGTGTCGGTGGCGCCGCCCGGATTGAACGGCACGACGAAGCGGATGGGCCGGGCGGGATAGTTCGCCTGGGCCAGGGCCATCCGCCCGCTCAGCAGGCAGGCGCCGGCGGCGGCGATACCCTGCAAGGCTTTGCGGCGGTCGATGTGTGACGCTTTCACGGTGGGTTCCTTCGATGATGCGGGATCGGCGGGCTTAACTTCGGGGCAGTGTCAGGACGCCTTGCGCCTGCAGCGCTTCGAGCTGCGCGTCGCTCATTTGCAGCAGCTGCTGCAGCACGTCGCGCGTGCCTTCGCCCAGGGTGGGCGGCGGACGGCGGATGGGCAGGCGCTGGCCGTCCAGCCGGTACGGCGGCGCATACACATGCGTGGTGCCGGCGTCGGGGTGGGGCATTTCCCGCAACAGGCCGCCCTGGCGCGTGCGTTCGCTGGTCAGCGCCTGGTGCAGGCCCAGCACTTCGCCGCACGGAATGCCGCAGTCGGCCAGGCGTTGCAGCAGCAGGGCGCGCGGGAACTCGCGCAGCAGCTCCGTCACCATGGGCAGCAGGGTCAGGCGGTTCTTGGCGCGCTCGACGTTGCTGGCATAGCGGGGGTCTTCGACGATGTCGGGCCGCATGACCACCTTGCGGCAGAACTTGTCGAACTGCGCATTGGTGCCCACGGCTATGATCAGCGGGCCATCGGCGGCCTCGAACATGCCGTAGGGCACGATGGAAGGATGGGCGTTGCCGTAGCGTTGCGGATCGCGCCCCAGCAGCATGGCGTCCAGCCCGTAGTAGCTGGCGATCATGATGCCGCAGTCGTATAGCGCCATTTCGATCAGCCGGCCGCGGCCGGTGCGTTCGCGGCGGAACAGCGCGGCCAGCACCGCCTGCGCGGCGTACATGCCGGTCATCATGTCGACCGCGGCCACGCCGAATTTCAGCGGCGGCTGGCTGGCTTCGCCGTTGATCGCCATGATGCCCGACTCGCCCTGTATGACCAGGTCGTAGCCCGGCCGCGTGGCCTCGGGGCCGGCGCTGCTGTAGCCCGAGATGGCGCAGTAGATCAGGCCGGGCTTGATGGCCTTGAGCTGTTCGTAGCCCAGCCCCAGCTTTTCCGCGCCGCCGCTCTTGAAATTGTGAATGACCACGTCGAACTGCGGCAGCAGGCGGTAGACGATTTCCACGCCTTCCCTGGATTGCAGGTCCAGGGTGATGGACCGCTTGTTGCGGTTCATGCTGTTGTAGTAGGTGGTTTCGGTTTTGCCCACGCGCATGCCCCAGTCGCGCGTGTCGTCGCCGCGCACGGGATGTTCGACCTTGACGACCTCGGCGCCGAAATCGGCCAGCACCTGGCCGCACAGCGGGCCGGCGAACACGCGGGACAAGTCCAGGACCCGGACGCCTTCCAGGGGAAAGTCAGGGCTGTCGGCGGGCAGGGGCGGGGTGTCGGTGCTCATGGCGTCAGTCCTGGGGGGCCAGCGCGATGTAGCGAGCCAGATGGTGGTCCTCGTCGCCCAGCTGGTGGTCGATCATGACCAGGCGCTTGGCGTAGTGCGCCAGGGGCAGTTCCCAGGTCATGCCGATGCCGCCATGCAACTGGATGCACTCTTCGGCTACCAGGATGCCCACGCGGCCGATGGTGGCCTTGGCGGCGGACAGCGCGCGTTCGCGGGTGGCGCGGTCGGCATGGCCGAGCTGCGCGGCGGCGTTGATGACGGCCGAACGGGCCTGTTCGATTTCGAGCAGCACGTCGGCCATGCGGTGCTGCAGGGCCTGGAATCGGCCGATGGGCACGCCGAACTGCTTGCGCGTCTGCAGGTATTCGAGCGTGGCGTCGCGCGCGGCGTCCATGGCGCCGACCGCTTCGGCGCACAGCGCCAGCAGCCCCTTGCCGATGCTGCGCTCGAGCACCGCATGCCCCGCGCCGGGCTGGCCCAGCAGCGCATCGGCGCCGACCCGCACGCCGGCAAGCGCCAGTTCGCCGGCGCGGCCGCCGTCGATCAGCGGATAGCCCTGCACTTGCAGGCCGGGCGTGCCGGCCTGCACCAGGAACAACGAAATGCCGTCGGCATCGGCCGCATTGCCACCGGTGCGGGCCGACACCACGAACAGGCCAGCGTGTTCGGCCTGCGCGACCACGGCTTTGGCGCCGTCGAGCACCCAGCCGTCGCCCTCGGGCCGCGCGCGCGTCTCGACATGGGCCAGCTCGTAGCCCGCCTGCGGCTCGGCGTGGGCCAGGGACACGATGACGGACCCGGCAAGCAGGTCTTCGAGCACCTGTTTTTGCGCCGCCGTGCCGGCGGCGGCGATGGCGTCGCCCGCCATGAGAGCATCGAGGAAAGGTTCTACCACCAGGCCCCGGCCCAGGGCTTCGAACACCACGGCGATATCGAAGCCGGTGCCGCCCAGCCCGCCATCGGCCTCGTCGAACAGCGCGGCGATGGCGCCCAGTTCGGCGTAGCGCTGCCAGAATTCGGCGCTGTAGCCTTCGGGCGAGCCGGCGATGCGGTCGCGCACCGCGAACCCGTACTGCTCGGCCACGAAGCGCTTCAACATGTCCGACAGCATGCGCCGGTCTTCGGTATGGTCGAAATTCATGCTGCTTGTTCCTTACAGTCCGAGGATCATCTTCGAGATGATGTTCTTCTGGATTTCGTTCGAGCCGCCGAAGATCGACAGCTTGCGGAAGTTGAAATACTGGGCGGCCGCGCTGTCGGCGCCGTCGGGGCCGATGCGCGGGCCGGCGTAGCCGTCTTCGAGCGCCTGCTTGATATGCGGCCGTGCGTAGACGCCCATGGCGCGGCGGTTCAGCGCGGTGATTTCCTGGCGGATCTGGGTGCCGCGGATTTTCAGCATCGAGCTTTCGGCGCCGGGCGCGCCGCCGTTGGCGGCCGCGGCCAGCACGCGCAGGTTGGTGATGCGCATGTTGTCGAGCTCGATTTCCACGCGCGCCAGCCGCGCCGCGAAGGTCGGGTCTTGCGCCAGCGGCTTGCCGTTTCTGACCTGGCGCGCGGCCACGGCCTTGAGCTGCAGCAGCGCGGCGGTGGACAGCCCCACGCCGGCGATGTTGGTGCGCTCGTAGGTCAGCAGGTACTTGGCGCAGGACCAGCCGCGGTTTTCTTCGCCCACCAGATTGATGGCGGGCACGCGCACGTCGGAGAAGAACACTTCGTTGACTTCGTGTTCGCCGTCCAGGGTGATGATGGGGCGCACCTCGATGCCGGGGGTGTTCATGTCGATGAGCAGGAAACTGATGCCTTCCTGCTGCTTGCCTTCGCTGCGGGTGCGCACCAGGCAGAAGATCATGTTGGCGTGCTGGCCCAGCGTGGTCCAGGTTTTCTGGCCATTGACGATGTAGTGGTCGCCATCACGCACCGCGGTGGTCTTGAGCGAGGCCAGGTCGGACCCGGCGCCGGGCTCGGAATAGCCCTGGCACCACCAGTCGGAGCCGTCCAGGATGCGCGGCAGCCAGTAGCGCTTTTGCGCCTCGTTGCCGTACTTGATCAGCACCGGCCCCAGCATGCTGAGGCCGAACGGCACGATGCGCGGGGCGTGCGCCAGGGCGCATTCGTTTTCGAAGATGAACTTCTGTACGGCGCTCCAGCCGGTGCCGCCGTATTCGCGCGGCCAGTGGCTGGCCAGCCAGCCGCGCGCGTTCAGGATGGCATGCCAGGCTTCCATGTCGGCCTTGGTCAGGTGCCGGTGCTCGCGCACCTTGCGCGCCAGGTCGGCCGGCAGCTCGGCGGCCAGGAAGGCGCGGACTTCGGCGCGGAAGGCTTCTTCTTCGGGAGTGAAATTCAGGTCCATGGGAGTTCTCGTGTTCAATAGATTTCGAACAGGCCGGCCGCGCCCATGCCGCCGCCCACACACATGGTGACCACGGCGTGGCGCGCGCCGCGCCGGCGGCCTTCGATGAGGATGTGGCCGGCCAGCCGCGCGCCCGTCACGCCGAACGGGTGGCCTAGCGAAATGGCGCCGCCATTGACGTTGAGCTTTTCCAGCGGAATGCCCAGGGTCTGCTGGCAATACAGCGTTTGCGAGGCAAACGCCTCGTTCAGTTCCCAGAGATCGATGTCGTCGACTTTTAGGCCGTGGCGGGCCAGCAGGCGCGGCACGGCATAGATGGGGCCGATGCCCATTTCGTCTGGCTCGCAGCCGGCCACCGCCAGGCCGCGGAAGGCGCCCAGCGGCTGCAGGCCGGCGCGCTCGGCGTCGCGCGCTTCCATCAGCACGCAGGCCGAGGCGCCGTCCGACAGCTGCGAGGCATTGCCGGCCGTAACGAACTGTCCGGCGCCGCGCACGGGTTCCAGCTTGGCCAGGCTTTCATAGGTGGTGCCGGGCCGGTTGCAGGTGTCGGCGTCGATGGTGACTTCGCGCTGGGTGACTGTGCCGGTGGCCTTGTCGGTGACGGCCATGGTGGTGGTGACGGCGATGATCTCGTCGCGGTAGCGCCCGGCCGCCTGGGCCTCGGCGGTGCGCCGCTGGCTTTCCACGCTGTAGCGGTCCTGGGCTTCGCGGCTGATGCCGTAGCGCGCGGCCACGATGTCGGCCGTTTCGATCATGGGCAGGTAGAGCTCGGGCTTGTTTTGCAGGATCCAGGGGTCGATGCCGGCGTTGGGGTCGTCGCGCGTGCGGATGTGCGAGACCGATTCGACGCCGCCGGCGATCATGGCCGGCGCGCCGTCCATGACAATGCGCGCGGCGGCGCTGGCGATGGCTTGCAGGCCCGACGCGCAGAAGCGGTTGATGGTGGCGCCGGCCACGCTGGTGGGCAGGCCGGCGCGGATCACGGCCTGGCGGCCGATGTTGCGCCCGGTGGTGCCTTCGGGGTAGCCGCAGCCGATGATGGCGTCTTCGATCTGGGCCGGGTCGATGCCGGCGCGCTCGACCGCGGCGCGCACGGCGTAGGCGGCCAGCGTGGGGCCTGGGGTCTGGTTGAATTCGCCGCGGTGGGCCTTGGTGATGGGCGTTCGGGCGGTGGAAACGATGACGGCTTCGCGCATGGTGTGAATTCCAGAAGTAAAAGGGCGGGGCGGCGCTTCAGACTTGGGTCAGGCGCGGTTCAGGCTGGCGAAGCCGCGGCCGCTATCGGCCAGCTCGACCAGCAGCGGCGACGGCTGCCAGAAGTGCGGGTCTTCCTGGGCGAACTCGCGGATGTCGGCCAGGATGCGCGGCAGGCCGACCTGGTCGGCGTAGTGCAGCGGCCCGCCCCGAAAGCGCGGGAAGCCGTAGCCCGACAAAAACACCACGTCGATGTCCAAGGGGCGCAGCGCGATGCCTTCGCGCAGCACGTTGGCCGCTTCGTTGACCATGGCGGCGAGGTAGCGGCGCAGGATGTCTTCTTGTGTGAACTGTCGCGGCGTGACGCCTGCGCGCTGGCGTTCGGCGTCGATGATGGCCAGCACTTCGGGGTCGGGCGTGCCGGTGCGCGCGCCATCGGGGTACAGGTAGTAGCCGCGGCCGGTTTTTTGCCCGAACCAGCCGCGCTCGCACAGGCGGTCGGGAATTTGCACGTAGCGCAGCCGAGGGTCGCGCGTGGCGGCGCGGCGCTTGCGCGTGGCCCAGCCGATGTCGCCGCCGGCCAGGTCGGCCACCTGGTACGGCCCCATGGGGTAGCCGAAGGCGCGCACGGCGTCGTCGATCTGGTAGGGCGAGGCGCCGTCTTCGAGCATGAGGTCGGCGGCCTGGCGGTACACGGCCAGGATGCGGTTGCCGATGAAGCCGTCGCACACGCCGGCGCGCACCGGCGTCTTGCGCAGGCGGCGCGCCAGTTCGAAGCCGGTGGCCACGGTGTCGGGCGCGCTGTTCGCGCCCACCACGATCTCGAGCAGCTTCATGATGTTGGCCGGCGAGAAGAAATGCAGGCCCAGCACGTCGCCCGGCCGGCTCGTGGCGGCGGCAATGCGGTTGATGTCCAGGTACGAGGTGTTGGTGGCGAGCACCGCGCCTGGCTTGGCGATGCGGTCGAGTTCGGCAAATACCGCCAGCTTGACGTCCATGTCTTCGAATACCGCTTCGACGATGAGGTCGGCGTCGGCCAGGGCTTCGTAGCGGGTGGCGCCCGTGTAGCGCGCCATGCGCTCGGCCTTGCCGGCGGCGTCCAGGCGGCCCTTCTTGACCAGCAGGTCGTACACCTGCTCGACCCGGGCGCGGCCGCGCGCCAGGGCTTCGTCGTTCTGTTCGACCATGACGACCGGCAAGCCTGCATCGAGCATGGCAACCGCGATGCCGGCGCCCATGGTGCCGCCGCCGATCACGCCCAGGCGTTCCAGCGGCCGGGGCCGGGCCTGGCGCGTTTCGGGGGCCTTGGCGGTTTCGCGTTCGGCGAAGAAGGCATGGACCAGCGCCGCGCGCTGCGGGCTGTCGAGGCATTGCAGGAACAGCGCGCGCTCGGTGCGCAGACCTTCGTCGAAGGGCTGATCGAGCGCGGCCTGCACGGCATCGACGATCTTGGCGGGCGAGAACAGGCCGCGCTGGCGCGACTGGACCTGGGCGCGCGCGGCGTCGATGGCGGCCTGCGCGGCCGGGCGGTCGGCCAGACCGGCGGCGTCGCGGGTGCGGCGCGGGCCGGCGCCTTGGGCGAGCAGTTCCCGGGCGTAGTCCAGGCCGGCGGCCTGCGCATCGGCGCCGGCGCCAATGCGGTCGATCAGTCCCCACGACAGGGCCTCGTCGGTGCCGGCGTGCCGGCCCGAGAGCATGAGGTCGAGCGCAGCCGCTGCACCGGCCAGGCGGGGCGTGCGCTGCGTGCCGCCGGCGCCAGGCAGCAGGCCCAGGTTGACCTCGGGCAGGCCGAGCCTGGCGCCCGGCAGGGCTACGCGATAATGCGCCGCCAGGGCGATTTCCAGGCCGCCGCCGAGCGCGGCGCCATGCAGCGCGGCGATGACCGGCTTGGCGCTGGCTTCGATGGCGTTGCAGACGTCGGGCAGGGCGGGCGGTTGGGGCGGCTTGCCGAATTCGCGGATATCGGCGCCGGCGATGAAGTTGCGTCCGGCGCCCACCAGCACGATGGCCTGGATGGCGGCGTCGGACTGCGCGGCCTGGATGGCGTCGGCCAGGCCGCGGCGCACGTCGGCGCTGAGCGCATTTACGGGGGGATGGTCGATGGTAAGAACCAGGATGCCGTCGTGCCGTTGCGAGGCAACGGCGCCGTGGGGCGCGCTTTCTGCCATAAATGCTGTCTCCGGGATGCAGGCCGCGGGGCCTGTCTGGTGTGGGGCGTAATTAGCTCTTTATTCTTGATCAGCAAGTTAATCTTGACAATGGCATCAAGAGTTGACACTGCGTACAAGAAAATTTGACAATCTTGCGCTATGGACACGAAAGCGTTGACCTTGCTGGTCGAAATCCTGGATGCGGGCAACCTGAGCGAAGCCGCGCGCCGTTTGAAAATGACGCGCGCCAATGTCAGTTACCACCTGGGGCAGCTGGAACGCGCGGTGGGCATGCAGCTGGTGCGGCGCACGACGCGCCGGGTCGAGCCCACCGAAATCGGCCTGAAGCTGTACCGGCACGGCTGCAGCATCCGCGACGAGCTGGCCGCGGCGCATGAATCCATTGAAACCCTGGGCAAGACGCCGCAGGGCCGCGTGCGCCTGAGCGTGCCCAGCGGCTACGGGCAGTTCGTCATGGCGCCCTGGTTGCTGGAGTTCAAGCGCAATTACCCGGGCATTGTGCTGGACGTGCTGTTCGAGAACAGCGTGGAGGACCTGCTGCGCGAAGAAGTGGACATTGCGGTGCGCATCACGTCTGAACCGCCGGGCCACCTGGTGGCGCGCGAGCTGGGCAGGGTGCGTTACGTGGTTTGCGCCTCGCCCGCCTATGCCGCGCGGCGCGGGTTGCCGCAGCGGCCCGAGGCCCTTTGCGGCGCGCCGGTCATCAGCGCCGCCGTTATCGGCCGCCCGTTGCGGCTGTCGGCGTACCAGGGCAGCCAGCGCCAGCAGGTGACGCTGGACCCGACCATCGCGTCACGCAACTATCCGTTCCTGCGCGATGCCGCGCTGGCGGGGCTGGGGGTGGCGGTGGTGCCCGATTACGTGGTGTACGAAGATGTGGCGCAGGGGCGGCTGCTGACTGCGCTGGACGACTGGCGCCTGAGCATTTTCGGGCGCAGCATGTATTTGCTGTATATGCCCAGCCGCCACCATCCGCGCGCGATCTCCATGCTGATTGAATTCATCGTGGACAAGGCGCATGCGGCGCACGAGGGGCGGCCGGGATTGTTGCCGCCGCGGTAGGCGAGGCGGCCGGGGTGGGCTGTTTCTTGCGTGGCGCCGCGGCCTCCGGCTGGCCGGGCGGGCCGGCGCACGTGCGTCGGGCTCGGGCGCATGCAGGCGCCCTCGGCCTGCTGCGCAGGCTGCCCCGCCGCCCAACGCGCCGGCCCGCCCGGCCAGCCGGAGGCCGCGGCACCGCGGGCGGTGAACCTACGCTGCTTCGATATCGGACGCGCAGCGGATGAGGAAGTCCATGACTGCCTGGCCTGCCAGCTGCGCGTCGGCGGCGGTCATGATTTCCTGCGGGTTGTGGCTGACGCCGCCGTTGCCGCAGCGCACGAACAGCATGCTGACCGGCACCTTGCGGCCCAGCAGCATGGCGTCGTGGCCGGCCCCGGAGGGCAGGTCCAGCACAGGCAGGTCTTGCGCGGCCACGGCTTGGCGCCATCGTTCTTGGTGGGCGGGCGAACAGGGCGAGGCGGGCACGCGCATCAGTTCCTGCGAGGTATGGTCGATGCCGCGGCGGGCGCAGATTTCCTGGATGCGCGCGTCGATGTCGGCCAGCGCCTGGTCGCGCTCGGCGTCGCGCGCGGCGCGCACGTCCAGGGTCAGGTGGCAGGCGCCGGGGATGACATTGATCGAGCCGTCAGGCACTTGCAGCATGCCCACTGTGCCGACCAGGCCGGGTTCCTGCCGGCAGCGCGTTTCGACCGCCAGCACGATTTCGGCGGCCGCGCAGGCCGCGTCGCGGCGCAGGTCCATCGGCGTGGTGCCCGCGTGGCCGGCCGCGCCGGTCAGCACCAGCTGGCGCCGCACGCAACCGGCGATGGACGTGACCACCCCCAGCGGCAGGCCGCGCTGGTGCAGCACCGGGCCTTGCTCGATGTGCACTTCGAAGTAATGGTGCAGGCGCGGATCGGCGTGCTGGCTGGCGATCTGTGCGGGATCGAGCCCGGCGTCCTGCATGGCCTGGCGCAACGTGATGCCGTCGGCGTCGCGGCGGTCGAGCTGGGCCGCGTCGAATTCGCCGATGTAGGCCGACGAACCCAGGAACGAGCCGCCGTATCGCACGCCTTCTTCTTCGGCAAAGCCGATGACCTCGATGTCGAACGGCAGGCGCCGGGCGTTGCGGTGCAGTTCGGCCACGACCGCGATGGGCAACAGGATGCCGAGCCGGCCGTCGTACCGGCCGCCGTTGCGCACGGTGTCGTAGTGGCTGCCGGTGGCCACCAGTTTCGGATCGGAGACGACGGGGTCGGCGCGATAGCGGCCGATGACGTTGCCCACCGCGTCTTGCCGCACCGTGTCGAACCCGGCTTCGCGCATCCATGCTTCCAGCTGGCGCGCGGTGGCGCGGTGCGCGGGCGTGAGGTAGGTGCAGGTCAGGTTGTCGGGGTGATCGGACCATTGCGCCAGCGTGTCGGCGTGGGCCATGACGGGGTCGCCGTATACGGCGGTGGCGGTGGAGTCGGGCATGGGCGCGCGAGGGGTGGGTGGATGAGTTCTTGCTTATACCATCGCGTGCGCGCCGTAGAATACCGGTACGCGCCAGGGCGACTGCACGATGACTGTCTTTCTGCTTGAGCCGCCGCGCGGCTGGCAGCAGTACCGGGCCGTTTCTTCATGCACCAGGAGACCACCATGCCGTTCCAGGGTAGCTGCCATTGCGGCGCTGTGCGCTTTACCGTCGATGCCGATCTCCCCAGTTCGGCCATCAGCTGCAACTGTTCGCACTGCCGCCGCAAAGGCTTTTTGCTGAGCTTTTTTCCGGCCGACGTTTTCACGCTGGACGCGGGTGCGGACGACCTGCAGTCGTACCGGTTCAATACCCACAAGATCGACCACCGGTTCTGCCGCCATTGCGGCACCGAGCCCGTGGCTTATGGCGCGAACCCCGATGGCTCGCCGGTGCGGGCGGTCAATCTGCGCTGTGTGCCGGGCATTGAACTTGATGCCCTGGCGCTGCAGAAATATGACGGCGCGTCCCACTAGAACCGGACGCGCGATGTTTCGACATGGGCCGCAGCATTGGCGGCCCGGGGGCGGGCAGACTCCAGGCCTGGTATGGGTGACCAGGAAAAAATGATGCAGAAACCCAGGCAGGCGATGTCGCGGGCTGTTCGACCACGCATGTTCTTTGGCTGGCGGGTGGTGGCGGCCGCGTTCACCATTGCGCTGTTCGCCTGGGGTATCGGGTTTTATGGGCCGCCCATCTTCCTGGGCGTGCTGCATGCGACGCGCGGCTGGTCGGTGGCGCTGGTGTCGTCGGCCATTACGGTGCACTTTCTGTGCGGTTCCGGCGTGGTGGCGAGCCTGGGCACACTGCATCGCCGCTACGGCGTGGCGGCGGTCACCGGCGCAGGCGCGCTGCTGACGGCGGTGGGCCTGCTGGGCTGGGGGCATGCGCGCGAACCCTGGCAACTGTATCTGGCGGCCTTGTTCAGCGGCGCGGGCTGGGCCATGACCAGCGGTGCGGCGCTCAACGCCATGGTCTCGCCATGGTTCGAGCGCCGCCGGCCCGCGGCGCTGAGCATGGCTTTCAATGGCGCCAGCCTGGGCGGGGTGGTGTTCTCGCCTTTATGGGTGGCGCTGATCGCCGCCATGGGATTCGGCACGGCGGTGATGGCCGTGGCGGCGGCCATGCTGGTGGTGATTGGCGGGCTGGCCTGGGGCATGCTGCGGCAGACGCCCGCCGCGCTGGGCGTGGCGCCCGACGGCGATGCCGCGCAGTCCACCCGCGCCGCTACCCCGGCGCCCGTGGCGCACGCGGCGGCCCTGGACGCGCCGCGCCGCGACAGGCGGCTGCGCACCCTGGCGCTGGGCGCGTCGCTGGGGCTGTTCGCGCAGGTTGGGTTGGTGGCGCATCTGTTCTCGATGCTGGCACCGGTGCTGGGCAGCGGGCCGGCCGGGGCGGCCATGGGCCTGGCTACCGCCTGCGCCATTGGCGGCCGCCTGGTGCTGGGGCGGGTGATGTCGCCGCAGATGGACCGCCGCAAGGCCGCGGCATTCAACTTGGGCTTGCAGGCGCTGGGTTCCGTGGTATTGCTGGGCGCGGGCACGTCGGGCGCCGGCATGGTGCTGGGGTGCTGCCTGTTCGGCATGGGTCTGGGCAATGTGACTTCGCTGCCGCCCTTGATTGCGCAGGCCGATTTCCGGCCGGCGGACGTGGCGCGGGTGGTGGCCTGGGTGACGGCGGCGGGCCAGGCCGGCTACGCCTTCGCGCCGGCCTTGTTTGGCCTGCTGCGCGAATGGGGCGCCGCGTTCGGGCAGGACGGGCTACTGTTCGTAGCGGCGGCGTTGATGCAGCTGGGCGCGGCGGCGGTGCTGCTGGCGGGGCGGCAGCGCCGGCATGCGCAGGCGGTAGCATAGGCGCTTGTGCATTTTCCCGAGCCAGGTCTTGTATGCCCGCCACGCCATTGCGTCATCCTGTTGATCTCGCCAAGTGTTATCGCCTGCTGAACCACGGCCCCACGGTGCTGGTGGGCAGCGCTCATGCCGGGCGCCGCAATGTGATGGCGGCGGCGTGGTCGATGCCGCTGGATTTCTCGCCGCCCAAAGTGGCCGTGGTGATCGATCGCAATACGCTTACCCGTGAACTGGTGGAAGGCTCGGGCGAGTTCTCGCTGAACGTGCCGTCGCGCGCCGTGGCGGCGGCCGCGCTGACCGTGGGGTCGGTGTCGGGCCGCGAGCGCGACAAATCGTGCATCGAAGGGCTGGCCATGCTGCCGGCCGGGCGCATCGGCGCGCCGCTGCTGGACGGCTGCCTGGGGTGGCTGGAATGCCGCGTGATTGCAGAGCCGCGCATCCAGGAGCGCTATGACTTGTTCCTGGGCGAGGTCGTGGCCGCATGGGCTGATCCGGGTGCGTTCCGCGACGGACACTGGGTTTTCGCGGATGGGGCGCCGCGCAGTATTCATTATGTGGCGGGCGGTAATTTTTTCGAGACCGGGACGGGGTTCGAGGTGCAGGCCGACTAAGCCAAACGGGCCGCGCGCGAATGCTATTCTGCACTGATGAAGAAAGGCACGTCACTTGCCGTAGGCATTGCCATAGGCACGGCCATCGGCGTCGCCCTGGACAACATTGCCATGGGCATCGGTATCGGCGTGGCGCTGGGAATCGCCATGGGCCTGGAACGCCGCGACTAGCGTAGCCGGAGGCCGTGACGATGATGGCCGATACCCGCCCCAGCATGGCGTTGGGCGTGACGGCCTGGCGCAGCGTGGTGGTGGCGATGGTCCACAGGATGGGCCCCGCGCCGAACAGGAAGAACGCCGCGCCCGCCAGCAGGCCCGAAGGCCAGGCCAGGGTGCCCAGCATGAGCGCGGCGGCGGCCAGCGCGGCCAGCGGGCCGGCGGCGATCACGCCGCCAAAGGGCAGGCGGCGCGCCAGGCGCGGCGCGGCCAGCGCGCCCGCGACCATGCCGGCGCCGTAGACGCCCAGTGTCAGCCCGACCTGGGCGGCGTCCAGGGCCAGGGCGTCGATGGCGTAGGCGACGTAGATGGCCTGCAGGATGAACCAGGCGGTGTTGAAGAAGATCGCGGTGATCAATATGGGCCGCAGCAAGGCATGCGTGGCGACGTAGCGGGCGCCGTCGGCCAGTTCGCGCAGCGGATGCTGGCGGCGGTGCGCCGGCGCGGGGCTGGCGGGCAGGCTGGCCAGCCACATGACAGCCAGTAGCGAGAGAGCGGCGGCCAGCATATAGGCGAGCGGCGCGCCCAGGGCGCCCACCAATGCGCCGCCCACCGCGGGGCCGGCGGCGAAGGCGCTGCTGCGCGCCAGTTCGAGCCAGCGGTTGGCGGCCCCCAGCCGTGCAGCCGGCACCAGCGTGGGCACCAGCGCCGGAGCGGCCACGTTGTAGACCACGGTGCCGATGGCGCCCGCGAAGCCCAGCGCCGCCAGCCAGGCAAGGTTGAGCGCCCGCATCCACAGCAATGCCAGCAGGCCCAGCAGTGCCGCGGCGCGGAGCGCCTCGGCGGCGGTCATCAGGCCGCGCCGCGAGACGCGGTCGGCCAGCACGCCGGCCGGCAACGACAACAACAGGAAAGGCAAGGTCTGCGCGGTTTGCAGGTAGCCGGTCTGCGCAGCGCTGGCGCCCAACGCCAGCACGGCCACCAGGGGCGCGGCCGCCAGGGCCAGTTGTTCGGAAAACTGCGCGCACAGGTTGGACCACGCCAGGCGGCGGAAGGCGGAAGGCAGGAGCGGGGGCGCGGGCATGAAGGCGGCCGGTGGCTGGGAAGCCGCCATGCTAGGGGCGGGCGCGCGGGCGCGCCTCCGGTTCGTTGCACCGTAATTCACGCCGCACGGCCGCCTGGCGGGAACTGCGATAATGGGCCATTGGCGGCGTGTGCCGCCTTGTGTTTTCCAGGACCTCGCGCATGACAGTCGCCGCACGCCCGCTGTACATCAAAGTCCACGATGCCGATAACGTCGCCATCATCGTCAACGATGGCGGCCTGCCGGCCGGCGCCGAACTGCCGGACGGACTGGTGCTGCGCGAGGCGATTCCGCAGGGCCACAAGGTGGCGTTGGCGGACCTGTCCGAGGGCGATCCGGTGGTGCGCTACAACGTCACCGTGGGCTATGCGGCCAAGGCGTTGCCGCGCGGCAGCTGGGTCAACGAGCGGGTCACGACGCTGCCCACGGCCCGCGCGCTGCACGACCTGCCCATGGCTACGCGCGCAGCGCCGCCCCTGCCTGCGCTGGAGGGCTATACCTTCATGGGGTATCGCAATGCCGACGGGTCGGTGGGCACGCGCAACATCCTGGCCATTACCACTACGGTCCAATGCGTGCAGGGCGTGGTCGAGCATGCCGTGCAGCGCATCAAGGCCGAGCTGCTGCCCCGCTATCCCAATGTGGACGACGTGGTGGGCCTGGAACACACCTACGGTTGCGGCGTGGCCATCGACGCGCCGGGCGCGGCGGTGCCTATACGCACGCTGCGCAACATCAGCCGCAACCCGAACTTCGGCGGCACGGCCATGATGGTGAGCCTGGGCTGCGAAAAGCTGCAGCCCGACCGCCTGATGCCGGCCGGCGCCATACCCATTGCCGCGGGCGCGGACCTGGGCGGCGAAGTGGATACCGTTTGCCTGCAAGACGAAGAAAACGTCGGCTTCGAGTCGATGATCCGCGCCATCATGCAGACAGCCGAGAAGCACCTGGCCGTGCTGGATCGCCGGCGGCGCGAGCCCTGTCCGGTGTCGGACCTGGTCGTGGGCGTGCAGTGCGGCGGCAGCGATGCGTTTTCGGGGCTGACTGCCAACCCGGCGGTGGGCTTTGCGGCCGACCTGGTGGTGCGCGCCGGCGGCACGGTGATGTTCTCGGAAAACACCGAAGTGCGAGATGGCATCGACCAGCTTACCGCCCGCGCCGCCACCCCGGCCGTGGCCGAAGCGCTGGTGCGCGAAATGGACTGGTACGACCGCTACCTGAGCCTGGGCATGGCCGACCGCAGCGCCAATACCTCGCCAGGCAACAAGAAGGGCGGGCTGTCAAATATTGTCGAGAAGGCCATGGGCTCGATCGTGAAGTCGGGGTCCGCGCCGATTTCCGCCGTGTTGTCGCCAGGCGAAAAACTGAGCAGCAAGGGGCTGGTGTTCTGCGCCACGCCGGCCAGCGATTTCATCTGCGGCACGCTGCAACTGGCGGCCGGCATGAACCTGCACGTCTTTACCACCGGACGCGGCACGCCTTATGGCCTGGCGCAGGTGCCGGTGATCAAGGTGGCCACGCGCAGCGACCTGGCGCGCCGCTGGCACGACCTGATGGATGTGGACGCCGGCCGCATCGCCACTGGCGCGGCGTCGATCGAGGACGTGGGCTGGGAATTGTTCCGCCTGATGCTGGACGTGGCCAGCGGCCGGCGGCAGACCTGTGCCGAAAAGCTGAAGCTGCACAATGCGCTGGCGCTGTTCAACCCGGGCCCGGTGACATGAGCGCCGCGCCGGCAAGTTCCCCTGGCGGCGGCGTGCCTGTTGCGACGCCCGCCGCCCGGTTTCCCGAGCGTCTGTGCTTCGAGGGCGACGCGGCGCTGCTGGAGCCGCTGGGCGACGTCCATGTGGATGCCTTGTGGCAGGCCGCCCAGGGCGCCGAGGCGTCGTGGCATTATCTGCGCTATGGCCCCTTTGCCAGCCGCGACGCTTTGCGGGCGCAGGTGCGCGAGTTGGCCAGCCGCGCGCACCAGCCGTTCTGGGCAGTGTGCCCGCGCCCGGGCAGGGCGGCGCTGGGCTGGGTGTCGCTTTGCGACATCTACCCCGAAGACGCGGCCATCGAGATCGGCAGCATCTGGTTCAGCCCCGCGCTGCAGCGCAGCCGCGCCGCGACCGAGGCGGTGTTCCTGCTGCTGCGCTATGCTTTTGACGAACTGGGCTATCAGCGCATGGTGTGGCGCTGCATGGCCGATAACCAGCCTTCCGCCGGCGCCGCGCGGCGCTACGGGTTCAAGCCCGAAGGCGTGTGGCGCTCGGCGGTGAACGTGAAGGGCCGGCGCGGCGACGTGGCCTGGCATTCGTTGCTGGCCGATGAGTGGCCGGCGCGGCGGGCCGCAATGCAGGCCTGGCTGGCGCCCGGCAATTTCGACGCGCAGGGCCGGCCGCGCAGCCGGCTGGCGCGCGACTGACTTCGCTTTGGATGCGCATATCGATGACCGAACCTGTTGATACCGAACGACGCCTGGCCGACCTGGAGATCAAGCTGGGCCTGGCCGATGACATGCTCGACCAGTTGAACCAGGCGCTGTTCCGCCAGCAGCAGCAGATCGACCGCCTGCTGCGCGAGCTGGCCGAACTGCGCCAGCAGATGCCGGACGGCGCCGGCGCGGGCTTTCGCAGCCTGCGCGACGAGCTGCCGCCGCATTACTGAGCCCGATGCGGATACTGTGGGCCTACCTGCGCCCGCATGGCCGGCTGGCCGTGCTGGCCCTGTTGCTGGCCGGCGCCAGCCAGGTGCTGGCGCTGATCGACCCGATTATTTTCGGCAAGATCATCGATGAATATGCCATCAACCGCGGCGGCAAGACCGACGATGAGCTGGTGTCGGGCGTATTGGGCCTGCTGGCGCTGGCGGTGCTGATTGCCGTGCTGTCGCGGCTGGCCAAGGCGCTGCAGGAATACGTGACGCGCCTGGTGGTGCAGAAGTTCGGCACGCAGTTGTTCAACGACGGCCTGCGCCAGGCGCTGCGCCTGAAATTCCAGGAATTCGAAGACCTGCGCAGCGGCGAAACGCTGTCGCTGCTGCAGAAGGTGCGCAGCGACAGCGAGCGTTTCATCAATTCGTTCATCAACACTGTGTTCGCCGCGGCGGTGGGCATGGGCTTCCTGGTCTGGTACGCGGTGACGCGGCACTGGCTGCTGGTGCCGGTGTTCCTGATCGGGGTGCTGGTGCTGGGCGGCCTGACCGGTCTGTTGAGCCGCGAGATCAAGAGCCAGCAGCGTTCCATCGTGCGCGAAACCAATCGCAGCTCGGGTTTTATTGCCGAATCGCTGCGCAATATTGAACTGATAAAAAGCCTGGGCCTGACTTTTCCCGAGATCCGCCGGCTGCAGGCCCAGACGGTGCGCATCTTCGAGCTGGAAATGCAGAAGGTCAAGCGCATCCGGCTACTGTCGTTCCTGCAGGGCGTGACGCTCAGCATGCTGAAGCTGGCGATCTTGTTCGCGCTGCTGTGGCTGATTTTCCGCGACGTGCTGAGCACCGGCGAGCTGATTGCCATGCAGTTCATTTCGGTGGCGATATTCGCGCCGCTGCAAGAGCTGGGCAATATCATCCTGGCGTACCGCGAAGCCGATGCATCGCTGTCGAGCTTCGAGGCGTTGATGAAAAAGCCCATCGACCGGCGCCCCGAGTCGCCGCAGGACAGCGGCCCGATTACGCACGTGCGCTTTGCCAATGTGGCGTTCCGCCACAAGGGCGCGGCCAGCAACGCGCTGGACGGGGTATCGTTTTCGGCGGGGCTGGGCGACACCATTGCCTTCGTGGGGCCGTCGGGCTCGGGCAAGTCGACCCTGGTGAAGCTGTTGCTGGGTCTGTACACGCCCGCGGTCGGCGAGGTGTTCTACAACGATATTTCCACCAAGGCGCTGCGCTACAACCGCGCGCGCCGGCAGGTGGGCCTGGTGACGCAGGAACCCTACCTGTTCGCCGGCACGCTGCGCGACAACATCCGGCTGGTGAAGTCCGACGCTACCGATGACGAGATCGTGGCGGCCATGGAACAGGCAGCGTGCGGCTACCTGCTGCAGAAGTCGCCTGACGGCCTGGGCACGCATATCGGTGAAATGGGCCTGAAGCTGTCGGGCGGCGAAAAGCAGCGGTTGTCGATCGCGCGCGCCCTGATACGCCGGCCGCGCCTGCTGATCTTCGACGAGGCGACGTCGGCCCTGGATTCGCTGACCGAAGAGCAGATATCGGATACGGTGCGGCGCATTTCGGCCAGCCGCACGCAGATCACCATCCTGATTGCGCACCGGCTGTCGACCATCATGCACGCCGACACCATCTTTGTGCTTGAAAAAGGGCGCATCGTGGAAAGCGGCACGCATGCCGAACTGCTGGCGCGCACCGGGCTGTACTACGCCATGTGGCGGCAGCAGATCGGCGAGCGGCCGCCGCCGGCCGCGGCCGCGTAGGTCAGCCGGCGGCCTGTCGTCCCGGCGCGGGCTCGGGCTTTACGCGGGTGGCGCGCAGCACCCCCAGCACCAGCAGGGCGATACCCAGTTGCGTCAGCGGCTGCGGCGCCTGGCCGCGCAGAATGAACGCATAGGCCAGGGCGGCCAGTGTTTCGAAAACGATCAACTGGCCGGCCAGCGCAGTGGGCAGCCGTTGGCTGGCCTGGTTCCAGCACAGCGTGCCCAGCCACGAGGCCAGCAGTCCGATGGCGGCCATGAGGCCGATGAACACGCCGGGGCGCGGCCCCAGCGGCATGGGATACGGGCTGCCAAGCAGCGCCATGCCCAGCCACAGCGCGCCGTAGCCCGCCAGGGCCAGGGGCAGGGTGGCCAGGCCTTGCGCGGTGGCCCAGGTGTGAGGGCGGCGGCCAGGGTGGTTGCGCAGCCAGTCGGCATTGCGCAGCGGATACCAGGTCCAGCAGGCCACCGCCGCCAGCGCCAGCGCGGCGCCGGTGGCATAGCGCGCCACGTCGGCGTGCGGGTCGTTGCGCAGGGCTTGCAGTTCTACCCGGTTGACGCAGGCGATGCCCAGCGCGATCAGCGCGAGCGAGGGCGCCAGGCGGCGCCAGGGCAGGCGGCCGTCGCGCCGCGCGTCGCGCAGGTTGGCCGAGATGGCGATGACCACCGGCAAGGTGCCGATGATCATGGTGGGTAGCGGTCCGCCGGCGCGCTGGATGGCGCCGGCCAGGCACAGGTAGTACAGCAGGTTGCCGATGGCGGCCAGCTTGACGGCCTCGAGCCAGTCGGCGCGGCCTAGTTGCCGCAAAGCGCCGCGGTCGAGCCAGGCCAGCGGCAGCGCGATCACGCCGAAGGCCAGATAGCGGCCTACCGATTGCAATGCGGCGGGGTAGTCGGGCAGCAGCAGCGGGCCGATGAACACCAGGCCCCACATGAGGCCGGCAGCGAGCGCGTAAAGGGTTCCGGTGAGCATGACGGGTCGGCTGTGAAGGCAGGCCAGTCTATGCGGGCCGACCGCGCGCGGTCTTGCACCAGATTGCGGTGTGCGGGCGGATGGCGCGGCGGGCTGTCCGCGCCCGTGGTTCAGGCGCGGACCTGGCGCTGATAGCGCGCCGGAGTGACGCCGTAGCGGCGCGCAAAGGCGCGTGTCAGGTGGGCCTGGTCGGCCAGGCCGGTGGCGGCGGCCACCTGGGCGGGCGGCTCGCCGGCGGCCAGCAGGCACTTGGCCCGGTGCAGGCGCAATGCCATCAGCATTTGCTGGGGCGTGGCGTGGTACTGCGCCCGGAAGCTGCGCAAGAAGTGAAAAGGGCTGAGTCCCGCCACGCCGGCCAGTTCGTCGAGCGTCAGGGTGCGCGCCAGGTGGGCGTGCAGGTAGTCGAGCACCCGCGCGAAGCGCGGCGCGGCTCCGGCTCGCGCGGGCGCGGCCATGCGGGCATGCGGGCGGAATTCGGCCAGCAGCGTGTGTAGCAGGCTATCGAAGGCCAGCGGCTCGCGCGCCTGCCACAGCGCGTCCAGCAGGCAGCCAATGCGGCGGGCGGCGTGCGGCGCATGGCGCACGGCGGTATCGAACCACCAGCCCTGGTCGCCGGTGACGCGGGCGACCACGTCCGGGTCGATGTAGATCATGCGGTAGCGCCAGCCGCCCGTGGTCTCCGCGCGCCCGGTGTGCAGTTCGTCCGGGTTCATCAGCACGATGGAGTCTGGCGGCGCCACGTGTTCAGCGCCGCAGTAGCGGAAGCGTTCGGCGCCGGCCTCGATGGCGCCCAGGCCGAAGGCGGCATGGGTGTGTGGCTCGAACGCATAGCGCACGATGTGGGCCCGGTAGAGCTCGATGCCCGCGCGCTCGGCGCAATGGCGGAACTCGGCGCGGTCGCGCGGGTCGTCGAACGGAGCGGGAACGCCTTGCATGGCGAACGGGCAGGCCGCTAGGGCCAGCCTTGCTCCAGGATGCGCCGCAAGGTGTCTTGCATGGCCTGCGGATCGGCCGGCTGGCCGAGGGGGGCGAACTTGCCGTCCAGCGCCAGGTGGGCAAAGCCATGCACGGTGGACCAGGCGGCCAGCAGCCGGGCGTGGGTGGGGGCATCGAGCGGCTGCCCGGCCGGAAAACCGGTGTAGTCGCGGATCGCCTGTTCCAGCTCGGCGAAGGCGGCCTGGCTGGCGGCGGCCAGACGCGCGTCGTCGGTCAGGCGGTCTTTGCGGAACATCAGCTGGAAGCGGGCCGGGTGGGCCAGCGCGAAGCGCACGTATCCCGTGCCCTGCGCACGTAGCCGCGCGCCGGGATCGTTGCCGCCGGACCGCGCGCCTTCGCGCAGGTGCCGGGTCAATGCCTCGAAGCCCAGGATCGCCACTTCGGTCAGCAGGCCGGCGGCGCTGCCGAAATGGTGCAGCGGCGCGGCCGCAGACACACCGACGCGGCGCGCGGCTTCGCGCAAGGTGAAACCTTCCAGGCCGCGCTCGGCCAGGATGGCCTCGGTGGCCTCGACCAGGGCGTCGCGCAGCGCGCCATGGTGATAGGCGTCGTGGGCCGAGGCGGCCTTCTGTCTGGGCATGGAGTGGGATCTTTACACTGTTCAAAACCAATGCTACCTTATCTAAACATTGTTTAGATAGGGGTCGGCCATGTTTGAGACAATTTTCGGCGCGGGCGGGGCGCTGGCCTTGCCTGCCTGGGTGGCGCTGGCGGCATCGCCCTGGCTGGGCCGCTGGCGCGCGACCATCTGGGCGGTAACGGGCCGGGTCGTCCCCCTGGCGTTGGCGGCCGTCTATGTGGCACTGGTGCTGGCCAGTTGGCCCGTGCCGGGCGGGGGCTACGGTTCGCTGGGCGCCGTGCAGGCGCTGTTCGGCCACCCCGGCATGCTGACGGCCGGCTGGTATCACTTCCTGGCGTTCGACCTGTTCGTGGGCACCTGGATCGTGCGCGAAGGGCTGCGCCTGGACCTGCCCAGGCCTTTGCTGGTGCCGTGCCTGGCGCTTGCTTTCTGGTTCGGTCCGGCGGGGCTGCTGGCGTTTTGCGGCCTGCGCGCCGTGCCCTGGGGGGTGCGGGCCGCGCGCCTGCTGTTGCACCGCCAGCGGCTGCTGGCCATGTTCGGCATGGCGCTGCTGGCCGCGTTGTTGCCGGCCGCCGTGGCCGCCTGGCTGGACCCGCGCACGCTGGCTGGCGTGGACGTATGGGCCAAGCCCATGAAGTTCATGGCGGCCATTGGCTTGTTCGCGCTGACGCTGGCCTGGCTGATCGGCGAACTGCCGCAGGCGCGGCGCCAGAGCTGGCTGCTGCGCGCCACGGCATGGACGGCGCTGGCAACCGGCGGATTCGAGGCCGTTTACATCACGTGGCAGGGGGCGCTGGGGCAGGCCTCGCACTTCAACACCGACACGCCGTTCCATGCCGCAATGTTCGTCTTGATGGGCATCGCCGCGTTGCTGTTCACCGGCACGGCGCTGCCGGTGGCGCACCAGTTGTGGCGCCACGCGCATGGCATGGCGCCCGCCTACCGGCTGGGCGCCATCGTGGGCCTCGCGCTGACCTTCGTGGCGGGCGCCGGCGCGGGCGTGGCCATCAGCATGCACGGCGGGCCGCTGGTGGGCGGCGTGGCAGGGCAGGGCCTGCCGGTGGTGGGGTGGTCGGCCACCGGCGGCGACCTGCGGGTGGCGCATTTCCTGGGGGTACACGCGCAGCAGATGCTGCCGCTGGCCGGCTACCTGTTGGCGCGCACTGGCTGGCGCGGCGCCGTGCCGGCGATGGCGCTGGGTTGCGTGGCGTATGCCGGGCTGGTGGCGCTGGCGCTGGCACAGGCATATGCGGGCTTGCCGCTGCTGCCGCTGTACTAGGCGCCTTCTTCAGGCGCCAGGCGTCCCGGCGTGATTTCCATGATGAGTTCCACGCGACGGTTGGCGGCACGGCCTTGCGGCGTGTCGTTCGAGGCGATGGGGTGCGTGTCGGCATAGCCCACGGCGCGCAGCCGGCCCGGGTCTACGCCGTCGCGCACCAGTTCGCGCAAGACGCTGGTGGCGCGGCTGGCCGACAACTCCCAGTTCGACGGGAACTGGCGCGTCTGGATCGGCACGGGGTCGCTGTGCCCTTCGACCGAGACAGGGTAGCCCTGGCTGCGGTTGATGACCTTGGCCATGCGGCTGATCAGGCCCAGGCCGGCGGGACTGAGCACGGCCTGGCCCGAGGGGAACAGCAATTCGTTGCTGATGCGAAAGCTGATGGACTTCTCGTTGACGATCACGTCCACGCCGTCGCCCAGGTCGTCCAGGCCGAGTTCGGCGATCGAGGGCGGTTCGGGTTGTGTTGGCTCGGGCTCGGGTGCGATCTTCGGGGCGGATGTGGGCTCGCCGCCGGCCGCGTCGTCGGACGTCTGCCGCAGGTTTGCCGCAGGTGCGGCGGGGCCGTCGCCGGCGGGCGCCGGTGCAGTGGCCGGCACCGGCAAGGCCGCCGCCAGGCCGGGCAGCTCGGCCAGTTCGGGCAGCTCGGGCAGCTCGGGCAGCTCGGGCATCGGCAGCAGGGCGGCCAGCAAGGCATGCGCCGGTGCTTGTCCGGCGGGCGCCGCGCCGGCCCGCGCGATGGAACCCACCAGCTCTACCGGCGGGTCGGCCGCCTTTGAGGCGCGTGGCAAGTGGGAAACGCCCAGCAGCACCACCAGCATGGCCAGCAGCAGGGTGATCAGGTCCAGGTAGGTGAGCAGCCAGCTTTCGGATTCCGGCTCGGCCGTGGGCTCGACGTGCCAGCGCGCGAAGCGGCCGCCGGCGTGCAGGGCCGGGCGCGTAGGCAGCGCGGCGCGCGGACCGGGCCGGCGCTGCGCGTGCTGCCTGCGCAGGGCGTCGATGCGATCGGCCAGGCTCATGAGCGCGCGGCGGCGGTGCGGCCCAGCGCCGTGGCCGGGGCGGGCTTGCCGGCGCCGCCCGCGGCCTTGGACGCGGCCGGCTTGGCGGATTTGGCGGGCTTGGCCGGCTTGGCCGCCGGGCCGCCGTCATAGACCTCGTCTTCGAAGTGCATCATGAACGAGTTCAGCGTCTCGCGCACCACGGCCGGCCCGCGCCGCGCGCACATCATCGCAATACCCTGCAGCACCATGTTCATCAGCATCAGGCGCTGTTCGGTGCGGCGTTCCAGCTTGACGGCGATAGGCTTGCATACCAGGTTGGCCAGCAGGATGCCGTAGAACGTGGTCATCAGCGCTACCGCGAGTTGCTGGCCGATCAGCACCATGTCGCCGCTGCCCAGCACCGTCATCAGGTTGATCAGCCCGACCAGCGTGCCCAGCATGCCGAAGGCCGGCGCGAAGCCGGCCATGATGCGGAACATCTGCGCTTCGGCGTGTTCGCGGGCGCGCAGGCGGGCGATGCGCCATTGCAGCAGTTCGATGATCTGGTCTTCGGGCGTGTGGTCGATGACCAGTTGCACGCCGGTGCGCAGGAACGGGTTGGACACCTTGTGCAAAGCCTGCTCGACTTTGTGCACGTCGTCGTTCATCCAGAGCTGCGCCATGGCGACCAGCTCGTCGATGTCGCGGCGCGAATCGAGCTGTTCGCTACGGAATACCGTGCGCACCAGGGCGAACACGCGCACGATTTCGCGCAGCGGGTAGCTGATGAACAGCGCCGCGCAGGTGCCGCCCAGCACTACCACCAACCCTGGCAGGTTGATGTACAGGGCCAGGTCCGCGGCGGAAAAAGCCAGCGCGGTCGCCAGCGTGGCGAGTGCGACCACGATGCCGATGAGGGTGGATGGATTCATGAATGAGCCTTGCGCGTGGAACCGGTGCGTAATGGCTCATTCTAGAAAGCGGGCCGCGCGCCCAATCGCCGGAGAACGGGACGAAAAAGGGCGGTTTGCAGCGCGTGGGGAGATGTTACAGGGGAAAGGGGACAGGCAGATGTCTGACCCACTGAGACGGGTGGGGCATCTGGGAAATAGCTTCTGCGCGCCTTGGTGTCTGACACCCTGGCGGGAGTCAGACACCTGGGGACGCCTCGGGCGGCATGGCGGGGCGCCGACTTGAAGTCTGTGCCGGGGCGAGCGCCTACTGTTTCGGGGCCGCCGGGGCTTTCTTCTGCACCATGGCGATGACGCGCTGGCGCAGTTGCGGGTCTTGGTCGACCGCCTGGCCTATGCCGTTGAATTCGTCCACGGTCAGCCCATCGGCGTTGACCATGCGCACCATTTTTTCGTCGGCTTCGCGGTACACCTGTTCGCGCGCGGCGTCGTCTTTGGCGGCCTGCAGCTTGGGCCGGTATTCGTCGGCCACCATGGCGACCTTCTGCGAAGCGCTGGCGAATTTCTGCAATTGCTCTTCAGACGGCTGGATGGCCGGCTGGGCCTGGGCCGGGGGTTGCGCGGCCGGAGCCGCCTGCGCCAGCGCCGCAACGGGCGACAGGCTCGCGGCCAGCAGGGCGGCGGCAAAGAAAGCATGGGTCGAACGCGGCATGTGGCCTCCTTGAATCGAATTGACTGCGTAAACCGCATGATGACAAGCCCCGCGGGCCTGTTACAAGCCTTGCGATGTTTGCGCATGTGTCGGCCCCGAGGGAACCCGGGTTACGGGGCGTTTCAAGGGGGATCAGGACTTCAGCGCCCGGGCGCGCGCCAGCAGCAGTTCGCGTTCGCGCGCGTTGCGCGCCATGCCCGCGGCGCGCAGGAATTCGGCGCTGGCCTCGTCGCGGCGGCCCAGCCGCGCCAGCAGGTCGCCGCGCACACTGGGCAGCAGGTGGTAGCCGGCCAGCGCCGGATCGGCCGCCAGCGCATCGGCCAGCGCCAGCCCCGCCTGCGGGCCATGAGCCATGCCCACCGCCACCGCGCGGTTCAATTCCACCACGGGCGACGGCGCGACACGGGCCAGCGCGTCGTACAGCGCCACGATCCGCGGCCAGTCGGTGTCTTCGGGACGCGCCGCGCGGGCGTGGCAGGCCGCCAGGGCGGCCTGCAGGGCATAAGGACCCAGGCCCTGGCCCAGCGCGCCGGCCTGTTCTTCCGCGCGCTGCAGCGCCGCCAGGCCGCGGCGCACCAGCAGCGGGTCCCAGCGGGCGCGGTCCTGGTCCATCAGCAACACGGGCCGTCCTTCCGCATCGACGCGGGCCGGCAGGCGCGAAGCCTGAATTTCCATCAGGGCCGCCAGGCCGTGCACTTCGCTTTCGCCAGGGGCCAGGCCGGCCAGGATGCGGCCCAGCCGCAGGGCCTCGTCGCACAGCGCCGGCCGCATCCAGTCGTCGCCCGCGGTGGCGGCATAGCCCTCATTGAAGATCAAGTACACCACTTCCAGCACCGAGGCCAGGCGCGCCGCCAGCTCGCCGCCGCGCGGCACTTCGAACGGCACGCCGGCTTCGCGCAGGGTGCGCTTGGCGCGCACGATGCGCTGGGCGATAGTGGACTCGGACACCAGGAAGGCGCGCGCGATCTCGTCGGTGCGCAGCCCGCCCAGCAGGCGCAGCGTCAGCGCCACGCGGGCCTCGGTGGACAGCACCGGGTGGCAGGCGGTGAACACCAGGCGCAGCAGGTCGTCGCCGATCTCGTCCTGGCGCGCCGCATCCAGCGCGTCGACGAAATCGGGCTCGACATGCGCCTGCAGGGCATCCATTTCGTAGCCCAGTTGCTCGTGCTTGCGGGCGTGCAGCGAGTCTTGCCGCAGCCGGTCCAGCGCGCGGTTCTTGGCGGCGGTCATCAGCCAGGCTCCGGGATTGTCGGGAATGCCGTCGCCGGGCCAGCGTTCCAGCGCCGTGACCAGCGCGTCGTGGGCCAGTTCCTCGGCCAGGCCCACGTCGCGCACCAGGCGCGCCACGCCGGCAATGACCCGCGCCGACTCGATGCGCCACACGGCGCCGATGGCCTGGTGGACGGCATCGCGCGAACTCATTGCTGCAGGATCTCGGCGTTGGGGTCCATGTACATCAGTTCCCAGATGTGGCCGTCGGGATCTTCGAAGGCGTGTCCGTACATGAAGCCATAGTCTTGCGGCTCGCGCGGCACCGACCCGCCGGCCGCCACGGCGCGGGAGACCAGGTCGTCGACCTCGGCGCGGCTTTCGCACGACAGGCAGACCAGCACTTCCGTGCTTTGCCTGGGATCGCACAGCGGCTTGTTGACGAAGGTCTTGAAGTAGTCGCGGGTCAGCAGCATGGCATACAGATTTTCGCCCAGCACCAGGCAGGCGGCATTCTGGTCGGTAAAGCGTTTGTCGAAATCCAGGCCCAGCTGGCGGAAGAAGGCCATGGACTTGGGCAGGTCGGCCACGGCGAGGTTCACGAATATTTGCTTGTGCATGGTCGAGGCTCATTCAGTAGGAAACGGGGCAGGTCAGGCTGCCGGAAATCAGATACGCGCGGCGTCAGGCCAGAGCCCGGCGCAGGTCGTCGATGTCGTACAGCGGCCGCACCTCGATCTCGGCCGGGACGCCGGGGCCCATGGGGGCCGGAAAGCGGCGCGTCCATTCCAGCGCTTCTTCGCGCGAGCGCGCCTGGATGAGGGTGTAGCCCGCCACCAGTTCTTTGCTTTCGGTAAACGGGCCGTCGATGATGCTGCGCTGGCCGTCGGCGTAGCGGATGCGCCAGCCGGCCGAACTGGGTTGCAGCCCGGCCGCGTCCAGCAGCGCGCCGGCCTGCGCCAGGGCTTCGTTATAGGCGCCCATTTCGGCGAACAGCGCAGCGTCGGGCAGGCGGCCCGCCTCGGTGTCGGCATTGGCTTTGACGATGATCATGAATCGCATGAGGGTGTCTCCGGTCGGGGCAGCAGCCGGTATGGCGGCTGTCATGGACACGACGAAGGGCGGCCAGCCGATTCGACCGCGAAGCCGTCGAATAAGGGAAAACCCCTGGTCAGGCGCCGCGATCAGGCGAAACAGGGGCCCAGTTCGCGGATTTCGACCGTGCACCACTGCGCGGCCGGGCAGTCGGCTGCGATGGCGACCGCTTCTTCGCGGGTGGCGCAGTTAAGCAAGAAAAAGCCGCCGATCATTTCCTTGGCCTCGGCGTAGGGGCCGTCGAGCAGGCGCGGGCGTCCGTCGCGCACCTGCAGCTTCACGCCTTCGGCCTCCGACTTGAGCGATTGGGCATCCTGCAGCAGGCCGCGGGCTTTCAGGCCTTCGGCGTAGCGCAGCATGCTGTCGTAGGCGGCGCGGCCGGCCTCGGGCGTGCGCTGGGCCCGCTGGCCGATGGGTTCGACGATGAGCAGCATGTAGGGCATGGAAGGCTCCGCGGGGAAAGAGGGCCGGGGGACGGGTTCGCCGAGTTTATACGGCCGGCTTGCGGCGATGGAAGGCCCCGCATGGTATTCAGGTGTATCGTCAGCCTGTTGCTTTACGGAGAACCTCATGACCGCCACCCAGGAAAGCATCAACATGGCGCTTTTCTGCGACTTTGAAAACGTCGCATTGGGCGTACGCGATGCCAACTACCAGAAGTTCGATATCAAGCCGGTGCTGGAACGCTTGCTGCTCAAGGGCAGCATCGTGGTCAAGAAGGCTTACTGCGACTGGGAACGGTATCGTGAATTCAAGGCCACCATGCACGAGGCCAATTTCGAGCTCATCGAGATTCCGCACGTGCGGCAGTCGGGCAAGAACTCCGCCGACATCCGGCTGGTGGTCGACGCGCTGGACCTCTGCTACACCAAGCTGCACGTCGATACTTTCGTGATCATCAGCGGCGATTCCGATTTTTCGCCACTGGTGTCCAAGCTGCGCGAGAACGCCAAGCAGGTGATCGGGGTGGGGGTGAAGCGTTCGACGTCCGATCTGCTTATCGCCAACTGCGACGAGTTCATTTTCTATGACGACCTGGTGCGCGAGCGCCCGCGCGCCGAGTCCAAGGCCGGCGTGCCGCGCGAGCCGGGCGGCGCGGCACGGCGCGCGGGCGACGACGACGCCCATCGCAAGGCAGAGCTCGAGGCGCGCCGCACCCAGGGCATCGAGATCGCTGTCGAAACCTTCGACGACCTGGTGTCCGAGCGGGGCGATGGCGGCAAGATCTGGGCCTCGGTGCTGAAAGAGGCCATCAAGCGCAGGAAGCCCGATTTCAACGAGTCGTACTACGGCTTTCGCGCCTTCGGCAACCTGCTCGAAGAGGCCCAGGCGCGCGGCCTGCTGGCGTTCGGGCGCGACGAGAAGTCGGGCGCGTACGTGTACCGCGAGGCGCCGCCCGAACCCGCGGCCCCTGCCGCGGCCCCTCGTGGCACTGGCCGGGCCTCGCGCAAGACGCCGGCCCGCAAGGCCGCGGCTTCGCGGCAGGGCGAGGCCGCGGCGGGCGCGGCGCCCGAGCCCGCCGTCCCTGCGCCGGCGGCCGACGAAGCCGCGCCGCCCGCCCGCAAGAGCCCCAGCCGCGGCCGGCGGACCCGCAAAACTGCTGAAGCATGATGTGGCGGGCGCCTCGGCCATTTCGACCGGGCGGCGTCCGACGCAGTAGACTGCCACCTTCCCAGATTCTTCCATTGCTGTTTTCGTCATGCTGACGCTGCGCCCCGTACTCGAATCCGACCTGCCGTATCTGCTGGCGCTGCGGCGCCAGACCATGGATGAACACCTGGCCACCAGCGGCCTGCCCGCCGACGATGCCGCGCACCTGGCGCGCATCCGCTATCACTGGGAAGACGCGCGGATCGTATTGCTCGATGGCGCGCCGGCTGGCCTGTTGAAGTCGTATCGCGGGCCATCGGCATGGCATGTGGTGCAGGTGCAGGTGGCGCCGGAACACCAGGGGCGGGGGCTGGGGGCGCGCCTGTTGCGCGGCGTGCTGGAGCAGGCCGACGCGGCGGGGCTGCCCGCGCAGCTCGACGTGCTCAAGACCAATCCCGCCCGCCGGCTGTACGAACGGCTGGGCTTTCGCGTCGTGGCCGAGAGCGGCGCCGAATTCCACATGGAGCGCCCTGCCGGCGGCGGCGCCGGCCAGTAAACTGCTGTTATTCGAGTTACCGACCCCGCACCACCATGAACCACACCGACACGGTTGCCCACGACTGGCGCGCCGCCTGGCTGGCCCAGGCGCAGGCGCGTCCGCTGGTTACCCTGGGCCTGGGGGCGGCGACGCTGGCCGTGCTGTGGCTGCTGGCCTCGGGCCTGTACCGGGGCCTGTCAGGCGTCGAAGGCAGTTACGTCCGCTATGCCTTCGTAGGCGGCCTGGCTGGCTTCGGCGCGACGGCTGCGGGCGCGCTGGCGGCCATCTGCATGCGCACCATCCATGCGCGCACCCAGGACATCATGCTGGGCTTCGCGGCCGGCATGATGCTGGCGGCCAGCGCTTTTTCGCTGATCCTGCCCGGCCTGGAGGCTGCGCGCGGCCTGGTCGGCGACGGCCCCATGGCTGCCGGCGTGGTGGTGCTGGGGCTGGCGCTCGGCGTGCTGCTGATGCTGGGCCTGGACGTCTTCACGCCACACGAGCACGACAGCACCGGGCCATGCGGCCCGCAGGCCGAGCGCGTCAACCGGGTGTGGCTGTTCGTGCTGGCCATCACCTTGCACAACCTGCCCGAAGGCATGGCCATTGGCGTGGGCTTTGCCAACGGCGACATGCAGGTCGGCATTCCCCTGGCTTCGGCCATTGCCATCCAGGACATTCCCGAAGGCCTGGCCGTGGCGATGGCGTTGCGGGCCACCGGCCTGACGCCGCTGCGCGCGGCGCTGGTGGCGGTGGGCTCGGGCCTGATGGAACCGCTGGGGGCGCTGGTGGGGCTGGGCATGTCCAGCGGCCTGGCGCTGGCCTATCCGGTCAGCCTGGGCCTGGCCGCCGGCGCGATGATTTTCGTGGTGTCGCATGAAGTCATTCCGGAAACCCACCGCAACGGCCACCAGACGCCGGCCACGGTCGGCCTGATGGCCGGCTTCGCGGTGATGATGTTCCTGGACACCGCGCTGGGATAAAGTTTTTTTTTTTCGCGAGGTCGATCGTGATTGCGCTGCTCGAGGCCCAACGGGCCGGGCTGTTTCAACGGCGGCACTGGCTGCCCAATATTGTGTCAGGGGTCATTGTGGGGGTGGTGGCGCTGCCGCTGGCCATGGCGTTCGCCATCGCCTCGGGGGTCAAGCCCGAGCAGGGCTTGTACACCTCGATCGTGGCGGGGCTGCTGGTGGCGATGTTCGGCGGCAGCCGGCTGCAGATCGCCGGTCCGACCGGCGCGTTCATCGTCATCCTGGCCGGGATCGTGGCCGAGCATGGCGTGGCCGGGCTGCAGATCGCTACGCTGATGGCGGGCGTCATCCTGGTGCTGCTGGGCGTGGGGCGCATGGGCGCGGTCATCAAGTTCATTCCCGCGCCGGTGATCGCGGGCTTTACCGCGGGCATAGGCGTGATCATCTGGGTAGGGCAGTGGAAAGACTTCTTCGGCCTGCCCGGCGTGACGGGCGCCCATTTCCACGAGAAGCTCTGGCAATTGCTGCAGGCCCTGCCGCACCTGCATGCGGCTACCACGGGTCTGGCCGTGCTCAGCCTGGCGCTGCTGATCGGCACGGCGCGGATGCCTTACCTGCGCCGGGTGCCCGGGCCGTTGGTGGCCCTGGTCGTGGCGACGGCCTTGCAGGCGATGTTCCACTTCGACGGCGTGGCCACCATCGGCTCGGCCTTCGGGGGCGTGCCGCAGGGGCTGCCCACCTGGCAATGGCCGGATGTCACGCTGTCGCGCGTTATTGAACTGATCGGACCCGCCTTCGCCATCGCCATGCTGGGGGCCATTGAATCACTGTTGTCGGCCGTGGTGGCCGACGGCATGGCGGGCACGCGCCACCAGTCCAACCAGGAACTGATCGGCCAGGGCATCGCCAATATCGCCGCGCCATTGTTCGGCGGCATCGCCGCCACGGGGGCTATCGCGCGCACCGCCACCAACATCCGCAATGGCGGCACCAGCCCCCTGGCGGGCATGGTGCACGCGGCGACGCTGCTGGCTATCGTGGTGCTGCTGGCGCCGCTGGCCGAGAACGTGCCGCTGGCGGTGCTGGCGGCGATCCTGTTCATGGTGGCATGGAACATGAGCGACGTGCGGCACGTGGTCAAGATGCTGCGCCGCGCGCCGCGCGCCGACGTGGTCATCCTGCTGGTGACGTTCCTGCTGACGGTCTTTGCCGACCTGGTGGTGGCGGTGAACATCGGCGTAATACTGGCAACGCTGCATTTCCTGCGCCGCATGGCTTCCAGCGTGGGCGTGCAGCCCATCGAAGGCGCCGAGCTGCGCCAGGAACTGGCCGCCAGCGGCATCGCCCAGTTGCCCGACGACGTGCTGGTGTACACCGTCGACGGCCCCTTGTTCTTCGCCGCGGTAGAGAACTTCGAGCAGGCGCTGGCCAGTACCCGCACCGACCCGCGCGTGCTGGTGATCCGCCTGCGCCGGGTGCCGTTCATGGATGCGACGGGGTTGCAGATGCTGGAAGACGTCATCGGGCGCCTGCACCGGCGCGGTGTGCGGGTGCTGCTGGCCGAGGCCAATGCGCGCGTGCGCGGCAAGCTGCACAAGGCCGGAATCGCTGATCTGGTGGGCGAGGATGCGCTGTTCGACACCTTGGGGCAGGCGCTTGCGGCTTGCGGCGCCACCCGCGCACCGGAACCGGCCAGCGCAGGCCCGGCGCACCTGGGCCACGGCCTGGAGGGCAAGGCGCCGGCGGCCTGATCATTCGAATAATTCGATGTTTTTTGCCGGCAATTCGAAGTTACGCAGCTGACTGCCACGGTAGCATGCCTGGAAATCTCATAATTCCAAGGAGAAGACATGCTATTGCGACATTGCCGGCGCTGGGCCGGCATCCTGGCGCTGGCCAGCGCGGCGGCCAGCACGCAGGCCTGGGCCGGGCGCGGCGACGATACGCTGGTGGTGGCTTTTCAGCGCGAAGTGGTGAACCTGGACTATCTGTACACCACTTCGCAGGAACACGTGATTCTGTCGGACCTGACCGACGACCGCCTGTTCGACGTCGACACCAAGACCAACGAGATCTCGCCCATGCTGGCGACCTCGTACAAGTATGTCGATGACACGACTATCGACGTAACCCTGCGCGAAGGCGTGCATTTCCACAGCGGCGCGCCGTTCTCGGCCGATGACGTGGTGTACACGTACAACTGGGTGCTGTCGCCCGACAGCGGCACGCGGGCCTCGGGCACGGTCGGCCGTTGGCTCAAGAGCGTGGAAAAGCTCGGCCCCTACCAGGTGCGCTTCCACTTGAAGGCGGTGTATCCGCTGGCGCTTCGCGACATGGCGCGGCGCATCCCGATCCGCCGCAAGGGCGCCTACCAGGTTGACGGCAAGGACGATCGCGGCGCGCAGGCCCTGCATCCCGACGGGCTGGGCCCGTACCGCGTCGAATCGTTCCAGCCGGGCCAGAAGGCGGTGCTGGCGCGCTTCGATGGCTATTACGCCGGCAGCCCCAAGGGGCGCGCCGCCATCGGGCGCATTGTGGCGCGCACCATTCCCGATTGGGGCACGCAGCAGGCGGAATTGATGAGCGGCGGGGTGGATTGGGCCTACGACATGCCGCTGGACGTGGCGCAGAGCATGGCGGCCACCGGCCGCGCGGTGAGCAAGGCCGGCCCCAGCCTGCGGGTCAGTTTCGTGGTGCTGGACGCGTCCGGCGTGACCGGCCCCAACCCGCTTACCGACGTGAAGGTGCGGCGGGCGCTGAACTATGCGGTGAATCGCGAAGCGATCGCCAAGTTCCTGATCGGCGGCGTGGCCGAGCCGCTGTACACGGCCTGCCATCCGACGCAGTTCGGCTGCTCGCAGGACGTGCCTCGCTATCCCTACGATTTGGCCAAAGCCAAGGCCTTGCTGGCCGAGGCGCATTACAAACAAGCCGAGCCGCTGGAGCTGTGGGCCTACCGCGACCGCGCCGTGGCCGAAGCCGTGGCGGCCGACCTGTCGGCGGCCGGCGTGAACGTCAAGCTGCGCTACGGCCAACTGGCCTCGCTGGACCGCGCCCGCGCCGCGGGCAAAATACGCGCCTACATTGGCTCGTGGGCCAACGGCGGCACGGCCGACACGGCCATGATTGCCCGCGTGCATTTCGGCGACACCGACCGCAATTTGTCGCGCAATCCCACGGTGATGCAACGGGTGGCCGATGCCGAGCGCACCAACGACAGCGCGCGCCGCGCCGACGTGTACCACCAGGCGCTGCAGATCATCGCCGACCAGGCCTACTGGATTCCGCTGTACACCTATTCGGTCAATTACCTGATGTCGCCGGACCTGGAATTCCCCATTCCGCCGGACGGCCTGCCGCGCCTGTACGAGGCGCACTGGAAGCAGCCGTAAGGCCTCGCGTGCATTCAGGCGCGCCGCGCGCGGCGCACGGCGCGCCTTTTCCCTGATTAACGGAGACCACCCATGTTGCGCTTTGCGCTAAGACGCCTGGGCCTGGCGGTGCTGGTGGCGCTGACCGTGTCTTTTGCCACTTTCGTGCTGTTGAACGTGGCCACGGACCCGGCCCAGGCCATTGCTGGCGAAAACGCCGAGCCCGAGTTGATCGAGCAGATCCGCCACGAATACGGCTTCGACCGGCCCTTCATGGAACGCTATGGCAGCTGGCTGTCGCACGCGGTGCGCGGCGATTTCGGCAAGAGCTACTACTGGCACGACTCGGTCAGCCAACTGGTGGCCAAGCATGCGCCGCCCACCATCCGCCTGGCGTTGATGGCGGTAGTGGTCACCGTGCTGCTGGCGATTCCTCTGGGGGTGGCCGCGGCGCTGCGGCCCAATTCGGCGCTGGACCGCTTTTCGCTGGGCGTGGCGGTATCGGCGCAGGCGATTCCCAATTTCTGGCTGGGCCTGGTGCTGGTGATTTTATTCAGCGTGATGATCCCGGTGTTTCCGGTGTCGGGCGATGGCACCTGGCTGCACTATGTGCTGCCAGCGCTGGTGCTGGGCACCAGCTCGGTGCCCGCGGTAATGCGGCTGACGCGCGCCGGCCTTATCGAAGTGATGGGTTCTGATTATGTGCGCACCGCGCGCGCCAAGGGCTATCGCGGCGTGTCGCTGCTGCTGCGGCATGCCATGCGCAACGCCATGCTGCCCATCGTGAGCGTGCTGGCCGTGCAGTTGGGCCAGAAGTTCGGCGGGTCGGTGATCGTGGAGTCGATCTTCGCCATTAACGGCCTCGGGCGCCTGACGCTGCAGTCCATTCTGGGCAGCGACATTCCGACCGTGCAGATGCTGATCTTTATCTTTGCACTGGTCTTCATTGTGATGAATTTTTTGGCGGACGTGCTCAATGCGCTGCTCGATCCGCGCATCCGCATGGGGTAGGCGCGTGAACCAAGAAAAAACCTTGATGGCAGGCATCGCGCCGGTGGCCGCGCATGACGCGGCGGGTGTGCAAGACCTGGATGCCCAGCGCCGGCAGGCGTTCTGGCGCCGCGTGCGCGGCCACCGCGGCCTGCAGGCGGGCGCGCTGATCGTGCTGGCGCTGCTGGCGATTGCCGTGTTCGCGCCCTGGCTGGCTCCGCACGACCCGTATGCGCAATCGCTGGCGCACCGGCTGGTGCCGCCGGTATGGGCGTCGGGCGGCTCGTGGGATTACGTATTTGGCACCGACCAGGTGGGCCGCGACTACCTCAGCCGGCTGATCTACGGCACGCGCATTTCGCTGATCGTGGGCTTTGGCGCGGCCAGCGTGGGCTGTGTGATCGGCGTGACGCTGGGCATTTGCGCGGGCTACTTCGGCGGGCGCATCGATTCGCTGGTGAGCTTTCTGTTGACGTGCCAACTGGCGCTGCCGGGACTGCTGCTGGCTATGGCGCTGGTGTTCATCATCGGCCCGTCGCTATGGGTGGTGATCGGCATTGTCGGCGGGCTGCACTGGACATACTACCTGGTGGTCACCCGCACCAGCACGCTGCGCCTGCGACAGCTCGACTTCGTGGCGGCGGCCAAGGCCGTGGGCAGCAACCGGCGCCAGATTCTGTTCCACGAGATCCTGCCCAACCTGCTCAACCAGATCATCGTGGTGTTCACCTTCGAGGTCGGCATCGCGGTGCTGGCCGAGGCGGCGCTGTCGTTCCTGGGGGTGGGCATCCAGCCGCCCACGCCGTCTTGGGGGCTGATGATCGCCGAGGGCAAGATGGCCATCTTCCACCGGCCGTGGCTGGTGGTGTTGCCCGGCATGACGCTATTCCTGCTGGTGATCGGCGCCAACCTGCTGGGCGACGGGCTGCGCGACGTAACGTCGCCGGACAAGCGCAACTGAGGCCGGTACACGGGAAAATAAGCATGTCTACGAATTTGTTATTGCAGATCGACGGGCTGGACGTGACCCTGCCGACGCCGGGAGGGCCTTTGCACGCGGTGCGCGGCATGAGCCTGGAACTGGCGCGCGGCGAGGCCCTGGGCATTGTCGGCGAATCGGGCTCGGGCAAGTCGATGACGGCGCTGGCGCTGATGCGCCTGCTGCCGCCCGGCGCCCGCCTGCGCGCCCGCGCCATGCGCTACCAGGGCGAAGACCTGGCCACGCTGCCGGATGCGCGCTTTGCCGCCAGCGTGGCGGGACGCCGCATCGCGATGATCTTCCAGGAACCCATGACCTCGCTGAACCCGGTGTATACGATCGGGCGGCAGATGACCGAACTGATGATCCGCGACGGCGCCAGCGCGGCGCAGGCGCGCGAGCGGGCGCTGTACTTGCTCGACCGCGTGAAGGTGCCCGATCCGGCGCAGCGGCTGCGCAGCTACCCGCACCAGTTGTCAGGCGGCCAGCGCCAGCGCGTCATGATTGCCATGGCGCTGATGACCGAGCCGCAGTTGCTGATCGCCGACGAGCCGACCACCGCGCTGGACGTGACCGTGCAGGCGCAGATACTGGACCTGCTGGCCGAGCTGCGCCAGGAGTTCGGCATGGCCATGATCCTGATAACCCACGACCTGGCGGTGGTGGCCAATGCGGTGGATCGCGTGATGGTGATGTACGGCGGCCAGCCTCTGGAGCAGGGCGCCACGCGCACGGTGCTGCGCGATCCGCGCCATCCGTATACGCACGGACTGCTGGGCTGCGCGCCCGGCGCCGGCCGGCGCGGCGCGCGCCTGAACGCCATTCCGGGCATCGTGCCATCGCTGATCGGGCCGCAGGCGGGCTGCGTGTTCGCGCCGCGCTGCGCCAGCGCCACCGCGCAATGCCGGGCCGGCGACATCGTGGCGACGCCGCGCGAGAGGGATGGCTGGTTCCGCTGTCTGCACCCGCGGGAAGAGGCGGCCGGGCGGCCTCAGACACCTGATGCTCCGGAGGAGGTCGGGCGCGGGCGGTGTCAGACTCCCTTCGGGAGTTTTACTCCTGATGCCTCGTCTGCCGCTGTCGCCGCCAGGTGTCAGACCCCCGAAGGGTGTCTGACACCGACATCGGGCGCGACCGCGGCTGACCCGGTGGAGCACCCCGGTCCCGAGTGCGTGCTGGTGGCCCGCAACGTCGTGCGCACCTTCACTCAGCGCAAGGGGCTGTTCGCCCAGCCCTACACGGTACACGCAGTCGACGATGCGTCGCTGACGGTGCGGCGCGGCGAAACGCTGGCCGTGGTGGGCGAGTCGGGCTCGGGAAAGAGCACGCTGGCGCGCATCCTGTTGGGGCTGGACGAACCCGACCGTGGCCGCATCACCCTGGGCGGCAAGGCCGTGGGCGCGCTGACGCCGCCCGAGCGCGCGCGGCTGGTGCAGCCAGTATTCCAGGACCCGTACTCATCGTTGAATCCGCGCCGTTCGGTGGGCGACATCGTGGCCCGGCCGCTGGAGCTGCATGGCGCGGTTCCGGCCGCGCAGCGGCGCGCGCAGGTGGCGAACATGCTAGAGCGGGTCGGGCTGCCACAGCGCGTGATCAACAGTTTTCCCGGGCAGTTGTCCGGCGGCCAGCGCCAGCGGGTGGCTATCGCCCGGGCGCTGGTCCTGCGGCCGCAACTGTTGCTGTGCGACGAACCGACCTCGGCGCTCGACGTGTCGGTGCAGGCGCAAATACTCAACCTGCTGCAGGATCTGCAAGAGGAGTTCGGATTGTCCATGTTGTTCATCACCCATGACATCGGCGTGGTGCGCCAGATTGCCGACCGGGTCGTTGTGATGCGTGGCGGCCGCATCGTCGAAGAAGGTCCGGCGGCGGCGGTGCTGCGGCGGCCCGCGCACGAATACACGGCCTTGCTGCTGGACTCGGTGCCGTCGCTAGAACGTGCCTTCGCGGAGGCCGCAGCATGAGCCGTGCCGCGACACTGCCCGCTTCCGTGGCGGACTTGTTTTCCACGGAGCAGACCTGGCAGACCTGGCTGGACATCGAGGCCGCGCTGGCGCTGTCGCAGGCCAGCCTGGGACTGATTCCGGCGCAGCATGCGCAGCGCATCGCCGCGCATGCCTCGCTGCAGCAGCTGGACCTTCCGGCGCTGCGCGCCGACATCCAGCGCACCATGGCGCCCGTGCTGTCGGTGGTGCATGCGCTGGCGCACGCCTGCGGCGACGAGGCCGGCGGTTATGTGCACTGGGGCGGCACCACGCAGAACATCATCCTGGGCGGGCGGGTGTTGCAGATGCGGCGCGTGCACACGCTGCTGCTGGCTCGCATCGGCAACGCGCTGGACACGCTGGCCGCCCTGGCGGAAGACGGCGCTGATGCCGTCATGGCGGGGCGTACCAATCGCAAGCACGCGCTGCCCATCACCTTCGGTTTCAAGGTGGCCAGCTGGATCGAAGAACTGGCGCGTTGCGTCGAGCGGCTGCGTCAGGTCGAGCCGCGCACATTCTCGCTGGTGTTCGGTGGGGCTATCGGCGCCATGCACACTTTCGGGCCGGACGGCATGCGGCTGGCCGGCGCCATTGCCGGCCGCCTGGGCCTGGCCAGTCCGCTGGTGCACTCGCGCGCCATGCTGGACCCGTTCTGCGAATATGTGCTGGTGCTGTCGTTATTCGCCATGGCGTGCTCGCGCATGGGCAACGAGCTCTATATCCTGATGGCCGATGAGATCGGCGAGGTGGCCGAGGCGCTGCCCGACGGGGTAGTGGGCAGCAGCACCATGCCGCACAAAGACAATCCCAAGCATGTGGTCAGCCTGATTGCCCGCGCGGCGCGGCTGCGCGCGCTGGCCGCGCCGGCGCTCGAGGCCGGCCAGCCCAGCCACGAAGGCGATTCGGCCACCAACCAGCAACTGTACGGCCTGATCGACGAGGCCTGCCCGTTGGCCTATGACGTGGCGGTGCGCCTGGACGAATTGCTGGCGCTGGTGCGTTTCGACGCGGGACGAATGCGCGAGAACCTGGCGCGTTCGGCAGATGTGATCGCTTCGGAGCGGCTGATGATGGTGCTGGCGGCGACGCTGGGCCGCCAGCATGCGCACGACCGCGTGCATGCCGCCATACGCGAAGCGCGCCGTCGCGGCTGCGCGCTGGCCGACGTGCTGGTCGGCCAGCCGGACGTGGCGGCGCACTACACGCGCGAGCAGATCGTGGATGCGCTGGACCCGGCGCGCTATACCGGCAACAGCCGCGAGATCGCGCTGCGCGCGGCGGCGCTGGCGCGCGGCCTGGCGGCCGAGCTGGCGCCGGCGCCCGCTCAGGCCGCGCCGCTGGCCTGATCGCCGGGCTTGAGCAGGCGGAAGCTGGGCGCCGCCTCGGTGTCTTCGCGACACAGGCGCCGCACATAAGCGCGCAGGCTATCGACGAACAGGTCGGCCAGCGGTGGCCGGCCCGAAGTGGGAAAAATGCAGGCGTAGGTTACCCAACGTTCGGGCGCGATGGGGCGGAACACGACGCTGTCGTCAGCCTGCAGGCGAGCGCAGGTGCGGTCCATGATGGATAAGCCGTTACCGTCGCGCACGAGCTGCTGCACCATCAGCGTGGACGTCGTCTCGATCGCCATGCGGGGCTTGGCGCCGGCCGTGGCATAGATTTCGTCCAGGCGGCGGCGCCACAGCTGGTGCGGCTGCAGCGACACGATGGGCTGGTCGAGCAGGTCTTCGGCCTGGATGGCGTCGCGCGCGGCCAGCGGATGCTGGCGCGGCAGCAGGGCCTCGACCCGCACCTGCAGCACCGGCTCGACTTGCAGCTCGACGATGGCGTTGGTAATGGGCAGCGAGATCAGCCCCAGGTTGTAGCGCCGCCGCGCCACTTTGTTTTCGATTTCGAAGCGGCCTTCGATGTGGATGCGGCAGTCGAAATCGGGTTCCTGGCGCCGCATGTCGCTGATGGCCGGCGACACCAGGCACGTGCCCAGCGGCACCGACGTGACCAGGGTGAATTTTTCGCGGTTCTTGCCGCGGATGTCTTCGGCGATGCGCGGGATTTCGTCCACGCCCATCAGTATCTGTTCGGCTTCCTGGAAGAACAGCTCGCCTTCGGGCGTGAGCAGCAGGCGGCGGCGCGCGCGCGTGAACAGCTTCAGGCGGATTTCGTCTTCCAGCAAGGCGATCAGGCGACTGGCCGCCGACTGGCTCAAGTGCAGGCGTTCGGCAGCAGAGGCCAGTGAGCCGTGCAGCACGATCAGGCGAAACAGGCGCAAGGATTTCAGATTCATGGCACGGAAAGGGCAGGGGGCGATGCTTTCATTATTTCGAAGATGTAATTGCTTAATTCGAATAATCGGTGTGGTCAACGGCGATAGGATGCCAGAAGACGAACGATGGTTCCATCGAAAAAAAGCGGCATGGCCCGCCACAGGAGACAGACTTGAAGCGATTGTTCATTACGGCCTTGGTCGCGTTGGCTGTCGCCGCCACCGCCGCTGCCGGCGCCGCGCGCGCCGAGCTGGCCGCCGGCACGGGCGAATACGAGTTCCGCAATGCCGACACCGGGCAACCGGTGCAGGTGTACTACTTCAAGCCTGACGGCTACGGCGCCGATACGCCGGTGGTGGTACTGCTGCATGGCATCAAGCGCAATGCCCGCGATTACCGCGACGGCTGGATCGACATCGCGCGCCAGCGCGGGCTGATAGTGCTGGCGCCGCTGTTCACTCGCGAAGCTTATCGCGGCGCCAACGGCTACAACCTGGGCAACGTGTTTCATGCGGTGTCGCATGAGGAGGCCACCGGCAAGGTCCGGCCCGCCGAACTCAACCCGCCACGGCAATGGGGCTTTGCCTTGCCCGATGCGGTATTCGCCGATTTCAAGCAGCGCGTGGCGAGCTCGCAGGCCGGCTACACGCTGTACGGCCATGGCGCCGGGGCGCAGTTCGCGCATCGCTATGCGCTATTCCGCCCGCGCAGCCAGGCCTGCCGCATCATTGCCGCCAATTCGGGCTGGTATACCTACCCTGACCGCGAGGCAGGCTGGCCCTACGGCATACGCGATGTGCCAGGCATCGACGATGCACAGGTCGATGCGTTTCTGGGCGCGCCGCTGTTGCTGATGCTGGGCGACGACGACGTGCGCCGCAAGGGCGGCGTAATGCGCAAGACCGACGGCGCGCAGGCGCAAGGCCCCGACCGCAGGACGCGCGGCGAGCGCTTCTATGCACAGGGCCGTCAGTTGGCACAGCAGCGCGGCGTGACGTTCGCCTGGGATCTGCAGCACGTGCCGGGCGCGGGGCACAGCAACGATCAGATGGCCGCCGCCGCGGCCGCCCGCGTGACCGGGTGCGCCGCGCGTTAGCCGCCGCTTCCATATTCCATTTCGTTTTCCATTGCCGCGCGGCTCACCGGGCCGCCGCCGGGTCGCGCCTGCGCGCGGTCCAGGACCCAGTTTTTCAACGGAGGAGCAAACCATGAAAAGAACCGCAACCACCTTGTTGGCCCTGGCGCTCGCCACAGCCGGACTGGCCGGCGCGGCGCAGGCTGAAAGCAGCGTCACCCTGTACGGCCTGATCGACCTGGGCTATATGAACGACCACGACGACGCCAAAGGCACGTCGCAGGGCATTGACAGCGGCAACGAGTCGGGCTCGCGCTGGGGCATCAAGGGCGAAGAAGACCTGGGCGACGGATTGAAAGCGGTCTTTCAACTGGAAAGCGGCTTCAATGCCGACAACGGCACGTCTGCCCAGTCGGGCCGGCTGTTCGGCCGCTGGGCGTATGTAGGCCTCAAGAGCGACACGCTGGGCGAGCTGCGGCTGGGCCGCCAGTGGGTGCTGGGCCGCGAGTGGGGCGGCGTGGCCACGCCGTTCTCGATTGCCTGGTCGCGCTCCGGGCTGGGCACCACCTTTGGCTACAACGACGGCGACTTCGGCTCCAGCGGCATTGCCGACAACATGGTGATGTGGCGTTCGCCCAAGGTGCATGGCTTCGAGGCCGCGCTGGGCTATAGCTTCGCGGTGGACGGCGACCAGGAGTTCGGCAACAGCAACAACGATCGCATGCTGACGGCCGGGGTGCGCTATGGGAAGGGACCGCTGCGCCTGGCCCTGACGTACGAGCATTTGTATGTCGACCAGCGCCGGGTCAGCGGCCGCGCCAATCCCGCCGGCGACACCAGCAACTGGCAGCTGGGCGGCTCATACGATTTCGAGGTAGTGCGCGTGTATGCGGGGGCGGGGCGGATCAGCGACGCCAACAAGGGCCCGGCCAAGGGCCTGGACAAGGACTACGCCTGGACGGCGGGCGTGCGCGTGCCGGTGGGGCCAGGCGCGCTGCTGGCCTCGTGGCAGCAGACCACCGATTCGAAGATCAAGGCCTATGCGATCGGCTACCAGTACGACCTGTCCAAGCGCACCGATCTGTACGCCTTCTACAACCATAGCGAAACCCGCGACCTGGACACCGACGAAGACAACGATCGGCGCCAGATCAGCGTGGGCATCCGGCATCGCTTCTAGGCGCTTGAAGTGAACACAGGCGCCTGGCGACGGCGGTCAGCGGCGGCCGTTGAGCAGGCCGCCGCCTATCTTGAGCAGATCGCCCAGGCCAACCTGGCCGTCGCCGTCCTGGTCGAGCAGCGAACCCAGCAGCCCGCCGCCCAGGCCGCCCTGCTGGCGGGCGGCGTCGCGCTCCTGGCCGAGCGTGGCGCTCAGGCCGCCGGCGTCCATGCCGCCGCCCTGCATGCGCTGCGCCAGGAAGGCCATGACGATGGGCGCCAACAGCTTCAGCAGGTTGGCGGCGTTGCCGCCGCCCAGGCCGGTGGCCTGGCCCAGGTTGTCCTGCGCGCGCTCTTGGTTGTCGCCAAAAATATGGCCCAGGATGGCGCCGCCGTCGGCCTGGGCAGCGCCTGCGCCGCCCGCACCGCCCAGCAGCGAGCCGAGCAGGCCGCCGAGATCGGCGCCCGCGCCCGCGTGGTCGCGCTGCAGGGCGCCGAAAAGGGCTTCGGCGCCTTGCGGCTGCGCGGTATTGTGGCCCAGGGTGCCCAGCAGCATGGGCAGGGCCGCGCCGACGGCATCGCGCGTCTGGCCGGGATCGGTGCCCAGTTGCTGGGATAGCTGTTGCATCGGCGCGCCCTGCAGTTGCGCGAAGAGCTCGTCGGATAGCGTGACGGGAGAGTTCATGGCGTGTCTTCCTGATGAACGGGTGAAGGTAGCGTACCACCGCTGGCGGCGGAGTTCGCGTTGCGCAGCAGCAGTCCGCCCAGCGCCGCGGCCGCGGCGGCACAGGCCGCGCCCAGCAGGAATGCCAGGCGGTAGCCGCCGTTGAGCGCCAGGGGCAGGGCGGCGCCCGCCGCGGCCAGCATGCCGGTGCGCGCCGCCGCCAGGCTGGCCAGGATGGCCAGGCCCAGCGCGCCGCCCATCATGAAGGCCGTGTTGACCACGCCGGATGCCAGACCCGATTCGTGCGCGGGCACGTCGTTCATGGCGGCCAGCAGCAGCGGGTTGAATGCGATGCCGGCGCCCAGGCCCAGCAACAGCATGCCGGGCAGGATGTGCAGGGCAAAGCGGCCGTCGATGGGCGCCTGGGCGAACAGCGCCAGGCCCACGGCGGCGATGGCCAGCCCGGCCGCCAGCGGCGCGCGGATGCCGAAGCGCATGACCAGCCTGGCCGACACGCCCAGCGAACAGACGGCCATGATGAGGTTGCCCGGCAGGAAGGCCAGGCCCACCTGCATGGCGCTGTAGCCCAGCACCAATTGCATGTACAGCGCCGAGATGAAAAACCAGGCGAACATGGCGCCTGCCCACAGTACGCCCACGACGTTGGCAATGGCCAGGTTGCGCAGCCGGAACAGGCCCAGCGGCATCAGCGGCGCGCTGGTGCGCGACTCGACCGCCAGAAACGTCGCCAGCAGCGCCGCGCTCGCGGCCAGCAGGCCGATGGTATGCGCCGAGGTCCAGCCGGCCTCGTTGCCGTTGACCACCGCGTATACCGCCAGCATCAGCGACAGTGTCACGCTGACCGCGCCCGCCACGTCGAGCCGGGCCTCGCCGCCAGCGGCGCGTCCGCCTGGAAGCAACAGCATGCACAGGCCGAACACGGCCGCGCCGATGGGCAGGTTCACCAGGAAGATCCAGTGCCAGCTCAAGGCGCTGGTCAGCACCCCGCCCAGCAGCACGCCCACACTGCCGCCGCCGGCGCACACGAAGCCGTATACGCCCATGGCGCGGGCGCGCTCGGCCGGCTCGGAAAAGAGGTTCATGATGAGCGACAACGACACCGCCGACACCACGGCGCCGCCCAGGCCCTGCACGGCGCGCGCGGCCACCAGCAACTGCTGGCTGCCCGCCACGCCACAGGCCAGCGAGGCCACCGTGAACAGGGTCAGCCCCGCCAGGAACACGCGGCGCGGGCCGTACAGGTCGCCCAGCCGGCCGCCCAGCAACAGAAAGCCGCCGAAGGTCAGCATATAGGCGTTCACCACCCATACCAGCGCGGTTTCCGAAAACTGCAGGTCGGCGCGAATGGACGGCAGCGCGACGTTGACGATAGTGGTGTCCAGAACGATCATCAGCACGCCCAGGCACAGCACCATCAGTGCCAGCCAGCGTTGCCTGTCGGTGAGCGGATGCTGCATGCAGGGCTCCGTAAGCAAATAGAGGAATCAGCCGGCCGTCTGGCCGCCATTGATCAGCCACGAGGTGCCGTAGCGGTCGGTGAGCGCGCCAAAGGCCTCGGCCCAGAAAGTTTTCTGCAGCGGCATGGTGACAGTGCCGCCTTCGGCCAGCGCATGGAAAATGCGGGTTGCGTCGGACACCGTGGGAAACACCAGGGCCAGCGAGACGCCTTGCTGGCCCTGGTAGGGCTGGTGGCCCGCGGCGTCGGATGCCATGAGCGTCTGGCCATCGAGGCTGAGGCGGGCGTGCATGATGCGGTCCCGCATTTCGGGCGGCGCTCCGCCGCCGTCCGGCGCCTCGGCGTAGGTCAGCATGGCTTCGATGCGGCCGGTCAGTGTGCGCTCGTAGAAGCGCATGGCTTCGGCGCAGTTGCCGTCGAAGGTCAGGTAGGCGCAGAGCTGGGGCATGATGGTTCTCCTGGGGCGGGCGGCCGGCCTGGCTGGCCGGCAGTGCGCGCCGGGTGTTGTAATGGCGGTCGCGCCGATGAAACTACCGATGAAGCGTCACGATGAGCATCCAGATTAACGAAGAATTGCGAACCTATATCGACCCGCTCAGCGCCGATGAATATGCCGCGCTGGAGCGCAGCTTGCTGGCCGAGGGCTGCCGCGACGCGCTGGTGCTGTGGGGCGACGTGCTGGTCGACGGGCACAACCGCTACGAGTTGTGCCGCAAGCACGGTATCGAGTTCAAGACCATCCAGAATACCCGCTTTGCTTCGCTTGAAGATGTCAAATTGTGGATGATCGAGAATCACCTGGGACGCCGCAGCGTGTCGGACTTCCAGCGCGGCGTGCTGGCGCTGCGCAAGAAAGAAATTCTGCAGGCGCGGCGGCAGGCCCAGCAGGCGCAGGCCGCGCAGGACGCGAGCCAGGGCGAGGCGGCCGCGCAGCCCGCCGAGCCGGCGCCGGCGCTCAGCCGCCAGGCGCTGGCGCGCGCGGCGCGCGTCAGCAGCAACACGCTGGGGCAAATCGAGAAAATCCACAAGGCCGCCGCGCCTGAACTGGTGCGGGCGGTGAAGGCTGGCGATATTTCCATTAACGCGGCCGCCGCGGTGGCATCGCTGCCGGCGCAGCAGCAGGTAGCCGCCGCCGCCGAAGGCCGCAAGGCGCTGCGCGAGCTGGCGCGCCAGGCTCGCCAGGCCAAGGCGGCCAGCCGCGACGACACCGGCGCGCCGCCGGTGGCCGACGAGCCGGCCGACGCCATTGAAGGCTACCCGGCCGAAGTCGCGCGCCTGCGCCGCCTGGTGGCCGCCCTGACCGAAGAGCGCGATGCGCTGAAAAAGAAAGTCATGCACCTGACGGTGGCGTTGGCCGAGGCGCGCAACAGCAACCACGAATAAGCGGCCGGGCAGGCCGGCTGAGGGCCGCTTCAGCCGGCCTGCCGGAACGTCAGGTTGATGCGGGCCGCGCCCAGGCGCGGGTGGGTGGCGTCTTTCAGCGGCAGCACGCCGTGGTAGCGCAGGCGGTCGGGGCCGCCCCACACCACGACGTCGCCATGCTGCAGCGGCACGCGCCGCGCCGGATCGCCGCGCCGGCTGCCGCCGAACAGGAATACCGCGGCAATGCCCAGCGACACCGACACAATGGGCGCGCTGAAATCGCGTTCGTTCTTGTCCTGGTGCAGGCTCATGCGGGCGCCAGGCGCATAGCGGTTCACCAGGCAGGCATCGGGCCGGAAGCCGGCAAAGCCCGCCGCCTCGGCGGCGTCCTGCGCCAGCCGCAGAAACGGCGCGGGCATGGCGGGCCACGGCTGGCCGGTTTGCGGGTCCAGCCGGGTATAGCGGTAGCCGTGGCGGTCGGACGTCCAGCCCAGCATGCCGCAATTGCTCAGCGCCGCCGACATGCGGAACCCGCCCGGGGTTTCCATGTGGCGCAACGGCGCGGCCGCAAGCACCGCATCCAGCGCCGGCAGCAGTGCATCGACCCGTGGCAGCGCCCAGCCGCGCAGCAGCGTGGCGGCGGGCCCCAGTTCGACGCGGGCCGGGCCGATGGCATCGGGTTCAAATAGTTCCAGATTCATGAGCTAGACCGAAATGGGCGCGGTGGGGCGCTACTGCGCATCGTGGAAGATAATGCCCAGCGTATGGCGCCGGCCCGAGCGAACCTGGCTGACTCCGTGGCGCTGGTTGACCCGATAGTGGCCGCGCGCGCCGCGCACCGGCCGATGGTGCACGGCGAACACGACGGCGTCGCCCTGGCGCAGCGGCACCACGGCGGCGCAGGACTGCATGCGCGGGCGCTGCGTGGTCAGCACGAACTCGCCACCGGTGAAATCGCGTTGCGGCTCGGACAGCAGGATGGCGACCTGCAGCGGAAACACATGCTCGCCGTAGAGATCCTGGTGCAGGCAGTTGTAGTCACCCGGCCCGTAGGCCAGCAGCAGCGGCGTGGGGCGGCACTGGCCGGCGGCATGGCAGCGGCGCAGGAACTGCGCGTGGTCGGCGGGATAGCGCACCGCCACGCCCATGGCCTCGTTCCAGCGATTGGCCAGCGGCGCCAGGCGCGGGTAGAGCGCGGTGCGCAGTTGCGCCACGAGCGCGGGCAAGGGGTAGGCGAAATACTTGTATTCGCCGCTGCCGAAGCCGTGCCGCGCCATGACCACGCGGCTGCGATAGCGCGCGTCGTCGTGGTAGGCGTCGGCCAGCGCCGCGCATTCGCCGGGTTCGAGCAGGGCGGGCATGACCGCGTATCCGTCGCGGTCCAGGGCGGCGTCCAGCGCAGGCCAGTCGCGGGCGGCCAGGCGGTCGGCGATGGCGGTCGGGTTGGCAGGGGGCATGGCCCCAGTGTAGGCCGCGCGCGGGCGCGCGGCACTCCGGCTTTTGCGCCCGAATTCGGCGGTCTGGCTCAGCCGCAGCGCAGCGCCGTGATGACGTCGCCGCCGTCCAGGATGATGTTCAGTCGCGCGGGGTTGTATTCCATGGTCATGACCTGCCCCGGACGCATGACGCGCAACTGGGACGATTGCGAGCGCGCGCGGGCGTCGCTGGCCACGGATTCGGAATACTTCTTGCCGATGAGGTCTTGCACGGGCTGGGCGTCGCAGGCGGCAGAGGGGACGCTGCTGGATGCCGCGCCGGCATCGCCCGCGGCCGGGGCATCGGATGAGGCGCGCTGCGTTCCTGATGTGGCGCAGGCGGTGAGGCCGGCGACGAGGAAGACGGGGATCAGCTTGCGGATCATGGAGGCTCCTTCAGACAGGACAGACATCCATGATAGACCAGCCGGCCCGCCGATTCGTTCACCGGGCCGGACCGGGGGGGCGCTAGCCGGGGCTGGTCGCCAGCGCCAGCGGCTCGGCCGACGCGCCGCGCAGCCGCGCCACGTCGCGCCGAGGCGGCGCCCCATACTGGCGGCTGTATTCGCGGCTGAATTGCGAGGCGCTTTCGTAGCCCACCTGGCGCGCCGCCGCCCCGGCATCGGCCAGCCCCGCCAGCAGCAGGCGGCGGGCTTCCTGCAGGCGCAGTTGCTTCTGGTATTGCAGCGGACTCATGGCGGTAACCGCCTTGAAGTGGTGATGCAGCGACGAGGTGCTCATGTTGACCGTATGCGCCAACTGCTCGATGCGCAGCGGCCGGTCGAAGTGGGCTTGCAGCCATTCGATGGCCTGGCGCACCTGGTGGGTGGGGCCTTCGTGCCGCGCGATGTGGCGCAGCCGCCCGCCCAGCGCGCCGGTCAGCAGGCGGTAGATGATTTCGCGCCGCAACAGCGGCGCCAGCACCTGGATGTCTTGCGGTGCGTCGAGCAAGCGGGCCATGCGCAGCGCGGCGTCCAGCAGCGGCGGACAGAGCTGGGCCACTGCCAGGCCGCGCCCGGCGTCGGTGTCGGCCGGCTGCGGCAGGCCCGTTTCGGCGATCAGGCCGGCGGTGGCGCGCGGGTCCAGGTCGAGCACGAAACACAGGTATGGCGTGCCGGGGCTGGCCAGGGTCACGCGCGAGGCGACCGGCAGGTCGATCGAGGTAAGCAGGTAGTGCGATGCGCTGTATTCGTAGACGTCTTCACCGACTTCAACGCGTTTGGCGCCCTGCACCAGCAGCGCCAGCGAAGGCCGGTACACGCAGAAGGCCAGTTCGCTGGGCTGCGAAGAACGGAAGAACGACAGGCCCTCGATGGCAGTCTGGTGCAGGCCGTCGGCGCCCGCATGCCGGTTGACCAGCGCGGCCAGCTCGGCCAGGCCGGCGGCCAGCGCGGGCGGACAGCTTGCGGTGTTGGTAGAGGCGGGCGCCATGGGCATAGCCGGCGGGCTGGACAACGGGGATAGCGACATCTTACGCCTGCTTGGCCAGCGGCTTGAGCTGGGCCGCGAAGGGCAGGGTGCGAATGCGCTGCCCGGTGGCGGCATACAGGGCGTTGGCAACCGCCGGCGCCACGGGCGGCACGCCGGGCTCGCCCACGCCGGTGGGCTTGGCGGTGGACGCCACGGTGTGCACCTCGATGGCCGGCATTTCGTTGATGCGCAGCACCGCGTAGTCGTGGAAGTTGCTCTGCTCGACCTGGCCGTCTTTCAGGGTCAGGGCGCCATGCAGCGCCGTGGACAGGCCGAAGCCGATGCCGCCTTCCATTTGCGCGCGCACCACGTCGGGGTTGACGACCACGCCGCAGTCCAGCGCGCACACGATGCGGTCCACCTTGAACGAGCCATCGGCCCGCACGGTGACTTCCGCCACTTGCGCCACGATGGTGTTGAAAGATTCATGCAGCGCCACGCCGCGGCCGCGCCGCAGGCCCTGCGCGCCGGCCGCAAGCGGCTGCGACCAGCCGGCCCGTTCGGCCGCCAGCTCCAGCACCTTGCGGTGGCGCGGGTGCTGGTCGAGCAGGGCGATGCGGTAGGCGACCGGGTCCTGGCCGGCCGCCGCCGCGGCTTCGTCGATGAGGCTTTCGGCCGAGAACGCCGTGTGCGTGTGGCCCACCGAGCGGTACCACAGCACCGGCACCCCGACGTCTTGCGGCGTGTACGACTCCACGTGCAGGTTGGGCACGCTGTAGCGCAGGTCGGCCTGGCCTTCCACCGAGGTGGGGTCGATGCCGTTCTGCATGGCGCCTTCGAACGGGCTGCCCAGGAAAATCGACTGGCCCGCCAGGCGCACGTGCCAGGCCTGCAGCTTGCCGTCGGCGTCCAGGCCGATGCGCGCGCGGTGCACGTTCAGCGGCCGGTAGTAGCCGCCGCGCATGTCGTCTTCGCGCGTCCATACCAGCTTGATGGGCGCGCGCACGCCCTGGTCGCGCGCCGCCTTGGCGATCAGCGCGGCTTCGGCGATGTAGTCGGCATGCGGGGTGGCGCGCCGGCCGAAGCTGCCGCCGGCGTACAACTGGTTAATGAACACCTGTTCCGGCGCCAGGCCCAGCACTTTCGCCACGACGGCCTGGTCGACCGTCTGGAACTGCTCGCCGTTCCAGATGTCGCAGCGGTCGTCGCCCAGTCGCACCAGGCAGTTCATGGGTTCCATGGCGGCGTGCGCCAGGTAGGGCACTTCGTATTCGGCCTCGATTACCTTGGCCGACTGCGCCAGCGCGGCTTCTGCGTCGCCATGGCTGGCCGCCACGGCGCCGGGGCGGTCCAGCGCCGCGCGGTATTGGGCGCGGATCTCGTCCGAGCCCTTGCGGTAGGCCTGGCTGTCGTCCCATTGCACCTGCAGGGCATCGCGCCCGGTGCGCGCGGCCCAGGTGTTGTCGGCCAGCACCGCCACGCCTTCGAAATTGTGTCCGGTGCCGCTGAACTGCACGACGTGACGCACGCCCGGCACGGCGCGCGCCTTGCTGGCGTCGAAACTGGCCACCTTGCCGCCGAAGCGGGGCGGGTGCGCGGCCATGGCCACCAGCATGCCGGGCAGCTTCATGTCTTGCGTGAAGATGGCCGTGCCGTCGGTCTTGGCCAGGCCGTCGACGCGGCGCGGCGCTTCTTTGCCGATCAGCCGGAAATCGGCGGCCGCTTTCAGCGGCACGGATTCGGGCACGGGCAGTTTGGCCGCCGCGGCAGCCAGGTCGCCGAAGCCGGCCTGCCGCCGCGTGGCGGCATGGCGCACCACGCCGGCCGACACGGTGATGTCTTTGGCGTCGACCTGCCACTGCCGGGCCGCCGCCGCCACCAGCATGGCGCGCGCCGTGGCGCCGGCCCGCCGCATCTGCTCGTACGAGTTGGCGATAGCGGTGCTGCCGCCGGTACCCTGCAAGCCCAACGCCAGGTTCTTGTACAGATCCGTGTTCGCGGGCGCGCCTTCGACGCGCACGCTGGCCCAGTCGGCGTCGAGTTCTTCGGCTACCAGCGTGGCCAGGCCGGTGTAGGCGCCCTGGCCCATTTCCAGGTGCTTGGACAGCACCGTGACGCTGCCGTCGGTGCCGATGCGCACGAAGGCATTGGGGGCGAAGGCGGCGTCGCCGGCCGGGGCGGCCGCGCCCGTGGCGGCGCGCGTGGCGGCGGGGGCCAGCGCGATGCCGAGCACCAGGCCGCCCGCGCCTTGCATGAAGCGACGGCGGCTGACGTTGCGCACGGCCGGGATGGCCGCCGCGTGGGAACGCACGAGGGGATGCATATAGGGCTCCTGGGTTCAGGCCAGCGCGCGCGCGGCTTCGTGGATGGCGGCGCGGATGCGCACGTAGGTCGCGCAGCGGCACACGTTGCCGGCCATGGCATTGTCGATGTCCGCATCGCTGGGCTGCTTGTTCTGGGCGAGCAGGGCGGTGGCCGACATGATCTGGCCCGACTGGCAGTAGCCGCACTGGGCCACGTCGAGCTTGCGCCAGGCCGCCTGCACGGCTTGCCCGACTCTGTCTGAGCCCACGCCTTCGATGGTGGTGATCTGCTTGCCCGTCACGGCCGACAGCGGCGTCACGCAGGAGCGGATCGGGGCGCCGTCGGCATGCACCGTACAGGCGCCGCACAACGCCATCCCGCAGCCGTACTTGGTGCCGGTCAGGTTGGCGACGTCGCGCAGCGCCCACAGCAGGGGCATTTCATCGGGTGCATCGAGGGCGGTGTCTTTGCCATTGATGTTCAAGCTGGCCATGGCGGATGTCTTCCTGGACTGGCGGGGCCCGCGCCCCACAGACGTGCAGGATAAGAAATCCGCGCCGGCCGCAGCAATGCCGATTACTACGCCATTCTTGCCTGATCCTGCGAATGTGCAGGCAGGCGGCTCAGCCTTGCCGGCGCGCGCGGCGTTGGCGCACGGCTTGCGCCAGGAATTCGAGCACCGGCCCGGTCTGCGTCCAGCCCAGGCAGGCGTCGGTGATGGACACTCCGTGTCGCAGCGGCACGCCGGGCTTCAGGTCCTGGCGGCCTTCTTCCAGATGGCTTTCGATCATGACGCCGATGATGCGCGATTCGCCCTGGGCCAGTTGCCCGGCGATGTCGCGCGCCACATCGACCTGGCGCTGGTGCGATTTGTTGGAGTTGGCGTGCGAGCAGTCGATCATGACCTGCTCGCGCTGGCCGGCCGCCTTCAGCGCGGCGCAGCAGGCCGCCACGCTGGCGGCGTCGTAGTTGGGGCCCTGCTTGCCGCCGCGCAGAATGACGTGGGTGTCGTCGTTGCCGCGCGTCTCGAAGATGGCCGCCATGCCCATCTTGGTCATGCCCATGAAGGCGTGGCGGGCGCGCGCGGCCACGATGGCGTCGGCGGCCACCTGCATGCCGCCGTCGGTGCCGTTCTTGAAACCCAGCGGGCAACTCAGGCCCGAGGCCAGCTGGCGGTGGCTGGGGCTTTCGGTGGTGCGCGCGCCGATGGCGCCCCAGGCGACCAGGTCGGCGATGTACTGCGGACTGAGCAGGTCGAGGAATTCGGTGGCGATGGGCAGGCCCAGGCCGCCGATTTCCAGCAGCAGTTCGCGCGCGCGGCGCAGGCCTTCGTTGATACGGAAACTGCCGTCCAGGCGGGGGTCGTTGATGTAGCCCTTCCAGCCCACGGTCGTGCGCGGCTTCTCGAAATATACGCGCATGACCACCAGCAGATCGTCTTGCAGCGCTTGGGCGGAGGCCGTCAGGCGGCCGGCGTATTCCAGCGCCTGGTCGTGGTCGTGGATGGAGCAGGGGCCCACCACCACCACCAGCCGGTCGTCGCGCCCATGCAGCACGTCGGCGATGCGGGCGCGGGCTTCTTCGACCAGGGCCAGCGTAGCGGCGGGCACCGGCAGCTCGTCTTGCAGCAGGGCCGGGGAAATCAGCGGACGCACCGCGCCGATGCGGACGTCGTCGATGCGGGTGGTGTCTTGGGTGGAGTCCGCGTGGCCGGCTTCGCGGTCATGCAGGGGGTCGTCGATGCGGGTCATGGCAAGTCTCGTATTGGCAGGGCTGCCGCATTATCGCACCGCGCCCGGCATTGCCCGGCATTGCCAGGCGCTTTGCCAGGCGCTTTGCCAGGTGCTTTGCCAGGTGTCAGGCTCCCGCAGGGTGCCTGACACCGAAGTAGGCGGACAGTCTCGCCATCGCGGTGTCTGACACCCTGCGGGAGTCAGACACCTGGCATGTGCCACCTGGCCTGTGACCCCTGGCCAGGTCGCGATCCGGCCCGATTCAGCGGCGCGAATCGAGCGCCATGCGCACGGCCAGGCCCGCCAGCACCGTGCCCATCAACCAGCGTTGCATCGCCAGCCACAGGGGCCGCTCGCCCAGGAAGCCGGCGATCGAGCCCGCGGCCAGGGCGATGAGCGCGTTGACGGTAAGGCTGATCAGGACCTGGGTGAAACCCAGCGTCAGTGATTGCAGCAGCACGCTGCCGTGCCCGGGCGAAATGAATTGCGGCAGCAACGACAGGTACAGGATGGCGATCTTGGGGTTGAGCAGGTTGGTGACCAGGCCCATGGTGAACAGCTGGCGCGGGCTGCTGTGCGGCAGCTGGCGCACCTGGAAGGGCGAGCGGCCGCCCGGGCGCAGCGCCTGCCAGGCCAGATAGCCCAGGTACAGGGCGCCGCCCAGGCGCAAGGCGTCGTAGGCGAAGGGCACCGCCATCAGCAGGGCGGTGATGCCCAGCGCCGCGCACAGCACGTAGAACACGAAACCCACCGCCACGCCGCCCAGCGACACCAGGCCCGCGCGCGCGCCCTGCGAGATCGAGCGCGAGACCAGGTACACCATGTTGGGACCGGGGGTCAGCACCATGCCCAGCGACAGCAGGGCGAAGGCCAGCAGGTTGGAAAGCTCGGGCATGCGGGGCTCCGGAAATGACGGGAAGGGTTATTTACCGGAGCCTACCGCAAATCTGTATCGGAACAGCCGCCTATTCTTGCACCGGCGTGCGCAGGGTGACGAATTCTTCGGCCGCCGTGGGGTGGATGCCGATGGTTTCGTCGAACACCTGCTTGGTGGCGCCGGCCTTCAGGGCTACGGCCAGGCCCTGCACGATCTCGCCGGCGTCGGGGCCTACCATGTGGCAGCCCAGCACGCGGTCGGTATCGGCGTCCACCACCAGCTTCATCAGCGTTTTTTCCTGGTCGCCGGTCAGCGTCAGCTTCATGGGACGGAAGTGGCTTTCGTAGCGCTTGATGCGGTGGCCGGCCTGCAGCGCGGCTTCGGTCGTCAGGCCCACGGTGCCGATATTGGGCAGGCTGAACACCGCCGTGGGAATCAGGTTGTAGTCGACCTTGCGGTATTCGTCGGGGCGGAACAGGCGGCGCGCCACCGCCATGCCCTCGGCCAGCGCCACCGGCGTCAGCGGAATGCGGCCGATGACGTCGCCCAGCGCCAGAATCGACGGCTCGCTGCTGCGGTATTCGTCGTCCACCGCGATGAAGCCGTCGTCGTTCAGTTTCACGCCGGTGTTTTCCAGGCCCAGGTTGTCGAGCATGGGGCGGCGGCCGGTGGCGTAGAACACGCAATCGGTTTCGACGACCTCGCCGCTTTTCAGCGTGGCCGCCAGGCTGCCGTCGGGGCGCTTGTCGATGCGCGCCACGTCGGCGTTAAAGCGCAGGTCCAGGCCTTTCTTGATGAGCTCGTCGCGCAGGTGCTCGCGCACGCTGCCGTCGAAGCCGCGCAGGAACAGATCGCGCCGGTACACCTGCACGGTCTGCGCGCCCATGCCGTTGAAAATAGAGGCGAATTCCACCGCGATGTAGCCGCCGCCCACCACCAGCACCCGGCGCGGCAGCGCTTTCAGGAAGAAGGCTTCGTTCGAGGTGATGGCGTGCTCTTTGCCGGGAATGTCGGGCACATTGGGCCAGCCGCCGGTGGCCACCAGGATGTGCCGGGCCGTGTGGCGCTGGCCGTTGATTTCGACCGTGTGCGGGTCCAGCAGGCGGGCATGGCCTTCGTGCAGGGTGACGCCGCTGCCCGTCAGCAGGTTGCGGTAGATGCCGTTAAGGCGCTCGATTTCGCGGTTCTTGTTGGCAATGAGGGTGGCCCAGTCGAAGCTCGGCTGGCCGGTGGTCCAGCCGTAGCTGGCGGCGTGTTCGAGGTCTTCGCGGTAATGGGCGCCATACACCAGCAGCTTCTTGGGCACGCAACCGACGTTCACACAGGTGCCGCCCAGATAGCGGCTTTCGGCCACGGCCACGCGCGCGCCGTATCCGGCGGCAAAGCGCGCGGCGCGCACGCCGCCCGATCCCGCGCCAATTACGTACAAGTCAAAATCGAAAGCCATCTTCGTCCTTTGTGGAGTCTTCGGCGGCGCCCGGCGCCGTACGAGTAATCTGACAAGACCCGTATTAAACCCCTAATTGGCCGGCGCCCGCAGCGGCGTCGGGCAGGGCCGGCCCGGATCGGATACATTCTGGCAAGGGCCGCGCTGTTGCGCGGGCCGCGTTCGGGGCAGGGCCCCGCAATGGGAACGCATTCGGAACGCATTGGGAACGCATGCAGACTGAAGACAGTTTTTTCGGATCGGCGGGCGCACTGCTGGGTGAAATCATCCGCGGCATCGTGGCGGGCCTGCGCTATGTATTTGGCGGCCTGGGCTCGGCGCTGGGCGATTTTTTCGCCGGCCTGGCGGGAGCGCTGGGCATGAGCCCGTCGGTGTTCAATTTTGCGCTGCTGGTGCTGGGCCTGCTGCTGCTGTGGGCGGCCGTGAAGGCGTTCCTGCGGCGCGCCATCGTGGCCGGCATTTTCTGGCTGGTGCTGGCCATGCTGCTGCTGGGCGGCCTGATCGGCTAGGGTGTCCAGGCCCTAGGGGCGCGCGGCGATCACCTGCGCCAGGCGCCCGACCAGCGGCTCGAACAGTTCCGCCGAGGTATTGCCATAGCCCAGCACCAGGCCGTTGTCGCGCTCGGTAGGGCGCAGCGCGAAGGCCGACAGGGCCGCCGGCGCCAGCCCCGCGCGGCGCGCCGCCGCGGCAACGGCGCGGTCGTTACACTCGGGCGGCAGCCGCACGGCCAGGTGCAGGCCGCCATGCCCGCCCAACACTTCATGTTGCACCCGCAGGTGGCGGGCCAGCGCGGCGCGCAGGGCCTGCTGCCGGTCGCGGTACAGGCGCCGCATGCGTCCCAGGTGGCGGGCGAACTGGCCGCTGTCGATAAAGGCGGCCAGCGCCAGTTGCTCGTGCCGGTGGCCGCCGCGCAGCAGTTCGTCCACGGCCGTGCGCAGCGATTGCGCCAGCGCCGGCGGCAGCACCAGGAAGCCGATGCGCAGGGCCGGAAACATGGTCTTGCTGAAGGTGCCGATGTACAGCACCGGCGCGTCGTCGGCCAGCCCCTGCATGGCCGGTATCGGCTCGCCATGGTGCCGGAATTCACTGTCGTAGTCGTCTTCGATGATCCACGCGCCCGCGCGGCGCGCATGCTCCAGCAATTCCAGCCGCCGCGCCGCGCTCAGCACGGCTCCGGTGGGGTACTGGTGCGACGGCGTGGTGTAGATCAGGCGCGGGGGCCGGGCGCGCCACAGCGCGGCGGGCGCGGCCAGGCCCTGCGCGTCGACCCGCACCGGCACGATGCGCAGGTCGCCCGCCTGGAAGGCCGCCTTGGCGCCGCGATAGCCCGGGTCTTCCACCCATGCCGTGTCGCCCTGGTTGCCCAGCAGGCGCACGCATAGCGCCAGCGCTTCCTGCGCGCCCTCGGTGATGACGACCTGGCCGGCATGGCAGCGCACGCCGCGCGATACGGCCAGGTGCTGGGCGATGGCCTGCCGCAGCGCCGGCTCGCCGGCCGGGTCGCCGTATCCCAGCGTGGCGTTGGGCATGTCGCGCAGGGCGCGATCCAGGGTGCGGCGCCAGGCGCCCAGGGGAAAGTGGCTGAGCGCGGGCGTGCCGGGCCGCAATGCCATGCCCGGCTCGGCATGCGGGGCCGAGGGCGCGAAGCGCGCCACGCGCTGCGCCGCCGGCGCGCACGGCGGCGGCAGGGCGCCGGTATCGGGCGCGGAGGGCAGCGGGGCCACGCGGGTGCCCTGGCGGTCGGCGCGCACATAGCCCTCGGCGGTGAGTTGCGCATAGGCCAGCAGTACGGTGTTGCGCGAAATGGCCAGCTGCTCGGCCAGCGTGCGCGATGCGGGCAGCCGGCTGCCCGGCGGCAGGCGGCCGTCCAGAATCGATTGCTTCAGGCGTTGCAGCAGTTGGCGTTGCAGGGTGTGGCGGCCGTCGGGCGCGGCCAGCGGGCTGTCGAGCAGGGCGGCGGGGGTATCCATGGCACCACGAAATAAGCATTGTCTGGTGCTTTTTAGCATGCCACGATTCCGCTAGCGTAGAGGCCGTGGCGCTTGTGCGCCGTTCTTGAAAAAGGATCTCCAGCATGTCCACTTCCCAGTCGCCGCAGCAGCCCGTCGGCCACCCCATTCCCAACTGGACCGCCCGGCCGTATCCGCCGCGCGAGCCCATGGCCGGCCACTATTGCCGGCTCGAGCCGCTGGATGCCGAACGCCATGGGGCCCAGTTGTACGAGGCTTTCAACCAGACCCCGGACGGCAGCGACTGGACCTACACCTATGCGGGCCCGTTTCCGGATGAAGCCAGCTATCTGGCTTACGCACGCTCCGCGCAGGCGACCGACGACCCGCAGCACTACGCCGTTATCGACCTGGCCAGCGGGCGCGCCGTAGGCACGCTGGCAGCCATGCGCATCGACCCGGCCAATGGGGTGATCGAGGTGGGCAGCGTGGCCTATTCGCGCCGGCTCAAGCGCACGCCGGCCGCGACCGAGGCGCAGTATCTGCTGATGCGGCGCGCGTTCGACCAGCTCGGTTATCGCCGTTATGAATGGAAGTGCGACAGCCTGAACGCGCCGTCGCGCGCCGCCGCGCTGCGGCTGGGTTTCCAGTTCGAGGGCATCTTCCGCCAGGCGGTGGTGTACAAGGGCCGCAACCGCGACACGGCCTGGTTCTCGATCATCGACGGCGAATGGCCGGCGGTGCGCAGCGGGCTGGAGCAATGGCTGGCGCCGGACAATTTCGATGCGCAGGGCAAGCAGCGGCGGCGGCTGGGGGAGCTTATTGCGCAGGCGCGTTGAGGGGCTTGGTCCGGCGGTGTCTTATCGCGCCATTCCCTTCACGCCTATGACGATCAGGATGCCGGCCATCACCATGATGGCGCCCGCGACGAATGCCGCGTCCAGCGGCTCGTGCAGGATCAGCACGCCGAACGCCACGCCGAACAGGGGCGTCATGAACGACAGGATGGACAGGCGCGTGGCCAGGTAGCGGCGCAGCAGCCAGAACCACACCAACAGGCTGAACAGCGCCACGCCCAGCGCCTGGAAGGCCAGGCTGGCCACGGCCGCTGGCGAGAACACCGGCGCGGCCTGGCCGGTGGCCCAGGCGAATAATGGCAGCGCCACCCCTGCCACGGCCATCTGGTACAGCAGCGTCTTGGCAGCGGGGGTTTCAGACAGGCGCGACTTGCGGATGGCCACGGTGGTGGCGCCCCACGACGCGCCGGCCAGCACGCCCAACAGGTCGCCCAGCAGCATGGCGGGCGCCGCGGCTTGCTGGCCGCGGCCCAGGAAGGCCAGCGCGATGCCGGCAAAGGCCAGGGCCACGCCCAGCCACTGCGCCGGCCGCAGCCGCTCTTCGGGCAAGGCCAGGTGCAGGCCCAGCGCCGTGAAGATGGGGGCGGTGTAAAGAAACACTGACATGTGCGAGGCAGTGGTGTACAGCAGGCCCTGGGCCACCAGCAGGAATTCCGCGGCGAAAAGCGCGCCGGCCAGCAGGCCCGGCGCCAGGGTGCCGTCGGCGAAGATCGTGCGGCCCTCTTTGCGCAGCACCAGGGCGGCCAGCACCACGGCGGCGAATGCCGAGCGCAGGCCGATCTGCAGCGTGGGCGAGATGTCGGCCGCCACCAGTTTGATGGCGATCTGCTGGAAGCCCCAGCACAGGCACAGCAGGATCATCAGCCCCGTAGCGCGGCCATCGAGCGGCAGGCGGGCGGCGGACTGCATGGTTTCAGGGCAGCTCGGCCGGGTAGCTGTCCAGCGCCAGGCCGATCTGCTGGCGCAGGTCCCATTCGGCCAGCGAGGCATTGACCGGGCCGTAGAAGGCGCCGTCGCGCACCAGGAACAGGGCGGGCAGGTGAAAGACTTCGTAGCGCGCCACCAGCCCACCGTTGTCGCCGGCGTCTACCCAGCACAGCCGCTCGACCGGCAGGTCGAGTTGCGGCAACTGCTCGCGCGCGATCTTGCAGGTGGCGCAGGTGCGGCTGTGGAAAGCCAGCAGTGACAAGCCCGGGGCGTCGAGCAGATAGCGGTCGGCGGTGCTGTCGGTGAGGTCGATCTGCTGCATGCGGCGGGCGGCGGTAGAAGGGAATACGGACGATAGCGCATCCGGCGGCGCCCAGCCGGGCGCCGCGCGGATTCAGCCCGCCAGGCGGCGGTCGAGCTCGCGCACGGTTTCGTACAGCACGCGCGTGCCGTCCAGCAACTGGGCGGGTTCGATAGATTCTTCGGGGCAATGGCTGCGCCCGCCCAGGCAGGGAATGAACACCATGCCGATCGGGCCGGTGGGCGCCATGTATACGGCGTCGTGGCCCGCGCCGCTGGGCAGGGACATCGATGCATAGCCCAGGCGATCCGCCGCCGCCTCGATGGCCTGCATCACCAGCGGCGAGCAGGCGGTGGGGCGGGCGCGGCTGGCCGGCGCCATGCTGGCTTGCAGGCGCAGTTCCGCCAGGCCGGCGGCCAGGCTGGCCATGATGGTCTCGGGGAAGCTGTCCAGCACGTCGTCGCTGTCGCTGCGCACTTCCAGCATCAGTTCGGCGCGTCCGGGCACCGCGTTGGCGGCGTTGGGGGTGATTTCGATGCGGCCCACCGTGGCCACCACGTAGTGGGGCTTGCCGCTCAGGCGGCTGGCCTCGCGGTGCGCGGCGTCGATCACCCGGGCGGCGCCCACCAGGGCATCGCGGCGGATGTCCATGGGCGTGGTGCCGGCGTGGTCGGGCTGGCCCTGCACCGTGATCCGCACGCGGCGGATGCCCACGATATGGGTCACCACCCCGATGGGCAACTGGCGGCTTTCCAGCACGGGCCCTTGTTCGATGTGCAGCTCGACGAAGGCCGCCGTGTCGCCGGCGCCGCGCAACGGCGCCGTCAGTGCGTCCGGGTCGCCGCCAATGCGGCGCAGGCCCTCGGCCAGCGTTTCGCCTTGCGGATTGCGGGCGGCCAGCATGGCGGCGTCGAGCTGGCCGCACAGGGCGCGGCTGCCCACGCAGGAAATACCGTAATCGCTGGGTTCTTCGGACAGGAAATCGATGACTTCGAACGGGTGTTCCAGCTCGATGCCTTGTTCGTGCAGGGTGCGTGCCACTTCGATGCCGGCCAGCACGCCGATGATGCCGTCGTAGCGGCCGCCGCTCATGACGGTGTCGCAGTGCGAGCCGGTCACGATGGGCTTGAGTGCGGGGTTGCGGCCGGCGCGGCGGCCTATCAGGTTGCCGCCGGCGTCCAGGCGGACTTCCAGGCCGGCGTCGGCGAATTCCCGGGCCAGCCAGGCGCGCGCCTGCTCGAACTGCGGCGAGAAGGCGCGGCGGGTCCAGGGGAGATCCGGCAGGGTGTGGCGGGCAAGGGTTTCAACGCGCGACCAGAGGCGGTCGGCGTTCAAGGGGGGGAAAGCTGGGGGCATAGACATCCTGGAAAAACATGCTGGGCGCGCATCGCGGGGCGGCAAGCCCCGGTGCGCAGCCTGCGACGATTATGGCATGGTGGCGCGCGCCACCGGCGCGGGCCGCCGCAGCGGCGGCGCCAGACCCTCGCGTTCGCGGCGCAGCCAACGGCGCGTCATCAGCACGGCCACCACGCCCAGCCCGATAGCCAGGCCGCTCCAGATGCCCACGCCGCGCCAGCCCGCCCAGAACGCCAGCGCCGCGCCGGCCGGCAGGCCCAGGCCCCAGTAGCCGATGGCGGCATAGAGCATGGGCACGCGCGTGTCGTGCAGGCCGCGCAGCATGCCGGCCCCCATGACCTGCGCGCCGTCGACGATCTGGAAGACCGCCGCCACGGCCAGGTATGACGAGGCCAGCGCCAACAGCGCGGCATTGGCGTAGGCGCGCACATCGAAGAACGCCGCCAGCAGCCAGTGCGGCGCGGCCACCATCAACAGCGCGGCGATGACCATCGAGCCCACCCCCAGTCCGTAGGCCGTCCAGCCGGCGCGCTGAATGGCGGCCGCGTCGCGGGCGCCATAGGCCAGGCCCACGCGCACGGTGGCGGCCTGGGCGATGCCGTACGGCACCATGAAGCTGATGCTGGCGATCTGGATGGCCACCGCGTGCGCGGCCAGCTCGGCTTCGCCCAGCCAGCCCATCAGGAACGCTGCCGCGTTGAAGATCGTCACCTCGAAAGCGGTGGCGGCCGCGATCGGCAGGCCCAGCTTGCACAGCGCGGCCAGCCGGTGCCAGTCGGGCTGCCAGACCCGGCCGAACAGCCGGTAGCGGCGAAAGCGCCGGTCGCAGGTCACCACCACGATCATGCCCGCGAACAGGAACAGGCTGGCGGTCGCGCTGGCGATGCCCGCGCCCACCAGGCCCAGGGGCGGCAGCCCCAGCTTGCCGAACACCAGCGCCCAGTCGGCCAGCGCATTGAACAGGATGCCTGCCAGTGCCACCCACAGCGCCGCGCGCGGCCGCTGCAGCGCGGCGGTGAAAGAGCGCAGCACCAGGAAACCCAGGAAGGGCGGCAGCCCCCATAGCAGGGCGCGCAGGTATACGCCCGCCTGCGCGGCCAGCTCGGGCGGCTGGCGAATGGCCAGCAGGATAGCCTCGCCGTACCACAGCGCCAGGCAGCCGGGTACCGAGATCAGGGCGGCGGCCCACAGCCCCTGCGCCACGGTGCGGCGCACGTCGCGCACCGAGTGGCGGCGGGCGCCCAGTTCGCGCGCCACCATCGGCGCGGTGGCCGTCACTAGGCCCAGCGAAAAAAAAGCGAACGCGGCGTACAGATTGGCGCCCAGCGCGCTGGCGGCCAGCGCCTGCGATCCCAGGCGGCCGATGAAGATCACGTCGGTGGCCGTCATGGCGATCTGCGCCAGGCTGGTCAGCACCAGGGGCAGGCTCAGGGCAAGGGTGGCGCGGATCTCCCGCGTCCAGGCGGCGCGGGCGGCAAGGCGGTGCGGCATGAGGCGTTCCATCGTCAAGGCGGCATGATAAGCCTTGCCTGGGGTTTTCCCTAAATTACGGGGCCGCAACACAGGGGCGATAACAGACATACGATGTTTCATTCCTTGCGGCGTGGAATGGCCAGGCCATGCCGTAGGCAAGTAATATGACGCCACTGATTCACACAACGATGCGGGTCCCTTGCGGGCCCGCATGGTCTTTTACTTTTAGGAGATGGGCCCGATGAATAAACCGTTCGACGGCGGGATCGCTTCGCTCAATGTTCCCGCGTACGTCAAGCACCAGGGGCTGATCGACTGGGTAGCGCGGGTCGCCGCGCTGACCAAGCCCGATCGCGTTACCTGGTGCGACGGCTCCCAGGAAGAATACGATCGGCTCTGCGAACAGATGGTCCAGTCGGGCACGCTGCGCCGCCTGAACCCGGCCAAGCGCGCCAATTCATATCTGGCGTGTTCCGATCCTTCCGACGTCGCACGGGTCGAAGACCGCACGTTCATCTGCTCCGAACGCGCCGAAGACGCCGGCCCCACCAACAACTGGGCCGATCCGGCCGAAATGCGCGCCACCCTCGACGGGCTGTTCGACGGCTCGATGCGCGGCCGCACCATGTATGTGGTGCCGTTCTCGATGGGGCCGCTGGGCTCCAACATCGCCCACATCGGCGTCGAGCTCTCCGACAGCCCCTATGTTGTGGTGAACATGCGCATCATGACCCGCATGGGCCGCGCCGTGTTCGACGTGCTGGGCGCCGACGGCGAATTCGTGCCTTGCGTGCACAGCGTGGGCGCGCCGCTGGCCGAAGGCCAGGCCGACGTGTCCTGGCCCTGCAATCCCACCAAGTACATCGTGCATTATCCCGAAAGCCGCGAAATCTGGAGCTTCGGCTCGGGCTACGGCGGCAATGCGCTGTTGGGCAAGAAGTGCTTCGCGCTGCGCATTGCGTCCACCATGGGCCGCGACCAGGGCTGGCTGGCCGAGCATATGCTGATCCTGGGCGTGACCTCGCCCAAGGGACGCAAATACCATGTGGCTGCGGCGTTCCCGTCCGCCTGCGGTAAAACCAACTTCGCCATGCTGATTCCGCCCCAGGGCATGGACGGCTGGAAGGTGTCCACCATCGGCGACGACATCGCCTGGATCAAGCCGGGCGCCGACGGCCGGCTGCGCGCCATCAACCCCGAGGCCGGCTATTTCGGCGTGGCCCCGGGCACCAGCGAGAAAACCAACTTCAACGCCATGGCCACCCTGAAGGCCAACGTCATCTTCACCAACGTGGCGCTCACCGACGACGGCGACGTCTGGTGGGAAGGCATGACCGACACCCCGCCCGACCACCTGATCGACTGGCAGGGCCAGGACTGGACCCCGCAGATCGCCAAGGAAACCGGCCGCAAGGCCGCGCACCCGAACGCCCGCTTCACCGCGCCCGCTGCCCAGTGCCCGTCCATCGACCCCGAATGGGAAAACCCCGAAGGCGTGGTGATCGACGCCTTCATTTTCGGCGGACGCCGCTCCACTACCGTGCCGCTGGTCACCGAGGCGCGCAACTGGGTCGAAGGCGTGTACATGGCCGCCACCATGGGTTCCGAAACCACCGCCGCCGCCGCCGGGCAGCAGGGCGTGGTGCGCCGCGATCCGTTCGCCATGCTGCCGTTCTGCGGCTACAACATGAGCGACTACTTCGGCCACTGGCTGAAGCTGGGCAAGCGCTTGCAGGCCGCCGGCGCCGTGCTGCCGCGCATCTACTGCGTCAACTGGTTCCGCAAGGGGCCCGACGGCAAGTTCGTATGGCCGGGCTTCGGCGACAACATGCGCGTGCTGAAGTGGATGCTGGGCCGCATCGACGGCACGGCCGGCGGCGTCGAACAGGTGTTCGGCGTGTCGCCCACCTACCAGGACATCGACTGGACCGGGCTCGAATTCAGCCCCGATAAGTTCCAGCAGGTGATCTCGGTGGACGCGGCATCGTGGCGCGACGAGCTGGCGCTGCACGACACGCTGTTCGAGAAGCTGGCCGACCGGTTGCCCGACGAACTGCCCGGCGTGAAGTCGGCCATCCAGGGCCGCCTCGCGGCCTGATAGCCCGCCCTCCGATGCGCCGCGCGCTTTCCTCTGATCAGGTGTCAGGCTCCGCAGGGCCTGACGCCGAAGCGTGCCGCGCCTGTGTCAACCATCAAGGTGTCTGACACCCGCCAGGCGGGAGTCAGACACCTGATCCGCCTGCGGTGCCTGACACCTGAACATATCCATGTCGCTCACCCCCGACGAGCTGCGCCAGATCAGCGAGCTGACGCTCGCGCACTATAACGAGCGCGCCGACAGCTTCGAGGCCGGTACGCGCGACCATGACGTCAGCCAGAACATCGCCGCGCTGCTGCGCCATCTGCATGGCGCGCCGCCATACGACATCCTGGACCTGGGCTGCGGCCCGGGCCGCGACCTGAAAACCTTCGCCGCGCTCGGCCATCGCGCGGTGGGGCTGGACGGCGCCGGACGCTTCGTGGCCATGGCCCGCCAGGCCTCGGGCTGCGAGGTATGGCAGCAGGACCTGCTCGCGCTCGACCTGCCGGCCGGCCGCTTCGACGGCATCTATGCCAACGCGGTGCTGTTCCATGTGCCCGGCCAGGAACTGCCGCGCGTGCTGCGGCAACTGCGCGCGGCGCTGCGTCCCGACGGTGCGCTGTTCTGCTCGAACCCCCGCGGCGACAACCAGGAAGGGTGGAACCGCGGGCGCTACGGCGCGTATCACGACCTGGCCGCCTGGCGCGCGCTGATGAACGAGGCAGGCTTCGGCGAACTCGAGCACTACTACCGGCCCGCCGGCCTGCCGCGCGAGCAGCAGCCGTGGCTGGCCAGCGTATGGCGGCCCCGGCCGTGACGCGCGTGCGGGGCTTCGAGCCGCTGGCCGCGCCGCATGCGCGCGTGCTGGTGCTGGGCTCGATGCCGGGCGTGGCCTCGCTGCGCCAGCAGCAGTATTACGCGCATCCGCGCAATGCATTCTGGCCGATCGCCGCGGCGGTGTTTGGTTTCGACGCCGGGGCGGCCTACGCGCAGCGCGTGGCCGCGCTGACGGCGGCCGGCGTGGCGTTGTGGGACGTGCTGCAGGCTTGCGAGCGCCCCGGCAGCCTGGATGCCGACATCGACCCGGCCACGGCCGAGCCGAACGATTTCGACACCTTTTTCCGCGCACACCCCGGCATCGAGCGCGTGTGCTTTAACGGCGGCAAGGCGGCCGCCTTGTTCCGGCGCCGCGTGCTGCCGCATTCGGCGCGCGCCCGCAGGCTGCAATATGTAGACCTGCCGTCCACCAGCCCGGCGCACGCCGCCATGAGCCCGCGGGCCAAGCTGGCCGCGTGGCGGCAGGCCCTGGATACGGCCCGCGGCCCTGGCAGCCCGGACTGCCAGGGGCAGCGCGGTCAGGGTTCGAGTGGCGGCAGCTCGTCGGCGATCAGCGCCAGCCCGGCGCGCAGCAGGCGGTCGTAGCGGGCACGCTCGGCCGCTATCGTTTCGGGCGTCCAGTCGTAGAAGCCCTGGCCGGTCTTCATGCCGTGCCGGCCGTCTTGCGCGCGCTCGGTCAGGCAGCGGGCCGGCCGGTCGCTGTTGCAGAACGACGGATACATGGTGGCGCCCGCCGCCGCGTGCACGTCGATGCCGGCGTGATCGCGCTGCAGGACCGGCCCCGCGGCCAGGAAGCGGAAGCCGAAGCCGAAGCGCACCGCGGCATCCACGTCTTCGGGCGACGCGATGCCGCGGTCGATCAGGTCGAAAGCCTCGCGCGACAGCGCATGCTGCAGGCGGTTGGCCAGGAAGCCGGGCAGGTCTTTGCGCACCTTCACGGGCACCATGCCGCAACGGCGCATGAAGGCGATCAGCGCGTCGGCGTATGCCATTTCGCTGGCCTCGCACAGCACCACCTCGACCAGCGGCACCAGGTGCGCGGGCATGAAGAAATGCAGGCCCAGCATGCGCGCGCGCGTGGCCAGGCCATCGCCGATGGCGCCGATGGGAAAGCTGGAACTGTTGCTTGCCAGAATGGCGTCGGCAGGCGCGCGGCGCTCCAGTTCGGCAAACAGGGCCTGCTTCAGGTCGAGCCGTTCCGGAATGCACTCGATCACCAGGCCCACGCTGCTCCACTCGACGTCGTCCAGGCTGGCCACCGTCTGCACCGGGCCGGCGGTGTCGGCCCGGCCCGCGGCCTCCAGGTTGCCGGCCACGCGGGCAGGCAGCGCGCCGGCGCGGGCGGCGTCGGGCTCGACTACCGTGGTGCGGCAGCGCGCCCGCGCCGGCACCACCGCCACGTCGGCGCCCATGGTGCCGCCGCCCACCACCACGGCATGGGTGGCGGCCGGATTGGCCAGGCGGTCGGGCTGGAGTGCGTTCATGATGTTTCCTTAATCGGTCGGGGGATGGGCGCCAGTGTAGAGAAGGTCGTTTGATTGATGAATCAGATTCTTTGGATAGAATGATCAAAAAACGAGATCAATGAAATGAAGATCAATCTGTCGATGCGTGACGTCGAAACCGTGCTGGTGCTGGGCCGCACGCTCAACTTCCGGCAGGCCGCCGCACAGTTGCATCTGTCGCAGTCGGCGTTGTCGACCCAGGTGCTGCGTATTGAAGACGCCCTGGGCGTGCGGCTGTTCGACCGCACCACCCGCACGGTGCGGCTGACCGCGGCCGGCCAGGTGTTCCTGCAGCAGGCGGCCAATCTGCAGGTGGCGTTTCGCGAGGCCATCGACGCGGTAGGGGGCATCGCCAATGCCGAGCGCGGGTCGGTGACGGTCGCCGCGCTGCCGTCGGTGGCGGCGCGCATGCTGCCCCGCGTGCTGATGGCCTACCGGCAGGCGCACCCGCACGTGGCCCTGAAAGTGCACGACACCCTGACAGGGCCGGCCTTTGACCTGGTGCGCGCCGGCGAGGTGGACTTCGCCATTACCGCGGCCGATCCGCAGCAGGCCGACCTGCACTATGTGCCCATGCTGTCCGACAGCTTCCTGCTGTTGATTCCGGAGGGCCACCCGCTGGCGCGCCGCAAGGGGCCGCTGCGCTGGGCCGACACGGTGGACGCCGCGCACGTGTCGATGGTGCACCCGAGCAGCGTACGGCACTACGCCGAATGGGCTTTCCTGCAGAACCGCATACGTTTCCAGCCGGCCTTCGAGGCTGAGCATCTGACCACCATCGTGGCCATGGTCGAGTGCGGCTTTGGCGTGGCGGCCCTGCCGGCCATCGCGGCGGGCGCGGTGGCGCACCGCGGCGTGGTCGAGCGGCCGCTGGTCGGGCCGGTGGCCGAGCGTTCTATCGGCCTGGTGACGGCGCGCCATCGCAGCCTGTCGCCGGCCGCGGCGGCGCTGCTCGACGTGCTGCGCGAGCACCTGGCGGCGGGGTGACCACAACCGCCAGGCTTGCCATCAGCGCGTGGGTTTGCCCGGCACCGTCTCGCGCGTGCCGGGGGCGCGCAGGAAATCGAAATCGGCGCCCTGGTCGGCCTGCGTCACGCTTTGCAGGTACAGCTTGTGGTAGCCGCGCTCGCCCTGCGGCCGCTCGATGGGGTGTTCGGCCGCGCGCCGGGCCAGTTCTTCATCGCTGACCAGCAAGGCGATCTCGCGGCGCTGCACCGACAGGCGGATGCGGTCGCCGTTGCGCACGTGCGCCAGCGGGCCGCCCACGGCCGCTTCGGGCGTGACGTGCAGCACGATGGTGCCGGCCGCGGTGCCGCTCATGCGGCCGTCAGAAATGCGCACCATGTCTTTCACGCCGGCGCGCGCCAGCTTGCGGGGAATCGGCATGTAGCCCGCTTCCGGCATGCCCGGGCCGCCGGTGGGCCCGATGCGCTTGAGCACCAGCACGTCGTCGGCGCGCACGTCGAGCGTGTCGTCGTCGATGCGGCGGGCCATGTCTTCGGCGTCCTCGAACACCACGGCCCGGCCTTCGTGTTCCATCAGGTCGGGGTTGGCGGCCGATTGCTTGATGATGGCGCCGCCGGGAGCCAGATTGCCGCGCAGTACCGCCAGGCCGCCGGCCGGATAGATGGGCGAGCTGAATGGGCGGATCACCTCTTGCGCGAAAGCCGCCGGCGCGGCGTCCAGCTCTTCGCCCAGCGTGCGGCCCGAGACCGTCAGCGCATCCAGGTGCAGCAGCGGGCGCAGTTCGCGCAGCAGGGCGGGCATGCCGCCGGCCTTGTGGAAGTCTTCCATATAGTGCTGGCCCGAAGGTTTCAGGTCCACCAGCACCGGCGTTTCGCGGCTCAGGCGGTCCAGCCCGGCCAGATCGATATCGATGCCCAGCCGTCCGGCCATGGCCGCCAGGTGCACGATGCCATTGGTAGAGCCGCCGATGGCCAGCAGCACGCGCAAGGCGTTTTCAAACGCCTTGCCGGTCAGGATGCGATCGGGCGTCAGGCGGCTGGCCGCCATGGCCACGGCCGTGGTGCCGGTGCGCTCGGCCACGCGGATCCGGTCGGCGGTGACGGCGGGCGCCGACGCGCCGCCGAACACCATAATGCCCAGCGCTTCGGCCAGGCAAGCCATGGTGCTGGCCGTGCCCATCACGGAACAGGTGCCCACGCTGGCCACCAGCTGGTTGTTGACGTCCGAGATCTCGGCCGCGTCGATCTCTTCGGCGCGGTAGCGGCCCCAGTAGCGGCGGCAATCGGTACAGGCGCCGACCCGCTCGCCGCGATGCGAACCGGTCAGCATGGCGCCGGTTACCAGTTCGATGGCGGGCACGCCGGCCGAGGCGGCGCCCATCAGTTGCGCCGGCACGGTCTTGTCGCAGCCGCCGATCAGCACCACCGCGTCCATGGGCTGCGCGCGGATCATTTCTTCGGTGTCCATCGACATGAGGTTGCGCAGGTACATGCTGGTGGGCTGCGAAAAGCTTTCGTGCACCGAGATGGTGGGAAAATCCACCGGCAGGCCGCCAGCCAGCATCACGCCGCGCTTGACCGCCTCGACCAGTTGCGGCGCGTTGCCATGACACGGGTTGTAGCTGCTGCCGGTATTCACAATGCCGATCACCGGGCGCGCCAGGGCATCGTCGGTGTACCCGGCGCCCTTGATGAAGGCTTTGCGCAAGAACAGCGAAAAGCCCGTGTCGCCGTAGTTGGTCAGGCCCTTGCTCAGGCCGCTGGCGACGGGGGCGGGGGATTTTTTTGCAGCCATGCTGGTTCCAATAATATTATTAATAATATGCGCCTGCATCATATCCGCCCGGTGCAAAGGCACGCAAGTACAAGGTTCTTCGCGCGCTGCCCTGTGCGGGCCGGACGATATATTGATTGATAAAACAGATCGTTCAATAGAAAAGTTCTGATTCTTCTATCAGGATGCACCCCCTACACTCAGGGCGCAACAACGAGCCGGGCGCCAGATCCATCCGAACAACCATCCCGGCCAGGAGACCACGCATGTCCCTTTTCAGCAAGCCCACGCCGGCGCGCCGCGCCTTCCTGGCATCAGCCCTGGTTTTGTGCGCCGGCTTCGCCCTGCACGCCGCGCCCGCGGCGGCCGCCTATCCCGAACGTCCCGTACGGCTGGTGGTGCCGTATCCGCCCGGCGGCGCCACCGACGTGATCGGCCGCGTGCTGGCCCAGGAACTGTCCACCGCGCTGGGTCAGCAGTTCGTGGTCGAGAACCGCGCCGGGGCGGCCGGCAATATCGGCGCCGACCAGGTCGCCAAGGCCGACCCCGACGGCTACACCTTGCTGATGGGCGCGCTGACCAGCCATTCGATCAACGCCGAACTCTACAAGGGCAGGGTGCCGTACGACATCGAGAAAAGCTTCGCCCCGGTGTCCATCGTGGGCACGGTGCCGCTGGTGTTCGTGGTGCACCCGTCGGTGCAGGCCAAGACGCTGCAGGAATTCATCGCGCTGGCCAAGGCTCGTCCGGGCTACCTGACGATGGCGTCGGCCGGCAACGGCTCGCCGCAACACCTGGCCGCCGAAATGTTCAAGAGCGTGGCCGGCGTGGATGTGCTGCACGTGCCGTACAAGGGCAGCGGCCCCGCCATGACCGACCTGATGGGCGGCCAGGTACTGAGCATGATCGAGACGGTGCCGGCGGCTCAGGGGCACGTGAAGGGCGGCAAGCTGCGCGCGCTGGCCGTGGCCTCGGCCCAGCGCGCCGAGGCGCTGCCCGAGGTGCCCACTACCGCCGAGGCAGGCCTGCCCAATTTCCAGGTCAGCTCGATGTTCGGCATCGTGGCGCCCGCCGGCACCCCGGCGCCGGTGCTGGACAAGCTCAACGGCGCGCTCAAGCAGATCACGGCCAAGCCCGAGGTCAAGGCCGCGCTGCTGAACCAGGGCGCCGTGGCCACCTGGACCACGCCGGCCGACGCCGCGGCGCGCATTGCCGCCGAGCGCGCCAAATGGGCCAAGGTCATCAGCGACGCCGGGGTCAAGGCCGAGTAGGCAGGCGAGCCGCAGCGGCAGCAGCGGGCGCCTGACACCTTGCGGCGGTCAGGCGCCCGCGTTTCGCTTCAGGCGCCGCCGCGCGCCTGGCGCACCAGCTCCGCGCCTTTTTCGCCAATGAGCAGGGTGGCCGCGTTGGTGTTGGCCGACACCATCGCGGGCATCACCGATGCGTCAATGACGCGCAGGCGCTCGACGCCCCGCACGCGCAGTTCGGGGTCGACCACCGAGGCCGCGTCGCTGCCCATGCGGCAGCTGCCCGACACATGGAACACGGTGCCGCCGCGCTGCCGCGCGAACTCGGCGAGTTCGCCGTCGCTGCGCACGTCTTCCCCCGGCATGTACTCGGCGCCGCCGATAAACGCGCGGAATGCGGGCTGCTGATAAATGTCGCGCAGCATGCGCAAGCCCGCCACCAGCACCTTGATGTCGCGCGGTTCGGTCAGGTAGTTGGACACGATGCGCGGCGGCTGCAGCGGGTCGGCCGAACGGATCTCGACCGTGCCGCGCGAGTCGGGCCGGCATTGGGTGGCCGAGGCCGAGAAGCCCGAGAATCCGTGCAATGGGTCGCCGGGCTTGTCCACCGACAGCGGCATCACATTGAACAACACGTCGGCGCGGCCGTCGCGGGCGTGCTCCGTGCACACCATGCCGCCCACCTGGCCCGCGCCCACCGTCAACGGGCCTTCCTGGCCGAACAGCCAGCGCGCGCCCATGCGCGCCAGCCGCAGCGGGTTGCGCACGTCGTCGTTGAGCGACAGCCTGTTCTTCACGCGCACGATGACGCGCGCCTGATAGTGGTCTTGCAGGTTGCGGCCCACTTCGGGCGCGTCCACGTGCACGGCGATGCGGTGTTTGTGCAGCAGGGCAGCCGGCCCCACGCCCGACAGCTGCAGCAGCTGCGGCGATTGCAGCGCGCCGGCTGCCAGAATGACTTCGCTGGCGGCGTGCGCGCGCATCTGCTGGCCGTCCTGCAGCCAGGCCACGCCGCGGCACACGCCGCGTTCGATCAGCAGGCGGGTCACGTGCGCGCCGGTCGTCACCGTCAGGTTGGGGCGGTTGCGCACCGGGTGCAGAAAGGCGGTGGCGGCGCTGTCGCGCCAGTGGCCGCGCAGCGTCAGCTGATAGCTGCCCAGGCCGCTGTCGATCGCGCCGTTGAAATCGGGGCTGGCCGGCAGGCCGGCCTGCGCGCCCGCTTGCAGCCAGGCATCGCACAGCGGGTGGTCGTTGCGCAGGTCCGAGACGTGCAGTTCGCCGCTGTCGCCATGGTATTCGCTGGCGCCGCCCGCGTAGCATTCCGAGCGCCTGAACAACGGCAGCACGTCGCGATAGCCCCAGCCGGCCGCGCCCAGGCGCGCCCAGTCATCGTAGTCGGCGTGCTGGCCGCGAATGTAGATCAGCCCGTTGATCGAGCTGGACCCGCCCAGCACCCGGCCGCGCGGCCAGACGATGGCGCGATGGCCGGTCTCGGCTTGCGGCTCGACCGCGAACTGCCACGAATAGCGCGGATCGTAGATCGAGCGGAAGTACCCCACCGGCAGCTTCAGCCAGAAGCCCCGGTCGGCGCCGCCGGCCTCCAGCAGCAGCACGCGGCAGGCCGGATCGGCGCTCAGGCGGTTGGCCAGCACGCAGCCGGCCGAACCGGCGCCGACGATGATGTAGTCGTAGGCAGAGGTCATGGCGCGGCGCGCGGCTCAGGCCTTGACGATGTCGAGATAGGGCTTGGGGTCGAAGTAGGTGCTGGCCGGCACCGGGTTGGCGATCTTGGCCGTATGCACGAAGAAGTCGGTGACCTGTTGCAGCCACTTGGTGACCGTGCCGTCGGCATACTTGGCGCGCCATTGCGCCGACGTGAAGTACTTCGAGGCCTTGTACTGGTTCTTCAGGTCTTCCAGCGGCACTTCCGGGTAGTGTTTTTTCTGCAGGGTCGCCACTGCCTCGTCGGTATGCGACAGCAGATAATCATTGGCCGTGACCCAGCCCTTGATCAGCGACGCGATCAACTTCGGATTCTGGTCGTAGTATTCGTTGCGCGCTGCCCAGCCCCCCACGATGGCCGCCTCGGGATAGAACGCCGAAGCATCCACCAGCATGCGCGCGCCCTCCACCTTCTGCCGCACGGTCACGTCGAACGGCACCCACAGGGCCACCGCCGGCACCGCGCCCGAAATGAAGGAAGTCACCGCTTCAGTCATGCGCTGGTTGACGATCTGCACGTCTTTGCCTTCCTGCAGCCCGGCGCTTTGCAGCACGCGGTCCAGGAACACATGGGCGGTCGTGCCGGCCGTGGTCGAGATCTTCTTGCCCTTGAGGTCGGCGGCGCTCTTGATGCCCGAGTCGCCGCGCACCCACAATTGCGCCGTGGCGTATTCCACGTTGTTCACCAGGAACACCTTGCCCTGGCCGCGCGCCGGGAAGTTCGACACCACCGCGCCGGTGGACAGCACGTCCAGGCTGCCGCCTATCATGGCCTGGAACAATTCCAGGCCGGTGGTGAACTTGATCATCTGCAGGTCCAGGCCCTGCTTGGCGAAGGCGCCGGTTTCCAGGCCGGTCCAGATCTGGCCGTCGACCGCGGGCGTGTGCAGGTAGCCCACGCGCACTTTCTCGGCGGCTCGCGCCAGCAGGGGCATGCCGATGCCCGACATGGCCGCCGCCAGGGCGCCGGTCTTCAACAAGGTTCTGCGCTGCGGATTCATGGTGGGACTCCTTTCTTGCGGGGAATGGGTTCAATGGGGTGGTTCAATCGGCCAGGCGCACGACCTGGCTGGCTTGCCTGGCGTATTCCTCCATGACCAGGCTGCGGATCTGCGAACGCAGTTCGCCGAAACGCGGGTCTTCATGCAGGTTCTCGGCGCGCGGATAGCCGAACGGCACGTCGATCACGGTGCGGATGCGCGCCGGCCGCGCCGTCACCACCACGATGCGCGACGACAGGTAAATGGCCTCTTCCACCGAGTGAGTGATCAGCATCACGGTCTTGTCTTCGGCCAGCAGCACCTGCAGCAGCAAGTCCTGCATGGCCGAGCGGGTCTGGGCGTCCAACGCCCCGAAGGGCTCGTCCATCAGCAGGAACTGCGGCTTCACGGCGTATGCGCGCGCCAGCGCCAGCCGCTGGCGCATGCCGCCCGACAGGTGCTTGGGGTGATGGTTGGCGAAGTCGGCCAGCCCCATCAGTTCCATGTAGCGCTGGCAGATCTCGTCGCGTTCGGCGCGGCTGGTCTGGTTGGCGCGCAGCGTCAGGCCGAAGGCGATGTTCTCCTTGACCGTCAGCCACGGAAACACGCCGTATTCCTGGAAGATCACGCCGCGATCCGGCCCGGGGCCCGCGATGGGCCGCCCATCGAGCAGCACCTGGCCTTCGGTGGGCTGCACGAAGCCGGCCACGATGTTCATCATCGTGGTCTTGCCGCAACCCGACGGGCCGATCACCGATACGAACTCGCCCTGCCGGATTTCGTAGTCAATGCCGTCGAGCACCCGCATCGGCCCGTCGGCCGTGGGGTAGTCGACCGCCACGTTGCAAAACTGGATGCGCGCGGAAGTGTCTGTCGTCATGCGATGCGCTCCTGCCAGGCCACCAGGCGGCGCGCCGCGGCGCGCAGGATCAGGTCCATGACCAGGGCGATCAGCCCGATGCAGATGATGCCCACGTAAATGATGTCGAGCTGGAAGAACGACGAGGCGTCCTGGATCAGCGCGCCCAGGCCCTGTTGGGCGGCGATCAGTTCCGAGGCCACCAGCGTGGCCCAGGCCACGCCCAGCGCCACCCGCAGGGCGGTGAGCATGTGGGGAATGGTGAGCGGCACGATGACCTTGCGGAAGATCTCGCCATCGCTGGCGCCCAGGGTGCGCGACACGCGCACGTAAATGGGGTTGATCTGCGCGATGCCTTCGTACATGACGATCACTCCCGCAAAAAACGAGGCGTAGAACAGAATCGCGATCTTGGCGGATTCACCGATGCCGAAGTACACAATCACCAGCGGGATCAGCGCGATGGGGGGCAGGGCACGAAAAAAATTGATAACCGGGTCTACAAAACTGCGCACGCTTTTGTACCAGCCCAGCACGAACCCCACCGGCACCGCCAGCACGATGCCCAGCAGCACGCCGAGCAGCACGCGCTGGGTCGACATGAGAATGTCGTGCGGCAGCCGGGTCTGCATCAGCGCCAGGAATTTGGACAGCACTTCGTGCGGGCTGGGCACCAGCGCGGGGCTGACCAGCCCGCTGGCGCGCACGCCATACCAGGCCAGCACGATCAGCACCCACGGGGCGGCGATCAGGGCCGCGCGCCGCGGCAGGGAACGGTTGCGCAAAATGCCTCCTCCATATGGCGCTTGACCTTTTAATGGTCAAATCGTACTGTAGACCATACGTTCAGCAAACAATATATGGCTATTTGTTTATGGCTATCAAGTTCCACGACAGCCCCATTCCTCGCTATTTGCAGCTGGCCGACCTGATGCGCCAGCGCATTGCGCGCGGCATCTGGGAACAGGGCCGGAAAGTGCCGTCCCTGGAAGAGCTGGTAGCCGAATTCGGCGTGGCGCGCGTCACCGTGCGCCAGGCCGTCGACGTGCTTACCCGCGAAGGGCTGGTGTCGCCCCAACAGGGGCGCGGCACCTTCGTCACCGGGCTGCCCCCCAACGACCGCTGGCTGCGGGTGCAGACCACGCTGGCCGAACTGGCCGAGGTCTACCGCGACACCCAGCCCAAGATCGTCACGATCGACGAGTCCATCCATTCCGCGCCGCTTACCCCGCAAGACGGCGCGACGGCCGGGCAATATGTGTTCATGCGCCGCATCCACGAACGCGCCGGCCAGCCGTATTGCGTCATCAACATTTACCTGGCCGAACGCATCTTCCGCCAGGACCCGGTCCGCTTCCGCAACGAAACCGTCATTCCGCTGTTGGTGTCCATGCCCGGCCTGCACATCGCGCAGGCGCGCCAGACGCTCACCATCAGCACGGCCGACGCCGAAGTGGCGCAACAGTTGCAAGTGGCCGTCAATACGCCCATCGCCGAAGTGCGCCGGGTGTTTGTCGACGATGGCGGGCAGGTCATCTACCTGAGCGAAGTCACGTATCGCGGCGACTTCATCCACGTCGAAATGAACCTGATTCCATGAGGCCTGCCATGGGCGATGCCAGCAGCGTGTACCCCGCCGAGCTCAGCGTGCACGTGCTGCGCTATCCCATCGAGCAGCCGGTGCGCACCTCGTTCGGCATCATGCACGACCGCCCGGCGGTGTTCGTGCGCGTGCAGGACCGCGACGGCGCGCATGGTTGGGGCGAAATCTGGTGCAACTTCCCGGCCTGCGGCGCCGAGCATCGCGCGCGCCTGGTGGAAACGGTGCTGCGGCCGCTGCTGCTCGGGCGAACCTACGACGGGCCGGCGGCGGCCTGGGCGCATCTCACCGCGGCCACCGAGGTGCTGGCGTTGCAGTCGGGCGAGCCGGGACCCATGGCGCAGGCCATCGCCGGCATCGACCTGGCGCTATGGGATTTGTGCGCGCGCCGCGCCGGCCAGCCGCTATGGGCGTACCTGGGCGGCACAAGCGACCGCGTCGAGGTGTATGCCAGCGGCATCAACCCCGACGACCCCGAACGCGTGGTGCGGCAGAAGCACCTTGAAGGTTTCCGCGCCTTCAAGTTGAAGCTGGGGTTCGGCCATGAGCGCGACCTGCGCAACCTGCGCCAGGTGCGCCAGCTGCTGGGGCCCGGCGTGCCGCTGATGGCTGACGCCAACCAGGGCTGGGGCCCAGAGGATGCGGCCGCCATGGCGGCGGCCATGGGCGAGCTGGACATCGCCTGGCTGGAAGAGCCGCTGCGCGCCGACCAGCCGCTGGCGCAATGGCAGGCCCTGGCGCGCCAGTCGCCGGTGCCGCTGGCCGCCGGCGAAAACTGCCTGGGCAGCGCGGCCTTTCACGCGGTCATCGAGGCCGGCTTTCTACGGGTGGTGCAGCCCGACCTGGCCAAATGGGGCGGCATTTCGGGCTGCCTGCCGGTGATCCGCGCGGTGCGCGCGGCCGGCCTGCGCTATTGCCCGCACTACCTGGGCGCCGGGGTGGGGCTGATGGCGTCGGCCCACCTGCTGGCCGCCGTCGACGGCACGCGGCACGGCGGCCTGCTGGAGATCGATTCCAATGCCAACCCGCTGCGCACCTTGCTCAGCGCGCCGCTGCTGCAGCTGGAAGAGGGCGTGGCGCGCCTGGGGCACGCGCCCGGCATCGGCGTGGAACCCGACCTGGACGCGCTACGGGCGCAATGCGCCGCTTGACGCCAGGCGTGTCCGGGCGCCACGCCGCCCGCGAGGCAATCAGCTGTTGTCGCGGATGTCTGGGGTGGAGCCGTTCTGCTTGACGGATTCGATGCCGGCATTGCGCGCGGCTTCAGAGCTGTACATCTGGCTGTTGCCGATGATCTGGTTGTTGGCGGCGCGCAGCGTGAAATAGAACTTGCCGTTCGAGGCCGTAGCCAGGTTGTAGCGCGATGCATCGCCGCTGTTTTTCTGCACCGAGGCGATGCCGTTCTCGGCCGAGGCCTTGGCGGTATACATCTCGCTCGTCAGGATGGTTTCCGCGTTGCCGGCTTTCAGGGCAAAGTGGAATTGTCCGTTGCTTGCTTTTTTCAATTCAAACCAGCCTGCCATGATGGGACTCCTTGGATTGAAGCGATGGGCGGGACAGCGCCCTGGGGCGGCGCGCCGCCCGCCAGGGTATTCCGATCATAGGGAATGGTGCCGGTTTTGCCTAGGTTTTTGGCGCGGGCGCGCCGCCCCTTTGCAATTCTTCAGGCTGCCTGGCCCAGCGCGCGGCGCTGCCGGTCCAGCGACACCGACACCAGCCATAGCGTGAATCCGCCCAGCGCCAGCAGGGCGCCTACCCAGCCCGGCGCGCGCCAGCCATGGCCGTGGGCCAGCGCCAGCCCGCCCAGCCACGGGCCCAGCGCGTTGGCGGTATTGAACGCGGAATGGTTCAGCGCCGCCGCCAGCCCCTGGGCGTCGTCGGCCACGTCCATCAGGCGCGTCTGCAACACGGTGCCCAGCGCGCCGCCCACGCCCACCAGGAACACGGCCGCCGTGATGGCCCAGATATTGCCAATGCTGAAGGTAAACAGCGCCAGCGCGGCGGCGCTGAACAGCAGCAGCCCGCCGGCGGTAGGCATCAGCGCGCGGTCGGCGAAGCGCGGAATCACCAGGTTGCCGATGGTCATGCCGATGCCGAACACGCCCAGCACCAGCGGCACCGTATCGGGCGCCGCGCCGGTGACGGTCAACAGGATGTCGGCCAGGTAGGTATACACCGCGAACAGGCCGCCGAAGCCAATGGCGCCGATGCCCAGCGTGATCCACACTTGCGTGCGCCGCAGCGCGCCCAGCTCGCGCAGCGGGCTGGCTTGCGGGTCGGCCGGCGTCGCGGGCGCGAACGCGGCCACCAGCGCCACGGTGAGCAGGCCGGCCGCGGCCACCAGGGCGAAGCCCCAGCGCCATCCCACCGCATGGCCCACCCAGTTGGCCAGCGGCACGCCGACGATGGTGGCCACTGTCAGGCCCAGGAACATGCGGCCCACGGCCTGGGTGCGGCGGTGCTCGGGAACCAGCGACACCGCCACCAGCGACGCGATGCCGAAGTACGCCCCATGCGGCAGGCCGCTGAGAAAGCGCAGGGCCATCAGCCATGCGTAGCTGGGCGCGAAGGCGCATAGGCCATTGAACAGCGCGAACAGCGTCATCAGCAGTATGAGCAGGGCGCGGCGCGGCAGGCGCGCGGCCGCCACCGTGATCAGCGGGGCGCCCACCACGACGCCCAGCGCATAGGCGCTGATGACGTGGCCGGCGGTGGGGGCGTCGATGCCTAGGCTGTGCGCGAAATACGGCAGCAGGCTCATGGTGGCGAACTCGGTGGTGCCGATGGCGAAGGCGCCGATGGCCAGCGCGAACAGCACCAGGCCGGGCGAGCTGGGCCCGGAAACAGCGGAAGTCATGGGAAAGGAGTCGTGCGGGTTGGGGTCGGCCCGCGGGTGGGCTCCCACGGGCGGCAAGCGGAGAATTGTAGCCACCCTGCGCGAGGGCGGCTACGGTCATTCCTGCTTGCGGGCGAACACGCGCAGCCGGTGGCCGTCGGGGTCGAGACCCACGAAGGTGTGGCCGATATCGAGATCGGTGGGCTGCTGCGCAATGGGAATGCCGCGCTCGGTCCAGTCGGCGTGCAGCGCGCGCACGGCCTCGCGGTTGGCCACCGGAATGGCCAACTCGCCTCCGCGGCCAGCCGAGATGGCGCGCGGCGTGACGGTCTGCCGCGCCCACAGGCCCAGCATCAGGCCCGAGTCGAGCTTGAATTTGGCGAAGCTGGGGGTGGCGTGCACCGGCGGCTTGCGCAGCAGTTCGGTGTAGAACCGGGCGCTGCGGTCCGGGCTGTCGACATACAGAATGATCAGGTTGGGATCGGTCATGGAATGCTCCGCAATGGCGATGACGCCAGCGGGCGCGTCGCGAGTCGCGCCTGCAGACGCATCGTAAAGATGCATGCTGTCAGAAACTGTCAGTGGAACGAGGGCGTGTGTGGGCATGTCAGGGCGGCGCCATCACGCGTAGCGCCTCGGGGGCCGGGTGCTGCGGGGGGCGCTGCGCCGCCGCGGGCAGGTCCAGCCCCTGCGCCAGGTCCAGCGCCTGGCGTTCGAGCAGGCGGCGGTACAGCCCGCCAGGACGCTGCACCAGCACGGTATGGCTGCCTTGCTCGGCGATGCGGCCTTTGTCCAGCACCAGCAGGCGGTCCATGGCGCGCACCGTCGACAGGCGGTGCGCCACCACCAGGGTGGTGCGGCCGGCCATCAGGCGTTCCATGGCTTGCTGGATCAGGGCCTCGCTTTCGCTGTCCAGGCTGGAGGTGGCTTCGTCCAGGATCAGCACCGGCGCGTCGGCCAGGAAGGCGCGCGCGATGGCTACCCGCTGGCGTTCGCCGCCCGACAGTTTCACGCCGCGTTCGCCCACCAGCGTTTCATAGCCTTTGGGCAAGGCCATGATGAAGTCGTGGGCGCTGGCCAGCCGCGCAGCCTGTTCGACCTGGGCGCGGCTGGCGCCCGGCCGGGCATAGGCGATGTTCTCGGCCAGCGTGCGGTGAAACAGCACGGGCTCTTGCTGCACGATGGCGATCTGGCTGCGCAGCGAATCCTGACGCACCTGGGCGATGTCCTGGCCGTCGATGACGATGCGGCCGCCGTCAATGTCGTACAGGCGCTGGATCAGCTTGATGAACGTCGTCTTGCCCGAGCCGGAGTGGCCCACCAGGCCCACGCGCTCGCCCGGCGCGATGCGGACCGAGAAATCGTCGTAGAGCGGCGTGGCATGCGCGCCGTAGCGGAAGGTCACGTGCTCGAAGCAGATCTCGCCCCGCTCGATGACGATGTCGCGCGCGCCTGGCGCGTCCGCCACGTCCAGCGGCTGGGCGTGTAGCGACACAAGTTCTTCCATGTCGTTGACCGAGCGCTGCAGGTTGCGGATGTGCATGCCGATGTCGCGCAGGTAGCCCTGCAGAATGAAGAACATGGTCAGCGCGAACGTGATGTCGCCCACGCTGGCCTGGCCGCGCCGCCACAGCAGCAGCGCCGAGCCCAGGATGGCCGCCTGCATGGCCGCCAGCATCACGCCCTGCGCGCCGCCGTTGACCGAACCGCGCACCCAGCCGCGCCGGGTGCGGTGGCGCCACTTGGCCAGCGTCCAGGCCAGCCGCGTTTCTTCGCGCCGTTCCGCGCCGAACGCCTTGACGACCGGGTTGCAGGTTATGGCGTCGGCCAGCACGCCGCCCAGGCGGGTGTCCCAGGCATTGCCCAGGCGTGCGGCCGGCGCCACGAAGCCCAGCGACAGGGCGGCGGTCACCAGCACATACAGCAGCGAACCCAGGCCGACCACCATGCCCATCACCGGCCAGTGCAAACCCAGCACCAGGGTGGCGCCCACCAGCATGGCAACCGACGGCAGCAGCGCCACCAGCAGCGTGTCGTTGAGCAGGTCCAGCGCCCACATGCCGCGCGTGATCTTGCGCACGGTCGAGCCGGCGAAGCTGTTGGCATGCCAGTCTGTAGACAGGCGCTGCACGCGGTGAAACGCCCGGCCCGCGATGGCGCTCATCATCTTCAGCGTCAGCGCGATGATGTTGAAGTACACCATCTGCAGCAACGCAGTGCTGGCCAGGCCCAGCGCCGCCAGCGTCCAGAACGCCGCGGTGGCGCGGTCCCAGGTGGCCGCGCCGCCGTCCATGCCGGCCGCCACGGCGTCGACCAGGCGGCCGGCGAACAGCGGCGTCAGTACGTCGGCCGCTGCCGACAGCAGCACCAGCACCACGATCAACATAATGCGCCAGGGCTGTTCACCCCAGTGCCGGAAGGTAAAACCCAGGACATCCTTGAAGGCCTGTCCGCGCAAATCGATTTTTCTTCGAGTCATTTGTCACGGCCCGGCGCGGCGGTGCGCGCCGGGACTTCGGTCGAAAGCATAAGGAACAGACAATCCGGCGTGCCAGCGATTGGCCGGCATGCGAAATCAGAATTGCCTGTGGAACGGGCGAGGACCTGCCGTAAGCGCGTGCTTACGTGCCAGAAAAAACAAGCGGGCGGCCCAGCGCCTGCGACGACTTAATAGTGTCGCGGGGCCACGCTGGGGAACGCGGTGCGCAATACAGACATCGAACGCCTCCCTGGTGGTTGAGTGAAGAGAATTGGAAGAGGTGGGTAGGTGAATACCCGAGCGGCAATCTTATCAGGGCAGTATTGACATTGGCAATATTTGCCTACTCGATCGTGGTGTTTTAAAAACGGGGCGAGTGCCCGATACGCCCGCGCCGTGCGGCGGTACGCGCCGGCGGGAATGCAATTTGCGAAAGGGGCGGCTCGTTGTCTCGCCCAGGAGCATCCCATGACCGACATCAACGATGTGCAAGCCGCCATGCGCTTGTGGCACGAAGCCCATACCGCGGTGATGGATTTCTACGAGGCCAGCAATGTCCTCGAACCGGACAAGTTCGCCGAGTGGAAGGCGCTGCGAGACGTAGAGGACAAAATGCGCGGGCAGGTCGACGTACTCATCGAGCAGGCGCGCAGCCAGCCGGCGTGAGCCATGCGCGCCCGGCGGCGTCGGGCCGAATGGGCGTGATCGAATCCATTGCGAGGTGTCAGGCTGCGCAGGTGCCTGACAGCGCCGTGCGCAGCGGCTATCTCGATGTAAATGGCAAGGCCGGCTGATGACGCGGGACGGGGTTGCAACTCGACCCGTCTCGGCGATCATGTCCCCACCGGCAGGGCCAGCTCTTCCCAGCCCAGCCGGGCGGTGTCGCGCAGTACCTCCACCACATGGCTGCATGCCTGCTCCACGGCGCGCTCTAGCGGGACGCCCGCCAGCATGTGGCCGGCCAGGCGCGCGGCGAACAGGTCGCCGACGCCCTTGGCCGCGCAAGACACCACGGGGTGGCTGATCACGTGCCGCCGGGCGCGCGTGACTACTGCCACGTGCATCTGGCCCGCGGGCCAGCTTCGCGGAGCGGCGCTGGTCACCACGACCCATTCGGTGCCGCCGCCCAGCAGCCGCGCGGCCGCGTCCTGGGTGGCGTCGAGCGTGTCCAGCGTGGCGCCGGCCAGTTGTTCGAGCTCGAAGTGGTTGGGCGTGAGTCCATGCGCGCGCGGCAGCATCTGGGTGCGCCAGGCCTGCGTCAGGCGGGGATCGGTGTAGACGCCGTGGTCGAAATCGCCGATGACCGGATCAACGTGGATGCGCAGCGCGGGATTGGCGGCCAGGGCTTCGTCCAGCCATTCGCCGAGCAGGGCGGCCTGGTCGGGGTCGGCCAGAAAACCCACCAATATGGCTCGGGCACGCGCCACGGCGCCGCGTGCGATCAGGTCGCGCAGATAGCCGGCGAACCAGTCGGCCGGGATGGCGCCGCCGTGCAGGCTGGAATAGTGCGGCGTATTGCTGAACAGCACCGTTGGCACCGCGGCGACCCGCAGCCCCATGGCTCGCAGTGTGGGCAAGGCGGCGTTGTTGCCCACGTGCCCGTACACCACCTGCGATTGAATGGAGATGACGTCGATGGGCAGTGGCCGCCCCGGGGGCGGCGTATTCATGATTGCGGGCCGGCCGACGCCAGGCCGGGCCAGTAGTGGCTGTCGGGCAGCGCGCGCGCTCCGAAAATGGCCTGGCCTACGCGCACCGTGGTGGCGCCTTCTTCGATGGCCAGAGCATAGTCGCCCGACATGCCCATGGAAAGCTCGTCGACCGCGATGCCGGCCGGCGCTTCCTGCCGCAGGCGGTCGCGCAGTTCGCGCAGCCGCACGAAGCAGGGCCGCACTAGGGCCGGATCGGGCGAGAACAGCGCCAGGGTCATCAGGCCGCGCACGCGCAGGCTGGAATACGCCGGCAACTCGCGCACGAAGGCGGCTACCTGCTCGGGTGGCAGCCCGAACTTGCTGGCTTCATTCGACGTGTTCACCTGCACGAATACATCGAGCGCGCGGCCTTCGGCCTGCAGGCGCCGGTCGAGGGCCTCGGCCACGCGCAGGCTGTCCAGCGCCTGGAATTCGCTGGCAAAGCGCGCCACCAGCTTGGCCTTGTTGGTTTGCAGGTGCCCGATGACCGCCCAGCGCAGGTCGGGCAGGTCGGCCATGGCTTCCCATTTGGCGTGCGCCTCTTGCACCTTGTTTTCGCCGAGTTCGCGGCAGCCAGCCGCATAGGCCAGCCGGATGCGGGCTTCGTCGACGGTCTTGCTGACCGGCAACAGGCGGACTTCGGCCGGGTCGCGGCCGGCGCGTAGGCAGGCGGCGGCGATATGCTCGCGCACCCGCGCGAGGTTGCGGCGGAAATCGTCAATGGACGTGGCGGTGGGATAGGCGGGAGAGTCGGTCATGAATTGCGAACGATGAAACGGCGCGCAAGCTTGCGCAAGGTATATCTCAGCATGCCGCAATTCGGCGCGCGCGTCGAGCCGGCGCGCCGGTGGCGTTGCGGCGTCGCAATCAGCGTTCGTGGCACGTGGCCGCCGCGTACACCCATGACAGCAGCGCCAGCGCCGCGCCGCAGGCCAGCAGCGCCAGCGCGCCGGTCTCGACGAGGCGCGCGCCGATGGCCGTGCCCAGTGCAATGCCAAAGTAGATGGCGGAGGCATTCAACGCCACCACCAGCGCGCCATGCTGCGGCGCGCTGGCGATCAGGCGGTGCTGCTGCGCCGGGCTTTGCGCCCAGCTGCTGGCGCCCCATAACCCGACCAGCGCGGCAGTGATGGGCAGCATCGGCTGCGCGCTCGCGGCCAGCCAGGCCAGTCCGCCCAGCGCCACAGCCATGATCAGGTATGCGGTCAACAGCACGCGCCGCGCACCGCGCCGGTCGGTGCCCGCGCCAGACAAATAATTGCCAGCCATCGCGCCCAGGCCGTAGCCCAGCAGCATGCCCGTCACCCAGCCTGCGGGCGTGGCCAGCGCCTGCAGCACCTGCATGGTATAGGCATAAGGCACGTAGGCCGCCGCCATGCCCAGCACGGTAAGCGGCAGCACCTTGAGAACCGCGGGCTGGCGCAGCACCTGCAGCCGCTGCGCCAGCGACATGGCGGGCGCGCCGCCCAGGCGCGGCAGGCTGGCGCGCACGCCGGCCGATGCCAGCAGCGCCACGCCGCCCACCGCCACCAGCGCGGCGCGCCAGCTCAGCATGGTGCTTGCCACGCGTCCCAGCGGCACGCCCAGCGCGGTGGCCACCGTCAGTCCGCCGATCACGATGGCCAGCGCCCGGGCCCGAAAGTCTGTGCGCACCAGCGCGGCGGCGACGGCGCCCGCGTTCGGCGTGTACGCGGCAGCGGTGGCGGCCGCCGCGATGCGCGGGGCAATCAGCCAGGGCATCGACGTGGCCAGGGCCGAGCCGATATTGGCCGCGCCCAGCAGCGCCAGCGACACGCACAGTAAAGTGCGGCGCGGCACGCGGGCAGTCAGCGTGGCGATCACCGGCGCCAGCAACGCATAGGCCACCGCGAATGCCGTGACCGAATGTCCGGCCACGGAGGGCGTGACTCCCAGGTCGGCGGCCATCAGGGGCAGGAAGGCCGCCACAATGAAAGCGTCGGTGCCGACGGCGAAGGTGCCCAGCGCCAGCACCAGGATGGCGCCCAGGCCCAGGTCGGGCGCCGCAATGGCCGGCGCGGCAGGGGTGGCCGCAGGCCGTAAATTGTGGATAAAAAACATCCAGATTTTCTCCGTGAAAAAGTGCTGGTCGGGCGGTTAGGAAGATCAGTGGACCTGCGTCAGCTGCCAGCAGCGCATGCGTTCCGACGCCGAGGGCGGCGCGGCGTCGAGCAGGTCGGCAACCGTCTGCGCCGCCAGCTCGCGCCGCCAGGCGGTTTCGGCGCGGCGCATGGCTACGGCAATGCCACAGGGGCGCACGAACTCGCGCGGCGGGGCGCTCGCGCCCGCTCCGCGCTGGCGGATCTCGGCGCAACGGAACGCGCCTTCGGGGCCTTCGATGGCCGTCACCACGTCCAGCAGCGTGATGCGCGCCGGCGCTCGAGCCAGCCGGAACCCGCCCTTGACGCCGGCGGTAGAGACCAGGATGCCGGCCTTCACCAGCAATTGCAGGCATTTGTTCAGATAGGCCGGGGGCAGCTCGAAGGCCGCGGCCAGCCGGGCGGTCGGCACCGATCCGCCGTCTTTGCCCAGCCACGCCAGTGTCAGGCAGCAATGGAGGGCCCATTCGACCCCTTCGCTCATTTTCATATGCAGGTCCGCTCTTGAATTAAGATAAATAATATCCAGATTAAAAAAGCAGCGTCAAGACCAGGACCGGCACGAAGGAATCCGCGCGGTTCAGCGCGGCGGGTAGGGCGATGCGTGCAGCAGCCGCGCCAGGTGCGCGCAGTTCAGGGCCAGTTCGCGCGCGGCCTGGGCGGTTTTTTTGGGCGTGGCGGGCAAGTCCTGGAAGTCGGTCTTGTGCATGGCTTCGCCCACCCAGTAGGCCACCGCACTGGCGGGCAGCGTGAAGCCCACGTCGTTCAGGGCCTGGAACAGCTCGGCGCTCACGTGGTGGGCGCCATCTTCATTGCCGACCACCACGACGCCAGCCACGCGGCCGTAGGGCGCCATGCGCCCGCCGTCGTCCAGTTCGCCCAGGAAGGCGTCCATGCGTTCCAGCACCCGCTGGCACACGCTGGACGGGTGGCCCAGCCAGATCGGCGTGCCCAGGATGACTATGTCGGCCGCCAGCACTCGGCGGCGGAGTTCGGGCCAGGCGTCGCCAGGGCCCTCGTCCGACGTCACGCCAGGCGCGATGGCGTGGTCCACCGCCCGCACCCGTTCGCAGGCGATGTCCAGGCGCCGCAATTCCGAATCCACCACGTCGAGCAGCTTGTCGCAGGATGACGAGGCGGGTGAGCTTTTCAGCGTGCAATTGATGCCGATGGCGGTCAGCGACATAGAGGTCTCCTGGCAGGGCCGGCAGCGCCATGCCGCCGGTTCGCGTCGGCGCAGCAAGGCCTGTGCCGGCGGGCGGCTCGCCGGGCATTTCCGCCATTCCCCACGGTAAAAGAGGGGTAAAAGGGTGGGCTTTTATATATATGAAAATGATTAAAATGTATTTTCTTATATATACGGATAATGAAAGAATCGAGCCTTGGGCTTGATTCTTTATGGTGCACCCGTATGAAACGCATTTCCCTCATGTTTGCCGCCGCGGCCATCACGGCCGGCGCTTCTTTTGGCGCGCAAGCCGCCGCGCCCCTGCTGACCCCCGCCGAACTGAACCAGGCCCGCGCCGACGCCGCGGTGCGCATCATCGACATCAGGCCGCCGCAGGAATACGCCGCCAACCATATTCCCGGCGCGGTATCGGCCCCCTACGCGCAATGGCGCGGCCCGGCCGACAACCCGGGGCAGTTGCCGCCGGTCGGCAAGCTGTCCGAACTGGTGCGCAGCCTGGGCTTGGACAAGAACGTGCATGCCGTGGTGGTGTCGTCGGGCGCCAACGATACCGATTTCGGCAGCTCGGCCCGCGTGTACTGGACGCTGAAATACCTGGGCCTGTCCGAACTGTCTATCCTGAACGGCGGCGTCAAGGCCTGGGCCGATGCCGGCCTGCCGCAAGACCAGGCCGTGCCGTCGGTGGCGGCCAGCAGCTATACGCCGGTGCTCGACCGTTCACTGATCGCCACGCAAGACCACGTGCTGGCGCAAATCGACAACCCCAAGGTGCATCTGGTCGACGCGCGGCCGTCCAACTTCTTCCGCGGCGAGGTCAAGGCGCCCACCGCCAAAGTGCCCGGCACCATCCACAACGCGCTGAACCTCGAGCACAGCAAGTGGTTCAAGCCCGGCACCGCGATTTTCGTGTCGCCCGAAGAGGCCAAGGCCATCGCTGCGCAGTCGCTGCCCGAGCCCGCCGACGAAACCATTTCGTTCTGCAATACCGGCCACTGGGCCGCCACCGACTGGTTCGCGTTGTCCGAAGTGGTGGGGCAGAAGAACGTGATGCTGTATCCCGCCTCGCTGGCCGACTGGACGCAGTCGTCCAAGGAGCTGCCGATGGACAACGTGCCCAGCCGCGGCCAGCAGATCCTGAAAAGCCTGAAAGACCTGGTCAGCTGATTGACGCCGCTTTCAGACGCCATATCCTGACGCCGCTTTCTGACGCCACTTTCAGGCCAGGTGTCTGGCTCCCGCCAGGGTGCCAGACACTGGATCACCGAGACAGGGGTTGCAACCCACGGTGCCAGGCGCCTTGTTGCTGCCGTGTTGGTGCGGTGCAGGCGCCTTGTAAAGCCTGACACCCGGCAGTATCCGTCCAATCCAGATTCTCGCAGCATCCCTACATGACGCGCTTTCCTCTTGCGGCCCTGCTGGCCGCCTTTTTTCTGGCCCTGGCCTGGTTCGTTTCCTTGCGCCAGGCCGTGTTGTTCCTGGTTGGCATCGGCATGGGCGCCGTGCTTGCCGGCGCACGCTTCGGTTTCACGACCGGCTGGCGTCGCCTGATCGAGCAGCGTGATCCCAGCGGCGTGATGGCGCAACTCGTGCTGCTGGCAGTTGCCGCCGCAGTGTGCATGCCCTTGCTGGCGGCGTTTCCCACCGACCTGGGCGCGGCGCTGGGGCCGCCCAGCATCAGCCTGCTGGTGGGCGCTTTCGTTTTCGGCGCCGCGATGCAGGTGGCCGATGGCTGCGGCTCCGGCACACTGTACAAGGCCGGCATGGGCGTGCCGCTGAACATGACCATCCTGCCCATCTTCGCCATCGGCAGCTTCCTGGGTTCGGCTCAACTGGAGCAATGGCTGCAACTGGGCGCCACGCGCCCCGTCAGCCTGGTGGCCACCTTCGGCCCCTGGGAAGCCTTCGGCCTGACGTGCGCCGGCCTGCTGTTGCTGGGCCTGGCCGCGCGCGCCTGGGTAGGCAAGGGCGCCAGCTGGTTCAACCGGCGCCTGCTCATCGGCGCCATCCTGCTGGCCGCGTTGGCGATGCTCAACCTGGTCATCGCCGGCCAGCCGTGGGGGGTGGTGTACGGCTTCGGCTTGTGGGCGGCCAAGGTCGCCACGGCCGCGGGCGTGTTCGATCCGGCCGCCAACGCGTTCTGGAGCCAGCCCGTCAATCTGCACAACCTGTCGCAGTCGGTATTCCTGGATGTCACCTCGATCACCAACATCGGCATCCTGGCCGGCGCCTTGCTGGTCGCCGCGGGTAATTCGTCTGCCACACAACGCGCGCCGCTGACGGGCCAGCAATGGGTGGTTGGCATCGTGGCCGGCTTCCTGCTGGGCTACAGCTCGCGGCTGGCCTTCGGCTGCAATATCGGCGCCATGGTCAGCGGCATTTCCACTGGCAGCCTGCATGGCTGGATATGGGTGCCGGTGGCATTCTGCGGTTCTTTGATCGGCGTGCGCATTCGTCGCCACTACGCTTTCTGACGGGACGGGCCCACCATGAAAAAACACGTTTCCAAGCTGGCCGTTGCGTTCTGGTTGGTGCTGATCGCCTTCTTCGCGTGGGACTGGGCCACGTCCGAGCCCGTCAATGTCAGGCAGGAACCGCCCCTCATCGCCGCCGGCTCCGGCCAGGCCCCGACGGGCGGGCATTGCGCATCGACGTTCTAGCGGCGGCGCGGCCATGGCTTCATGCCAGGGCGCGCCGTGGTGACGGCGCTGGCCGCCAAGCCGAGGTAATCGGCGTTCGTAATCCGGTCCGGAAACAATCCGCTCCAGAAACAAAAAAGCCTTGGAACACATGGTGTTTCCAAGGCTTTTCCATCTGGAATTTTGGTGGAGCGGAGGAGGATCGAACTCCCGACCTTCGCATTGCGAACGCGACGCTCTCCCAGCTGAGCTACCGCCCCAACAAGCGCAGAAATATAGCACATTCCAAAGCCGGTCAGCAATTCGATATGGGGGGATTCGCTTCGCGCGTTGCCAGGCTTGCGGGCGCGTATCCCTTGCCGCGGCTCGCGCCGGTGGAGGCCGACGCGAACATCGGCGCCGGCGTGTTCAGGCCAGCTGCAGCGTGGCCACTACCGGCGCATGGTCCGATGGCTGTTCGTTGGCGCGCGGCGCCTTGTCGATGACGCAGGCCACGCAGTGCGGCACCAGCGGTTGCGACAACAGTATGTGGTCGATGCGCAGCCCCGCATTGCGGCGGAAGGCGAACTGGCGGTAGTCCCACCAACTGAATGATTTCTCGGGCTGCTCGAACAGCCGGAATGAATCGGCCAGGCCCAGGTCAAGCAGGGCGCGAAAGGCCGCGCGCTCGGGCTCGGACACCAGCACCTGTCCCTCCCATTTGGCGGGGTTGTGCACGTCTTCGTCCGCGGGCGCCACGTTGTAGTCGCCCAGCAAGGCCAGCCGCGGGTAGGTCTGTATCTCCTGGGCCAGCCAGTCGCGCAGTTGCTGGAACCAGTTCAGCTTGTACGCGTATTTGTCGGATTCCAGCGCCTGGCCGTTGGGGCAATAGGCGCTGATGACGCGCACGTCGCCCGCGGGTGAGGGCAGGGTCACGGCCAGCAGCCGTTGCTGCGGATCGTCCATGCCCGGAATGTTGCGCACCATGGCCGAGCCCGGTTCGCGCGACAGGATGGCCACGCCGTTATAGGTTTTCTGGCCGGCCCACGCGGCGTGGTAGCCAAGCTGCGTGAAGGCATCGAGCGGGAAATTCTCGTCGGTCAGCTTCAGTTCCTGCAGGCAGAGCGCGTCCACGGGGTTGGCGGCCAGCCAGTCCAGGACTTGCGGCAGGCGCACTTTCAGGGAATTGACGTTCCAGGTGGCGAGTTTCAATGGCTGTCCAGTTAACAATTTGGGCGCATTTCCTGGCCGGGCGCAAAGTGCGCGACGCGGCCGGCCGCGGGATTGTACTTCCCGTGTTGTATTAAAGCGCCAAAAAGAGCCGGCTAAGGGCCTGTGATCGGCCTACAGAATGCGACCACGGTGGCCCTGGCATTGCTATGATTTCAAATTCGCCCGGCGGCGCACTCCGGGCGGACAACATTGCCCGAATTTTCCCAGCACACGAGAACCGAGAATAATGAAAGTCGTAATACTGTGCGGCGGCAAGGGAACGCGCTTGCGCGAAGAAACAGAATACCGCCCCAAACCCATGGTGCCAATCGGCAACCGGCCGATCCTGTGGCACATCATGCGAATCTATGCTGCCCACGGCCACAATGAATTCATCCTGTGCCTGGGATACAAGGGCGAAGTCATTAAAGACTGGTTTCGCAACCTGCGCTGGATGACTTCCGACGTTCGCCTGACGCTGGGCGACGGCGGCGAACCGCAGTTTTATGGCGGCGTCGACGAGCAGGGCTGGACGGTCACGCTGGCTGACACCGGCGATGAAACCATGACGGGCGGACGCATCAAGCGCATCGAAAAATACCTGGGCGACGACCAGGAATTCCTGCTGACTTATGGCGATGGCGTGGGCACAGTGGACATCAACGCCGCCATCGACTTTCATCACCAGCACGACCGCATCCTGACGCTGACGGGCGTGCGTCCGCCCGGCCGCTGGGGCGAACTGAAAGTCGCCGACGGCCAGGTTACCAACTTCTTTGAGAAGCCCCAGACGTCCAGCGGGCGTATCAACGGCGGCTTCTTTGTGGCCAACCGCGAGTTGTTCAGCTATTTGAGCGATGATCCCATGCTGGTCTTCGAGCAGGGGCCGTTGAATGCCCTGTCGCGCGACGGCCAGCTGGGGTGCTATCCCCACGACGGTTTCTGGCAGCCCATGGATACCTACCAGGAGTTCATGCTGCTCAATCGCCTTTGGAATGAAGGCAAGGCCGAATGGAAAATCTGGTGAATGCCACTGCGCCCATGCTGGACCCGCGTGGCCGGCGTATCCTGGTCACCGGGCATACCGGCTTCAAGGGCGCCTGGCTGAGCGAATGGCTGCTGCAGGCCGGCGGCCAGGTGTGCGGCGTGGCGCTGCCCCCTGAACAGCCGGGATCGCTGTTCGAACGGCTCGGCCTGGATGCGCGGCTCGATCGCCACGTGGCCTGCGACGTGCGCGACGCCGCGGCGCTGGCCCAGGCCGTGGCCGCGTGCCAGCCTGACGTGGTTTTCCATCTGGCGGCGCAGGCGCTGGTGCGCCGCAGCTACCGGCAGCCCTTGCTGACCTGGGAAACCAATGTCACCGGCACGCTCAATGTGCTGGAAGCCGTACGGGTGCTCGGACGGCCCGTCACGGTGGTGGTCGTGACCACCGACAAGGTCTACCGGAACCGCGAATGGGAATTCGCCTACCGCGAAGAAGATGAACTCGGCGGGCATGATCCCTACAGCGCGTCCAAGGCGGCCTGCGAACTGGCGGTCGCATCGTGGCGCGCGTCGTTCGGCGAACAGTCGCAGGTCAAGGTGGTGACGGCGCGAGCCGGCAATGTGATCGGCGGTGGCGACTTCAGTGAAGACCGGATCGTGCCCGACTGCTACCGGGCCTGGCGCGAGGGCAAGGCGGTGAGCCTGCGCAACCCCGGATCGACCCGGCCCTGGCAGCACGTGCTGGAGCCGTTGTCCGGTTATCTGGCGCTGGCGGCCCATGTCATGGCCGGCGATGCCGCGGATATCACGGCTTGCAACTTCGGCCCCGGCAGCGCGGGCGATCGCACCGTGGAAAGCCTGGTTCGCCTGATGGCGGGCCAAGACCCGGACCGGCGCTGGACCATCACCCCAGGGCCGCAGCCTCACGAGGCGCGCAGCCTGGCGCTGTCGATCGATCGTGCCCGCCATGTGCTGGGTTGGACGCCGAAGCTCGGATTCGAAGACACCGTGGCGTGGACCGACCGCGGCTATGCAGTGGCGCCGGCCGACTTGCCCGACTTGGTGCGAGAACAGATCGCGGCATACCGTCGCCTGTGCGCGCTGCCCAGCCATGGCTGAGGCGGGCGCGCTGCGCCACCTGACCCCGCAGGGCCTGGCATGGCCGCGGCAGGGGCCGCACCTGGCGGCGGTGGCGCTGATCGTGCTGTATCTGTGGCCTTACTGGTGGTTGGGGCAAGACGCGCACGTCCTGGTCCACGATCAGCTCGACAGCGTGTTCATCAGCTTCAAGATACTGGCCGAAAGCGGCTTGATGTTCGCGCATCCCGATACGCCGATGCCAGCCATGGGCATCGACGTGCCGCGCGCGGCGTACCCTTCGCCGTTGTTCGGCGTCGTGCTGCTGTTCAAGCTCTTTGGCGCTTTTGGCGGCTATGTCGCGGCCCAGCTCCTCATCCGCCTGGTGGCCTACTGGGGCATGTACCGCCTGTTGACCCGGCATTTCCTGACCAGCGAGGAACCCAGGCTGCCTGCGGCCCTGGCCGCGCTGGCCTTCGCCTGCCTGCCGCATTACGCGTTGTTCGGACTGAGCATCACCGGGCAGCCGCTGTTTTTCAGCAGCCTGCTGGCCATCCGGGCGGGCCGCGGCAGGGCGCTCGACTGGATCATTCTTGCGTTGTTCCCGGTGGGATCCTTGCCGGCGCTGGGCGGCATGTTCGCCCTCTTGGCAGGGGGGCTGCTATGGCTGACCGACCTCGTCGCGCGGCGTCCCGGCGCGCGGCGCCTGTTCTGGTCGTTGGCCCTGGCCGGCGTGATGACGCTGGTCGTTGAATACCAGATGGTCATGGTCATCCTGAAGCTAGCGCGAGGCTTCATTTCGCATCGCACCGAGATCGTGCTTGCCCGGCCGGCGGACTTGGCTTCGGCGTGGGGCCGCGCCTGGCATAACTTCCGGAGCGGGCAGTATCACGCGCCGTCATTGCAGGCCGCGGTGATCTTGCCGGCCGCGGCTATCGCGCTCGCCGTCGCGGCCTGGGGGCGGGACGGCGTGCTGCGCAACCCCGAGGGCGGCATCCGGCCGCACGGTTCTTGCGCCAGGTGGGCGGGCGGCGCGGTATTGGCGGCGGTGGCCGTGCTGGCGGCGTTGCTGTGGCGCGGGTCATGGATGACGCATGGCGTGCTTGCCGGGGCCCTGCTGGCGCTGGCCTTGCTGCTTGCCGTGATCGCCGGGGGCGCGGCGCGCGCGCGACCGGACAGCGCCTTGTCCGGCCCGCTGCGTCTCCTGGCATGGAGCCTGCTGGCGGCGCTGCTGATCTCGTTCTGGTATGGCCTGTGGCCGCTGCTGTGGGCGGGCATCGCCCGCGTGGCTCCCCAGTTGCCGTACTTGAACCTGTCGCGTTTCCACTATCTGCATCCTATGCTCTGGTCGATGGTGCTGGCCGCCGCGCTAGCCATCCTGTGGCGTCAGGGCAGGATGGCCGGGGCCGTGGCCGTGGCGCTGGTCGTAGCGGCCCAAGGCTGGAACCTGGTCCAGCATGCGGAACACAGGCAGTCGCGCCTGGCCGGCGACCCCACCTTCAGGCAGTTTTTCTCGCCAGGGTTGTTCAACGATATCAGCCGCGCGCTCGCGGCGCATACGCCTGCGCCGGTGGTGGTTTCCGTGGGTCTGCATCCGGCGGTGGCCGCCTACAACGGACTGCGGACGCTGGATGGTTACCTGGCGAATTATCCGCTGCCCTACAAGCAGATGTTCAGGCGCCTGATCGCCGGCGAGCTTGCGCGCGACAGCCAATACCGGCGCTATTTCGACGAATGGGGCAGCCGCTTCTATATTTACTCGCACGAGCTGGCCGCCGCCGGCAATGCGGCGTTCGAGTTGACCAGGAAACAGGTCGACAGCCGGCGCCTGCGTCTGAGTGATCTGCGGTTCGACACGCAATCGTTCAGGGCCATGGGCGGCACGCACGTCATTTCCGCGGTGCCCATCGAAAATGCCCAGGCGCTGGGCCTGGAGCTGCTTACCATTGCCGAGAACCCAGCTTCTCCCTGGCGCTTGTACGTTTATAGCGTGCTGGGCGCGAGGCCCCCTGCAGACAGCACCGAAAAGCCATGACGAAATCGCTAATTTCCATTGTGATCCCGGTCTATAACGAAGAGCACAACATTCCTCTTGCGTATGAGGCAGTGAAGGCGCAGTTCGTCGGGCGCCCAGACCTGGATTACGAGATCATCTTCACCGACAACCACAGCACCGACTCCAGCTATGCGGTGCTGGCGGAAATTGCCATCCGGGACAGCCGGGTCAAGGTGCTGCGCTTTACCCGCAACTTCGGGTTCAACCGTTCCATTCTGGCCGGCTACCGGCTGGCCTCGGGCGATGCGGCAATCCAGATCGATTGCGACCTGGAAGACCCGCCCACGATGTTCGCGCGTTTCATCGAGCTGTGGCGCCAGGGGCATGATGTGGTCATCGGGGTGCGCCGCCAGCGCAGCGACGGGCGGATGGTCACGGCGGGGCGCCGGGCTTTCTTCCGGCTGCTCAACCGGGTGTCCGATATTCCGCATATCGAGAACAGTGGCGACTTCCGGCTGGTAGACCGCTCGATTCTCGACCAGCTGCGCATGATCACCGATCCCGATCCCTATGTGCGGGGTCTGATTTCAGAATTGGCGGCCAACCAGACCACCGCCGAGTTCGCCCGCAATATCCGCCAGCATGGCGAAAGCAAATTTCCCTTGCGCCAGCTGGTGCGGCTGGCGCTGGTCGGGCTCTATGCGCATTCGACGGCGCCCCTGAAGCTGGCTACCTATGCCGGCCTGGCGGTTACCTTGTTCACCTTGCTGCTGTCGGGCGGCTATATCGTGGCGTGGCTGATCGACCCCGAAGCTTGGCCCGCCGGCTTCGCAACCACCACCGTGCTGATCCTGTTCGGTATTAGCCTCAACGCGCTGTTCCTGGGCATCATCGGCGAATACGTCGGGCGCATCTACCATCATGTCCGGATACGGCCCTCAGTCGTGGTCGAGCAGGCGCTGAATACCGAGACCCGCGGCAGTCAGTACCCGCAGCCGACCATCGCTCGGCCCGTCGAGCTCGCTGCGGCGGCCGATTCCCAGTCCGTGGCCTGAACGGCTGCGGGCTGACCACAGGGATACATATGGATTTCAATACCAGCAAAGACAGCTACCGGGATACTGTCGAGGACGTGCTGTCGTTCGCCGGCCAGGGGCTGGATTTCTATACGCGCGCCAAGGCCGATGCGTTCGCGCGCATCCTGCGGCGCGACGGCATGACGGCGCCCCGGGTGTTGGACATCGGCTGCGGTCACGGGTTCATCCATCCATTGCTGGCGCAGCAGGGATGCGAAGTGGTCGGCGTTGAAATGGCGGCCGAGGTCCTGCCCTTGGCGCAGGCCGCCAATCCCGGCGTGGAATACCATGCCTATGATGGACAACTGCTGCCCTTCGCGGACGAATCGTTCGACGTGGCGCTGACCATCTGCGTCATGCACCACGTGCCGCCGCCGCAATGGCTCGCTTTCCTGGCGCAGGCCCGGCGTGTGCTGCGTCCGGGCGGGCGGGTCGTGATATTCGAGCACAACCCCTGGAATCCCATGACCCGCTATGTGGTCTCGCGCAATGACATCGACGCCGACGCGGTGCTGCTGTCGCATCGCAAGCTGAAGTCCATGCTGCGCGCCAGCGGGTTCCGGTCGGTGGCCTCCGGGTTCATTCTGTTTACGCCTTTTGCGCAGTCGCTGGCGCGCCGCGCCGAGACGTACCTGGAATGGCTACCCCTGGGAGCGCAGTATTACGCCACGGGCATGGTCTGAAGCCGTCCCGTCCGCGGGCATGTCGCCCGCTTATCAGTACATGCATTGGAGAGTCGTATGTTGCTTGGCTGGACTATGGTGACACTGACCATCATCTTTACTGTGGCGGGTCAGATCATCGTCAAATGGCAGATCGCCAAGGCGGGCGCTCCCGTCGCAAGCCTGAAGGGCATTGTCGTGTGGGTTTTGCACACGGCGATGAATCCATGGTTCCTGATGGTGGGCGTGCTGGTCGTGTTGGCGGGCGGAGCCTGGTTCGTGGCGATGTCGCGGCTGCCCCTGGGCCACACTTACCCCATGATGGGCATCTCGTTTCCGCTGGTCGTCATCGGCAGCGTGGTCCTATTGGGCGAGCACATCACGCCCATGCATGTCGTTGGCACGGCACTGGTGTTTGCCGGTGTGGTGGTGCTGGGGCTCGCGCCCCGCTGAACCCGCGGCCCGGCGCTGGCGCCAGGCGTCGCGCGTGCCGGCGTACTTGGTGCCAGAACGCGAATTCACATTATGTTACTTTCACGATCATCTGAGCAGACTCCTATTCCATGACAGCCGAAATGAATGAAATCTCCTCCTGTGAGGTCTGTGGTAGCCAGGCCTTGGTCCCGGTACTGGACCTGGGGGCGCACCCGATGTGCGACGATCTGGTGCCGGTCGGCGATGCCCGCGAGTGCAATGAATATCCGATTCGCATCATGTACTGCGCGTGCTGCCGTACGGCTCACCAGAGGTACCAGGTGCCCAAGCAGGATTTATTTCCGCAAACGTATCACTACCGTTCGCGCTTTACCGCGGATGTGCTCACTGGCATGAAGGGCCTGGTGCAGCGGTGCGAAGAACTGCTGGGCAGCCTGGCGTCGCGCAAGGTGTTGGACGTGGGCTGCAACGACGGCAGCCTGTTGGGTTTCTTTCGCGACAAGGGCGCCACGACCATCGGCATCGAGCCCACTGGCGCCTGCGCCGACGCGCGTGCCCAAGGTCATGTCACCTACAACCATTTCCTGACGCCGGAGCTGGCCTCGCAAGTGGCGGCCGAGCAGGGCCAGCCCGATGTGATCGTGTTCACGAACGTGTTCGCGCACATCGAAGACCTGGGGGCCGTGCTGGAGTCGCTGCGCCGGCTCATGTCGCCCACCACGGTCATCGTCGTCGAAAATCACTATCTGGGCGCCGTGCTCGATGGTAATCAGTTCGACACGTTCTACCACGAGCATCCCCGCACCTACAGCTACACGTCGTTCGTTCGAATTGCGCAATCGCTGAGCCTGGCAGTGTTCAACGTCGAATTCCCCGCGCGCTACGGCGGCAATATCCGCGTGTTCATGGGTCAGCCGGGCGCCCACAAGGTAGTGACGTCCGCCGAGGTGCAGGCCTTGCTCGAACGCGAAGCGGAATTCGCCGAACGGTTCGAAGCAATGCGGCGCAATGTCGACGCGTGGCGCACCGGCAAGCGCGCGGCCATCGAGGCGCTGGTGGTCAAGCATGGCAAGCTCGCCGCCAAGGCTTTCCCGGGGCGCGCCGCCATCCTGGTCAAGCTGCTGGGGCTCGATGCCAGCATGATTTCCGTCGTGCATGAAAAGCCGGGTTCGCTCAAGATCGGCCATTACTTGCCCGGTACGCGCATTCCCATCGTGTCCGACGACGAGCTGTTCGCGTCCGGTGATCTGACGCGGCCGCTGCTAAACCTGGCGTGGCATATTTCTGGCGAAATCCGGGGCTATCTGACGAAGCAGGGCTATAGCGGCCCGATCATCGACATCGTCAACCCGGCCGATTTCGCATGATTGCCCGCGCGCCCGCGCTGATGCCGTGACGAGCACCGTGCCGAGTTCCCCAGGCGCGCCATCCGTCGACCACGTCGTGGTGCTGGGCGGAGGCCGCTGGGCGCGCCAGATCGTGGCGGTGCTGTGCGGCTTGTTGCCGCCCGCAGTGCCGTTGACCGTATGTTCGCCGCGCGGGGCCGACGCCATGGCGGCCTGGGCCGCAGAGCGCGGGCTGGCGCAGCGGCTGGCCATTATCCGCCAATGGCCGGACGTCGCCGCGCTGGGCCGCACCGCGCTTATCGTGGCCAATGCCGCGCGCGACCATGCCGCAACGGCGCGCCGCGCGCTGGCAGGCGGCGCGGCCGTGCTGGTAGAAAAACCGCTGGCCATGTCGAGGGACGACGCCGATGATCTCGCGGCCTGCGCCGCGCGCAGCGACGAGCCACTAATGGCGGCGCACGTGCTGCGCTTTGCCCGCTACCTGGTTGCCTACGCCGGTTCGCTGCCGCCATTGGCGCAGCTGCGCGCGATTACTCTGGAATGGATCGATCCGACCGCCGAGCAGCGCTACGGCGAAGCCAAGCAGTACGATCCCACCGTCCCTATCTATATCGACTGCCTGCCTCACGCGGTGTCGATCCTGCAGACAGTATGGGGCGTGTTGCCCGAGCCCCTCGGCATGCCGGTGGTGCAGGCGGGCGGGGCGCGGATCACGGTGCCTTTGTCCTTGGCGGGGCAAAGCTGCCAGGTGGTCATGCAGCGCAATGGCGCGGCGCGCCGCCGTTGCATCACGGCCGAAACCGGTGCGGGCCGCGTGACGTTGGATTTTTCGAAAGAGCCGGGCATCATCCGCCAAGACGGCGTTCAGCGCGGCGCCGATCCGCTCTGGGACACCGCGCCACGTCCCTTGGGATCGTTGCTGGCGGCTTTCCTGGCAGCGGCCGCCGGCGCGCCGGCCGACCCCCGGCTCAGCCTGGACACGGGCCTGGCCGCATGCGGAATCGCTGCGGCGATCAAGCCCGCCTATGACACCGCGATGCTGGCTTGGTTGACCGATCGCCTGCGCTTGGCGACAGAGCCCGATGGCGATCTGCAATACGCGCTGGCAGAGTTGCTGCAGCACGATGGCCGTCTGGATGAGCCCGAGATGCAGCGGCGCGTGCAGCGGTTGCGGGGCAGCTTCGCCGACACGGGCAGTTCGCCGGCTGTCGCCGGCTCACTCGATGCCCTGCGGCAGCTGGCCGCCGGCGCGGACTGAGTTTCCGCCGGCCTTCGTCAGTCGCGCGGCGCGGCCGCGCGCATCGCCTGCTTGCGCAGCAGTGCGGCAAAGGCCCGCCCCGGCCGGCTTTGCGGCACCTCGCGATTGAACAGCAGGCCGGGCGTGCGCATGGGCGTGGGGTTTTCCATGGGAATCATGCGCAGCGCCGGGCTGGGCGCGACGGCGCTGGGGGCGGCGATGGCGCCCACCGGCAGCCGCGTCACCATGCCCAGCATGGCGGCGATGGTGTTGGTTTCGGCCACTACGCTGGGCTCGGCGCCGGCGGCGGCGAAACACTCGTCCAGCAGGCGGCGGGTGGAAAAACCGGGCGTCAGCAGCACCAGGGGCTCGCGATGCAGCTCGATCATGCGTATGCGCTTGCGCGCGGCCAGCGGGTGCGCGGCCGACACCACCAGCACCAGTTCTTCGTTGAACAGCGGCTCGAACTGCAGGCCGCTGGTCGACTCCGGCCGGTAGGCCACGCCCAGGTCGAGCTGGCCGGCCTCCAGACGCGCGGCGATGGCGTCGGCCGCCAGCTCTTCGATGATGACCCTGACCGTGGGATGGTGCTGCAGAAAGCGCGCCATGCAGTCGGGGATGAAACGCTGGTTGAAGGTATGGGTGGTGCCTACCCGCAGTTCGCCGGTCAGCGAAGCGGCGCTTTGCTTCAGCTCGCTCAGGCCCTGGTCGATTTCGCGCAGGGCGCGCGCTGCATAGGCCAGGAAGGTTTCGCCGGCGGCCGTGATGACGACGCGCTTGCCCACGCGGTCGAACAGGCGCTGGCCGATCTCTTCTTCAAGCTGGCGGATCTGGTGCGACAGCGTGGACTGCGTGACATGCACGCGCTCGGCAGCGCGCGTGAAATTCAGCGAGCCCGCCAGGGCGATGAAATAGCGCAAGTGCCGCAGTTCCATGGAAGCGCCTTCAATAATCGATGGTATCAATAATAACTGACGAAATTTATCATTTTTATCATTTGTTGGTGTTGGATAGGCTTACGGCAATACCGAAATCTCTGCAGTAAGGAGCTCCCATGGGGAAAGTGCTGGAAGGCATTCGGGTCATCGAGCAGGGCACCTTCATTACCGGTCCCGCGGCCGGCATGTTGCTGGCGGACCTGGGCGCCGACGTGATCAAGGTCGAGCAGCCGGGCACCGGCGATCCGTTCCGGGCTTTCAAGGGCGGGCTGTACAGTCCGCACTACCAGACCTACAACCGCAACAAGCGCAGCATCGAGCTCGACGCGCGCGACCCGGACGACGCCCAGGTGTTCGACGCCTTGATCGAGAGCGCGGATGTCTATATCCAGAACTTCCGGCCCGGCACGGCCGAGCGCCTGGGCGCTGGCGAGGCGCGGCTGCGGGCGCTGAACCCGGGGCTGGTGTATTGCGCCATCAGCGGCTTCGGCCAGAGCGGCCCGGCTGCCGGGCGGCCGGCCTACGACACGGTGGCGCAGGCGGCCAGCGGTTTCCTGAACCTGCTGGTCAACCCGGCCAACCCGCGGGTGGTGGGGCCGGCCATCGCCGACTCGCTTACCGGGTTCTACGCGGCCTACGGCATACTGGGCGCGCTGGTGGAACGCGCCCGCACCGGGCTGGGGCGGCGCGTGGAAGTGTCGATGCTCGAGGCCATGTGCCACTTCAACCTGGATGCCTTCACGCACTTCCTGTCCGAAGGCGAAGTCATGGGGCCGTACAGCCGGCCCAGCGTTTCGCAGTCGTACACGCTGCGCTGTGCCGATGGCAAGTGGATCGCGCTGCACATGTCGTCGCCCGAAAAATTCTGGCGCGGCTTGGCCGAGGCCATCGAGCGGCCAGGCATTTTCGACGATGCGCGCTTTGCCACGCGCGAGGGCCGCATCGCGCACCAGGAGCAATTGATCGAAATGCTCGGCGAAATCTTCGCCACGCGCACACGCGAGGCCTGGTGCGCCCGCCTGCTGGAGCGCGACGTGCCGCACGCGCCCATGTACGACACCCGTGAAGCCCTGCAAGACCCGCAGGCGCGCCACCTGCAGATCGAAATCGAAGGCGTCCATCCGCGGCGCGGCCCCTGGAAGACAGTGCGCTCGCCCGTCACGTTCGACGGCCAGCGGCCCACGCAGGTGCGCCCGCCGCCCGAACTGGGCGAGCACAACGATGAAATCCGCGCCGGGCTGCGCGCCGCCCGCGCCTAGGCGCCTCCCCATTCGTTCAAGGACATCTCATGAAAATCGGCAAGGAAACCGTGCCCCGCACCTCGATCTGCACATCCGACGAGCACACCATCGTGGTGCGCGGCGCCGACCTGTGCCAGGACCTGATCGGCAAGATGGCGTTCGGCGATTATTTCTACCTGCTGGTCACCGGCCGCCGGCCGGATGCGCCGGCCAGCGAGGTTCTGAACGCCACGCTGGTCGCGATCGCCGAGCACGGCCTGGTGCCCAGCGTGCAGGCCAGCCGCATGACGCTGGCGGCCGCGCCCGACTCGCTGCAGGGGGCCGTGGCGGCTGGCATTTTGGGTTGCGGCTCGGTGATCCTGGGCGCTTCCGAGACGGCCGGGCGGCTGTTCCATGAAATCGAGGCGCGCGCCGGACAGGGCGGCGACGTCGTGGCCGCCGCGCGCGCCGTCGTGGCGGAATATCGCGCGGCGCGGCGCGCCATTCCCGGTTATGGGCATCCGCTGCACAAAGCGCGCGATCCGCGCGTGGCGCGGCTGTTCGAGGTGGCGCGCGATAGCGGCGCGGGCATGCGGTACGTGGCCATTGCCGAGGCGGTGGAGCAGGTGATTCCGGAAGTCGTGGGCAAGGACCTGCGGCTGAATGTCTCGGCGGCGATTCCCGCCGTGCTGCTGGGTATAGGCTTTCCGTTGTCTGCGCTGCGGGGCGTGCCGATACTGGCGCGCGCGGCCGGGCTTATCGCCCACCTGACTGAAGAACAAGAGACCCCGATTGGCTTCGCGCTGTCTTACCAGGCCACGCGCGAAGTGCAATACGAAGGCGCAGTTCCCCCCGGCTTCGGGGCGGCGCAGCCATAGCGCCGGCTTGCCGGCGGGCCGCGCGCGGCCCGCCGCATATATCAACGATAAGGAGAGACAACCATGAAACCGCTCGAACATTCTTCCCGCCCCGGCAAGGCGCGGCGCAATCTGCTTGGGGCCGCGCTGGCCGCCGCCATGCTGGGGCTGGCCGGCGCGCCGGTCCAGGCCGCGGATTTTCCCGATCGCCCGGTGCGCATTGTGGTGCCGTTCGGTCCGGGCACGACCACCGACACGATCACCCGCATCGTGGCCGACGCCATGGCCAAGCCGCTGGGCCAGCAGGTCGTGGTGGAGAACAAGTCGGGCGGCGGCGGCACCATCGGCACCGCCCAGGTGGCGCGCGCGGACGCCGACGGGTATACGCTGGTCATGGGTACGGTCGGCACGCATGCCATCAACCAGGCGTTGTACAAGAACCCCGGCTACGATCCGGTGAAAGACTTCGCGCCCGTGGCCTTCGTGGGCCAGACGCCCACCTTCCTGGTAACAGGCAGCGGCTCGGGCATCGAGTCGCTGAAAGACCTGGCCGCCGCGGCGGCCAAGCCGCCCGGCGTGGCCTTTGCCTCGGCGGGTAGCGGCACCTCGGGTCACCTGGCCGGCGAATTGCTCAAGGCAAGGCTCGGCGGCGAAATGCTGCACGTTCCCTATAAAGAAGGCGGCCTGGCCGTATCCGATGTGATGTCGGGCCAGGTGCAGTTCATGTTCTACCATCCCGCCGCGGTGCTGCCGCACATCAAGGCCGGCAAGCTGCGCGCCCTGGGGGTGTCCAGCGCGCGCCGCAGCATCGCCGCGCCCGACGTGCCCAGTATTGCCGAGCAAACCGGCAGCGACTTCGACCTGGTGGCCTGGTTCATGCTGTACGCGCCCGATTCCACTCCCGCGCCGGTGCTGGCCGCGTTGCGCCAGGCGGCGCAGGCCGCCTTGTCCGATCCGCAGGTGGCCAAGCGCCTGAGCGGGCAGGGCGTCGAGCCGGGAGGCGAGTCGACCCGCGACCTCGACAAGTTCGAGCAGGCCGAGATCGCCAAGTGGTCGGATCTGGTGCGCAAGTCCGGCGCGCAGGTGAACTGAGCGCGACCCCGCGGCCGGCGGCTTGCTGCGTTTATTTCAGCGTGGAGATGAACGCCGCGGTGCGCGGGTCGCGCGGGCGGGTGAACAGTTCGGCGGACGTGCCCGATTCCACCACGCGGCCGTCCTGCAGGAAGACGGCTTCGCGTGATATGGCGGCGGCCAGGCGCAGGTCGTGCGTGGCCATCAGCATGGTCATGCCTTCGCCGGCCAGCTGCTTCAGCACCTCGACCACCTCGGCCGCCAGGCCGGGGTCGAGCGCCGAAGTGGGCTCGTCGCACAACAGCACGCGCGGCGACGGCGCCAGCGCGCGGGCGATGGCCACGCGCTGCTGCTGGCCGCCCGACAGGTTCAGCGGCCAGGCGTCGGCCTTGCCCTGCATGCCGACCTTCGCCAGCAGTTCCTCGGCCCGTTGGCGGGCTCGCGGTCGGGGCCACTTCTGTACCGTGACCAGGCCTTCCATCACGTTGTCGATGACAGTCTGGTGCGGAAACAACTGGAAGTTCTGGAACACCATGCCGGTCTGCATGCGCACGCGCTGGACGGCCTCGCGCGGGGGCCGGTGGCCGGGCGCGAAGCGCATGGTTTCATCGCCCAGTTGCAGTGTGCCGCCTTCGGGAATTTCCAGCAGGTTCACGCAGCGCAGCAGCGTGCTCTTGCCGCTGCCGGACGGGCCGATCAGCGCCGTGACACTGCCTTCGGCAATGGCGACATCAACCTTGTCCAGGACGTGGTTGTCGCCGAAGAATTTGTCGATCTGCGTCAGCGAGATCATCGGTTTCTCTCGGAAAACACCGCATGCTGGCCGTAGCGGCGCTCCAGGCGCGTCTGGGCGGCCGACAGCGCCGAGCTGAACACCAGGTAGATCAGGGCGGCCTCGGTGTACAGGATCAGCGGCTCATAGGTGACCGCCGCGATGCGCTGGGCGGCCTGGAAGATCTCGGGCACGGTCAGCACGGCCGCCAGCGACGTATCCTTGACCAGCGAGATGAAAGAATTGGCCAGCGGCGGCACCGCCACGCGCGCCGCCTGCGGCAGCACGGTGCGGCGCATGGCCTGGCCGCGCGTCATGCTGAGCGAATACGCGGCTTCCCACTGGCCTTTCGGAATTGATTCGATGGCGCCGCGGATCACTTCCGAGTTGTACGCGCCCACGTTCAAGGTAAAGCCGATCAGGGCGGCGGGCAGCGGGTCGAGCACGATGCCCACGCTGGGCAGTCCGTAGAAAATCACGAACAATTGCACCAGCAGCGGCGTGCCGCGAATCAGCCACACGTAGAACCGCACCAGGGCCACCAGCGGCGCCGGCCCGAACAGCCGGATCAGCGCCACAATGAACGCCAGCACCAGCCCGCCGGCGAACGACAGCAAGGTCAGCGGCACCGTGAACACCAGCCCGGCATGCAGCAGGGGCCAGAACGAATCGATCATCAACTGCAGCCAGGCGGGCACGGTGGCGTGGGTTCCTTGTTGTCGGTGCGGGCGGGGCGGAAACGGCGGCGCTGGCGCTTATTGGGCGGACAGGTCGGTGCCGAAGTACTTGACCGAGATGTTCTTGTAGGTGCCGTCGGCCTTGATGTCGGCCAGCGCCTTGTTGATGGCTTCGCGCAACTGCGGGTTGCCCTGGCGGATCAGCACGCCCGATTCGCTGAATTCGGCGCTCTTGTCGCTGTCCACGATCTTTACCTTGGCGTTGGGCTTGTGCTTCTTGAAGTCCAGGAACGACAGGTTGTCGTTGATGGTGGCGTCCACGCGGCCCGAGGTCAGCAGGTCGATGCTTTCATTGAAGCCTTGCACGGCCACCACCTGGGCGCCGTATTTCTGGGCCAGCTTGCCGAAGTTGCTGGTCAGGGTGTTGGCCGAGCGCTTGCCCTTCAGGTCGTCGAAGCTCTTGATGTCCGAGTTGTCGTCGCGCACGATCAGCACCGCCTGCGACGCGATGTAGGGGTCCGAAAAATCGTACTTGGCCTTGCGGGCATCGGTAATGCCTACCTGGTTGATGACCGCGTCGTAGCGCTTGACGTCCAGGCCGGCGATCAGGCCGTCCCATTTGCCTTCGACGAATTCGGCCTTGACGCCCAGGCGCTGGGCGATGGCCTCGCCGATCTCGACGTCGAAGCCGGTAAGCTTGCCGGAGGCATCGTGGTAGGTGAAGGGGGCGTAGGTGCCCTCGGTGCCGATCTTGAACACGCCGGCCGATTTGATGTCGGCTAGGCCGTCCTGGGCATGGGCGCCGGCGGCGACGGCCAGTTGCAGCAGGCCGGTCAGCAGAATGGAACGCAGGGGTTTCATGAGGTGCTCCAGTGGAATGTCATCATGCGCGCAAGGGCGGCCTTGTGGGCCGCCCTGGGCAATGAATACGGCACTGTAACAAGTTGCCCATTCTTCCACAAAGCATAAAGATTATTAAGAATATTTCTTTTTGTTATTAGCGAGCAGCCGGGCGCCCGCTTCTTTCATTCACGTGCGCGCAGCAGCCGCAGTCCGTTGGCCACCACCAGCAGGCTGGCGCCCACGTCGGCGAACACGGCCATCCACAGCGTGGCGTGCCCGGTGGCCGCCAGCGCCAGGAACACCACCTTGATGCCCAGCGCCAGCGCAATGTTCTGCACCAGGACGCGGTGCGTGGCGCGCGACAGGCGCACGAACTGGCCGATCTTGCGCAGGTCGTCGTCCATCAGCGCCACATCGGCCGTCTCGATGGCCGTGCCGGTGCCGGCCGCGCCCATGGCAAAGCCGATATCGGCGCGCGCCAGCGCGGGCGCGTCGTTGATGCCGTCGCCCACCATGCCGACCTTGCCGGCGGGGCCCAGCTTGGCCTGCACCGCCTGCAGCTTGTCTTCGGGCAGGAGTTCGCCATGCGCCTCGTCGATGCCGGCCTGCCGGGCTACCGCCTGCGCGGTGCGCGCGTTGTCGCCGGTCAGCATCAGCGTGCGCACGCCCAGCTTGTGCAGCGCCGCCACGGCGTCGGCGCTGCCGGGCTTCAGGGTGTCTGCCACCGCCGCCAGCGCCAGGGCGTGCGTGCCGTCGGTCAGGGCGATGGCCGTCTTGCCTTGCTGCTCGTGGGCCTGCATGCGGTCCTGCAGTTCGGGCGTGGCCACGTCCAGCTCGCGCATCAGGCGCAGGTTGCCCAGGTGCAGCACCGTGTCGCCGATGCGGCCGCGCACGCCGCGGCCGGGCAGGGCGGCGAAGTCGCGCACTTCCAGCAAGGCGGCCGATCCGGCGGCGGCATGGGCCTGCGCCACGGCGCGCGATACCGGATGGTCGGAGCGGGCCGCCAGGCTGGCGGCCAGCAAGGCTGCGGGGTCAGGCAGGGGGTCGGCGAGCGTTTCCAGGTCGGTGCAGACGGGTTTGCCGTGGGTCAGCGTACCGGTCTTGTCGAGCGCCAGCCAGGTCAGCTTGCGGCCTTCTTCCAGGTACACGCCGCCCTTGATCAGGATGCCGCGCCGCGCCGCCGCGGTCAGGCCGCTGACGACGCTGACCGGGGTGGAAATGACCAGGGCGCAGGGGCAGGCGATGATCAGCAGGGCCAGCGCGCGATAAATGGCGTCCAGCCACGGCTGGCCCCACAGCAGCGGCGGGCCCACGGCCACCAGCACTGCCAGCGCCACCACCACCGGTGTGTAGATGCGCGAGAAGCGGTCGATGAAGCGCTGCGTGGGCGCGCGCGCGCCCTGGGCCTGCTCGACGGCATGGATGATGCGCGCCAGGGTGGTTTCGCCGGCCGCTGCGGTGACGCGGTAGTCGAAGGCGCCGGTGGTGTTGACGGTGCCGGCGTAGACGACATCACCCATGGCCTTGTCCACCGGCAGGCTTTCGCCCGTGATGGCGGACTGGTCCACCGCCGAACTGCCTTCCGCGACCGTGCCATCGGCGGCGATGCGCTCGCCCGGCCGCACCCGCACCCAGTCGCCGTGCCGCAATTGCGCCACCGGCACTTCGACCCATGTTCCATCGGTCTGGCGCGTGGTGGCAACTTGGGGCGCCAGGTCCAGCAGATCGCGCACGGCGTGGCGGGCGCGGTCCAGGGCGCGCGCTTCGATCATTTCGGCCACGTTGAACAGGAACATGACCATGGCCGCTTCGGGCCATTGGCCGATAAGCACCGCGCCGGTCACGGCGATGCTCATCAGGGCGTTGATGTTGAGGTTGCCGTTGCGCAGCGCGATCCAGCCCTTGCGGTACGTGCCCAGCCCGCAGGCCAGGATCGACGCCACCGCCAGCGCGGCGGTCACTGCCATGGGCAGGGCGGCGAAATGCGCGGCTTCCGACAGGGCGGCCAGCAAGCCCGCGGCGGCCAGCAGGGCATGGCCACGGCGGGGCGCAGCGGCGGGCACGGCGCCGGCTGCTTCTTCCTGCGCCATGATCTCCGGCGTCATGTCGAGCGAGCGGATGGCCGCCACCACGCGATCGAGCGCGCCATCGGCGTGCACGACGGTGAGCACGCGCTGCATCAGGTTGAAATGCAGGTCGTGCACGCTCGGCAACTGGCCCAGTTTCTTGCGGATCAGGGTTTCTTCGGTGGGGCAGTCCATCTGCCCGATGCGCAGCCGCGCCAGCTGCTGGCCGGGGCCGGCGCGCAGCGGCGCGGCATCGTCCCGCGAGCCGGCCGCGTGGTCATGCGCGTGGCCTTGCGGGTGTTCGTGCGCATGTTCATGCGCAGGCTCGCGCGACGCGGCGGCGTGGTCGTGTCCGCAGCAGGCTGGGGTATCGGAGGCAGAGGACGGCATCGGTGGATTTCGGTCGATTGGATGGGATAGCCGTATTCCACACCCTGGAGTTACTATAGGGTCAAGGCGTCCGTCGTGGCGCATTCTGCCCGGAGGCAGCCATGAAAATCGGTGAACTCGCCAAGGCGGCCGGCACCACTGTCGAAACGGTGCGCTATTACGAAAAAGAGGGCCTGCTGCCCGCGCCCGAGCGCGGCCTGAACAATTACCGCAGCTATGGCGCGCCACACCTGGAACGCCTGCGGCTGATCCGCAACTGCCGTGCGCTGGACATGACGCAGGACGAAATCCGCGCCATTCTGCAACTGGCCGACGACCACCGCGCCGGCTGCGGGCCGATCAATGAATTGTTCGACGAACACATCGCCCACGTGGACGCGCGCATTGCCGAGCTGGCGCAACTGAAGGCGCAGCTCACCGAATTGCGCCAGCGCTGCCTGTCGGCGCGGCCCGACACCGACGATTGCGGCATCTTGCATGGCCTTTCGGAAATGCAGGTGCAAGAGCGCCCCGAACGCCATACCCACCTGGGTTGAACGCCGCGGCGATGACCTTGGCTGGCGCGGGGAGATAGACCGGATGGCCCCTTCGCCTGGCGTATGATGAGAACGTTTCTCGAATAGACCCCATCATTATCTTGGCTTCCATGACCGCTTCCCCCTTGCACGCCCTGACTTCCCGCCGCTCGATGAAATTCCTGCGCGCGCCCGCGCCCAAGCCGGACGAGCTCGACCAGATTCTGCAAGCCGCCATGAGCGCGCCCGACCACGGCAAGCTGCGCCCCTGGCGGTTCGCGCTGATCCGCGGCGCGGCCATCGGCCGCCTGGCCGACCGCGCGCTGGACGCGGTCAAGCGCAGCGGCGACCCGCGCATGACGCCCGAAAAAGAAAAGTCGGTGCGGCAATGGATGAGCGAGGTGCCGCTATTCGTAGGCGTGGCCCAGAAAATCGACCACGACAACCCCAAAGTGCCCGAGCAGGAGCAACTGCTGGCCACCGGCGCGTCGGTCATGAACATCCTGAATGCCGTGCACATGCTGGGCTACGGAGCCTTCTGGAGCACCGGCATGGGCACCTACGTGGAAGAGGTGCAGGAAGCGCTGGGCTTTGATCCCCTGGACTACCGCTTCCTGGGCTTCCTGGCCATCGGCACCCCTGCCTGCGCCGTGCCCGAAGCCGTGCGGCCCGACTACAGGGAATTCGTCACCGAATGGACCGGCGAATAAGCCCGGTTCCAGTTGCCGCCGGGCCGTGATCATGCAGGCCCGGCCCCGCAAGACGCTCTTGCTCTAACCCGCCCCGACGCCGTCAGTACAACAACGATCGCTCAGACCGCCGGGTCAGGCAGTCTCCTGCAATACCCGTTGCGCCTCTTCCCGCACTCGTTCCGGCGCCGTGCCCCCGATGTGCTTGCGGGCCGCCACAGAGCCTTCCAGCGTCAGCACGGCATGCACGTCGTCGCCAATGCTGGGGTGGTAGGCCTTCAGGTCGGCCAGGGGCAGGTCGGCCAGATCGCAGCCGCGCTGTTCGCAGTCGCGCACGGCGTGCGCCACCACCTCGTGCGCGTCGCGGAACGGCACGCCCTGCTTGACCAGGTAGTCGGCCAGGTCGGTGGCCGTGGCAAAGCCCTGCAGCGCCGCGGCGCGCATGTTGTCGGCCTTGACCTTGATGCCGCCGGCCATGTCGGCGAAGATGGTCAGCGTGTCGCGCAGGGTGTCCACCGTGTCGAACAGGCCTTCCTTGTCTTCCTGGTTGTCTTTGTTATAGGCCAGCGGCTGGCCTTTCATCAGGGTCAGCAGGGCCATCAGGTGGCCGTTGACGCGGCCCGTCTTGCCGCGCGCCAGCTCGGGCACGTCGGGGTTCTTTTTCTGGGGCATGATCGAGCTGCCGGTGCAGAAACGGTCGGCCAGGTCGATAAAGCCCACGCGCGGGCTGATCCACAGCACCAGTTCTTCCGACAGCCGCGATACGTGGGTCATGATCAGTGCGGCGGCCGCGCAGAATTCGATGGCGAAGTCGCGGTCGGACACGGCGTCCAGCGAGTTGCGGCACACCCCGTCAAACCCCAGGGTCTTGGCCACGCGCTCGCGGTCGATGGGGAAGGTGGTGCCGGCCAGCGCGGCCGCGCCCAGGGGCAGGCGGTTGATGCGCTTGCGGCAGTCGGCCAGGCGTTCGGCATCGCGACCGAACATTTCGGCGTAGGCCAGCAGGTGGTGGCCGAACGTGACGGGCTGGGCCACCTGCAGGTGGGTGAAGCCGGGCATGATGGTGGCGGCGTTTTCCAGCGCCACGGTGGCCAGGGCGCGGCGCAACTGGCGCAGCAGGTCGACCAGCGTATCGATTTCGGCGCGCAGCCACAGGCGGATGTCGGTGGCCACCTGGTCGTTGCGCGAGCGCCCGGTGTGCAGGCGCTTGCCGGCGTCGCCCACCAGCTCGACCAGGCGTTTCTCGATGTTCAGGTGCACGTCTTCGAGGTCAAGCAGCCACTGGAAGGTGCCGGCGTCGATTTCCGCCAGGATCTGGGCCATGCCGCGCTGGATGTCGGCCAGGTCCTGTGCCGGGATGATGCCTTGCGCGGCCAGCATTTCGGCGTGCGCCAGCGAGCCCTGGATGTCGTGGCGCGCCAGGCGCTGGTCGAAGTCCACGGACGCCGTGTAGCGCTTGACGAGTTCGGAAACCGGCTCGGAGAACCGGGCGGACCAGGCTTGCGCCTTGTTGGCGAACTGGTTTTGGTCGGAAGAGGGTGTTTTTGCCATGATGGGCGGAATTATAGGGCCAGCCCCGCTTCCCCTGCCGCCGGGACGCCAGCGGCGGGCCAGTTGTTGGATAATTCGGGCAGGCATACAAAGGAGCCCGGTTTTGGCGATGGAATGGGATCGGCTGGTAACGCGGCTGGGCGAATACGTGCCCACCCAGGCGTGGGCGCAGACGCTGGTCGGCATAGGCGCGCTGGTGGTGGTGGCGCTGCTGGCGCAGTGGGTCGGCGCGCGCATCGTGCTGGCCTGCGCGCATCGGCTGCTGGTGCTCACCGGCCGCGAAGACTGGGACAAGGCATTGCGCCGCCGGCGCGCGTATCACAACTTCTGGTACGCCGTGCCCTTTGCCGTGGTGTCGGTGGGCATCGGCCTGGTGCCCCACGCCGAGCGGGCCGTCGCGGTGGTCGGGCGGCTGGCCCATGCCGGCGCCTGGATCTGCCTGTTCATGGCGGTCAGCGGCGGGCTGAGCGCCTGGCAAGACACCTATTCCGCCACCACCCGCGCGCAGACGCGCTCTATCAAGGGCTACATCCAGATCGGCAAGCTGATGCTGGTTGCCATCTGCACGGTGCTGGTGCTGTCCATTCTGCTCGATCGCTCGCCGCTGTGGATGATCTCCGGCCTGGGCGCGCTGTCGGCGGTGCTGCTGCTGGTGTTCAAAGACACGCTGCTGTCGCTGGTGGCCAGCACCCAGCTCACCTCGAACGACATGCTGCGCATCGGCGACTGGATCGAGATGCCGCAGTCCAACGCCGACGGCTTTGTGCGCGACATCGCGCTGCACACCGTCAAGGTGCAGAACTGGGACAACACCGTCACCACGGTGCCCACTTACAAGCTGTTCTCGGAAAGCTACCGCAACTACCGCCACATGTTCGAATCCGGCGGCCGGCGCATCAAGCGCACCCTGAGGGTCGACGCTACCAGCGTGCGCTTCCTGGCCGACGACGAGCCCGAGCGCCTGATGCGCTTCCGGCTGCTGCACGATTACCTCGAGGCCAAGCAGTCCGACCTGCGGCAGGCCAACAGCGAACTGGGCGCAGAACTGGCCCAGTTGCCGGTCAACCGGCGCCGGCTGACCAACATCGGCACGTTCCGCGCCTACGCGCTGGCCTACCTGAAGCGGCACCCGGAAATCCGCCAGGACATGTCCATGATGGTGCGCATGATGGAACCGCAGTCCGACGGCATTCCCATCGAAGTCTATTGCTTTACCGCGCTGACGGCCTGGGTAGAGTACGAGCGCATCCAGGGCGATGTGTTCGATCACCTGCTGGCCATCCTGCCCGAGCTGGGCCTGCGCCTGTACCAGCAGCCCTCGGGGGCCGACATCGGCGCCATGGGCGAAGGCCTGGGCCAGGCGTTGCGGCGCGACATGGCGCGCGAGCGGGCGCTGGGAGACGCCGCCGCCCGCCCGGGGGCGGACGCGGGCGCCGGCGTGCGATAATTTTCGTTCTATTTCTCAACCGATCCGGAACCGTCGTCCATGAGCGCTGCCCGCGTTGCAATTGCGCAAATCAACGCCTGCGTAGGCGATATCAAGGGCAACGCTGCCCGCGTGCTGCAGTCTGCCCATTCGGCGCACCAACAGGGCGCCGACGTGCTGGTCACCCCCGAGCTCGTGCTGACCGGCTATCCGCCCGAAGACCTGCTGCTGCGGCCGCACTTCGTCGAAACCCAGGAAGCCGCGCTCGACCAGTTGCGCCGCGATACCGCCGGCCTGGCCGGGCTGCACCTGCTGGTGGGGCACGTGCTGGCCCGCGGCGGCAAGCTGTACAACGCCGCCACGGTGCTCTGCGAGGGCCGGGTCGTGGGCGTGTATTGCAAGCGCGAGCTGCCCAACTATTCGGTGTTCGACGAACAGCGCTACTTCGCCGAGGCCGACCAGCCCCTGGTGTTCGAGGTCAAGGGTGTGCGCTTCGGCGTGAACATCTGCGAAGACATGTGGTTCGAGCGCGCCCCGCGCGCCGCGGCCCAGGCCGGCGCGCAAGTGCTGCTGGTGCCCAACGCGTCGCCCTACAACACCGGCAAGCAGGATGAGCGCCTGCGCGTGGCGCGCCGCTGCGCGCAAGACACCGGTTGCGCCGTGGTCTACGCCAACCTGGTGGGCGGCCAGGATGAACTCGTGTTCGACGGCGCTTCGTTCGCGCTCGACGCGCAGGGCCAGCCGGCGGCGCGGCTGCCCGACTACACCGAAGGCGTGGACGTGGTCGAGGTCGACGCCGCGGGCGCCGTGCGTCCGCTGTCGCGCCATGCCGACGTGGCTCCGTACTGCCTCGAAGCGCAGGTCTGGAACGCGCTGGTGCTGTCCGTGCGCGATTACCTGGGCAAGAACGGCTTTCCCGGCGCCATCATCGGGCTTTCCGGCGGTATCGATTCGGCGGTGGTGCTGGCGGTGGCGGTGGACGCCCTGGGCGCGGCCAACGTGCGCACGGTGATGATGCCGTCGCGCTACACGGCCGACATCTCGCAGACTGACGCCGGCGACATGGCGCAGCGGCTGGGCGTGCGCCACGACGACATCGCCATCGGCCCGGCGGTCGACGCCTTCGAGGCCATGCTGGCGCCGCAGTTCGCCGGGCTGCCGGTCGATGCCACCGAAGAGAACATCCAGGCGCGGGTGCGCGGCACGTTGCTGATGGCGCTGTCCAACAAGACCGGCCACCTGGTGCTCACCACGGGCAACAAGTCCGAACTCACCACCGGCTACTGCACGCTGTATGGCGACATGGCCGGCGGCTTCGCGGTCATCAAAGACGTGCCCAAGACGCTGGTGTACCGCCTGGCCGAATGGCGCAACCGCGAGCACGAGGTCATTCCGCGCCGCATCATCACGCGCCCGCCCTCGGCCGAGCTGCGCCCCGACCAGACCGACCAGGACAGCCTGCCGCCCTACGATATCCTCGACGGCATCATGGAACGCTACATGGAACGCAACCAGTCGGCCGCCGAGATCGTGGCCGCGGGCTTCCCGCAGCCGGCGGTCGAGCAGGTAGTAAGGCTGATCCGCATCAACGAATACAAGCGCCGCCAGGCGCCGCCAGGGCCGCGCATCACGCCGCGCGCCTTCGGCCGGGATTGGCGCTATCCTGTCACCAACGGATTCCGGGAAACCGTTTGAACCCGCGCCGCCATTCGCTCACATCCAGGACCACACCAACGTGAAACAAGTCACTGCCATCATCAAACCCTTCAAGCTCGACGAAGTGCGCGAAGCGCTGGCCGAGGTCGGCGTCAGCGGCCTGACGGTCATCGAGGTCAAGGGCTTCGGCCGCCAGAAAGGGCATACCGAGCTGTACCGGGGCGCCGAATACGTGGTGGACTTCCTGCCCAAGATCCGGGTCGAGGTCGTGCTGGCGGACGACATGGTCGAGCCCGCCATCGAAGCCGTCATCAAGGCGGCCCGCACCGGCAAGATCGGCGACGGCAAGATCTTCGTCACCCCGGTGGAGCAGGCCATCCGCATCCGCACCGGCGAAAACGGCGAGCAAGCCCTGTAGCTCGTTATCGGGCAAGCGCGCGGCGCTTTGGGGGCTACCTGACCAGCTGATTCATCTCCAGAATCGGCATCATCACCGCCAGCACGATCAGCAGCACGAAGCCCCCCATCAGCAAGATGAGCAGCGGCTCCAGCAATGCCGTCATGGCCATGGCGCGCCGCTCCAGGTCGCGCGACAGGTTCTGCGCGCCGCGCTCCAGTAGTTCGGGCAGGCGGCCGGTTTTTTCGCCGCTGGCGATCAGGTGGATCAGCAACGACGGAAACACTCTCTGCGCGGCCAGCGCCGAGGCCAGCGGAGCGCCTTCGCGCACGCGTTCGGCCGCCTCGTCCACCGCGCGGCGCAGGCGTTCATTGCCCAGGGTGCGGCGTGCCGCGTTCAGCGCGCCCAGCAGGCTGACGCCACTGCCGCTCAGTATCGCCAGCGTGGAAGCGAAGCGCGCCGCATCCACGCCCAACACGAAACGCCCGGCCAGCGGCAGGCGCAGCAGGCGGGCATGCCAGGCCTCGCGGCGCGCCGGCGCGCGCAGCGCGGCCCGCCATAGCGTGCTTGCCGCGCCAATGCCAACGGCGGCGACCCAGCCCCATTGACGCACGAAATCGCTCAACGCCAGCATGATGCGCGTGAGCAGGGGCAACTGCTGGTGGGCGTGGTCGAACGCCGTGATGACCTGCGGCACCACATAGCCCAACAGGAACGCCACGATCACCACTGACACGCATGCGACCACTGCGGGATAAATGAACGCCGTCATCACTTTGCCGCGCAGCGCATTGCGTTCTTCGATGTAGCCTGCCAGCTTTTCCATCACCTGCGCCAGGTCGCCCGACTCTTCGCCCGCCGCGACCAGCGCGCGATAAATTTCGGGAAAATCGCGCGGCCGCGTGGCCAGCGCATCGGCCAGGCGGTAGCCGGCCCGCACTTCGTCGCGCACGCCGGCCAGCGCGCCGGCCACGTGCCGGCTTTCGGCCTGTTCCAGCGTGGCGTTCAGCGCGGCATCCAGCGGCAGGCGCGCGGCAAGCAGGCTGGCCAACTGGCGCGTCAGCCAAGCCAGTTCGCTGTCGGACAAGCGGCGCTGCTGGCGCGAGCTGCCCTGGCGCGATGCCGCCGGCGTGGTCGACAGCGGTAGCAGGCCGCGCGCGCGCAGTTGGTTGCGCGCGCCGCGCTCGGTGTCGGCATCGAGCGTGCCATGGACGATTTTTCCCACCAGGTCGGTGGCTTCGTAGTGGAACGACGGCATGCGAAAAAGCTCGTGATTTCAAGGGTTTTCAAGCCGCCACATTGAGCGCGAATTATGACCGTAGTGTTGCAGGGGTACCTCGTATACTCGGCCGCAAATTCACTGTCCTCGCTGTCGAGAACCCATGCGCCGCTTCAGAAAAACTTCCCTGGCCGTCCTGCTTGCCGCCGCGTGCGCGATGGCCTCGCCGTTGCCCGCGCTGGCGCAGGCACGGCCCGCCGATCAGCATGTCAGCCTGAACTTCGTCGACACCGACATCCCGGCCGTGCTGCGCGCGCTGTCGCTGTTCACGCAGCGCAATTACCTGGTGGATCCGCGCGTCAAAGGCAAGCTGACGCTCGTGTCGGAACGGCCGGTCGATCGCGGCACGGCGTTGACGATGCTGGCCGGCGCGCTGCGCATGCAGGGCTTTGCCATCGTCGAGGTCGACGGGGTGACGCGCGTGGTGCCCGAGGCCGACGCCAAGCTGCAAGGCAGCGCGGTCGTTGCCGACGCAGCGCGCGGCGCGTCGGGGCCGATGCCCATGGCGGACTTCGCCCGTGGCGCGCGCGGCAGCGAAGTGGTGACGCGGGTGTTCTCGCTCAAGTACGAGAACGCCGCCAACTTGCTGCCGGTGCTGCGGCCGCTGGTGCCGCCCAACAACCCCATCAATGCCTATCCCGGCAACAACACGCTGGTGGTCACGGACTATGCCGACAACCTGGAACGCATCGCCCGCGTGATTGCCAAGGTGGACGTGCCCAGCGCCATCGATACCGATGTCGTGCCCGTGAAGTACGGCGTGGCCAGCGACCTGGCCTCGCTGGCCACTCAGTTGCTCGATGCGCAGGGCGGCGACACCGCCCAGCGCATTGCCATGGTGGCGGACCCGCGCACCAACAGTGTGCTGGTGCGCGCGGGCAGCCCGGCCCGCACCCGCCTGGCGCGCGACCTAATCCGCAAGCTGGATTCCGAGCAGGCGCGGCCCGGCAATTTGCATGTGGTGTACCTGCGCAACGCGCAGGCCTCGCGCATGGCCGAGGTATTGGGCGGCTTGCTGGCCAGCCAGGCCCTGAACGGCGCGGGGCGCGAGAGCGGCGGGGCTGGCGGCAGCGCCATGGGCGTCGCGGGCGCGGGCAGGGCCGGCGGCCGTGCGTCCGCGCCGCGCGCCTCCGGCACGCCGGTGGGCATGGCCGGCGGCAGTTCGGGCAGCTCGGGCGGGGGGGCGTTCAACCAGCAGCCCATCGAGCGCGATGACGGCGGCGCGGGCGATGCGGTGTCCTATTCGGGCGGAGGCGCCACGGTGCAGGCCGACCCCTCCACCAACACTTTGATAATTTCGGCGCCCGAGCCTTTGTACCGCAGCCTGCGCGAGGTGATCGACCAGCTCGACCAGCGCCGGGCCCAGGTGCTGGTGGAAAGCCTGATCGTCGAAGTCAGCCAGGAAAAGGCGGCCGAGTTCGGCATCCAGTGGATGACGGGCGCCGGCAGCCTGGACGGCAGCGGCTTTATTGGCGGCACCAATCTGGGCGGCAGCGGTATCGGCAGCGCCGGCACGGGCGCGACCACGCTCGACGCGCTGGGCCGCGGCCTGACGCTGGGCCTGGTCAAGGGCACTGTCGACGTGCTGGGCAACCAGGTGATCAACCTGAACGTGCTGGCGCGCGCGCTGCAGAACAGCGGCGAAGCCAACATCCTGTCGACGCCCAACCTGTTGACGCTCGATAACGAGCCCGCCAGCATCCTGGTGGGCAAGACCGTGCCCTTTGTCACCGGCCAGTACGTCACGTCCGGCAGCGCCGGCAGCAATAATCCGTTCCAGACGATCGAACGCGAAGATATCGGGCTGAAGCTGAACATTCGCCCGCAGATCTCGGAAGGCGGCGCGGTCAAGCTGGACATCTACCAGGAGGTCAGCAGCATCGACGAGGCAAGCTCCAGCGAGACCACCGGGCTGGTGACCAACAAACGCGCCATCGACACCAGTGTGCTGGTCGATGACGGGCAGATCATTGTACTGGGCGGCCTGCTGGAAGACCGGGTTACGTCCACCACCAGTGCGGTGCCTGGCTTGAGTGCGATTCCGTTGCTGGGGGCCTTGTTTCGCTACGACAAGCGCCAGCGCACCAAGAGCAATTTGATGGTTTTCTTGCGGCCGTTCGTGGTGCGCGATGCGCGCGACAGCGCCAATGTCACCCTGAACCGCTACGACTATATGCGCCGCGCGCAAAGCCAGGCGCAACCCGGCAAGCATTGGCTGCTGCCCGACGTGCAGGCGCCCTTGCTGCCGCCGGCGCGCGTGCAGGCCGTGGGCGCCGCCGACTATGATCTGCGTCCCGAGGCCGCGGCCGACACGCTGCGGCGCCAGCCGCCCGCCACCACGCAGACGTTCCGGGTGCGCCAGCTGCCGGCGCCGCCGGGCGGCTCGGACCCCGGCCGCCCGATACGCGCCAACCTGCCGCTGGGCGTGAGCATCGCTACCGACCCGTCGGCCCTGTATGCCGAAACGCGCCAGGACACCACGATCCTGCAGGTGGCAATGACCGCCAGCCAGGCCGAAGCCGATGGCATCGCCAGGCGCGTGCGCATCAGCGGGCTGAGCGCGTATGTGCAGGTCGGCCCGGGCGGGCAGGGCTATGTGGTGCGATCCGATGTGGCGCGCGACGCCACCACGGTTGATACGGCGGTGGCGCTGCTCAAAGAGCTGGGCTATCGCGCCGAGCTGGTGACGCACCTGTGAATGCCTACCCCTTGCCGTACAGCTGGGCTCGCGCGCAGCGCGCGGTGCTGTTGCTGCGGCCCGGCGCATCGCAATTGACCATCAGCGCGCGCACGCCGGCCTGGGCGGTGCGCGAAGTCTTGCGCTGCCATGGCCAGGTGCCGGTGAACGAGGTGTCCGACGAAGCGCTCGACACGCTGCTTAACACCGCCTACAGCGACACCGCCGACGCGGCATCGGTGATCGGCGTGGCCGAGAACGAGATCGACCTCGACCGGCTGCTGCAGGATATTCCCGAGGTGGCCGACCTGCTCGAAACGCAGGACGACGCGCCGGTGATCCGCATGATCAACGCGCTGTTCACGCAGGCCGCGCGCGATGGCGCCAGCGACATGCACATCGAGCCGTACGAGAGTCATTCGGTGGTGCGTTATCGGGTAGATGGCGTGCTGCGCGATGTGGTCAGCCCGCGCAAGGCGCTGCATTCCGCGCTGATATCGCGCATCAAGATCATGGCCAACCTGGATATCGCCGAGAAGCGCCTGCCGCAGGACGGGCGCATTGCGCTGCGCGTGGGCGGACGGCCCATCGACGTGCGGGTATCGACGCTGCCCACGGGGCATGGCGAGCGCGCGGTGTTGCGCCTGCTCGACAAAGAGGCCGGGCGGCTGCGGCTCGACAAGCTGGGCATGAGCCCGCAGGTGCTGGCCCAGCTCGACGAGCTGATCCGCCAGCCGCATGGCATCGTGCTGGTGACGGGCCCCACCGGCAGCGGCAAGACCACCACGCTGTACGCGGCGCTGGCGCGGCTGGACGCCTCCACCACGAATATCCTGACCGTGGAAGATCCTATTGAGTACGACCTGCCCGGCATCAGCCAGACGCAGGTCAACGCCAAGATCGACATGACCTTCGCGCTGGCGCTGCGGGCCATTCTCCGGCAAGACCCGGACGTGATCATGATCGGCGAGATCCGCGACCTGGAAACCGCGCAGATCGCCGTGCAGGCCTCGCTGACGGGCCACCTGGTGCTGGCCACGCTGCACACTAATGATGCGACCTCGGCCGTGACACGCCTGGTGGACATGGGGGTCGAGCCTTTTCTGCTGGCGTCGTCGCTGCTGGGCGTGCTGGCGCAGCGGCTGGTGCGCCGCTTGTGCCAGCATTGCCGCCGGCCCGACACGCTGGCGGACGGGCGGGTGGTGTACCGGCCGGTGGGCTGTGAAGCCTGCAATCACACCGGCTATAGCGGGCGCTCGGGAATTCACGAGCTGTTCAACGTGGATGACGAGATGCGCCGCCTGATCCACGAGGGGCGCGACGAGCAGGCGCTGCGGGCCCAGGCTTTGCGCAGCGGCATGCGGACGTTGCGGGACGATGGGCAGCGCTGGGTCGTGGCGGGGGTGACCGCGCCAGAGGAGATTTTGCGGGTGACTCGGGAGGGTTGAGGGGGAAGGAGAGCCTGGCGCAACCACGCGCCCTCGGCCTGCTGCGCAGGCTGCCCCGCCGCCCAACGCGCCGCCCGCGCGTGGCCGGATGCCGCGGGACTGGGGGCGGTGTATTCAAAGAGGGCGCGCGCAGCTGTGGGTGTTAGGCGCACCAGCCGGTGTTGACGAGGCTGTGGCTGGGTCAGGGCGGGGTGCTGAAGTGGGTTTTGCCGTTCGATACCGGGCCTAGGGCGCTCAGCAGGCCGGCCAGGGCGGCGCGTTGGGGTGGGGTGGCGTTGTCGGCTGGGGCGGCCTCGCCGCGCAGGCGCAGGCGGCCCCGCCGCAGCTGGCCCTGTCCGGTGACCGACAGCACGCCGGAATCAGTGCCCAGCGTCAGGCGCAGCGTGCCCTGGTCGGCCGTAATGTGCAAGGTGTAGTCGCCCAGCGGCCGCACGTGCGACAGGGCGGAGCTGGCGTTGGTCCAGCGGGCGGTCGCCAGGGCGCCGTCGGCGGACAGGCGGCCCGGCACGAAGGGCTGCCAGTCGATCTCGATCTGCCCACTGGGGGCCACGGTATTCAGCGGCGCGCCGAATGCCGCGAGGGTTGCGGCGGGTAAGCGCAGGTTCTGGCCGGACACGGCGATGCCGGACCACCGTGGCTGCACGCGCACGGGGCCGCGCAACCACGCATGTGAAATTTCCAGCGCGCCGTCGCGCCACTGCCAGCGCAGCGGCTCGGGCAATAAGCGGCGGGCGCCTGGCGGGCCCAGCGCCACGCGGGCGCTGCCGCGCCACACGGTTCCGTCGGCATCGGCCAGTGCCGCCATCGCGTCGTCGGGCTGGACCAGCAGCAGCCAGCGCGCCGGCAGTACCGCCAGCGCCGCCAGCAGGGCGCAGCACAGCGCCCACGCCGCCAGCGACGGCGAGAAACTCGTAGGCAACAGGCGGCGCATCACGGGCGAGGGGCGGGCAGCAGAGTCAGGGCGCCGTTCAGGCGGCCGGGCAACCGTCGGCCTGCCGCGTTTGTTGCGCGCGCGAGGTCGGCATCCGCCACCGATAGCCGCCAGTCGCGCGCCGCAGTGTCCAGCCAGCGGAACAGCGCGGCCGCGGGCGCTTCGCGCAGGTTCAGCGTGATGGCGGAAGCGGGCGCGGCGGCTTCAGCGTTCGCCTGCGGGGCTTCGGCCGGGCTTAGTTCCAGCGACCAGGCACTGTCCGGCAGTCCCTCGCGGCGCAGGCTGGCGGCCAGTTCGCCGGCGCCGGGGCTGGAGGTCGCCGCGCCGGCGTCTCGGCGCCGCAGGGCCCGCACCTGGGCCGTCAGTTCGGCCACCGTGGCGGTTTGCGCGCGCAGGTCGGGCAGTTCCTGCCTGGTCCGCGTCATGGTGGACCAGGCAGGTTCAACCAGCAGCAGGAAAACCAGCGCGGCGGCCAGCAGCGCCCCGGCGCCGGCCAGCAACCGCTGTTCGCGCCGGGGCCGCAGTGCATACCAGGACAGGGCGCATTGATGCCAGGCGGCCGCGCGCGCCGCCCAGGGGGCCAGTTTGTCGCGCAAGGATGCGATGGCGTTCATGGCTGGGCTCGCTGGATGCGCCACGCGCCGCTGTCGTCGCGCTCTACGCGCGCGCTCAACGCCGCGGCGCGTTGCAGCATGGCGGCTGTGTCGGCCAGCCGGTCGGCGGTCTTGCCGCCGCCGGATCTGGCAGCGCTTTCGTTGTCGCGCAGGCGCAGGGTCAGTATCCCGTCGCCGTATTCCAGCCGGTCGACCGTGTCGGCCGCGAAGGGCAGCACTTGCGCGGCCACGCGCGCCAGTGACAGGAAATCGTTGCCCGCGGCTTCGCCTTGGCCAGCCCGCAACGCATCGCGGGCCTGCCGGGCCTGGCGCACGGGGTCCAGCACGACGGGAATGTCCGGAAGCGCGTCGCGTACATCCTGTTCCATGCGTTCGCGCAGCCGCGTGGCTTCGTGGCCGAGCTGTGCGGCGTACAGGTTCAGGCCCGCGATCCACATCGCCGCGGCTGCCGCCAGCCAGGCCCATGCGCCGCGCCAGCGCGAAGGCTGCCGGGGCGCCAGTTGCGGCAGCGCCAGCGACCAACCCGGCCCGGGCGCCCGCCAGCGTGGGTCGCGGATGTCGTCGAGCGCCGCCGGCCGCGCTTGTTCGGGCGTTTCGGACCAGACCTGCAAGGGATAGAACGCCTGCACGGCCAGCCCCGCCGACGACAGGCGCCGCCATGCCGCGCGCAGCGCATCGCGCGCCATCCACGCGGCCAGCACCGTACCGTCGGCGGCGCGCGGGCCGTGTCCCACCGCCAGCGCTTCCAGGTCGCCCAGCACCAGTCCTTCCAACGTGCCGCGCACGGCGGCGGCAAGGCGGTTGGCGGGGACGGCGGGCACCGCGATGGCGGCGATGATCACATCGTCGGGGTGCAGGATGGCCTGCACGCGCGCCTGGGCAAACGCGGCGGCCAGCGCGGCGGCCGGCAGCGAGCCGCCGCGCGCGGCGCGTCCCTGCCGGTCCAGCCAGGCATAGGCCAGCGGCGTAGAGTCCGACCAGGCCGCCAGGGGTGGCAGCGCGACGCGCAACACGTTTCTTACGGTGTTTCTCTTATCCATACGGTTTCAGGAGGGCGCTGCCCGGGAATCGCCAGCAGGGCCTGCATGCTGACGCGGGCGCGTTGGTAGGCTACGGTGCCGTCGGCCAGGAACCATTCGCTGGTCGTGGCGACCGCCGGAATTTGCAAGGGTTTGCCGCCCGCCGCCAGACGGTTGGCGAAGTCGCCGCTGTCGTTGAACCAGCGGCCCCGGTCGCGCTCGCCCACGACGGCGCGGGCCTGCGCCAGGCTCAGGCCCGGCACCAGCGCGGCGATCACTTCCGGTTCGGCGGTGTTGACGTTGACCTTGGTGGCGGCCGGCAGCAGCGTCATGGTGCGTTGCATGGCCTGCCGGCTCGCAGCATCCATGCCCAGCTGCGCGGCCAGGTCGCCGATGCCGCGCGGTTGCGGGGCGCCTGCGCCGCCCCGCGTGCCCGCGGGCGACGCCTGTGCGCCACCGTCGGGCAGGCGCTCCTGTGTCAAAGCCACCTGCGCGCCCAGGCGCGGCGCCAGCGTGGCGGGCAGGCCCAGCATGTCCAGCAGGCGCGCCAGTACCTCGACCTGGGGCGGGTCCACCATGCCGCGCCTGGCCAGGTTGTACAGGTTGTACTTGCCCTGTTCGTCCTGTATGCCGCCGGAGAACACCGCGGCTCGTCCGCTGTCGTCGCCTTCGATGCGGGTGTCGAGCACGGGTGTCGACCACAGCTGGTCGCGCCTGACGGTGGCTTCCTGGCGGGCGTTGTCGAGCAGCAGCAGGCGCGCCCAGTCGATGCCTCCCAGCAGCAGCCAGCGCGCCTGTACGCGCGCCTGCTCGTTCTCGATCTGCCGGATGGCGGACGTCTGGCGCAAGAACAGGCCGCTGGTCAGGGCAGCCACGATGGCGACCACAATCAGCGCGCTGACCACCGCCATGCCTTGCTGCCGCGCCGCCCGCGCCGTCATGGCAGCACCACGATGCGGGTGTAGCGCTCGGGCTGCCCGCGGCCAGGGCGCTCGATCGCCACTTCAAGCCCGGCGGCGCGCCCCGTTTCCGGTTGCAGCGGGTCGCGCCAGCCACGGCCGGGTACCCAGGCGCGCACTGTCAGCCCGGTGGCGCCCGGCATGATCAGCACGCCGTCGGCGGGATCAGGCAACGGATAGCGCGCCGCCGGCACGCCGCTGTAGCGCCACAGGCCTTCGGGGCGCACGCGCCACGTGATGCGCTGCCACAGGCCGCCGCCGGGCGTGGCGCGCACGATGTCCAGCAGCGCCGCGCCGGACGATTGCGCGACCCCTATGCCGGGCGGCAGCAGGGCAGTGGCGCGGCCCTGGGCCGGCGCGCCAGCATAGGCGCGGTTCAAGTCGCGCTCGAGCTGGCCCAGCGTGCGCAACACCACCGTCTGGTCCCGCGCCTGCCCGCCCAGCCAGTCGCGCGCTGTCGACACGTGTTTCAGGCCCTGCCAAGACAGCAGGCTCACGACCGCCATCAGCGCGATGGCGATCAGCACTTCGATCAGCGTAAACCCCTGCTGCGGGGCGCAACGGCGGCGCGCGCGCATCAGCGTATCCGTGACAGCAGGCCGGTCAGTTCGGCCAGGACGGCGCCGTTGCGGCCGGGGTCGAGCACCCGCACGGTGACCTGGCGGAAATTGCGGTTCAGCGAGTTGCGCACTTCCATCTCGCAGCGCAGGGCCAGCGCGCCCTGCGGGCAGGGCAGGGTCTGCGTGCCAGCGCGTGGAAAAGCCTGTTCGAGCCGCAACCGGGCCAATGTGTTGTCGGCGGCCTGCAGCGCCAGCGTCTTGTCGCGAATGGCCCGGCTGTTGTCCAGCATGACCTGGGTCGCGCGCATCGCGGCGCCCATGGCCACCGCGATGATGGCCAGCGCCACCAAGACTTCGATCAGCGTGAAGCCGCGCTGTTGTCTACTGGATGGCATAACCGCCCGCCGCGTCGCGTTCGATGCGCACCGCCTCGCCGCGCGATGCCAGTTCCAGCACCAGCGCATCGGCAATCCACTCGGTGCCGAACACCACCGGATGGTCCGGCGTGCGCTGCACGCCGACCGGCGGCGCGCTCCAGGCCTGCGCGCGCAGGATCTCGTCATGGACGAATCGGTCAGGCGTTTGCGGACCGTCGTCCTGGGCCGACACGCGGGCCGGCCTGCCGCGCCGCTCGAACGACCAGCCGCGCTCGTCGGCGCGCCACAGGATGGCGCGGCCGTCGCTGCGCGCTTCGCTCTGCGCCACGGCAAAGGCATCGACCAGGCGTTCGGCGTCGGCGCGCAGCGCGCGCCCCGAAGACGACGTTACCGACAGGCTCACCATCGACGCGGCAATGGCAATGATCGCCACCACCACCAGCATTTCAATCAGCGTGAAGCCGCGTTCAGAGATCCCACGAACCGATGTCCGCATCGTCATCTTCTCCGCCCGCCTTGTTGTCGGGTCCGAACGTGAATACGTCGATCTCTCCTTTGACGCCGGGATTCAGATACTGATACGGATGGCCCCATGGGTCGTCGGGAAGGCGGTCCAGGTAAGGCCGCCAGTTGCGCGCGCCTTCCGGACGCCGCACCAGCGCCTGCAAGCCCTGCGCGGCATTCGGGTAGCGGCCATTGTCCAGGCGGTACAGCTTCAGGGCCTGCATCAGGCCGCTGATGTCCTGGCGCGCGGCCACGCGCCGCGCCTGGTCGGGGCGGTCCAGCACGCGGGGCACGACCAGCGCGGCCAGAATGCCCATGATCACGATCACCACCATGATCTCGATCAGTGTGAAGCCCTGCTGCCTGGCTCGCGGGCGCTGCAATTGACGCACGAAGACTCTCCGCTCATACATGGAAGCGGACATGATGCGTCAGGAATATGACAGTAATGCTGTCGCCCGGTTTAACGCTGGTCCAGCTCAGGGCGCGGGCACGATTCCCGGCGGCGCGGCGGTCCGTGCCGGGGCGGCTGCGCTGACGCGCGCGCCGTTGCGGTCCAGCTCGATGCCCGCTGGCGATACGTCGGCCAGCATCAGGCCCGGCGCGATCTGCGCGCCGACCCGGTAGGCGCGCGCGGGCCCGCTATCCACGCTCAGCACCGCCGAGCCCTGCGCGCCCGCCGCGATCAGGCCCAGCACCGCAACGTGTGTGTCGATGGCGCGATCCGCGCCGAACAGCGCGGCCAGGGCCTGCGTGTCCGACACGGGCGCCGGCGCGGCGGGCAGGGCTGGCGGCAAGTCGGCAGGCTGGGGCGCCAGCAGAATCGCGCCCCACAGGCCGGCGCCCGCGGCCGTGGCGGCAATGGCCAGCACGCGCAAGGCGCGCGGCGCACACGGCAGGGTCAATGATGGAAGCAGGCGCATGAGGGCAGGGGGAGGCAACGAACGAAGCCCGACCCTAACCCATCGACATGACAGCCATGTGAGCGTCCGCCCGCAGCGCTCGGCCTCGGGAGCGCGCCGCGATCCCGCAATTGTCATGGTCGGCTCCTAGCATCGCCGTGCGGCCCGCGCGCCGCGCGCGTCCCCGCCATGGCGGGGTTCTTTTTGTTTTCCCGATTGCCTGAAAGAGGAACTGAACACCATGAACGTAAAGACCTGGCGCCGCCTGGGAACGGCGGCGCTGTTGTGTGCCCTGCTGGTGGCCTGCGGCAGCGGCGATTCGGACGACGACGACAGCGGGCAACCGAACCCGCCCGCGACTTCCGAGCCCGTGCTGCGCTGCGCGCCTTGATGCGCGATCTTCGACACTTTCCAGGACACCTGAACCCATGTCGCAACATCGACCCGCTTCCCCGGCCAAGCGCCGGTTCCTGCGCAATAGCGCCGTCGCCGCCTCGGGCCTGGCGGCCCTGTCGGCGTTTCCGCCCAGCATCCGTCGCGCACTGGAGCCGCGGCGGCTGGGTGAATTCGCAGGTGTGCGACCACACCTCGGTCCTGCGTTTTCTAGAGGCCCGCTTCGGCGTGCCCGAGACCAACATCAGTCCGTGGCGCCGGGCGGTCATGGGCGATCTCGTGTCGGCGTTCGATTTCGCAGCGCCCAACAGCGAGCCCGTGCCGGACCTGCGGCTGCTCAGCAAGGCGCAGGCCGACGCGATCCGGGCCGAGCAGGAAGCCCTGGGCCCGGTGCCTGTGCCCACCGTCGACGGCCAGGCCATGCCGGCGCAGGCGCGCGGCGTGCGGTTCTCGCGCGCGCTGCCCTACGAATTGCATACCAGCGGGCGCGCCGACCCGGCCGGCGGCGCCATGCAACTGCTGTTTGCCAACACGGGCACCGCGGGCGCCGTATTTCATGTTTACGACCGCCTGCACCTGGACAGGCTGCCGCGCCGCTATACGCTCGAGGCCGGTACCGAACTGGATGGGCGCTGGGATGTCGCCGCCGACGGCGGCGCCTACGATCTGTGGGTGCTGGGGCCCAATGGCTATCACCGCCATTTCAAGGGCCGCATGGCGGGTCCGGGCCTGCCGTTGACGGCCGACCCGGAAATCCGCGTCTGCTACGAGATCACCCGCGGCGACGTGTATGTGTCGTTCTTCAATCGCGGCGACGCGCCATGCACGTTCCAGGTGCAGCCCAACGCATATTACGCCGGTGGCGAGAGCTGGTCGTTCGAAGTCGCGGCGGGCGGCGAGGTAGAGCAGCGCTGGGAATTGGCTCACAGCGGAGGCTGGTACGACTTCAGTGTCACGCTGGCGGGTGACGGCGGCTACCTGCGCCGCTTCGCGGGCCGAGTCGAAACCGGCAAGCCGTCCATCAGCGACCCGGCAATGGGGGCATAGCAGGGCGGCGTCGACCACGCCCGCAGGCGCCGGCAGCAGGCCGGCGCCGGTCAGCCGGGCAAAGGCTGCATCCGCAGCCGGAACATCGCCAGGCTTTGCGCGCAGATCTCCCGCGTAATGTCCTGGCGCGCGTGGTCGCGCCGCTCCAGCATGCCCAGGCAGCGGGCCGGATGCCCGGCCTCTTCGGGCAGCGGCAAGATGCGCAGGTCGGGGCTCGCCTGCCAGTTCGAGCCATTGAGCAGCGGCAGCAGGCTCACGCCGACCTCCTGGCGCACCAGTTCCACCAAGGTTTCAATCGCGTTCAGCTCCAGGAACTCGCTGACCGGCACGCCCAGGCGGCGCAGTACTCGGTCGATCTGGCGGCCCGTGCGCTGGGTGCGGTCAAAGCGCAGGAACGGGTTGGCCGCCAGCACCGCGAGCGCTGTCTGCCCGGTGGCCGACGGCGGCGCCACCACGACCAGCGGTTCTTCGTATAGGGGCGTCCAGTGCGTGCTGGCCATCTTGCGGCGGCTTTCCACCAGGAAGGCGGCATCCAGCTCACCGGCCTCGACCTTGCCGGCCAGTTCGCTGGCCTTGCCCGACAGCACGCGCACGTCCAGCCCCGGGTATTCGCGCTTCATGCTGGACACCACCTTCGACAGCGTGCCCATGCACGACACCACCGCGCCGATGGACACGGCGCCGGCCAGCATGCCGGGCGCGTTGCGCGGCGATTTCAGGCGGTCGTACAGGTCGACAAGCTGCTTGACGTCGGGCAGCAGCTCGCGCCCGGCGGCATTCAGGATGGCCAGCCGGCCGCTGCGGTCGAACAGCTCGCGGCCCAGCTCGGCTTCCAGCGAGCGCATCTGGAAACTGATGGCCGCTTGCGTCAGAGCGACCTGTTCGGCGGCCTCCGAAAACGAGCCATGATGGGCCACCGCCAGGAAGCTGCGCAGGAAGCGAATGCTACTCATAAACTATTTTTGTACGTTAAATCAATTATTCAAATTGATTTAATTAGAGCACAAGAGTAATTTCGATCGTCTTTTCTCCGTTTTCCAACTTCGAGCCTCGAGCTGCAGCGTCCATGAAAACCTTCGACTGGAACAATCCTTATCCCACGGCGCGCATTCCCCTGTTCGCCCGCAATGTGGTGTCCACCTCGCATCCGCTGGCGGCGCAGGCCGGCCTGCGCATGATGCTCAAAGGGGGCAACGCGGTGGACGCGGCCATTGCCGCGGCCGCCACCATCGTGCTGGTCGAGCCGGTCTCGTGCGGCCTGGGCGGCGACTGCTTCGCCATCGTCTGGGACGGCAAGGAGCTGCACGGCCTGAATTCGTCGGGCGTGGCGCCGGCCGCCTGGAACGTCGAATACTTCAAGCGCAAGTACGGCACTGGGCCCGACGGCCTGGCCAAGCAGCCCAAGCGCGGCTGGGATGCCGCCACGGTGCCCGGCGTGGTGGCCGGCTGGGCCGCGCTGCACCAGAAACTGGGCAAGCTGCCGTTCGCCGACCTGTTCGAGCCCGCCATTGAAATCGCCGAGCGCGGCTATGCGGTGCCGCCGGTGGTGGCCCACAAATGGGCGGCCGCCGCCGACGAACTGCGCGACCAGCCGGGCTATGCCCAGGCCTTCCTGCCCAACGGCCGTGCGCCGGCCATTGGCGAACATTTCCGCATTCCCGACGCGGCCTACACGCTGCGCCGTATCGCCGCCAGCGGCGGGCGCGATTTCTACGAAGGCGAACTGGCCGAGAAAATCGCCGCGTTCAGCAAAGAGTGCGGCGGCGCCATGACGCTCGACGACCTGCGCAACTACCGCCCTGAATGGGTCAAGCCCATCTCCAAGTCGTATCGCGGCTACGAGCTGCACGAAATCCCGCCCAACGGGCAGGGCATCGCCGCGCTGATGGCGCTGGGCATCTGCGAACACTTCGACCTCGGCAGCATGCAGGTCGATTCGGTGCTGTCGCAGCACGTCCAGATCGAAGCCATGAAGCTGGCCTTCGCCGACCTGTACCGTTATGTGTCCGACCCGCGCACCATGGACGTCACGCCGCAGCAGATGCTGTCGGATGCCTACCTGGAAAGCCGCGCCAAGCTCATCCGCCTGGACCGCGCCACGCAGTTCGAAGCCGGCCGGCCGCATGCGGGCGGCACCATCTATCTCAGCGCCGCCGACGAAAACGGCATGATGATTTCGTTCATCCAGTCCAACTACATGGGCTTCGGCTCGGGCGTGGTGGTGCCGGGCACCGGCATCAGCCTGCAGAACCGCGGCGTGGGCTTTTCCATGGATCCGAAGTCGCCGAACGTGGTCGACGGCGGCAAGCGGCCGTTCCACACCATTATCCCGGGCTTCCTGACGCGCGGCGGCAAGCCCGTCATGAGTTTCGGCGTCATGGGCGGCGACATGCAGCCGCAGGGCCACCTGCAAACGGTAGTGCGCATGCTCGACTACCACCAGCAGCCCCAGGCCGCGTGCTGCGCGCCGCGCTGGAAGGTCAACCGCGACTTCTCGCTGGACATCGAATCCACCATGAGCCGCGCCACCGTCGACGGCCTGCGCGCGCTGGGCCACGTCATGAAATCGGTCGACGACCCTTACATGGACTTCGGCGCGGGCCAGTTCATCTGGCGCCTGCACGAAAGCGACAACGAGCACGGCTACGTCGCCGCCAGCGACAGCCGCCGCGACGGCCAGGCGGTTGGTTTCTAGGCCGAACCATGGCATCCTGAACCGGCGTCGGGCTCGCGGCGCCGGTTCCATACCCATAACGCTCACACAAGGGAAAAAAATCATGAAGCTCACGCACTTCAAGCTGGGGTTGTGCGCCGCGCTGCTGGCGGCCGCGTCGGGTGCCGCGGTGGCGCAGGACATGCGCATCGGCCTGCAAGAAGACCCCGACGTGCTCGACCCTCATCGCGCGCGCACGTATGTCGGCCGCATCGTCTTCACCTCGTTGTGCGACAAGCTGGTCGACGTCAACGAAAAACTGCAGTTCGTGCCGCAGTTGGCCGAGTCGTGGTCCTGGAACGACGACAACACCGTGCTGACGTTCAAACTGCGCTCTGACGCCTTGTTCCATGATGGCAGCAAGTTCGATTCGGCCGCAGCCAAGGCCAACCTCGAACGCGCCATGACGCTCAAAGAAAGCATGCGCAAGGGCGAGCTGGCCTCTATCTCCAAGATCGACACGCCCGATCCGCAAACCCTGGTGCTGACGCTCAAGCAGCCCGACGCCACGCTGCTCGCCTCGCTGTCCGACCGCGCCGGCATGATGCTGTCGCCCAAGATCTTTTCCGACGACATTGGCGCGGTGGGCCGCAAGCCGGTGTGCTCGGGGCCGTACAAGTTCGTCGAGCGGGTGCAGAACGACCGCATCGTGCTCGACAAATTCGACCAGTACTACAACGCGAAAGACTACGCGTTCAAGCGCGTGATCTTTCTGCCGATTCCCGACACCACCGTGCGCCTGTCCAACCTGCGCGCCGGCGGGCTCGACATCCTCGAGCGCATGAACCCGTCGGACGCTCAGCAGGTCAAGTCCGACTCCAGCCTGCAGTTCGCGCCCATTTCGGGCCTGGGTTACCAGCAGTTCTATTTCAACGTGGCCAATGGCGAACGTGCCAAGACCAACCCGTTCACCGACGAACGGGTGCGCCGCGCCTTCGAGCTCACGCTCGACCGCAACGTCATCAACGAAGTGGTCGGCGGCGGCATTTTCGATCCGGCCAACCAGCCGTTCCCGCCCGCCAGCCCGTACCATAGCGACAAGTTCCCCATTCCCGCGCGCGACGTGGCCAAGGCCCGCGCCTTGCTGAAAGAGGCCGGCAAAGAGCAGGTCAAGGCGGAGCTGGCCTTCGGCAACAACACCACTACCTCGGCTATCGCCGAAATGGTGCAGGCCATGGCGGCTGAAGCCGGCTTCCAGCTCAGCCTGCGTCCCACCGAATACGCGGCGCTGCTGAACGAAGCGCAAAGCGGCAACTTCGAACTGCTCATGCGCGGCTGGTCGGGCCGGGTCGATCCCGACGGCAATATCTACCAGTTCGTCACCTGCAAGGGGGCGCTCAACGATGGCCGCTACTGCAATCCGGAAGTCGACAAGCTGCTGGCCCAGGCCCGCACCGTGCCCGACGAAACCAAGCGCAAGGCCATCTACGACCAGGCCCAGGAAATCCTGCAGGCCGACGCCCAGGCGGTGTATATCTATTACCAGCCCTGGCCGTTCGTGCTGGCCAAGAAGGTAAAGGGCTTCAAGCCCTATCCCGACGGCATGATCCGCCTCAAGGGCGTGACCTTCGCGCAATAAGCGGGGCCGAGTCGCGCGCCTGACCGCCGGGCCGTGCCGCAACGCACGGCCCGACCGCGTTTGGCGCCAACCCGAATTCCAGGTTCCTTCCATGTTCAAAATCATCTTGCGCCGCGTGCTGGTGGCGATCCCGACACTGATCCTGGTGTCCATGATCGTCTTCATGCTGCAGAAAATCCTGCCCGGCGATCCGGTCCTGACGCTCGCCGGCGAAGAGCGCGACCCGGCCGTGCTCGATTACCTGCGCGATAAATACCGTCTCAATGACCCCTTGCCGGTGCAGTACGGCGCCTGGGTGTCGCAGGTGCTGCAGGGCGACCTGGGCAAGTCGCTGCGCACCGACGTGCCGGTCACCCGGCTGATCGCCCAGAAGCTGCCCGTCACGCTGCAACTGGCCGCCATGGCCATGTTCTTCGCCCTGATCATCGGCGTGCCCATGGGCATCGTGGCGGCCGTGCGCAAGGGCACCGCCACTGAAATGGGGGCCAACGTCGCGGCGCTTTCAGGCATGTCCATACCCAACTTCTGGCTGGGCATCCTGCTCATCATGCTGGTGTCGGTCAAATGGCGGTTGCTGCCGGCGTCGGGCTATGTCTCGCCCTTCGAAGACTTCTGGATGTCGATGAAAACCATGCTGATGCCGGCCTTGGTGCTGTCCACCGCCATCGCGGCGTACCTGATGCGGCATACGCGTTCGGCCATGCTCGAGGCGCTTAGCGCCGACTACGTGCGCACGGCCCGCGCCAAGGGCGTGTCGCCGCGCCGCGTGGTGCTGCGGCACGCGCTGCGCAATGCGCTGATGCCCATCGTGACCCTGGTCACGCTGCTGTTCGGCGAGCTGCTGGCCGGCGCCGTCCTGACCGAGCAGGTGTTCACTATTCCCGGTTTCGGCAAGCTGATCGTCGACGCGGTGTTCACGCGCGACTATGCAGTGGTGCAGGGCGTCGTGCTGTGCGTGGCGGTGGGTTTCATCGTCATGAACCTGCTGGCCGACATTCTGTATATCCTGGTCAATCCCCGCCTGAGGCACGCATGAGCGCACAATCTGCCACGGCCGCTGCCGTCACGCCGCCCCGCAGCCGCAACCGCGCCTGGGGCAAGTTCAAACGCAACCGCGTCGCGCTGCTGGGCGCCGCCATCGTGCTGGCCGTGGTGGTGCTGGCCTTGTTCGCGCCGCTGCTGGCCACTCACGATCCGCTGCAAACCAGTTTCATGTCGATCCGCAAGGCGCCATCGGCGACCTTCTGGCTAGGGTCCGACGAGCTGGGCCGCGACATCTACAGCCGCATGCTGTTCGGCGCGCGCGCCTCGCTGATGGCAGGCCTGGTGTCGGTGCTGATCGCGCTGATCGTCGGCGTGCCGTTCGGCCTGGTATCGGGCTATTTCGGCGGCTGGATCGACAGCGTGGTGTCGCGTTGCACCGAAGCGCTGCTGGCCATTCCGTTCCTGATCCTGGCGATTGCCCTGGCGGCCTTCCTGGGCCCCAGCCTGACCAACGCCATGATCGCCATTGGCGTGTCGGCCGCGCCCAAATTCATCCGGCTGGCGCGCGGGCAGGTGCTGGCCGTGAAAAACGAAGACTACGTGCAAAGCTCGCGCGCGCTGGGGGCATCGGATACGCGCATCATCGTGCGCCACATCCTGCCCAACATCATGCCGCCGCTGATCGTGCAGGCCACCATCACCATCGCCACCGCCATCATTGCCGAGGCCAGCCTGTCATTTCTGGGGCTGGGCCTGCAGCCTCCCCATCCGTCGTGGGGCTCGATGCTGAACACGGCCAAGAACTTCATGACCCAGGCCCCCTGGATGTCGATCTTCCCCGGGTCGGCGATTTTCCTGGCGGTGCTGGGATTCAACCTGCTGGGCGACGGCCTGCGCGACGCCCTCGACCCCAGGCAAGAGAAATGAACGCGATGACTAGCATGGATGCCAAAAGGGTGGTGCAGGTCGAAGGCCTGACCGTCCGCTTCAACACTCCGGAGCGCGTGGTCGAAGCCGTGCGCGATGTCTCTTTTCACGTCGACCGCGGCGAGACGCTGGCCATCGTGGGCGAGTCCGGTTCCGGCAAGTCGGTCACGTCGCTGGCGCTGATGCGCCTGGTGGAATACGGAGGCGGGCGCATCGTGCGCGGCGACATGCGGCTGCGCCGGCGCAGCGGCGAGGTGCTCGACCTGGCGCATGCCGGCGAAAACGTGCTGCAACGGGTGCGCGGCGCCGATGTCGCCATGATCTTCCAAGAGCCCATGACCTCGCTGAACCCCAGCTTCACGGCGGGGGCGCAAATCGCCGAGGCGCTGCAACTGCACCAGGGCCTGGATGCGTCGGCCGCGCGCGCCGAGACCCTGCGCATGCTCGAACGGGTGCGCATTCCTGAAGCGCGCGCCATTCTCGACCGCTATCCGCACCAGTTGTCGGGGGGCATGCGCCAGCGCGTCATGATCGCCATGGCGCTGTCGTGCAAGCCGCAACTGTTGATTGCCGACGAGCCCACCACCGCGCTGGACGTCACCATCCAGGCGCAGATCCTGCAGCTTATCCGCCAGCTCCAGGAAGAAATGGACATGGGCGTGATCTTCATCACGCACGACATGGGCGTGGTGGCCGAAGTGGCTGACCGCGTGCTGGTGATGTACCGGGGCGACAAGGTCGAAGAAGGCGGGTCCGATGCCATTTTCGCCGCGCCGCGCCATGCCTATACGCGCGCGCTGTTGTCGGCCGTGCCGCGCCTGGGAGCCATGCGGGGCACCAACGAACCCGCGCCATTCCCGCTGCTGCGCGTCGAAGATGCCCAGGCCGGCGCCCGGCCGGCGGTCGACGCGCCCGACGCGCCCGGCGCGGCCAGCACGGTGCGCCGCGATGGCGGGCCGGTGTTGCGGGTCAAAGACCTGGTCACCCGCTTCGACATCGCGGGCGGCATCCTGGGCCGGGTGCAGAAGCGCGTGCACGCGGTCGAGCGCGTCAGCTTCGACCTGTACCCCGGCGAAACCCTGGCCCTGGTGGGCGAATCGGGTTGCGGCAAAACCACCACCGGCCGTTCGCTGCTGCAGCTGGTCAAGAGCCAGGGCGGCCGCATCGAGTTCGACGGCCAGGACATCGGCGCGCTGCGCGGCGCGGCCATGCAACACCTGCGCCGCCACATCCAGTTCATTTTCCAGGACCCGTTCGCTTCGCTCGATCCTCGCATGACGGTCGGCTATTCCATCATGGAGCCGTTGCTGATCCATGGCGTGGCCAAGGGCAAGGCCGCACAAGAACGTGTGCGCTGGCTGATGGACAAATGCGGACTGTCGCCCGACATGATCGACCGCTATCCCCACGAATTCTCGGGCGGGCAGCGCCAGCGCATCTGCATCGCGCGGGCCCTGGCCCTGAATCCCAAGGTCATCGTGGCCGACGAATCGGTGTCGGCGCTCGACGTCTCCATCCAGGCGCAGATCGTCAACCTGCTGCTCGACCTGCAGCGCGAGCTGGGCGTCTCGCTGCTGTTCATTTCGCATGACATGGCGGTGGTCGAACGCATCAGCCACCGGGTGGCGGTCATGTACCTGGGCCAGATCGTCGAAATCGGCCCGCGCCGCGCCATTTTCGAGAACCCGCAGCATCCGTACACGCGCAAGCTGATGGATGCCGTGCCCATCGCCGATCCGCAGCGCCGTCACCGCGCGCGCTCGTTGCTGGTCGACGAAATTCCCAGCCCGGTGCGCAAGGTGGGCGACGAGCCAGTGGTGGCGCCGCTGGTGCAGGTGGCCGACGGCCACTACGTGGCGCGCCATCCGGTGGGCGTGTATGCCTGAACCCAGGCCGGCGCCCGCCGGCCTGGTCTGGCCGCACAGGGTCCGGCGCGCCGCCCAGGCGTCCTCGGCCCGCCGCACAGGCGCCCGCCAGGTGTCAGGCACCGAAATGCTCAGGGGCCATCTCAATAGTGCATCAGGTGTCTGACTCCGTAGGTGTCAGACACCGAAATACGCTGGGGGCTATCTCAAACTTCATCAGGTGTCTGACTCCGTAGGTGTCAGACACCGAGGCGGACAGAGACCACTTCGATCGCATGGTGTCCGGCCCCGGCGAAAGCAGGCCCCAGGCGCTCCTCGGCCGTCCTCCCGCGGGCCTGTCCCCCAAAGCCCGTCCCCGATTTTTCCCTGCAGTGCAACATTTCTACCCCGCATTTTGATAAAGTGATGGGATCGACGGCTTTTTCTCATCTTTCACTTCAAGAGCATTGAACATGACGCAAGCAGTAGGCCTGGTCGGCTGGCGCGGCATGGTCGGTTCCGTTCTCATGCAACGCATGCGCGACGAAAACGACTTCGCCCTGATCGACCCCGTATTTTTCTCCACCAGCAATGCCGGTGGCGCCGCGCCCACCTGGGCCGACGGCGCGGGCCCGCTGCAAAATGCCTACGACATCGATGCTCTGAAAAAACTGCCCATCATCGTCACGGCGCAGGGCGGCGACTACACCACCGAGGTGTACCCCAAGCTGCGTGGCGCGGGCTGGAACGGCATCTGGATCGACGCCGCCAGCACCCTGCGCATGAAAGACGACGCCATCATCGTGCTCGACCCGGTCAATCGCCCGGTCATCGACGCGGCGCTCAAGCGCGGCGTGCGCAATTTCATCGGTGGCAACTGCACCGTCAGCTGCATGCTGATGGGCCTGGCCGGCCTGTTCAACAACGACCTGGTCGAATGGATGACCTCCATGACCTACCAGGCGGCGTCCGGCGGCGGCGCCCAGCACATGCGCGAACTGCTCACCCAGTTCGGCCTGCTCAACCAGTCCGTCAAGCCTTTGCTCGACGACCCCGCCTCGGCCATTCTCGACATCGACCGGGGCGTGCTGCAGGCCCAGCAAGATCCGGCGCTGCCCCAGGAGCATTTTGGCGTGCCCCTGGGCGGCAACCTGATCCCCTGGATCGACAAAGACCTGGGCGACGGCATGTCGCGTGAAGAATGGAAGGCCGAAGCCGAGACCAACAAGATCCTCGGCCGCGGCCAGGCGTTCGGCACGCCGGCCACGCCCATCGACGGCCTGTGCGTGCGCATCGGCGCCATGCGTTGCCACAGCCAGGCGCTGACCATCAAGCTCAAGCGCGACGTCCCGCTTGACGAAATCGAGGCCCTGATCGCGCAGGGCACGCAATGGGCCAAGGTCGTGCCCAACACCAAAGAAGACAGCATGCGCGCGCTGACGCCGGTGGCCGTTACCGGCACCCTCGATATCCCCGTGGGCCGCCTGCGCAAGTTGTCGATGGGTTCGCAATACCTGGGCGCCTTCACCGTGGGCGACCAGTTGCTGTGGGGCGCAGCCGAGCCGCTGCGGCGCATGCTGCGCATCGCGCTGGCCGAAGCCTGAGCTTTCGCGCTGCCGGCACCGTTCGGCGCGCAAGAGCACGGCAAAGGCACCTGCGGGTGCCTTTGCGCTATATGGGCCGCGCCGCAGGCCGTGCGGCGGTTTGCCAATTTGTGAATCGCGTTCGATCCTTTACACTTTTGCCCAGCATTGGCCGGTAAACCGATACGTATAGCAGGATTTCCCACCATGACCTTGCGCTCGCGCCGCTCTTCCCACACCCGTCGTATCAACGCCCTGAACTGGGCCGTGGCCCTGGCTATCGGCGCGTCAATGGGCACGGCGGCGCAAGCGGCCACCGTGGGCCATTCGCGCGTGGTGTCCGCGCCGGGCGCGCCGCTGCAGGTGGTGGTTCCCCTCAACGGCCTGACTCCCGAAGAGGTTGCTTCACTGCGGGTCTCGCTGGCCGATGCCGGGGCGTGGCAGCGCGCCGGCCTGCGTCCCCCGGTGCCGCTGGACAGCGTGCAGGTGGCCATCCAGGACGGCGCCGACGCCACGCACAAGAACGTCCGCATCGTCTCGTCGCAACCACTGGCCACGCCGGCGGTCGACCTGCTGCTCAATCTGCAGTCCAGCGCCGGCCAGCGGCAGGTGCAGGTCACCATCCTGGTGCCCCAGCGTGGCGCCGCGGCGGGCGTGCAGCCGGCGCGAGTGGGCACGGGCAGCAGTCAACCCGCCACATCCGGTTCGGTCGCGGTGCGATCGGGCGATACGCTGTTTCGCATTGCGCGCCGCAACGCGGTGCCGGACGCGAGCGTGTACCAGATGCTGGTGGCGCTGTGGCGCGCCAACCCGCAGGCGTTCATCCAGAACAACATGAATCTCGTGCGCGCTGGCGAGACGCTGTCCATCCCGGACGCGGCCACCGTGCGTGCCATCGATCCCGCCGAGGCCCGGCGCATTTTCGCTGAGCAGGCCGAGGCCTTTGCACGCTATCGCGGCCGCGCGGGCGCCGATGCCGCCGGCGGCTCGGCCATCAATGCGGGGCGCGGAGCCGCGTCGGGCCAGGTGGGTCAGGCGCCCGCGCAACAGGCGGCCACGGGATCGACGCCCCAAGACCGCCTGCGCCTGAGCGCGGCGACGCCCGGCGAGGCGCAATCCGATGCGCGCACCTCCAGCGAGCACGCCATGCGTGACGCCCAGCAACGCGTCAATGCGCTGCAAGGCAACGTCGATGCCCTGAGCCGCGCCGCGGACGGGCAGGGAGCCGCCGCCAATGGCGGTTCCGAGGGTGCGGCGGGCAGCGGGGCCGCCGACGCAGCCGGGACTCCCGGTGCGGCAGGTGCGGCAGGCGCAACCGGTGCAGCAGGCCCAGCCGGCGCAGCAGGCGCAACCGGCGCAGCAGGCGCAACCGGTGCAGCAGGCTCAGCCGGAGCAGCAGGCTCAGCTGGTGCAGCAGGCTCAGCTGGTGCAGCAGGCGCGGCAGGTGCAGCAGGCGCGGCAGGTGCAGCAGGCGCGGCAGGTGCAGCAGGCGCGGCAGGTGCAGCAGGCATTGCGGGTGCAGCAGGCAACGCCGGTGCCACAGGCGCTGCCAGCGCCGACACTGCTTCGGGCTCGGCAGGCGCACCCGGATCAGCGGCCGCCCAGGCCGATGGCGCAGCGGCGGCAGGCAAGGCGCAGAATGAAGCCGTCCCCGGTTCGATCCCCGGCTGGCTGGCCGATAACCTGCTGGTCGTCGTGACGGCCGCGCTGGCCATTATCGTGCTCATCGTGGCATGGCTGCTGCGCCGTGCCGGCGCGCGCCGCGCCGACGAAGACGAATCGTACGGCGAGCCGGTCTTCGACAAAGCGGCGCTCGATCGGCGGCTCGACGGCATTAGCCTTGACCTCGACCAGCCTCCCACCGACGAGCCGCGCCCCGGCGGGCCGCGCTGATCCACATGCCGCGCATGGCATTGGGGCTGGCTTACGACGGCTCTTCCTGGCAAGGCTGGCAAACCCAGCCGCACCGGCAGACGGTACAGGACACGCTCGAAGCCGCGCTGACCCGCTTCGCCGGCGTCGACGGCCCGCTGCCCACCGTGTGCGCGGGCCGCACCGATACTGGCGTGCATGCGGCCATGCAGGTCGTGCATCTGGACACCCGCCTGGAGCGGCGCGCCGAATCGTGGGTGCGCGGCGTCAACGCCTTCCTGCCGCCCAGCATCGCGGTGCAGTGGGCGCAGCCGGTGCCCGACGATTTTCATGCGCGCTTTTCGGCGCGTTCGCGCACTTATCTTTACCTGTTGTGGCGCGGCCGGGTTCGCCCGCCGCTGTGGGCGGGGCGGGCCGGCTGGTGCTTCCAGCCGCTCGACGTGCAGGCCATGCGGCAGGCGGCATCCGCCTTGCTGGGCGAGCACGATTTTTCCAGCTTCCGTTCGTCCCAATGCCAGGCCCGTCACCCGGTGCGCACGCTGCACCGCCTGGACATCGACGAGCGCGGGCCGTTCCTGGTTTTTACGCTGCGCGCCAATGCCTTCCTGCACCACATGGTGCGCAATCTCATGGGGGCGCTGCTTCAAATAGGGCAGGGCCGCCAGCCTGTGGCGTGGATGTCGGCCGTGCTGGCGGCGCGCGATCGCCGCCTGGCCGCGCCCACCTTTGCGGCCGACGGGCTGTATCTGTCCGCGATTGAATATCCGTCTGAATACAAGCTGAACGAAGCGGACGGCAGCGGTCAACTGCTATCGCCTTTTACATTTGCTTAAGGGTTATCAGCAGGAAGGCACCAATCAAGAATCCCTATATGATTGCGAACGAAAAAACGGCAGCCTCTACACGAGCTGCCGTTTGCGCGGCCGTTTTACACGAACGGCGCGCGCATGCATCGCTTCCAACCAGGAGACTCCCGTAATGCAACGTCGTTCGTTCCTCAAAAAGGCCACCCTGGGTGCCGCCGCCGCTGGCGGCGCTACGCTCGCCGCGCCGGTCCTGGCGCAAGAATCCCCCACGCTCAACTGGCGCCTGGCTTCCAGCTTCCCGCGCAGTGCCGATGCCATCTATACCGGTGGGGAAAACCTGGCCAAGTACGTGGCCGAAGCCACTGACGGCAAATTCAACATCCGGGCCTTCCCCGCGGGCGAAATCGTTCCCGCGCTGCAAGTGCTCGACGCGGTGCAGAACAACACTATCGAGTGCGGCCATACCGCCTCGTATTATTACTTTGGCAAAGACCCCGCGCTGTGCTTCGACGGCGCTGTGCCGTTCGGCCTGAATACCCGCCAGATGAACGCCTGGATGCGTCACGGCAACGGCCTGAAGCTCACCCGCGAACTGTTCCAGAAGTACAACATCGTGAACTTCCCCTGCGGCTATACCGGCACGCAGATGGGCGGCTGGTTCCGTAACGAGATCAAAACCGTCGATGACCTCAAGGGCCTGAAGTTCCGTGCCAGCGCGTTCGCGGGCGCCGTGTTGTCGCGCCTGGGCGTGGTGCCGCAGCAAATCGCCGGCGGCGATATCTACCCTTCGCTCGAAAAGGGCACCATCGACGCCGCCGAATGGATCGGCCCGTACGACGACGAAAAACTGGGCTTCCACAAGGTTGCCAAGCACTACTACTTCCCGGGCTGGTGGGAAGGTACGCTGCAGGTGTCGCTGTACGTGAACCAGGACGTCTACAACAAGCTGCCCAAGCATTACCAGGCGGCGTTGGCGCAGGCCTCCGCGGCCGCCACGGCCGACATGATCGCCAAGTACGACGCCGAGAACCCGGCCGCGCTGCGCCGCCTGGTATCGCAAGGCGCGCAGCTCAAGGCGTTCCCCAAGGCCGTCATGGACGCGTGCTACGCCGAGGCGAACAAGGTCTACGCCGAATTCTCGGCCAAAGACCCCATGTTCAAGAAGGTCTATGACGACATGGTGGCTTTCCGCGACAACGAAATCCCCTGGTTCCGCGTCGCCGAAGGCAGCTTCGACGGCTTCATGGGCACCATCGGCCGCAACAAGTAGGCGGGCCGCCTGCGGGAAGCAAACGGGCGGGTTGGCTCGGCGTTAAAATCGCCGGTTCAGCCCGCCGCAGCGCTCGCCACAAGCCGGTTCTGCACGGGCGCCGCATGCCGACCCCAGCCGCCGGACACCCCGAGGCCCTCCCGCATGCCCAGACCTTCGCCGGAATCGGGCGCGGGGCTCATTCTCTTTCCAGATATTTATTTCCATCATGAAAGCATTACTCGCTCTATCGCGCGGCATAGACGCGCTGAATCTGCGGGTTGGCCGGGCTGTCACATGGATCACGCTGCTGGTGGTGCTGGTCAGCGCCGGCAACGCGGTGGTCCGCAAGGTGTTCGAGATGAGCTCGAACGC